>Ga0102956_1000084_pt1 | contig 28924 bp, 25 predicted proteins | sample SalPonF2_A_D2_MG_FD_84515 | JGI IMG/M metagenome (GOLD analysis project Ga0102956, IMG submission 84515) | Salt pond soil microbial communities from South San Francisco under conditions of wetland restoration - Salt Pond MetaG SF2_A_D2_MG ...
GCCGACGTGCGCGAAGCCGTCCTGCGGCGCCAGCGTCGCAAGGGCGGGGCGGGCGGCCTCGAACGCGGCGTCCTCGCCGCCGACCATCATGTTGTAGCCCTCGTCGAGCCCCCACACCCCGCCCGAGACCCCGGCATCGAGCATGCGCACGCCCTTGCGGTCGGCGTCCTCGCCGCGGCGCAGGGTATCGGTGTAGTGCGAGTTGGCGCCGTCGACCACGATGTCCCCCTGGTCGAGGTGGGCGAGCGCCTCCCGGAAGACGGACTCGGTCGCGTCGCCGGCGGGGACCATCAACCACACCAGACGCGGCGTGGGGAGCTTCTCGATGAGCTCGGCCACCGACGCCGCCCCGGTGGCGCCCTCGTCGGCCAGCTTCGAGACGGCGTGGTCGTCGACGTCGGTCACCACCAGCTGGTGCCCGTCGTTCATGAGCCGCCGCGTCATGTTCGCGCCCATCCGTCCGAGCCCTACCATTCCCAGGTGCATGCTGGCCTCCCTTGCAGGCGCCCTGCGGCGCCGTCGTCGATGCTAGCAGGGGGCGGCGCGCGCGCTTGTCCTGCGGCGAACGCGTCTGCGACGCGTGTTAGACTGTCGCGGCCGCCGCCAGGGTGCGGCGTGACGCGGCGGGCACCGTACGCCGCCCGGGAGGACGGACGTGGACATCCAGCAGGCGATGACGCTGCTCCGGCGCGGCGCCGAGAACATCGTGCCCGATGACGCGCTCGAGGACAAGCTGCGTCGCGCGCAGTCCGAGGGGCGCCAGCTCCGGGTGAAGCTCGGGGTGGACCCGTCCAGCAGCGACCTGCACCTCGGGCACGCGGTGGTGCTCCGCAAGCTGCGGCAGTTCCAGGACCTGGGGCACCGCGTGGTGCTGATCATCGGTGACTTCACGGCCACCATCGGCGATCCGTCGGGACGCAGCAAGACGCGACCGGTGCTGAGCCTGGAGCAGACCCGCAGCAACGGCGAGACCTACGTGGCCCAGGCCACGCGCATCCTCGACGACGCCGCGGAGCGGCTCGAGATCCGCCACAACTCCGAGTGGCTGTCGCCGCTGGGGTTCGGGGACGTGGTGCGCCTGGCCTCCACCTACACCGTGGCCCGCATGCTCGAGCGCGACGACTTCACCAGGCGCTTCAGGGACGGGACGCCGATCAGCGTCCACGAGCTGCTCTACCCGCTGGCGCAGGCCTACGACTCGGTGGCCATCCGCGCGGACGTCGAGCTCGGCGGGACCGACCAGCTCTTCAACCTGCTGGTCGGCCGTGACGTGCAGCGCGCGCACGGGCTCGAGCCGCAGGTGGCGCTGACCACGCCCCTGCTCGAGGGGCTCGACGGCGTGGAGAAGATGTCGAAGTCGCTCGGCAACTACATCGGCATCGCCGAGGCTCCCGAGGCCATGTACAAGAAGGCCATGCAGGTCCCCGACGTGCTGCTGGGGCGCTACGTAGAGCTCGGGACGCTACTGGACGTGGGGCAGGTCGAGGCGAGGGCGGAGGCCGACCCGGTGGGCGCCCACCGGCTGCTCGCGCGCGAGCTGGTACGTCTCTACCACGGCGAGGGCCACGTCGAAGCGGCCGAACGGCGCTACGACGAGGTGGCGAAGGGCCGCATCCCCGACGCGATGCCCGAGGTCGAGGTTCCGGCGTCCGAGTTCCAGGACGGCCGGGTGGGCGTGCTTCGGCTCGCGACCCTGGCCGGGCTCACGGCCTCCAACGGCGAGGCCCGGAGGTTGATCCAGAACCGCGGCCTTCGCCTCGACGGCGAAGCGATCCGTGACCCCAAGCTGTGGCTGGAGCTGCAGGCACCCGTGGTCCTTCAGCGCGGTCGCGACCGCTTCGTGCGGGTGCGGCGCGCGCCCTGAGGGGAGGGCGCGCGGCGCGCTCAGATCGCCAGCACGGCCGCCATCTCGACGAGCTCCCAGTCAATGTCCTTGTGGAGCTCCCAGACGTCCTTCAGGGGGACGTGGACGATGCCCCGCTTGTCGACCCCCACCATCACGCCGCTGCGCCCGTCGAGGAGGCTGCGCACGGCGTGGTAGCCCAGCCGTGAGGCGAGCACGCGGTCGCGGGTGGAGGGGGAGCCGCCGCGCTGGGTGTGGCCCAGGATGACGGTCCGCACCTCGTAGCCGCAGCGCTCGCGCACGCGCGCCTGGAGGTTCATGGCGCCGCCCTCGTAGGCCCCCTCGGCCACGATCACGATGCTCGAGCTCTTGCCGCGCTGCTGCGCCGCCACGATCATGTCGGCGACCTCCTCGGCCTCGATGCGCACCTCCGGCAGCAGCACCGCCTCGGCCCCACCGGCCACGCCGACATGCAGGGCGATGTGGCCGGAGTGACGGCCCATCACCTCCACCAGGAACAGGCGGTCGTGGCTCGCCGCCGTGTCGCGGAGCCGGTCGACCGCGTCCAGCGCGATGTTGATGGCGGTGTTGAAGCCGATGGAGACGTCGGTCCCGTAGATGTCGTTGTCGATGGTGGCGGGGATGCCCACGACGGGGAAGCCGTGCTCCTCGAACAGCCGGTAGGCGCCGCGGAAGCTGCCGTCGCCGCCGATGACGATGAGGCCGTCGATATCGTGGGAGCGCAGGTTGGCCGCGGCCTGGGCCCGGCCCTCGGGTTCCATGAAGGCCCCCGAGCGCGCCGTCCGAAGGATGGTGCCGCCGCGCTGGATGATGTTGGCGACGCTGCGGGCGCCGACCTCGACGATGTCGTTCTCGATGAGCCCCTGGTAGCCGCGGTACACCGCGGAGATGCGGAGCCCGTCGTACACAGCGGTGCGAACGACGGCACGGATGGCCGCATTCATGCCCGGAGCGTCGCCGCCGCTGGTGAGGATCGCCACATGCTTCATCGGCCGACCAGTATAGCCCTCCCGCAGCACGCCCTCGGCGGGTCGTTCGTCCCCGGGCCCCGGAGAGGCGCTTGTGGGCGCTCCGTTGCCGCGAGGCACGGACGCCCGCAGGGTCGGCTTCGCCGCCGCGTCGTGATGATTGTCACGTGGGACGAATGTCCGGTGGTTGGTGCGCGGAGGAGTGTGTCATCATCGAAGCCAAATGAATATCGTCGCGCTCAAGGAAACAGCTGCAGGCGAACGGCGAGTGGGGCTCACCCCCCAGGTCGTCGACAAGCTCGTGCGGCTCGGCATGTCCGTGACGCTCGAACCCGGCATCGGCGATGCGCTCTACCTCGCCGACGCGGCCTTTGAGAAGGTCGGGGCCACGTTCGAGCCGGACCGCGCAGCGCTGCTGAAGAAGGCGGACGCGCTGGTCGCCGTCAACAAGCCCACCCCCGATGTCATCGGCGGCCTTCGGGAGGGGGCCATCGCCGTCAGCTTCCTCGACCCGTTCCGGAGCCCGGACACCGTGCGGGCGCTGGCCGAGGCGAAGGTCAGCGCCTTCTGCATGGAGCTGATCCCGCGCTCCACCTACGCTCAGAAGATGGACGCGCTCTCCAGTCAGGCGAGCCTGGCCGGCTACGCGGCGGTGGTGATCGCCGCCGAGCGCATCGACAAGTCGTTGCCGATGATGAGCACGCCGGCCGGCACCATCGCGCCGGCGCGCGTGTTCGTCGTGGGCGCCGGTGTGGCGGGCCTGCAGGCCATCGCGACCTCGAAACGGCTGGGCGCACGCGTCGAGGCCTACGACACGCGCCCGGTCGTCAAGGAGCAGGTGCAGTCGCTCGGCGCCCGATTCGTCGAGATCGACGTGGGCGAGACCGGGCAGACCGAGCAGGGTTACGCCAAGGCGCTGACCGAGGAGCAACTGGAGATGCAGCGCAAGCAGATGGCCAAGATCTGTGCCGGGGCGGACGTCGTCATCACCACGGCGCAGGTGTTCGGCCGGCCGGCTCCCAAGATCATCTCGGCCGAGATGGTGGCGGGCATGCGGCCGGGCGCGGTCATCGTCGACCTGGCGGCCTCGACCGGCGGCAACGTCGAGGGTACCGAGGCCGATCGCGAGGTGCGCACCGACAACGGCGTGTTGATCGTGGGCCTGGGCAACTTCCCGGCCGAGGTGGCGCGAGACGCCAGCCAGATGTACGCGAGCAACGTCTACTTTCTTCTCGAGCACGCCTACGACAAGGAAGCGAATGCGCTCAAGCTCGATACCGAGGACGAGGTGATCGGCGCCGCGCTGCTCACGCACGACGGGCAGGTTCGCGACGGCCGCGTCCGCGACGTTGTGGAGGGGTCCAAGTGACGATGCTCCTGCTGCTGTTCATCTTCGTGCTCTCGATCTTCCTGGGCCTGGAGCTCATCGGCAAGGTGCCGTCGCAGCTCCACACCCCGTTGATGTCGGGCTCGAACGCGATCTCGGGGATCAGCATCGTCGGGGCCCTTGCGGCCACGGCGATCCACGGCACCTTCGGCACCGTGCTGGGGGTGCTTGCGGTGGCGTTCGCCACGATCAACGTGGTCGGCGGCTACCTGGTGACCGACCGCATGCTGGCGATGTTCAAGACCGGCAAGAAGGACTAGGGAAGCGCCATGACCACAGTCATCAACCTCGCGTACATCGTTTCGGCGATCCTGTTCATCTTCGGGCTGCAGATGCTCGGCAGGGTCGAGTCCGCGCGCCGCGGCAACATGATCTCGGCCGTCGGGATGCTCCTCGCCATCATCGCCACGCTGCTGCTCGGCGGGCTCGACTACGTCTGGATCATCGTCGGCCTGGTGATCGGCGGCGCCATCGGCTGGTGGGCCGCGGTCGCGGTCAAGATGACGCAGATGCCCGAGATGGTGGCGCTGTTCAACGGCTCGGGCGGTCTGGCCTCGATGCTGGTGGGCTGGGCCGAGTACATCCGCGATCCCAACCCGGGGGTCGTCACCTCCATCGCCATCTTCTTCGCTGTGCTGGTCGGGGCGGTGGCCTTCACCGGCTCCATCATCGCGTGGGCGAAGCTGGCCGAACGCATGGCGGGCAAGCCGATCCTGTTCAAGGGTCAGCAACCGGTCAACGCCCTGATCGTGGGCGGCGCGCTGGTGCTGGGCATCATCTTCGTGATCACCCCCTCCACCGCCTACCCGCTTCTCCTCGTCGTCATCGTGCTCTCGCTGATCCTGGGCGTGCTGGCCGTCATCCCCATCGGCGGCGCCGACATGCCGATCGTGATCTCGCTGATGAACAGCTATTCCGGGGTCGCAGCGCTGGCGGCCGGCTTCGTGATCGGCAACAACGTGCTGATCGTGGCCGGCACCTTGGTCGGTGCCTCCGGCCTGATCCTGACGCAGATCATGTGCAAGGCCATGAACCGGTCGCTCACCAACGTGCTGTTCAGCGGCTTCGGTTCGGTCACCACCGCCGGGACCATGAAGGTCGAGGGCGAGGTCAAGCCCATCACCGCCGAGGACGCCTACTACATCCTGGAAGCCGCCAGCTCGGTCGTCTTCGTGCCGGGGTACGGCATGGCCGTCGCCCAGGCCCAGCACGCCGTCAAGGAGCTCGCCGACCTGCTGGAGCAGAACGGCGCGGAGGTGCGCTACGTCATCCACCCCGTGGCGGGGCGCATGCCCGGTCACATGAACGTGCTGCTGGCGGAGGCCAACGTGCCCTACGAGCAGCTGGTGGAGCCCGACGACGTGAACCCCACCATGGAGATGGTGGACGTGGCGGTGGTCATCGGTGCCAACGACGTGGTCAACCCGGCCGCCCGTGAGGACGAGACCAGCCCGCTCTACGGGATGCCGATCATCAACGTCGACCATGCGCGCACCACCTTCGTGCTCAAGCGCTCGATGAACCCCGGCTTCTCGGGTGTGGACAACCCGCTGTTCTTCAAGCCGAACACGCGCATGCTGTTCGGTGACGCCAAGACGAGCATCAGCACGCTGGCGTCCGAGTTCAAGGAGGCGGCCGCGGCGGCCTGAGCTCTTCGCCGACGCTCGCGCGCCCCTCCCCGCGGACCCGGGGGAGGGGCGCGTTCACATGGGTGCCGCCCAGCCGCGCGACACGCGCCACCTGCAACTCTCGCGCGCCGTGCCCCGCGGCGCGTGTCGCCCACCCGCACGACACGCGCCGCGGGGTGCGGATAGGAGAATGCTCGTCGGAAGGAGGCGTCATGCCTGACGACCCTGCTACGCCATCGAACACCTTCGCCCTAGGGGGCGACCTCCCCGTCCACAGGCTCGGCTTCGGGGCCATGCGCATCACCGGCCCCGGCATCTGGGAGGATCCGGAGGACCCGGCGGAGGCGCGCCGCGTCGTGGAACGACTGCCCGACCTGGGGGTCGACTTCGTCGACACCGCCGATGCCTATGGACCGTTCGTGAGCGAGGACCTGCTGCGCGATGCCCTCCACCCCTACCGCGGCATGACGATCGCCACCAAGGGTGGTCTGACCCGCCACGGGCCCGACATCTGGAAGCCCGTGGGTCGGCCGGAGTATCTCCGGCAGTGCGTGCTGATGAGCCTCCGGCGGCTCGGCGTCGAGCGCATCGACCTGTGGCAGCTCCACCGCATCGACCCGCAGGTGCCGCGCGACGAGCAGTTCGGCGTCATGAAGCAGATGCAGGACGAGGGCCTCATCCGTCACCTGGGCCTGAGCGAGGTCGGCGTCGAGGAGATCGAGGCGGCCCGTGAGGTCTTCGAGGTCGCGACCGTCCAGAACCTCTACAACCTCTCGAACCGTCAGAGCGAGGACGTTCTGGACCACTGCGAGGCCCACGGCATCGGCTTCATCCCGTGGTTCCCGCTGGCCGCGGGCGAGCTGGCGCGTCCCGGAGGGCCGCTCGATGCCGTGGCCGAGCGCCACCAGGCCACGCACACGCAGGTCGCCCTGGCCTGGTTGCTGCAGCGTAGCCCCGTCATGCTGCCGATCCCCGGAACCGGGCGGGTGGCGCACCTCGAAGACAACGTTCGTGCCGCGTCGTTGACGCTCGACGAAGACGACGTCCGGTCGCTGGACGAGCAGGGGAGGGAGGCCTGGCAGCGCGCCCGCTAGCTGCCATGGTGCGGCGTCGAACTTGCGCACGCAATAAACTTGACATGACGGCACTCAGGTTTTAGCATCGGAACCATGGATGCCGAGCGTTTCACCGAGACTGCGCTCCAGCTCGTCGCGAGCGCCCAGCAGATCGCGAGGACCCGCCACCATCAACAGGTCGGCCCGGCGCACCTGGCGGCGGCCCTTCTGGCCGACCGCCAGGGTCCGCCGGCGCGGGTCGTGGAGCGCGCCGGCGGCGACCTCGCGCAGATCCAGGCGGCCGTCGACGCGGTGCTCGGAAGGCTCCCGGCCGTCACCGGGGACGACGCACAGGCCGCTCAGTACGTCCGCCCGGAGCTGCAGGCGACGTTCGATCGCGCCGACGAACTGGCGCGGTCCTGGGGCGACCAGTTCGTGGCGGCCGACGCCCTGCTGGTGGCGCTCCGCGAGAACGGCGGGGAGGCGGTCCGTGCCCTTCCCGACGTCGCCGCTCTGACCGGGGCCGCGCAGGAGGTGCGAGGCGGACGCAACGTGGAGAGCCGCACCGCGGAGTCGAGCTTCGAGGCGTTGGAGCGATACGGCATCGACCTCACGCAGCGTGCCCGCGAGGGCGGTCTCGACCCGGTCATCGGGCGCGACGAAGAGATCCGTCGCGCCGTGCAGATCCTGCTGCGCCGGACCAAGAACAACCCGGTGCTGATCGGCGAGCCCGGCGTGGGCAAGACCGCGATCGCCGAGGGGCTGGCCCAGCGCATCGTGCACAAGGACGTGCCGGAGGGGCTTCAGGGCAAGCGCATCATCCAGCTCGACATGGGCAGCCTGCTCGCCGGCGCCAAGTACCGCGGCGAGTTCGAGGAGCGGCTCAAGGGCGTGATCCAGGAGACCGTCCGCTCCAAGGGCGAGATCCTGCTGTTCATCGACGAGTTGCACACCATCGTGGGCGCCGGGAAGTCCGAGGGCGCGGTCGATGCCGGCAACATGCTCAAGCCCCCGCTGGCGCGCGGCGAGCTCCGCATGATCGGGGCCACCACCCTCAACGAGTACCGCGACATCGAGAAGGACGCTGCCCTGGAGCGACGCTTCCAGCCGATCCTGATCGACGAGCCAAGCCAGGAGGAAACGATCAGCATCTTGCGCGGGCTCAAGGAGAAGTACGAGGTCCATCACGGGGTGCGCATCAGCGACCCCGCCATCATCGCGGCGGCGGGCATGGCCCAGCGCTACATCGCCGACCGGCGCCTGCCCGACTCCGCCATCGACCTCATCGACGAGGCCGCCAGCCGCATCCGGGTCCAGCTCGACAGCCTGCCCGAGGAGATCGACGACCTCAGGCGGCGCAAGCTCCAGCTCGAGATCGAACAGGAGGCCCTCAAGCGGGAGGACGACCCCGACTCGGGGCAGCGCCTGACGCGCATCGAGGAGGAACTCCACGCCATTCATGACCAGATCGAGCGTGCCCAGTCGGACTGGCAGGCCGAGAGGAGCGTGCTCGAGGAGCTGCGCAGCAGCCAGGAGCAGCTCGACGCGGTCCGGACGCAGATCGACCGGGCCGAGCGGGAATACGACCTGGAGAGGGCGGCACAGCTTCGCTACGGCGAGCTCCCCAAGCTCGAGCGCAGCCTGCGCGAGCTGAGCGCGCGGCTCGAAGGCGCCCGCTACGTCCGGCTCGAGGTCGGCGAGAACGAGGTGGCCGAGGTCGTGAGCCGCACGACCGGCATCCCGGTGTCCCGCCTGATGGAGGGCGAGCGCGAGAAGCTGCTCGAGCTCGAGAGTGCGCTGCACCAGCGCGTGGTGGGCCAGGAAGAGGCGATCACGGCGGTCGCAGACGCCATACGCCGGTCGCGCGCCGGCCTGGCCGACCCGCGCCGCCCGATCGGCTCGTTCATCTTCCTGGGACCGACCGGCGTGGGCAAGACGGAGACGGCCAAGGCACTGGCCCAGCAACTCTTCGACACCGAGGACAACATGATCCGGCTCGACATGAGCGAGTACATGGAGAAGCACACCGTGGCCAAGCTCATCGGGGCGCCTCCGGGCTACGTCGGCTACGACGAGGGCGGCCAGCTCACGGAGGCCGTGCGCCGGCACCCCTACAGCGTGATCCTCTTCGATGAGATCGAGAAGGCGCACCCCGACGTGTTCAACACCCTGCTGCAGATGCTCGACGACGGCCGCCTCACGGACTCTCACGGCCGCACCGTCGACTTCCGCAATACCGTCGTGATCATGACCAGCAACATCGGCAGCCCCCAGATCCTGGAGGCGAGCCGGGCGGGTGCCGACTACGACCAGCTCCGGAACACGGTGTTCCGCCTGTTGCAGGAGCACTTCCGGCCCGAGTTCCTCAACCGCGTCGACGACACCATCGTCTTCCACGCGCTGTCGCGCGATCAGGTGCAGGCCATCGCCGCCATCCAGCTCGAACAGGTCAAGGAGCGCCTCGCCGAGCGCCACATCCGGCTCGAGCTCACCCCGGCCGCCATGGACGACCTCGCCCGCCGCGGCTTCGATCCGGTCTTCGGCGCGCGCCCCCTGAAGCGCGCGGTGCGCCAGTACATCGAGACGCCCCTGTCCCGGGCGATCATCGCCGGTGAGGTCCAGGACGGCGACCGGGTGGTGGTGGAGGTCGGCGAGAACGGCTTGCGCTTCGAGACGCCCGAGCCCGCCGCGGCCAACTGACGGGCCGCCCCGGTGCGGTACCCTGGGCCGGCCGCGCGGGGCGCATCGGAGAACGCCGGATGCGCCGCGCACGCGCGGGCGGGAGGGACCGGCATGTGTGGCATCGCAGGAAGCTGGGACGCGGGCGACCGCCTGGAGCGGCTTCGCGACACGGAGCGCCGGGTCGGGCTGCTGCGTCACCGCGGGCCCGACGGGACGGGCGCGCGTGCCGGCCCCCGGGCGGCGCTCGGTCACGCGCGGCTCGCCATCATGGATCCGGAGCACGGCGTGCAGCCGCACCTGTCCGAGGACCGGCGGAGCGCGCTGGTCGCCAACGGCGAGATCTACAACCATCGAGCGCTGCGCGAGGGGCTGGGCGGGCACCGCTTCGAGAGCCATAGCGACACCGAGGTGGCGTTGCACCTGCTGGAGGGCGGCGGGACCGGTGCGGTCCCGAGACTCGACGGCATGTTCGCGCTGGCCTGCGATCGCGGCGACGAGCTGCTCCTGGCGCGCGATCCCCTGGGCGTGAAGCCCCTCTACCTGGCGGAGGCCGGCGGTGGAGCCGTGCGCTTCGCCTCGGAGATGAAGGCTCTGCAGGACGCTCCCGGCCCCATCCGGGAGCTCCCGCCCGGATGCACCTGGAGCAGCAGCGAGGGGCTCCGCCGCTACTACCGCGTCCCCGGCGTCGCCGCCGACGTGGCCGACGACCTCGCCGATCCCGAGGCGGCGGTCCGGGCGGTGCGCGCCGCGCTCGAGCGCGCCGTCTCCAAGCGCCTCATGAGCGACGTGCCGCTCGGCGCCTTCCTCTCCGGCGGGCTCGACTCCAGCGCCATCGCCGCCCTGGCGATGCGGGCGATGGGGGACCTGCACACCTTCTCGGTCGGCGTCGAGGGCTCGGACGACCTGGAGGCCGCCCGCGAGGTGGCCCGGCATCTCGGCACGCATCACCACGAACGGGTGTTCCGTGCCGAGGACGTCGAGGCCGATCTCGAGCGCCTCCTGTACGCCCTGGAGAGCTTCGACAGGGACCTGGTCCGCAGCGCCGTGCCCACCTCCTTCACCGCGGAGCTCGCCGCCGAGCACGTCAAGGTGGTCTTGACGGGCGAGGGGGCCGACGAGCTGTTCGCCGGCTACGCCTACCTGCGGACGCTGTCGGGACCGCGCCTGGCACGCGAGCTGCGGCGCACCCTCGAGGGGATGCACAACCTCAACCTGCAGCGTGTCGACCGGCTCACCATGGCGCACGGGCTGGAGGCCCGGGTCCCCTTCCTCGACCCCGAGATGGTGGCGCTCGCCCAGCGCATCCCGCCAGAGTTGAAGCTCGTCCGTCGCGGCGGGCGCCGGGTGGAGAAGTGGGTGTTGCGGCGGGCGGTGGAGGACCTGCTGCCCGCCAGCGTGGTGTGGCGCGACAAGGCGCAGTTCGACGAGGGCTCGGGCGCGGCCGACCTGCTGGCCGCGCGCGGCGGCCCGGGCCCGGCCCCCGCGCGGCGCCTGGGCGTGCAGCCGCGCTCGCTCGAGGAGGCCCGCTACCTCGAGGTCTTCGCCTCCCTGTTCGAGCGCCCGGAGGCCATGATCCCCAACCTCGGCCGCTGGGTATCATCGACAGCATGACCGACCTGCTCTTGATCGTTCCTCATCCCGACGACGAAGTCTTCGGGTGCGGCGCCCTGTTCGCACGAATGGCCGCGCACGGCCGCCGCGTCGCCACGTTGACGCTGACGCGGGGACGTGCCGGTCGGTCGCTCGAGTTGTGCGCGCGCGAGGACCTGGCCGACGTCCGAGAGGCGGAGCTCCGGGCATCGCTGGCCGCGCTGGGGGTCGAGGACGTCACCGTGTTCGACTACCCCGACTTCGTTCCCGACGCCGATCGGGGCATCCCGCCGCACCCTGGGCTGCAGTCGCTGGACGAGGGCGCGATCGTGTCCCGCGTGGTGGAGGTGATCGAGCGCACCCGACCGCGAGCGGTCCTGACGTTCCCTCCCAACGGCAGCAACGGTCACCCCGATCACGTGACCGCGCACCGGGTGGCGTGGCGGGCCCTGGAGACGGCGTCCGTCACGGTCGAGCAGGTGTACTACTTCGCCAGCGACCGCGCCTACGACGGCCCGGCGCGCCCCGGCTTCCTGGAGCCGGAGGCGATCCGCGCCGGCCACCTGGGGCCGACGCACGTGGTCGAGGCGGGGCCCTTCCTCGAGCCCAAGCTGCGCGCGATGGCCCAGCACCGCACGCAGGCCCTCTCGGTGCTCAACTTCATGGCCCGGTTCACCCGGCGCCTGACCGTGGAGGGCTTCCACCGTGCCCGTCCCGAGGTCGCGGGCGGCGAGGGGCCGCGCACGGTGCCCTGGCTCTGACGCTCGCGCAGCGACCGTCGTGCGGCGTTTATCATCGCCCAGCACGCAACCCCGTGGTAGCGTGACGGCGTGATGTTCCGCAGGTCGCGTTCGGTCGACCTCGAGCCGGCGCAACGGGCGCTGGCCGAGGGCCAGTACGACGTGGCCTTCGCCCTGCTGGAGGACGCCGCGCGGCGACCCTACGGGCGTGGGGCCCAGGGGCAGTACTGGCTGCACCTGGCGGCGGTCTACGCGCTCTACGCCGAGGACGGCGTCGACAACGGCATGCCGGCGCTCAAGCAGGCGGTCGCGTCCGACCCGAACCTGGCGGAGCACCCGCTCTACCGCGCGCTCTACTGGGAGTTCGCCGCGTACCGGGGGGGATCGGGGGGGGACGTCAAGCGCGGCGTGCGCCAGGTGCCGTCGGACGTCGATCCGGTGGCCGGCTACCACGCCGCCAGCGCGCTGCTCGGCGCGGGGGCGCCCAAGAGCGCCGCCAAGCGCCTCGCGCAACTCGACGACGACACTTTGCCGGCCTACCTGGTGTGGCGGCGGTGGTCGCTCACCGGCCAGTGCCGGGAGGCGCTGGGGGACTGGACGGGTGCGGCCTACGCCTTCGCCCGCGCGGTCGAGCTGGCGCCGGAGGCCGAGTGCGAGCCCGAGCGCCTGAGCCTGGCCGGCGCCCTGCTCGAGCTGGGCGAGTCGCAGGAGGCACTGCGCGAGCTCGAGCGCGTCGACGAGACGGCCCTGCGCGACGAGGAGCGGGTGATGCAGCGTTATCTGGCGGGCCGCGCGCAGCTGGAGAGCGGCAACCCCAACCTCGCCCTGGGCCTGCTGCGCGAGGCGCGCGCCCTCGACGGCGACGGCACGCCGGACCCCGTCCAGTCGTTCCAGACCGCCCTGGCCCTGGCGCAGGCGTTGGTGGCGCTCAACCGCTACCCGGAGGCCAACCGGGCCTTCGGCGAGGCGCTCGAAGCGGCCCCGGCCGAAGACCGCCCCTACGTGCAGCACGAGGCCGCGTACGCGCTCATGGAGAGCGAGGAGCTCACCGCGGCCGAGGAGATGCTCGCCGAGGTGGTGAGCGACCCCACCTACCCCCACCGCGCGGAGGCCCTGGCAGACCTGGCCGACATCCGGCTCAAGTCGGGGGAGTTCGACGCCGCGGAGCGGCTCGCCCGCCAGGCCCTCGAGATGGGCGCGACGGCGGCCGCCTGCCTCTGCCTGGGCAACGTCGCCTACGAGTACTTCCGGCTCGAAGACGCCATCAGCTGGTTCGAGCAGGCGGTCAGCGCCAGCCAACCCGGCGAGCCCGTCTGGGTCGGTGCCCAACAGCTCCTTGCCGACGCCTACGCCTGGCGGGGCGAGAGCATGGCCGAACGCGTGCTCACCCATGCCCGCCTGGCCCTGGAACACACCGATCCCAGCAGCGAGTGGCACCTGCCGCTGCGCCGGCATCTGCAGGCCGCCCAGGCAGTGCTGGGCGGCAACGACCGGCTGCTCAACTGAAGCGGCGGGCATAGCGCGGCCGTGGAAGGACTGCTGCTTGCCGAGGCGCTGCACCCGCTCGAGGGGCGCTTGCCGCTGTCGCGCGGGGGGTGGCGCTTCCCGGACGAGCGCACCGCGGTCCTGCCGTTCAAGGCCGGCGATGAGGGCCTTCCCGCCGCACTCTGGATCTTCAGCCGTCCCCCCACGCCGAGCCTGGCGTTGCGTTCGGAGGTCCCCTCCGGGGGCCCCCGGACGCCGTTCCAGGAGCAGCTCGCGGCGCGCGCCACGGGTCCTTTGGCCGGCGTGCGGCAACAGGGTCTCGACCGCGTGGTCGAGCTCACCTTCGCCGGGACCGAGGGATTCGTGCCCCAGCCGCCGGTGACGCTGGTGGCGGAGCTCACGGGCCGGAACGCCAACCTCGTGCTGCTCGGCGAAGAGCGCGCCATCCTCGGGGTCGAGCGCATGGTGCTGGCCGAGCGCAACCGCTACCGGGAACTGAAGCCGGGGCTGACCTACCGACCGCCGCCCCCGTACGACAAGCTCGACCCCCGCGGCGCAACCGAGGCCGCGCTGCGTGGAGCGCTTCGCGGCATCCGGCTGCGGGAGGTGAAGGGGCGCCTCGACGGATTCGGCCCGCAGCTCACCGGTGCCCTGGCGGCCGGTAGTGGCGTGGGGCCGGGCGAACGCCTGGAGGGGGAGAGCCTGGAGCGCGTGCTGGGCGCCGTCCGGGACCTGGCCGGGGCGCCCTCGGCGTGGCTGCGCCGGGCGGGGGGCTCGTCGGAGTTGGCGGAAGAGCGCCGCCGGGACCGCCGCGAACGAGCGATGGCGGTCGTTCGGGAGACGGCGCGGCGCCGTCTGGACCTGACCCAGCGTCGTTTCGACGACGCCCTGCGCGCGCTGGAGCGTGCGGCTGAGGCCGAGGCCGTCCGCACCGAGGCCGACCTGCTCAGCGCCTACGGCGCCGGCGTGCCGGAGGGCGCGGCGCGCGTGACGCTGCCGGGCTTCGACGGCACCGCGCGGGAGCTGGCGCTCGACCCCCGTCTGGACGCTTTCGCCAACGCCCGCAAGCGCTACCAGCGAGCCCGCCGCATCGAGGAGCGCGCCGAGCGCGCACGACGCGAACGCCCGCGCCTCGAGCGGGAACGCAGCGAGGCCGAGGCGGATCTCGCGGGCCTCGACGACCTGCCGGACGCGGCGCTCCTGCGGCGCGCGGACCGGCTCGGCGACGAGCGTCGCAAGCGTCAGCGACGCGCGGGGCCGGGGGTGCGCTTCCGGGATCCGCACGGGTTCGAGGTGGTGGTCGGCCGCAACGCGCGCGAAAACGAGGCCGTGACCTTCCGGGTGGCGCGCAGCCGCGACCTGTGGCTGCACGTGCAGGGATTCACGGGTTCCCACGTGGTGGTGCGCTCGGGGGGGCGCGAGCTGCCGTTCGACACCGTGCTCTTCGCTGCCGGCCTGGCGGCCGGGTTCTCGCCCGCCCGCCAGTCGGACAACGTGCCCGTCGATTACACCCTGCGAAAGCACGTCTGGAAGGTGAAGGGGCAGCCCCCCGGCGCGGTCCACTTCAGCCATCAGAAGACGGTCTACGTCACGCCGATGCGCGGCGCCGCCGCGGCGGCCGGCGAGGAGGACCGCGGCGGCCCGGCCGGCAGCGGGGACGCCCCGGCCCCCTAGGGGCGCGGGCGGAGGGGCAGAGCGTTCTACCCCGCGTCGTGCGCCGCCGTCCGGCCGTGCTGGCGGGCCGGTAGACTGTGCGCCATGCGCGCGCCTGCCCGACGTCCCCTGCTCGCTTCGGCGGGCATCCCCCTGCTGCTCATCGCCGTCCATGCCACCAACGATGCCTTCTCGGCCATGCTGGCCGCGCTGCTGCCCACCCTGCAGGCCCGCTTCCACCTCAGCGAAGCCGCGCTGGCGGTGTTCGTGGCGACGCTGTCGTTCAGCTCGGCGATGACGCAGCCGCTGTTCGGGGCGGTCGCCGACCGCGTCGGCCGCCGCACCATGGCGGCTCTGGGGATCGTCACCAGCACGGTGTTGCTCAGCCTGGTCGCGGTGGCGCCGAGCCCGGCTGCGCTGTTCGTGCTGCTGCTGCTGGGCGGACTCGGCTCGGCCGCGTTCCATCCCGCCGGGACCAGCCTCATGCGCGTGCTCGGCGAGCGCTTCAAGGAGCTGGCGGTGGCCGTGTTCAGCAGCGGGGGCACCCTCGGGATGGCGTTCGGCCCGGTCGTGATCCTGCTCATGGCTCGCACCGTCGGCCTGCGTTTCTCGCCGCTGCTGATGATCCCCGGCCTCGTGCTCGGGGTGCTCCTGCTCACCGTGCTGCCGCGCGTGGACGGCGTGAAGCAGGCCCGCCGGATCACCGTCCTCGACCCCAAGCTGGTGATGAGCGCGGTCGGCGTGCTGAGCCTCACCGGCATCCTCCGCAGCCTGGCCTTCGTGAGCTTCAACAACGCCATGCCGCTGTGGCTGGCGCAGGTGCGGGGCTTCGCGCCGGACGCGCCGGTGATCTCCTGGACCCTGGCGGCCTTCGCCCTCTCCGGTGGGCTCGGCGGCATCGTGGCGGGAGCGCTCTCGGCGCGGCTGCCGCGACGGTCGCTGATCGTCGCCAGCATGCTGGTGGCGCTCCCCGCCTTGCTGCTCGTTCTGGCCGTGCCGCCCGGCGGGCTGGGGTACTACCTGCTCGTGATCCTGGCCGGCGCCAGCGCCAACGCTTCGGTACCTCTGCTCATCGTCAGCGCCCAGGACCTGGCGCCCGGGTCGATGGGAGCCGCCACCGGCATGTTGATGGGCTTCACCTGGGGGACCGCCGGCGTGCTGTACATGCTGGAGGGGGTGCTCCAGCAGTTCCTGGGGCTCACGCCGGCGATGGTCATCGCCTTCCTGGGATTGGTGCCGGCGGCGCTGCTCGCCTTCGCCGTGCTGTCGCGGAACCGTGCCGTGGTGGTCGCCTGAGCCGGCGCAGGAGCACGGGCTCGAGCGGGCGCCGGCTCGCTCAGGCGCGTCCCCCCGACTGGAACAGCTCGATACGCGCGCGCACCAGCGCGCGCATCTCGTCGCGCGCCGGCCCCAGGATCTTGCGGGGGTCGAACTCGCCGGGCCGGTCGCGCAGGACCTCCCTCACGCGGGCGGTGAATGCCAGGCGCAGGTCGGTGTCGGTGTTGACCTTGGCGATGCCCTCGGTGACGGCGCTCCGGATGTCGTCGGGGTGGATGCCGCTGGCGTCGGCGAGGGAGCCCCCCGCGGCGTTGAGGCGCTCCACCAGCGCCGTCGGGACGCCGCTGGCGCCGTGCATCACCAGAGGCTGGCGGATGCGGCCCGCGATCTCGCGGATCCGCTCGTGGTCGATGTAGGGGCGCCCCTTGCCCTTGCTCGCGCCGTGCGAGGTGCCGATCGCGATGGCCAGGTAGTCCGCCCCGGTGGCGTCCACGAAGCGCTCGGCCTCGTCGGGTTGCGTGAGGAAGGCCTCTTCGGCGCTCACCACCACGTGCTCCTCGACACCGCCCAGCCGGCCGATCTCGGCTTCCACCGTGACACCCACGGCGTGGGCGGCCTCGACCACGCGGGAGGTCTCGGCGATGTTGGTGGCTTCCGCCTCGTGCGACATGTCGATCATCACGGAGGTGAAGCCGGCGCGGATGGCGCGCAGGCACGAAGCGTACGACGACCCGTGGTCGAGATGGACCGCGACCGGGACGCTGGCCTGGGTGGCCATGGTGGTGACCAGGTCGACCAGGGCGGGTCCCCCGTAGGACAGCCCTCCCTCGGAGAGAGCGACCAGGACCGGGCTGCGCGCTTCCTCGGCGGCCTCCAGGATCGCCTGCGTGATCTCCATGTCGTTGGTGTTGAAGGCGCCGACGCCGTAGCCGTGCTCGCGTGCGGCGGCGAGGATCTCGAGTCCGGTGACCAAAGGCATGGCCGGAGTATACCGCGAAGGGGTGGAGGACCCGTCCAGGACGGTGCTCGAGGGAGTCTAGCCGCGGTCGTCGGGCGGGGGGTCGGCCTCGTCGATCCCGGTCCCGGGAGCCTCACCGTCGTGGGGCGTCGCGCCTGTGCCCGAACCTGCGCCCGAATCTGTGCCCGAACCTGCGCCCGTCTGGCCGTCGCGGCGCTCCGGGGGAGCGGGCGCGGTGCGACCGCTGACCACGCCGCCGATCGCCGCCAGCACGACGGCCGGGAGGATCGTCGCGACGTTGCGGTTCGACACGATGAGCAGACCGATCAGGAGAAGCAGCGACGAGCCCCAACGGCCGGCCATGCGCCGTCCGCGCCCCATCGTCGGGTCGGGGCGGAACGCCAGCAGGTGGCCGGTGAGGAAGGCAAGGCCCAGGACGATGAAATAGCCCCACAGGGGGACGGCGCTCAGGAAGCTCACGCCGGCACCCCCAGCGACGGGAGCGCCGCCATCAGCGCCTCGGTCGAGGCACGGACGGCGCGCGGGGCGTCCCAGGCACGCCGGTCACGCTCGCCGACGACGTTGCTCACGCCGCGCAGCTCCGCGAAGGGCACGCCCAGCGCCAGGCACACCTGAGCGGCCGCCGCCCCCTCCATCGACTCGATGGCGACATCGAAGCGACGTTGCAGCCGCTCGGCGGACTCCAAGGTGGCGGTGACGCGCTCGGTCGTGGCGAAGCGCAGCAACGGTGCCCGCGCGGGCCCGGCCAGCCGCTCGCTGAGCGCGGCGTCGGTGGGCATCTCGTTGAAGCGCGGGGGAGGCCCCTCGAGAAGCGGGAAGCCGAGGCGCTCCATCGACTGCCAGGCGTCTCCCTCGCCGGCGCCGCAGTCGACGTGCACCTCGAGCGCCGCCACCGCGACCATGCCGATGCTCAGGAAGCTCCCGACGAACGCGCCCCCGATGCCGACCTGCACCACGGCGCGCGGTCGCCAGCGTTCGACGGCCAGCGCCACTCCGGCTGCGGTGTTGGCCTTGCCTACGCCCGGCACGGCCAACACGAAGGCGTCGTCCTGGAGGCGGCCCTCCCAGGCCGGCCCCCAGGCGAACGGCACGCTCGTCCCTTCGAGCGCGTCGACCAGCGGCTGTGCTTCCGGCAAGGTGGCGCTGACCAACAGGATCGGTGCGCGCATGCCCACCTCCGAGGGGGAGCGGGGGACGGGGATCAGGCGGCTTTCGCGGGCATGTCGAGCAGCGCGCGCACGAAGGCGGCCGCGTCGTAGGGTTGCAGGTCCTCGGCGCGCTCGCCCACGCCGACGAACTTGATGGGAAGGCCGAGCTCGCGGGCGATCCTCAGCAGGATGCCCCCCTTGCCGGTGCCGTCGAGCTTGGTGACGATCACGCCGGTGACGCCCACCGCCTCGTGGAACTTGCGTGCCTGTTCGAGGCCGTTCTGGCCCGTCACCGCGTCCAGCACCAGCCACACCTCCCCGGGCTCGTCGGGATCGGCCTTTCCGATGACGCGCTTGACCTTGCGGAGCTCCTCCATGAGGTTGTGTTGCGTGTGCAGGCGCCCGGCCGTGTCCACGAACAGCAGGTCCAGGCCGCGAGCCGCGCGCGACTGCGCGGCGTCGAACGCCACCGCTCCAGGGTCGCTGCCGTCCGGCCCGGTCACCGTGGGGACGTGCAGGCGCTCGCCCCATACCGCGAGCTGGGCGCTGCCCGCGGCCCGGAAGGTGTCGCCGGCGGCGAACATGATCGACCGGCCGTGCCCCCGGTAGTACTGGCCGAGCTTGGCGATGGTGGTGGTCTTCCCGACGCCGTTGACGCCGACCATCATCACCACCGAGCCTCGAACCTCGACGACGTTGCGCTTCACGTCCAGGTCGAATCCCACCCGGCGCAGCTTCTGGCGCAGGCGGTCGGGCTCGAGCTGGTCCATCAGCGCCTTCTCCAGGGCGTCCCGGAACGGCGTCCCGCGGTCGCGTTCGGCGCGGGCGTCGGCCACCACCTCGGCGGCGAGCCTGGCCCCGACGTCGGCGCCGATGAGCGCGAACTCGAGGTCGTCCCAGTCCATCTCCCAGTTCGCGCCGGCGTCCGCGGTCAGCACGTCGCGGGTGCGGGAGAGCCCCTGGCGCAGCCGGTCGAACCAGCTCATCCCGCCGAGCCTCGCTTGGTCCCGGCGGTGCCGGCCTTGGCGCCGCCCTTCTGGCGAACCTTGGCCGCCTCCTTCTCCTGCTCGGCCTCGCGTTGCGGGTTGTCGTCGGGCAGGCCCTGGTTGATGGCGCTGAGAGCGGCGCCGATGCGCCTGAGCACCCGTCGCTTGCCCAGGATGGTCACCAGGTCGGTCACGCCGGGGGCGTGGGTGGTGCCGGTGAGCGCCGCGCGCAGCGGCTGCAGCACCTTGCCCATGCCGACGCTCTGGTCCTGGACGTAGTCGTGCAGCAGGTCGTCGACGCCGTCGTAGTCGAAGAACTCGAGGATGGAGAACTCGCGTTCAAGGTCCTCCAGGTACTTCTGACCGGCGGCGAGCTGCTTGCGGGCCGAGGCGTCGTAGCGCACGTCTTCGGTGAAGAAGTAGCCGGCGGCGTCGGCCACGTCGACCAGGGTCTCGGCGCGGGGGCGGAGCACGTCGACCACGTCGAGCAGGTAGTCGTGATCGTCCCAGGTGTGACCGCGCTCCTGGAGAAGCGGCGCCACCCGCCCGGCCACGTCCTCCAGCGAGAGCTGGTCGCGCAGGTACTTGGCGTTGAAGTAGCGCAACTTCTTGAGGTCGAACACCGGCCCGCCCAGCGACACGCGCCCGATGTCGAAGACCTCGATCATCTGGTCGAGGGTGAAGAACTCGCGCCCGTCCGGCATGCTCCAGCCCATGGTGGCCAGGAAGTTGAGCAGCGCCTCCGGCAGGATGCCCTGCTGCCGGTACGACGCCACCGAAGTGTCGAGCTTGCGCTTGCTGACCTTGCTCTTGTCCGGGTTGCGCAGCAGCGGCATGTGCACGAAGCGGGGCAGCTCCCAACCGAAGGCCCGATAGAGCAGCACGTGGATCGGCGTGCTGGTGACCCACTCCTCGGCGCGGATGACGTGGGTGACGCCCATCAGGTGGTCGTCGACGACGTTGGCGAGGTGGTAGGTGGGGTAGCCGTCGCTCTTGAGCAGCACCGGGTCGCGGATCTCATCGTTGTGGATGCTCACGTCACCCCGCAGCTCGTCGTGGAAGGTCGTGGAGCCTTCGTCGGGGGTCGCCAGCCGCACCACGTGGGGCTCGCCGGCCCGCGCCCGCTTCTCCTGCTCCGCCCGGTCCACGGCGCGCCCCCGGCCGTCGTAGCCGAGCGGCCTGCCGAGGCGCTTCTGCTCGGTGCGCATGGCGTCGAGCTCCTCGGAGGTCTCGAAGGCCCGGTAGGCTTCGCCCGCCTCGAGGAGCCGGTCGACGTGTTGCCGGTAGAGCTCGGTGCGTTCGCTCTGGCGGTAGGGGCCGTGCTCGCCCCCGACATCGGGCCCCTCGTCCGGGCGGATGTCCAGCCACTCGAACATCTCCAGGATGCGCTTCTCGGCGCCCGCGTCGTAGCGCTGGCGGTCGGTGTCCTCCAGGCGGAAGATGAAACGCCCTCCGCGGCTCTTCGCGTAGGCGTAGTTGAACAGGCCGACGTACGCCGTCCCGACGTGCGGGTCGCCGGTGGGGGAGGGTGCAATCCGCGTTGCGACTGTCATGGAGGCGCCTCCTCTTCGGAGCATTGTAGCTCAGGGCCGTGGGCACCGATGTCGGTGCACGCTGCGTCCCCGGCGGGGTTCGGTGAATCGGGCGGGCGCGCGGCGCGCCCGCTGCGGAGCGCTCTCAGCGCACGGCGACGGTGATCAGGGTGATCGCGGCCACGGCCCAGAGGTAGGGCGAGAACATCCGGAAGCGGCCGCGCCGCAGCACCGCGAACAGCGCCATCAGCGCCAGGTAGCCGGTCACGAACGAAGCGACGAACATGGCCAGGACGGGTCCCCAGCCGATGTGGGCCGCCTGGACGTCCTTCACGCCGAGCACGGTCACGCCGACCGAGACCACCAGGTACATCAGGAACGACAGCCGGGGCGCCAGCTCGGCGTCGGTGCCGCGACCCAGGAAGGTGGCGATGGTGATACCGGACCGCGAGATCCCGGGGATCACCGCCAGGCCCTGCGCGATCCCGCCGATGAAGGCGTCCAGGAAGGTCACCTTGCTGACGTCGTGCTTGGCCCCGCTCTTGGGGGCGAACCACAGGATGAAGCCGGTGACGATGAGGGCCAACGCCACCGGGAGCGGAGCGTTGAGGCTGTCGAACACGCCCTTCAGCCCGATCCCGATGATGGCGGTGGGGATCGAGCCCACGATGACCAGCAGCGCCGTGCGCCAACCGCTGCGCTGCCTCGCCTCGGCCGAGCCCAGGCCCATGACGAAGCCTCCCACCGCCGCGGCGACGTCGCGCCGCAGGTAGATCAGCACGGCCAGCAGCGTCCCGGTGTTGGTGGCGATGTCGACCCACAACTTGAGGCCCGAGCCCCAGCCCAGGAAGTAGTTGGTCAGCACGAGGTGACCGGAGCTGGAGACGGGCAGGAACTCCGTCAGGCCCTGAACGATCCCGAGGACGGTTGCGTGGAACAGGCTCATGGTGGCCGGGGCCTCCTGGCGTGGGGTCGCCGGCGCCGGGCGCCGGGCGCGGTGCGGGGCTCAGCCGCCCCAAACGACGGGCGGAGCGTCACCCGGGAAGGGAACGCTCCGCCACAGCCTTTGTCTCGAACCGTGCGCCCCGTGGGCCGCACGCGCCGATGATCAGCGCTTGCTGTACTGCGGAGCCTTGCGCGCCTTCTTCAAACCGTACTTCTTGCGCTCCACGATGCGCTGGTCGCGCGAGAGGTAGCCACCCTGCTTGAGGGTGGTGCGGAAGTTCGGGTCGACATGGAGCAGCGCGCGCGCGACGCCCAGCTTGATGGCGTCGGCCTGGCCGCTCGGCCCGCCGCCCGCCACGGTGATGACCGCGTCGTAGCGGCCCGCCGTGTTGGTGGCCTTGAGGGGCTCGAGCGCCTGCACCCCCACGAGGATGCCGCGGAAGTAGTCCTGGAAGTCGCGCCCGTTTACCGTGATGCGACCGTTACCCGACCGCAGGAACACGCGCGCGACCGCCGACTTGCGTCGTCCGGTTCCGTAGTACTGATCCATCAGGCGACCTCCAACTCCTTCGGCTGCTGCGCCTGATGCGGGTGCGCGTCGCCGGCGTACACCTTGAGGCGGCGGATCAACCTGCGGCCCTGGCGCGTCTTGGGGAGCATGCCCCACACCGCGTGGCGGAGGACCCGATCGGGGTGCCGGTCGAGCATCACGCGGGCCGTGGTGCTCTTGAGCCCACCCTGGTACCCGCTGTACCGGGTGTAGACCTTCTGGTCGAGCTTGCGACCGGTGAACACCACCTTCTCGGCGTTGATGACGATGACGTAGTCACCGCCCGCCTGGTGGGGCGTGTAGTCGGGCTTGTGCTTGCCGCGGAGCACCGTGGCGATCCGGGTCGCGAGTCGGCCGACCGTCTGCCCGGCCGCGTCGATGACGACCCAGTCGTTGTGGGTCTCCTTGGGGAACATCGTCTTCACACTCGTCACGTCCTTCGGAGGCTTGCCGGATTTGATCGGGGCCGACAATGCGCGAAGCCAAACGCGAGCTTAGCACGCCAGGGTCGCGCCCGGCAAGCGCCGGGTGCCGCCTCCCGCCGCCCTAACGGGTGGACGCGCGGGGCGGGCCGGTGGAGGCGCGCACCACCAGCTCCGTGGGCAGCCACACGCGCGCGGAAGCGCCCTCGCCGCGCAGGGCCGCCAGCAGCAGCCGGCCCGCCTCGCGTCCCTTGCGCACGGTGGGCTGATGGACGGTGGTGAGGGCCGGGTTCGAGCGGGCGGCGCTCGGCACGTCGTCGAAGCCGACGATCGACAGGTCGCCCGGTACTGAGAGGCCCTCCTCGTGCGCGAACGCCAGCGCCCCGAACGCGAGCTGGTCGCTCATGGCCAGCAGCGCGGTGGGGCGGGGCCGGTGCGAAGCGAGCAGGCGGGCGCCGCGACGGCCCTCGTCGACGGTGTTGTCGAGCGACTCGACGACGACGACGTGGTCCTCCCAGGAGAGCCCTGCGGCCGTGACCGCGCGGCGGTAGCCGGCGAGGCGCTCGCGCGTGGCGCGGTAGCGCGCCTGCGCCTGCCGCTCCGGCCCGATGATCCCGCCGAGCGCGTCGAGCGTGAGCTCGAGCGACAGCACGCCCAGCTCGTGGTGGCCCAGCGCGAGCAGGTGCTCCGCCGCGCTGGCGGCGGCGGCCGCGTCGTCGATGGCCACGCACGGCAGGTCGGTCGCCGAGGGGTTGTCGACCAGCACGGTGGGAAGCTTGCGCGCCAGGGCGGAGGTGTAGAGCGGGTCGTCGTCGGAGAACGCGTGGAGCACGAAGCCGTCGACGGGCGCGCGCTGCGCGGGCGCGCCTTGCGGGGCGCCTTCGGCGGGGTCGTCCGACGGGCCGCCCACGAGCAGCAGCCCGTAGCCGTAGCGCTCGACCTCTTCGGCGACCCCCTGGATGAACAGTGCGGCCATGGGGTCGGTGAAGGCGTAGGAGAGCCGGCTGGGGTAGACCAGACCGATGGTCGTGGAGGTCCCGCGCCGCAGGTTGCGGGCGCGCGGGTCGGGCCCGGCGTAGCCCATGCGCTCTGCGGTCGCCAGGATGCGCCCGCGCAGCGCCTCGGAGAGCTGGTCGGGGCGGTTGTAGGCGTTCGACACGGTGGACGGCGCCACGCCGACGGCGGCCGCGACGTCCTTCAGGGTCACGCGGCGCCCGTAGCGCTGAGCCTTGACATCCACGCGGCCAGCATACGAGACTGAATCGATTCAGGGCCGGGTGCGAGCCCGGGTACGAGCGCCGGTACCAGCACGGCGTCCCGGGGCGCTCCCCGGCCGGCGTCAACACGCCCGCCGAGCACCTCGGACACGCTCCGATCGAAGACCACGTCGCCCTCGAGCGCAGGGCGCGACGCCTCGCCGCGTCGGGCGCGCCCACGCTTGCCGATCCCCGAGCCCGGACAGGAGGGCCTCGATGTTCCACTCCGGTACCTTCGTGACCACCAGCCAACACCATCGCGAGCGGCTGGTCGAACGCGCCGCCGCGATCACCGGCGAGCGGCCCCGCGCGCTGTGCCGCCGGCGACGCCCTCGCGCGGCGCTGGCCCGCGCGGTGCGCACGCTCCCTTCCCTGGCGGCCGGCCTGCGCCGCGGCTGAGGCGCCGCCGGCGCGCTCAGCTCCAGCCTGGGCGGTAGGGCTCCATCTCCGGGAGGTTCGAGACCAGCTCGAGCAGGTTGCCGTCCGGATCGCGGAAGAAGGCCAGACGAACGTTGCCAGCGGCGTCCTTCGGGGTCACGGTGAAGGGCACGCCGGCCGAAGCCAGCGACGCGGCGGCGGCGTCGACGTCGTCGGTGTGGAACGCGAGATGCTGGAACCCCAGCGTCGGTGCGGGGGCCGTCTCGGGCGCCCGCCCGGGCGGCGTCCGGTGCGCGAACAGCTCGATGAGCGCGCGCCCCTTGCGCAGATACACCAGCTTGAAGGTGCCGTCGTCGAGCAGCAGTTGACCGAGCACCTCGCACCCGAGCAGCCCCGCATAGAAGTCCAGCGCGCGGTCCATGTCTGCGACCGTGAGGGCGACGTGATCGAGGTCGCCCACGGCCGTCGCGCTCCCACCCGGGCTCGTACCCGGGCTCCCACCCGGGCTCGTACCCGGGCTCCCACCCGGGTCACGGCTCACGTCACGACCTCGTCCGCATGGCTGCCGGCATCGGCCTGGCGCGCGCGCGCCACCAGCGCGTCCACCTGCTCGGCCGCGCTCACGCCGCCCGCGTGCTCGTGGATGGCCAGCACGTTGAGAAGCGGCATGTCCAGCAGGAACCCCATGAGGTCCATGCCGATGACGCGCTGGCCGTCGCTCCCCATGACGGTGGCCACGCGGCGACGGATGTCCTCGAGCATGGGCCCCAGGACCGTGCCGCCGTGGGGATCGGCGAGCCACTCCCGCAACGTCGAGTCGCGGTCGAGGATGCAGGGCAGGGCCGTGCCGCGCCGCAGCGTCAGCGACCCGCGCAACCGGATGTCCGCCGAAGAGCCGCCGACCAGCACCTCGAAGTCGCCGGCCTCGGCGACCCAGCGACCGTACGCCGGGTCGAAGTAGGCGAACGCCCGGCGATCGAGCGCCAACCGGACGGTGCGGGACGCTCCCGGCTCGAGCCGGACCTTGACGAAGCCCTTGAGCTCCTTGACGGGGCGCCGGAGCCGGGACGCGCGGTCGTGCACGTAGAGCTGCGCGACCTCGCTGCCGGGGCGCGTGCCCGTGTTGCGCACGTCGAAGCTCACCTCGACCGTCTGCTCCTCGTCGAACTCCGACGGCGTGATGCGAAGCCCGTCGTAGGCGAAGGTGGTGTAGCTGAGGCCGTGACCGAACGGGAAGCGCACCGGCGCCTTGCGGGCCTCGTAGTACCGGTAGCCGACGAACAGGCCCTCGCCGTAGGAGGCGCGCCCGCGCTCGCCCGGATAGCTCAGGAACGCGGGTGTATCCTCCAGCTTCATGGGGAAGGTCTCGGCCAGCCTCCCGCCGGGGTCGACGGCGCCGAGCAGCACGTCGGCGAGGGCCGAGCCGCCCGCCTGACCCATGGTCCAGGCCTGGATGATGGCGTCGACCTCGTCGATCCAGGGCGTCACGTCGACGGCGCCGCCGTTGTTGAGCACCACCACCGTCGGCCGGCCCGTGGCGGCGACGGCGCGGATCAGCGCCACCTGCGCCTGGGGAAGCCCCAGCTCGCTGCGGTCGTAACCTTCGGACTCCAGCGTCCCGGGCAGGGCCGTGAAGACCAGGGCCACGTCGGCGGCGCTCGCGACGGAGGCCGCTTCGGCGAGCTGGTCGGGATGCTCCTCGAGGTCCTCGCTCCAGCCCTCGGCGTAGCGGAGATCGCCCGCGCCCGCGGCCACCAACGCGTCCCACGGCGTGTCGATTCGCGTGGGCCGAACGAGCGCGCTGCCGCCGCCCTGGAGTTTGGGCGCGCGCGCGGAGCGCCCGATGACGGCGACGCGCAGCCCGGCGGTGAGCGGCAGGACGCCCCGGTTGGCCAGCAGCACCGTTCCTTCGGCGGCAGCGCGCCGGGCGAGGGCGTGGTGGGCCTCCTCGTCGAAGGACCTGCCCGGAGCGGTGGCCGCGGCGCGGTCGGCGAGACGCAGGACGCGCAGCACCGCCTCGTCGAGTGTCGAGGCCTCCATACGCCCCTCCTGCACGGCCTCGACGATCGCGCGCACGTGGCTCGCCTTGGGGCCGGGCATCTCGAGGTGGAGGCCGGCCCGCAGGGCGGCCACGGGGTCGCGCACGGCATCCCAGTCGGAGACGACCACGCCCTCGAACCCCCACTCCTCGACCAGGAGCTCGCGAAGCAACCGCGGATGCTGCGAGCACAGCTCGCCGTCGACCCGGTTGTAGGCGGCCATGACGGTCCAGGGGCGCGCGCGGGTGACGGCGGCTTCGAACGCGGGGAGGTAGATCTCGCGCAGCGCGCGTTCGTCCACCTCCACGTCGATGGCGTTGCGCTGGAACTCCTGGTTGTTGAGGGCGAAGTGCTTGAGCGAGGCGCCGACGCCGCGGCTTTGGAGGCCCTCGATCCAGGCGACCGCCATCGCGGCGGCCAGGTAGGGGTCCTCGGAGAAGTACTCGAAGTTGCGGCCGCAAAGCGGCGTTCGCTTGATGTTCACGCCGGGACCGAGGAGCACCTGCACCCCAAGGGCCGCCGCTTCCTCGCCGAGCGCCTCGCCGACGGCGTGGACCAGGTCGGTATCCCAGCTCGACGCCAGCGACACGGCCGTCGGGAAACAGGTTGCCGGCGCGCTCTGCTGGTCGGCCCCGGTGGGATCGACGACCCTTCGGACGCCGTGCGGGCCGTCCGCGACCCGGACCGCCTCCACGCCGAGGTGGGGCAGGGCCGCGGTGGTCCAGGAGGTGGCGCCGACGCACAGCGTGGCCTTCTCCTCGAGGTTGAGGCGGGACAGGAGTCGGGTCGGTTCGTTCACGGTGGGCATCCTTTCGGGACCTCCGGGACGGCCCCCACCCGCCCCGGAGGCGTCACAGCAACGCGCGCAGCTGCTCGGCGCTGCGCCGCGCCGTGCGGATCGGGTCGGAGGGTTCGTCGTGCTCGACGACGAACCATTCGGCGCCCGCTCTCCGGCACGCCGGCAGCAGGGCCGGCCAGTCGAGCACGCCGTCGCCGACGTCCATCCAGCCGCCATCGACCTCGCGCCCGTCCGCGGGTGCGAGGTCCTTGACGTGGACGCGCGGACAGCGGCCGGCGTAGGGGGCGAGGAGCGCGACCGGGTCGAGGCCGGCACGGCGCACCCAGCCGAGGTCGGGCTCGAGACCGAGGTCCTCGGGCGCGGCGGCGTCGAGCATCCATGCGAGGCCGGTACGACCGTCGACCGGCTCGAGTTCGAAGTCGTGGTTGTGGTAGAGCAGGCGCACACCCTCGTCGCGGCAGCGCTGCCCCAGCCCGGCCAGGCGGCGGCCGAGCGCCTGCCAGCCCGCCGCCGAGCCGCCGCGCAGCTCCGGCGGGAGCCACGGCACGACGACCACGTCGTTGCCGAGCGCCCGGTTGAAGCGGCAGACGCCCGTCGCATCCTCCTCGAGCGCGTGGAGAGGTACGTGGCTCGAGCACACCTTCACGCCCGCCGCGGCCGCGGCAGCGCCGGCGGCCGCGGCGTCGAGGCCATGGCTTCCGACGGTCTCCACGCCGGCGTAGCCGGCTTCGGCGGCCCGGCGGACGAGCGTCTCGAACGGCAGTCCCAGGCGGCGGAGGGTGTAGAGCTGAAGCGCGATAGGGGGGAGGGGCGGCGGTGTCATGGTGGCCTCGTTCCGGTCGGTCACATGCGCGGCTCAGGCGTCGAGCGCGTCGTCAGGGAGACCCAGGGGGAGGGGAGAGGGTCGCTCGCAGCGACTCTCGAGCTCGATGCGCCGTCCCTGCCCGGCGCTCTCCAGCGCGGCCTGCATGGTGTCGAGCACGTGGTAGGCCAGCTCGCCCGTGGCGCGGTGAGGGCGACCGGAACGCAGCGCGTGGGCCAGGTCGGCCGCGCCGAGGCCGCGGCCGGCCCGGGCGAAGCCGTGCGACAGCGGCACCTCGGTGAAGGCGTCGGCCCCGGCACGCCGGAGGCGCACCGAGCCCCCGAAGAAGTTGGGGTCCGGCAGCGACAGGGTGCCCTCGGTGCCGTAGATCTCCAGCCGCGGCAACTCGGAGCCCCACACGTCGAAGCTCGCCACCAGGCTGGCGACCGGGCCCGCGGCGAACTCCAGCAGGGCCGCGACATGGGTGGGGGTGGCCACGGGGAAGGTCTCGCCGCGGCGGGGGCCAGCCAGGTAGGTGCGCTCCCGGAAGCCGATGGTGCCCGCTCCCGCGACGCGCGCGACGGGCCCGAGCAGCGTGACCAGCGCGGTCACGTAGTACACCCCGACGTCGAAGAGCGGCCCGGCCCCCGGTTGGTAGAAGAACCCGGGGTTCGGGTGCCAGTGCTCCATGCCGTGGTTGACCACGAAGGCGGTGGCGGCGAGGGGGCGGCCGATCCAGCCGTCGTCGATGAGCTTCC
>Ga0102956_1000086_pt1 | contig 28642 bp, 26 predicted proteins | sample SalPonF2_A_D2_MG_FD_84515 | JGI IMG/M metagenome (GOLD analysis project Ga0102956, IMG submission 84515) | Salt pond soil microbial communities from South San Francisco under conditions of wetland restoration - Salt Pond MetaG SF2_A_D2_MG ...
CGAAATAGTCGCGGTAACCGCCGACCTTGGCGCGGCGCACCTTGTACGAATTCGGATCGGCTTTGTCGCGCGGCGTCAGACGGCTGCCGCTGCGCCAGAAGTAATCCTGGCTCTCCAGTTTGCGCAGGTTTTCCACCGAGCCGAATTCAACTGTTTCAGTGACCTGACCGGGCTTCGGGTTCTCGCCGAGAAATTCCAGCATCCGCGTGAGTTCCTGTTCGGGATTTGCGCGCAGATCCTCGTAGCGAACCACCAGGAGATTTTTTATCTTTGGCAGTTCGCGCGCCCACGCGTTCAGGAAACTGACGATTCGCGGTAACCCGACATCTTCGTTCATCACGAAATCCAGCATGTCGATGTCGGCATCCTGAGGAGGGTATCGGTTCAGCGGGATCTTGTGCGGGCGCATCCGGTACTTCCACTGAAAGAATTGTGAGACGGCGACGTCCTGCGGCCGCCGCACCAGCAACACGACTTTCTGCTCGTAGAAGTCCTTGCGGTTGTCGACATTGCCGGTGTACTCACGCAGGTAATTGTCGTGGGTGAAAAAAATCTTCGGCACATCCGGGTTTTTTTTGTGGAAATTGTCGAAACCCATCATCAGCGCCTCGGGAATCCCGTGCGCAATCTGGTAGTAACGAGACAGCATTACCCGTACCCAGGTGCGCCCGCTCTTGGCGTAGGAGGCGAAGACATAGTCGGCGGCCTTCAGCTTGCGAAATTCCTCGCGGCCGCGGCGTTTGCGTTCCAGCGTACGCCCCTTCTCCTCGGGTAGAAAAATCGAGATGAACTGAACCAACCAGCGCGTCAGTCGTTTCGTGACCATGTGCATGTGGCATCTCCATGGGGCGATTTCGGTGTCGGTGAGACCGTGCCGATGCGGCTCGGGCCTCGGAATCGAGCCCGGGATAAGGCGGAACAACCCGCTAACCAGCCGGAAATTATACGTGAAAACCGCTTTATGTTGAATTCGCGGCGAGGTCAGGCGATCCCGTGGCGTGGCGGTGATTGCGATCCCGAGTGCGGACCGCATCGCTGGCCCGGGGTCAGGTCGGGCGCTGCCGGATCGCCAGGGGTGGGGTGCTTTGCGGGTCGCGCCAGGCGCTGGAGAATTCGTCGCTGGTCTCTACGCGGTTGCGACCGAGTTGTTTCGACAGGTATAGCGCGCCGTCGGCGCGACGCAGGGTGCTTTCGATCGACTCGCCGATACGGAATTCCGCGACCCCGACCGATACGGTAATGTGGCAGCGGCTGGCGAAGCGGGCGTGGGCGGTAATGCTACGAATACGCTCTGCGCAATGGCGCGCTCCCGACAGGTTCGTATGTGGCAGCAGCAGGATGAACTCCTCTCCGCCGTACCGGGCAAACCGCAGATCGTCCTCGCGCCGGTCCAGCGCGTCGAAGTAGCGTAGCTCGCTACGCAATCTTTCAACGAAGTCCACCAGCACGCGGTCACCGGTAATGTGACCATAGCGGTCGTTGATTTCCTTGAAATGGTCGAGATCGAAAATGCAAATGGAGAATGGCATGCGGGTCCGGTCTGCACGCTTTTTCTCTTCCTGCAGCGACTCCATGATGTAGCGTCGGTTATAGGCTTTTGTCAGCTCATCGCGTTCGGCAAGTTCGCTGATCTCGGCCAGCATGGTTTTCAGCGTGCGATTCTGTTTTTGCAGGCATTGTCTGAGTCGGCGGGCGTGCAGGCTGAACAGCGAGGTCCACAGAATGGCGCTTGCGAGCACGGCAACCCGCATCAGTTCCACCCCGAGCGTTGGCGCGCCCGGCATGCCGGCGGTGGCCGCGGCGATTCCGGTGTAACCGCCCAGTGCCAGCGAGCCAAGCAGCAGGTAGCCGCGTTTTTCGAGCTGAAACATGCCGAACAGCATCGGAATGATCAGCGCGGTCAGCATCAGTCCGCGTGCAGCCGGGACCGTCGCGTGGAGCAGCACCAGGGCCCATACGAGACCAACGATCAGCTGTTGCAACGTTACCCCCGGATCGCGCAGGCGCTGATTCAGTCCGCTTCGGAACACCATGAAAAACGCAACGTTGCTGGCAACGACGCCGCCAATGCAGGTGGCCACGCCGATGGCATCGAGACGCAACATGCCGGCTGATTGCGCCAGCAGCGTCAACGTAATCCAGATGGCGTAATAGGCCATGGCAAGGCCAAATCGGCGGATACGCAAGCGTTGCTTCGGATCTGCGGCCATAGTTCCAGAAGAGTGGATGAATCGGGACCGGTCGGACCGTTCCCCGCAAACGGCTACCGCCATGGTTGGGAATGGTCGTCGCAATCTTGCGACAAGTCCGTGACAGGGCTCTCAGAACCCGTGCGGGTGGCGCCCCGGGGGGCCACGAAATGTGACCGATGTCACGCTTTTGTCGTCAACGGGAGCGCATCTGGGATAGTTCGCCTACAACGCAGACGGAACACTCAGCCGAGAATGCCTTCGCGTTTGTAGAGACGCGCGGCAAGCGCGGTCAGCAACAGGCCGAGCAACAGCGTGCTTCCCATCGATACCAGTGGATAGGCCAGCGGGATCGGTTCCGCCTTCATCAGGTCGGTGATGATCAGGTGTTGGCTCAGGCTTGGCACCATCATGTAGCTCAGATCCGGCTTTACGGTCCGGATTGCAGCGAACAGGATCGGTAGCGTTGGCACCAGCATGACCACCGTCAGATAGGTCTGCGCTTCCTTGTAACTCTTGGTGAACGACGCAACGCAGGTCATCAGTGCCGCGCCCAAGAGCGCAAACGGCAGCATCAGGAGAAAAATCCGGATTACCACCGAGGGGCCAAAATTGGCCGTCATCCCGAGTTCTTCCAGCGGCACGAACTGCAGGCTGACCGAGAACGCCAGCAGTGTGACCGCCAGCGAAGTAATCATGTAAACGCAAGTGGCCAGGATCTTGCCGATGATCAGGTCGCTGCGTGGGACCGGCAAGGTCAGCAGCGGCTCCAGCGAGCCGCGTTCGCGTTCACCGGCGGTGGTATCGATGGCCAGGTACAGCCCGCCCATCAGCATCGAAAAAATGACGAAATACGTCATCATCCCCAGCAGTATTACCGAGCGCCCTGTTGGGGTGGAGACGTCGACGTCCTCGACGATCACCGGCATCACCGTGGTCGGATTCAGGCCGCGTGCCTGCAACCGCAGCATGCCCATTCTGCGCTGATAGGCATCGAGCAGCGCACGGGCGCGGCGAACGTCCTTGGCCGTATTGTTGTTGGCGCTGTCGGAAACGAGCCTGACAACGGCGGGCTGGCCGACCGAGAAATTTTCGCCAAACCCGGCCGGGATTATCAGCGCGAGATCATGTTCGCCGTCCCGGACCTTGATCCGTGCGCTGTCGAGATCCGCTTCGATTTTCACGATTTCCGTATTTGAGCGCTCGAGAAAAGCGATCAGGTTCGGCGCGTTTTCCGCTCCCGAAACCGGCAGTTGCAGGGGCTCGTCGACTTCTGAGACGTGTTTGTCCAGGGCGAACGAAATCATGATTGCGAACAGGAACGGGCCGAACAGCGGACCGAAAAACAGGGCCGACATAAGGCTGCGGCGGTCGCGGAAATTATCCAGCACCTCTTTGCGGAAGACCGTTCCGATGCGGGACTTCATTCGAGACCCTCTTCGGTACCTATCGCTGCAACAAAAGCCTCTTCCAGAGTGCTCTTGCCGGTCTGGCGGCGAATTGCATCCGGTTTGCCGGCGGCCACCACACGGCCATGGCCGACAATTACGATGTCGTCGCACAGCGCGGCCACCTCCTGCATCACATGGCTCGAAAACAGGATGCAGATCCCGGTATCGCGGAGCCGCAGGATCATTTCGCGCAACGCGCGTGTCGCCATGACGTCCAGACCGTTTGTCGGCTCATCGAGCAGCAGATTGCGTGGTTGGTGGACCAGGGCGCGGGCCAGCGCGACCTTGGTGCGCTGGCCCTGCGAGAACCCCTTGGCGCGGCGGTCGGCAAATTCGCCGATATCGAGCAGCGCGATCAATTCGTCGACGCGGCGGCCTAGTGCGCTGTTGCCGATGCCGTGCATGCGACCGTAGTAGGTGATGTTCTCGCGTGCAGTCAGGTGGGGATAAAGCCCGGCGCCATGTGGCAGAACGCCGATGCTGCGGCGTGCGGCGAGGCTGTCGCTAACGACGTCATGGCCGTCGACGCTCGCTCTGCCGGTATCGGGACGCAGCACCGTGTAGAGGATTCGCAGAGTTGTGGATTTTCCGGCGCCATTCGGGCCCAGCAACCCGGTGATACGACCGTCGGCGGCGGAAAACGTGATGTCTTTCAGCGCACGTACCGATCCGAACGACTTGCTGAGCGCGCCCGCCTCGATCATGGCGTAGGTCCGGAAAAATTGACGAAAAATGGACTCGGCCCCTGCTTGTCCATGCATGACGGGTCGAGTCCTTCGATACTGGCATTGGCGACGAAATCGGCCATCAACTGCGGCATGCAGCCTACTGCGGCGACGCCGTGGCCCTGGCCATTCGCGACGATATGCAATGCATTTTCCAGTGCATCGGCCACACGTTCGCCGTTGCCGGGCGGAGTAATGGGGTCCGCGCTGCCGGACAATATCAGTACCGGTGTGGTTCCGGTCACAGTGGTCTTGAGATCGTCATCGATAACGCCCTGTTCCCAGATCTTGCAGATTTCAACCAGCGTGTCGAATTGGGTCGCGCCGATATACGTTTCCTCCAGCGCGGTACGGTCTATGTCGAGATTGCCGTAGAACGGCGCATCCTCGGTGCAGACTACGGCGTTATGCATGCCAAAACTGAGCGCCTCCGACAGGTCCTGTTGCACCATGCGTGACTGCGCGGCGAGCGGCGCCATATTGCCGCGCGCCGCCGCATCGATGAGCAGCGGCATCAGCGCGATGCTGTCCGGGTGGTAACTCATCAGCCGCAGCGCGACGACCAGGTCCATTTCACTGAAATCGAAAGTATCGGGTTCGCCACTGGAAGGATCCTGCATGGCGACCTGGGCCGGGCCGGAGCGCAGGCGTTGGTGCAATTCGTTCAGTCTGTCAGCCAGGTCGGGGAAGTGTTCCGAGCAGTCCGAATCTGCCGCGCAACGAGCAAGAATACGGTCGAGCGCTTGTTGTGCATCGATGGCTATCTCGGGCCCGACCGAGTCAGCCGCCGGCAGAACGCCGTCGAGAATTACCGTACGAGTTCGTTGCGGATAGCGCCGCATGTAGTGCTGCGCCACCCGCGTCCCGTAAGACGACCCGTAGAGGTTTAGCTGTTCGTATCCCAGTGCCTCGCGCAACCGGTCGAGATCGCGCACCGCGACGCTGGTCGTGTACTGCCTCACGTCCGCGTCGATCGAAGCAAGGCACTCACGGGTGCTGTCCCGGACCAGCTCCAGCGACCAGTCGGCCGCATCCAGTTCCTCGGGCACGGGGCAATCCAGCGCGCCGGAACGGCCGGTGCCGCGCTGGTCGATCAAAATAATGTCGTGATTTCGCTGGATCCGGCTGAAGGCGCCGGCGTAGGCAGCGTAGAACTCGGTTGACGCGGCGCCCGGCCCACCTGCAATTGCGGTGAACGGCGTTGCCGCCGGTTTCTGGCTCAGCGCCGGGACGACCGCGACGAACAGGTCGATCTGGCGCCCGTCCGGCTCGGCGTAATTCTCCGGAACGGTCAATGTGCCGCACCGCGCGGTGATGCTGCGGATGCCGCTGGCATCGCTGATGCGGCAATCTTTGAGCGACACGCTGGCTTCTGCTCGGGTCGGCGTCGCGCACAATAGCGACGTTAGCAGTGCGGCGCAGCCGAGGCGGAGTAGCGTGAGGTCGGTGTTCATCGGGCGCTTATGGTGACGGCGCACCGCGACGCTTGCAACAGCCCTGGGATGCCGAGCGCTGCCCACGGATCACGCAAGCAGCTACAATGTCGCGCCCCGATTGGAGTTTTGGACGGGGCGGGAGTCAGCAACGTGAAGCATGCGGAAAAATTTGACGTAATCGTTGTCGGTGGCGGCCATGCCGGAACCGAAGCCGCGCTTGCGGCCGCTCGGATGGGCGCGCGTACCCTGCTGTTGACCCAGAATTTAGACACGATTGGACAGATGAGCTGCAATCCGGCGATTGGCGGAATCGGCAAGGGTCATCTGACCAAGGAAATCGATGCGCTCGGCGGCGCCATGGCGCGCGCGATCGATCATGCCGGCATCCAGTTTCGCACGCTGAATGCGCGCAAGGGGCCGGCAGTCCGGGCGACCCGCGCGCAGGCCGATCGGTTGCTTTACCGGCAGGCGATTCGCCACCTGGTCGAATCCCAGCGTGGTTTGTCGCTGTTTCAGCAGGGAGTTGACGATCTCCTGATTGAAGGCGATCGGGTTTGCGGCGTGCGGACACAAATGGGGCTGGAGTTCAGCGCCAGGGCCGTAGTCCTGACCGTGGGCACGTTCCTCGGCGGGCGAATCCATGTCGGCGATGCCAACTACCAGGGTGGTCGTGCCGGCGATCCGCCCAGTAATGCGCTCGCGGCACGGCTGCGCGAGTTACCGTTTTCGGTGAATCGCCTCAAGACCGGAACGCCGCCGCGGCTGGATGGCTCGACGCTGGATTTCTCGCAGATGCTGGCGCAGCCGGGCGATCAGCCTCTGCCTTCGTTCTCGTTCATGGCGCGCGGCGATGAGCACCCGCGCCAGGTACCCTGCCATATCACCGCGACGACCGAGCGAACCCACGACATTATCCGTGCGGAATTGCACCGCTCGCCGATGTTCAGTGGCGTTATCGAGGGTGTGGGGCCTCGTTACTGTCCTTCGGTCGAAGACAAGGTGGTGCGTTTTGCGGACAGGACCTCGCATCAGATTTTCGTGGAGCCCGAAGGGCTGACGACCACCGAGATCTACCCCAACGGCATTTCGACGAGCCTGCCGTTCGATGTGCAGCAGGCATTCGTGCGCAGCATTCCGGGTTTCGAGAACGCGCGGATAACGCGCCCCGGTTACGCGATCGAATACGATTATTTCGATCCTCGGAACCTCCGCCCGACCCTGGAAACCGGTTTCGTTGCCGGGCTGTATTTCGCGGGCCAGATAAATGGCACGACCGGCTACGAAGAGGCAGCGGCGCAGGGATTGCTTGCCGGGATCAACGCGGCGCTTGCAGTGCATGGGCGGGATTCGTGGTTTCCGGGCCGGCACGAGGCCTATATTGGGGTGCTCGTGGATGACCTGATCACCCGTGGCACCAGCGAGCCGTACCGGATGTTTACCAGCCGCGCCGAGCACCGGCTATTGCTGCGCGAAGACAATGCGGACCTGCGGTTGACATCGTACGGTCGCGAACTCGGTCTGGTGGATGACGAGCGCTGGCGCAGATTCGAGGCGAAACGGGATGCGATTGAGGCCGAATCGGTGCGGTTGCAGGCGATTCTGTTGCGCCCGGGCGATCTCAGCGACGCGGAAACCGACACACTCGGATTTGCGCTGGGGCGTGAACAGCGTGCCGACGAGGTACTGCGGCGACCGGAAATCGATTACCGTGGCCTGTCCGCGCTGGCCGCCGTCGGCGAGGGCGAGTTCGGCGGTCTCGATGAAAGGGTGCGCGACCAGGTCGCAGCCCAGGTCGAGATCCAGGCCAAGTACGCCGGGTATATCCGCCGCCAGCAGGAGGAGATCGAGCGCCATCAGCGCCACGGCGATACGCCGCTGCCGGAAGACCTGGATTACAGCGCGGTAACCGGGCTTTCGAGTGAGGTCCGGCAGAAGCTCGGCGCCGCAAGACCCGCCTCGGTGGGCCAGGCGGCGCGAATATCGGGAGTGACGCCTGCGGCCATATCCTTGCTGCTGGTGCACCTCAAGAAACGCCGTGAACTGAGGCGCTCGGCCTGAGATGGTCTTGAGTACGCAGTGCACGGGCGGTTAACGTAGCCACCCATCAGTTTTTCACCGACCAGGGCCAGCATGCGTCAGAAAATTGTACTCGCCGTCATCGCCGCCGCGGCTGCCCTGATCTTGTGGCGCGTGTTTCAGCCGCAACAGGGCGAGGACGTGGCGGCGGAGGCCGACGCCGGCCCGACCATCGCGGTATTGCGGCGTGGCAACGGGTCGGAGCCGGAGGCTCTGAATCCGCATAACGCCCGGACCGATTCGGCCTTCAACATCGTGCGCGACCTGTTCGAGGGCCTCACCAGCCACGACCCGGACGGCAAAGTGGTACCGGGTGTCGCGGAATCATGGCAAGTCAGCGACGACGGCCTGGTCTATACCTTCACCCTGCGCCAGGATGCGCGATGGTCCAATGGCGACCCGCTGACCGCGGCGGACTTCGTCTACAGTTTCCGCCGGCTCGCGGACCCGGCAACCGGCGCCTACTACGCGGCAAGCCTGTCCCCGGTGGTCAATGCCGGCGCGATAATAGCCGGCAGCCTTCCGCCGGAAGAGCTCGGGGTTGAGGCGACCGGACCTCACACGCTGGTAATGCGATTGCGTTCCCCGACGCCGTACATTCTCGATCTGTGTACCCATCCGAGCATGTCCCCGGTTCACCGGCCGAGTATCGAGAAACACGGGGATGCGTACGGACGCCCCGAGAACCTGGTATCGAATGGAGCCTTCGTGGTCAGTGAGTGGGTGGTGGGCTCCTACGTGGCGGCGGAACGAAACACCGAATACTGGGGCAACTCGGCGAATGCGATCGACAAGGTAATTTTCTACAACACGGTCGACACGTCAGCGGAGTTGCAACGGTATCGCGCGGACGAGCTGGATTTCACCGGTAGCATTCCGCTGCCGCAGTTCAACTGGATCAAGCAGAACCTGGGCAAGGAACTGCATATCTCGCCCTACCTGACTACCTATTACTATGGCCTCAATCTGACCCGTCCGCCGTTTGCCGGAAACGCCAAACTGCGCCAGGCCCTGGCCATGGCGGTCGATCGCGAGCTGCTCACGGAGCGGATCACCGGCACCGGCGAGTTGCCGGCCTACGGCTGGGTGCCGCCAGGGACCAACTACTACACGCCGCAAAGTTTTTCGTGGGCTAATCTCGCGCCGCAGGAACGTATTGCCGAGGCGCAGCGCCTGTACGCCGAGGCCGGATATTCGCGGGAGCGGCCCCTGCGGGTCGAGTTGCGATACAACACCGCTGACCTGCACCGTCGCGTTGCTGTTGCGGTGGGCGAGATGTGGAAGGAACATCTCGGCGTGGAACTGACGCTGGTAAACGAAGAGTTCCGGGTGATGATCCAGAACATTCGCGAGAAACAAGTGACCGAGATTTTTCGTTCCAGCTGGGTCGGCGACTATAACGACGCATTCACGTTCAGTCAGTTTCTGCATACGGATTTCGGTCTGAACCTGGTTGGATACGCCAACCCGAAATACGATGCGCTGCTCGAGCAGGCCGCGGCCGAAACCGACCTGCGCCGGCGCCGGGCGCTGCTGGAGGAGGCCGAGCGGCTGATGCTGGCGGACACGCCACTGATTCCTCTTTACTTCCACGTTAGCCGGCACCTCGTAAAACCCCATGTCCGGGGCTGGCGCGACAACATCATGAATACGCATTACAGCAAGCACCTGTCGTTGCAATGAGCCTGTTCGGGGTGCCCCATTTGCCACGGCATGGCGTGATCATCGGGGCAAGCTGAGGCGGTGCTGAGGCTGATACGGCACAGGCTGCTGGTGGCAGTGCCCACCTTGCTGGTGCTGGTCGTACTCGCATTCGTGCTGATGCGTCTCGCCCCGGGAAGTCCGTTTTCCAGTGAGCGCAATCTGCCGCCGTCCGTCGAGGAAAATCTGAACGCGCGCTACGGCCTCGACGATAGCCTCGGTGAGCAATTGTTGCGCTACCTCGGCAACCTCGCGCGGGGTGATTTCGGGCCCTCCCTCTATTACAGCGACCATGACGTTGCCGACCTGATCCGCGAGGGGTTTCCGACGTCCTTGCGGCTCGGACTTGCCGCCATGATCCTTGCCCTGGGGGCCGGTGTGACCGCCGGAATTGCGGCGGCGAGGCGGCCGGGCGGAATGCTCGACCACCTGTTGATGGGGGTCGCGATTGCCGGAATCTCGGTCCCTAATTTCGTGGTCGCGCCGCTGCTTATCCTGGTGTTCGCGGTTTGGCTCGGCTGGCTGCCCGCCAGCGGCGCCGGGCCCGACGCGTCGTTGACCGCGGCCGGCATGGTTCTCCCGGTTGTCGCCCTGGCACTGCCGCAGTTCGCCTACGTCGCGCGATTGACCAGAGCCAGCATGCTCGAAGTGCTTGACAGCAGCTACATCCTGGCTGCGCGCGCCAAGGGCCTGCCCGAGCGGACGATTTTGTTGCGCCACGGTCTTCGCCCCGCGTTACTGCCGGTAGTTTCCTACCTCGGACCCGCGACCGCGGCGGTCATTACCGGGTCTGTCGTCATCGAAGAGATATTCGGTTTGCCGGGGCTTGGCAGGTATTTTGTCCAGGCGGCGCTGAACCGCGACTATTTTCTGGTCCTCGGCGTCGTGGTTTTTTACGGTCTTCTGGTGGTCATCGCAAATTTGCTGGTCGATCTTTGTTATGGCCTGCTCGACCCGCGGGTGCAGCGGCAATGAGCGCGGCCGGAAACTCAGTTGCAGTGGGCGCAACGCCGGCCGGTTCCGGCTGGCGTGCGTTTTTCAACCAGTCGCGCGGGGTCCGGGTCTGTTCCTGCCTGTTGCTGGCAATCGCCGTGCTGGTGGTGTTCGGTCCGCTGTTGTCGCCGTACGCAATCGATCAGGTCGACTGGCAACACATCGCACAGGGGCCGTCGTGGTCGAGCGGGCACTGGTTCGGTACCGACAACAATGGGCGCGATTTGTACGTGCGTACGCTGCGAGGCGGCCAGATATCGTTGCTGGTCGGAATCTGTGCTACCGCGATCAGTCTGCTGATCGGAGTCAGTTACGGCGCAATCGCCGGCTACGCCGGGGGCCGCATCGACCAGGTAATGATGCGTCTGGTGGACGTGCTTTACGCGATGCCATTCATGTTTTTCGTGATTCTCCTGATGGTGTTGTTCGGGCGCAATTTGCTATTGATGTTCATCGCCATCGGAGCGATCAACTGGCTCGATATGGCGCGCATCGTGCGCGGCCAGACACTCAGCCTGAAGCATCGCGAGTTTGTCGATGCAGCGCGCGCGCTCGGGGTGCCGGCTGCGGGCATCATTCGTCGTCACATCGTGCCGAATATGATGAATGTTGTGGTCGTCTACGCGAGTCTTGCGGTACCGCAGATGATCCTTGTGGAGTCGTTTCTCAGTTTCCTCGGGCTGGGCGTGCAGGAACCGATGACCTCATGGGGGCAACTGGTCAGTCTCGGCGCGCGCGAGATGGAAAGCGCGCCGTGGATGTTGTTGTTTCCGGCCTCATTCCTGGCGGTGACGCTGTATTGCCTGAATGTACTCGGTGATGCATTGCGCCGGTACAACGACGCCCTGGCGGGAAGTCTGCGAGGCGCGGCATGAGCGAGTTGTTATTGGAGGTGGAGGATCTCGGGGTCAGCCTGCCCACCTCCAGCGGACAGCTTCATGCCGTCGACAGCCTGGGATTCAGCCTCCGCGAGGGCGAATTGCTGGGCATTGTCGGGGAGTCAGGATCCGGCAAGACCCAGACTGCGCTTGCGCTGATGGGCCTGACACCAGCCGGTTCGCGGGTCAGCGGCAGCGCCAGGCTGGATGGCGAGGAACTGATCGGCCGCCCCGAGGCGGAGCTGAACGACCTGCGTGGCGACCGAATCGCGATGGTGTTCCAGGATCCCCAGGCGGCATTAAACCCCTACCTGCGTATTGGCGTTCAGCTGACCGAGGTACTCGAGCAGCATCGCGAACTCGATGCGGTCACCGCCGCGCAGCGCGCAACCGAGATGCTGCAGGCGGTCGGTCTCGACGACAGCGAACGATGTATGCGCAGTTACCCGCACCAGCTTTCCGGCGGGATGCGGCAACGCGTCACGATAGCTATTGCACTTCTGTGCCGGCCGCGATTGCTGATCGCGGACGAGCCGACGACGGCACTCGACGTCACGGTCCAGGCGCAGATTCTCGGCTTGCTGCGGGTGCTGAAAGGCAGCCATTACGGTGCCGGCCTGCTGATCACGCATGACCTGGCGGTGGTGGCGGAGATTTGCGACCGGGTGCTGGTCATGTACGGCGGAAAGCCGATGGAACTCGCCGCCGTCGACCGGCTGTTTCACAACGGTCACCATCCGTACACCCGCGCGCTGCTGCGATCTTTGCCGCGGCTTGACCGGCCAGAGTCGGGACTGGTTCCGATTCCCGGGCAACCGGGACGGCCTACTGGCGCGGGTTGCCCGTTCCGGCCGCGCTGTGCGGAGCGCCTCGAGCAATGCGCCGCGGTTGTTCCGCCGCGGCTCGACATTGCCCCCGGGCATCTCAGTTATTGCCACAGGAGTGGGCCGAATTGAGCGCCAGGCTGGTCGATATTCGCGATCTGGTTGTCGAGTACCCGGGCGGCAGCCCCCGTGCGCCGCGGGTTCGCGCGGTGGCCGGGGTAAGCCTCGGGATCGACGAGGGCGTGACACTGGGCATTGTCGGCGAGTCCGGCTCCGGTAAATCGACGCTGGCGCGAGCGCTTCTCGGGCTCGTGGATATTCAATCCGGACAGGTGGAGTATGGCGGCATGCCGATGGCCGCGGCTGGCAGGGCCGACTGGCGCCGGTTTCGCCGCGAGGTGCAGGTTGTCTTTCAGGACCCGGCGGCATCGCTGGATCCGCGCATGAGCGTGGCGAGAATACTGGCCGAACCCCTGCTGGTGCACCGCCCGGAGCTTGGAGCCGGACAGATACGCGAGATCACGCTCGCCCGGCTTGGCAACGTCGGCCTCGACGAATCGCATCTGCGGCGCCTGCCACGCCAGCTGTCGGGCGGCGAGTGCCAGCGCGTCGCGATCGCCCGCGCACTGGTGCTGGAGCCGCGGCTTCTGATCTGTGACGAACCGGTCAGTGCACTGGATATATCGATTCAGGCCCAGATACTGGCGCTGCTGCGCGAGTTACAGCAACGGCTGGGTCTGACCGTGATGTTTATCGCGCACGACCTGAGCGTCGTCAGATACCTGTGTAAGCGCGTTGCCGTGATGTACCGCGGCAGCCTTGTCGAGACGGCAAACGCGGACGCGTTGTTCCGCGATCCGCAGCACCCTTACACCCGCGCCCTGCTCGGCTCCGTTCCGGTCGCCGATCCGCGGCAGCGGCGAAATTTTGCGGCAACGGCGGCAACTTTCTCCGCGGCAGCCGCAGGCAGCGGTTGCATCTATGCCGACCGTTGCCCGCGGGCGCAGGAGCGCTGCCGCACCGAGTCGCCGTCGCTAGAACGCAGCGGAGATGGTGATGTGGCCTGTTTTTTCCCGGGAGCCGGGGGCGATCTAGCGGACGGGGAGCGGCAGCGGTAACGGCAGGCCGTTGATCGTCAGCAACCCCCCGGTGTACGCGGCCTTCAAAACGAAATCGTCGTTTTCCTCCAGCAGATACCCCGCTTTGAACAGCATCGATGCAGCCTGCGCCAGTTGCGGATTGTTTTCCGCAGCTGCGGCGAGCAGGGCTTTTGACACGACGAGATCGATCTCGCCCTTGAGCGCCATCAGCAGCTCAACCAGCACCGGTGCGCCCGCATCGCTGGCGACGACCAGTTGCGCACTGGCATCGAGGCGGCCGTCTTCCGTGGCAATAAAGAATTTCTCGATATCAAGCCTGCCGCCCTGAGCCAGCAGATTGAGCATATCGGCCTCCATCTCTGCCCAGCCGGGCCCGGATGCGGCTTCCACGCCGTCCTGCCGGGCATACTTGTCGCGCAGGCCGGCCGCCAGTTCCGCATGCAGATCGGAGAGCTCCATACTGATCCGAAGCTGGCCGTCGTCGAATGCGGGTGTCGTTATCCGGGCGGCCTCGGCCACGAAGGCGTAGGCCAGCCGTTCGCCGTCGAGGCGGGCATCCGAGAAAAAATCGAAATCCTGCACCTGGAAAGAACCTGTTGCCGGATCCGCTACGGCAAGTTTTTCAATTGACAGGTTGCTCGCGCCCAGCCACAACTGGTGCGTGGACAGCCGCTGGTCCCCAGCCAGCTGCATCGGGCCGAAGGTCAGGCTGTTTTCATCCTGATCGATCTGCAGTTGGCCGAAACTGCCATTGGCGGCAATGCTGGAGCCGCCGGCACCGATATCGAGGCGCATCTCACCACCGTCCCACCGGAGGCGCGATCCGGATTCGTCGAAACGGTGATCGATCGTTTCCCCCGAGACAAAGCTGCTCGCCGCCCCATTGAGGTGGATGCGGGTAGTCGCGGTCAGCGGAAGTTCGACGCGTTCGTCTTCGTCAACGAGGCTGAAACTCGAAAAAACCTCTGCGAGGCCGAGGCCGGGGCTGGAATCGTCGAGAATGAGCCCATGCTCGATCCGGCTGTCGACAACGAGGAAAACCGGCGCGTCATCACTGCCCTCATTCAATGCGATCCGCTGGCTGCTGTGAGCCTCGAACCAGCCCCGATCGTAGCTGTGCGCGGTGATTTGCGGCCCTGATCCGGTTGCGGCCGCGGAGTTCAGAGTGGCGACATAGTCGTCGACCTGGCGTTGGGCCAGCGCGCCTACTATGCGCGGGACAGCCAGCAGGAGCGCCGCGGCGACCACGACGAGTAGCAGAATCAGTTTGCGCACGCCGCATTCTCCCTGGGGACCGATCGGCGCAGAAGCCGAACGCCGCATTATAACGGCAGGTGTGTTTGCGCGGCCAAACCGCGATGCGCGCGGCGGGTGGTATTTACTGAGACGTCTCAGTAACATACTCGACGCGGCCGGGATCCCGGCCGGTTTCACCGGTTGCTTGGAGTAGGGTGCGTATGTTGCGGAGACTGGGCAATTTGGCGGTGTGCCTCGTGATGTCTGCCATTGCGGCGGGGACAGCGTTTGCCGAGGGCGACGCCGCCAACGGCAAAATTCTCGGGGATACCTGTAAAGGCTGTCATTTCATTCAGAAGCACAAGAACTCCTACCCGGTGTTCTACGTGCCGAAGCTCGGTGGCCAGAATGGCGAGTACATCAGTGTGGCCTTGAAATCGTATGCTGCGGGAGAGCGCTCCCACGACACGATGCTCTCGCATGCCGCGACCCTGACCGAGCAGGACATAGCGGATCTGTCAGCCTATTTTGCGAGCCTCGGCGAATTGAAAACCGCCAGCGCGGCCGGGAAGGCGCCGGAACAGGCAGCCACCTGCGTGGCATGCCACGGCGAGCAGGGCATCAGCGTGATGGAGCAATATCCCAACCTGGCCGGGCAACACGAGAATTACCTGGTGCATGCGTTGAAGCAATATCGTGCAGGTGAGCGCACGAACGCGGTAATGGCAGGTTTTGCCGGCCAGCTCAGCGACGACGACATCAAGGTGCTGGCAAAATTCTACGCGTCGCAAAAGGGTCTTTTTACGCCCGATCCCTGAGCCGGGCCGCGGCCGCTGCGAATTGACGCCTGCAGCCGATACCGCGGTTTCGGCAAGCGCCTGGCAAGGATAGCGACAGTTGTCTTTTTGCCAGGGTTTCATCAGTCGTCTTAGAGCCGGAGCTTATGCCTGACCTGCCGCCGACCGCCGATTTCGATCACGGCATCTGTGCCGTGGACACCCATTATTTGCGCCCGGGGCTGGCTGCGAGCCACCTGATTGTCGAGAACGGCCGGGTGGCGATTGTGGACACTGGCGCCAACAGCGCGGTGCCGCGACTGCTGGCCGCGCTGGAGCACAAGGAGCTCGATCCGGATTCGGTCGACTATCTGTTTCTTACCCACGTGCACCTCGATCATGCCGGCGGTGCCGGGCTGCTGATGCGCTCGCTGCCGCGCGCGGTGGCGCTGCTGCATCCGCGGGGTGCGCCGCACATGATCGATCCGGCTCGCCTCATCGCCGGTTCGCGGGCGGTCTACGGCGAGCAAAAATATGCGGAACTGTACGGTGAAATCGTGCCGATTGCGGCGGATCGGGTGCGGGAAGTGGCGGACGGCGAGCATATCGATCTCGGCGGCCGGATGCTCGAATGCATGCATACAGAGGGCCACGCCCGACATCACTATTGCATCGCGGATCCGATTGCATCGGCGGTTTTTAGCGGTGATTCCTTCGGGATTTCCTATCGCGGTCTCGACACGGCAGCCGGACCATTCATTCTGCCTACAACCACGCCGGTGCAGTTCGATCCGGATGCGGCGCACGCAGCGATCGAACGAATCCTCGGCACCGGTGCGGAGTCGGTCTACCTAACCCATTACAGCCGGGTTCAAAACCTGGTACCGCTGGCGCAGCAGTTGCACAGGGATCTCGATTTCTACGTTGCGGCGGCTGAAAAGGTTGCCGCCGCCGACGACAGAGAGGACAGGCTCAGCGCGGCGCTGACCGACTACTACCGCAACAGGATTGCCGCACACGGTACTGCAGACCCGCAGGCGGCGCTCGACATGCTGCGCATGGACATCAAGCTGAACGTCCAGGGGCTGCTGGTATGGCTCAAAAGACGCGGCGCCTTCTGAATCGCAACAGACCTGCGAGGAGCGAAATGGACAACCAATTCACCGCATACCGGATCGAAAAAACGGACACCGGGATCGTGGCCGATTTCCAGCAGATGAGCGTCGATGAGCTCACTGACGGTGATGTGCTGATACGAGCCGAATTTTCTGGCATCAATTACAAGGATGCGCTTGCCGCGACGGGTGCCGGGCGCATTCTCCGCCGCTTTCCGCTGAATGGCGGCATTGACGTAGCCGGGGTCGTGGAGCAGTCGGAGGATGCGCGATTTGCCCCGGGTGACCCGGTTCTGGTGACCGGGTGTGGTCTGGGTGAAGAATTTGACGGCGGTTATGCACAGTTCGTCCGGGCCCGCGGAGACTGGGTGATCCCGGTTCCGGACGGGCTCGACACCCGTTCGGTGATGGCGATCGGAACCGCCGGTTTTACTGCCGCTCTCGCGGTCCACCGCATGGAGCAGAATGGCCAGGCACCGGGTAATGGACCGATTGCGATCACCGGCGCGAGCGGCGGTGTTGGCAGCATTGCGCTCGATATGCTGGCCGGTCGTGGTTACGAGGTTGTCGCTATCAGCAGCAAAAAAAATGCCAATGACTATCTCGGCGCGCTCGGAGCCAGCCGGATTCTGCACCCCTCGGACATCGATTTCGGGCGGCGACCTCTTGAGAAAGCATTGTGGGCCGGGGCGGTCGACAATCTCGGTGGCGAGTTCCTCACCTGGCTGACCCGGACGACCGACTTCTGGGGCAATATTGCGAGCATCGGGCTCGCCTCCTCGCACGAACTCAATACCACGGTTATGCCGTTTATTCTGCGCGGCGTCAGCCTGCTGGGTATCAACTCGGTCGAGACGCCGCGACTGTTGCGTGAAGCCGTGTGGGAACGGCTCGCGGGCGATCTGAAACCGCCGCATCTCGATCTGATTGCCAGCCGTAGCATCGGTTTCGACGAGCTTCCCGGGGCGTTCCAGGATTACCTTGATAGCAAGGTTACCGGGCGTACCATCGTGGCTATTCCGGCAATCGCCTAGACTATAGTCCCCGCCACGCGGGCCGCGGCCTCGTGCTAAACTAGCCGGCCTTTTGTTGCGCTGCGGCGCAACCGGCATCGGGGGTATTCATATGTCTGGGACTGATTCCGCGGGCCGCCGCTTGCGGGCTGCACTGAAACAGGAGCGGCCGCTGCAGGTCGTCGGTGCGATAAACGCGTTCAGTGCGTTACTTGCCGAGCAATCCGGATTTCGCGCGATCTATTTGTCCGGCGCGGGCGTGGCTAATGCTTCCTTCGGTCTTCCCGATCTCGGTCTGACGACTCTAAACGATGTTTGCGAAGACGTTCGCCGGATTACCGGCGCAACGCGTCTGCCGCTGCTGGTAGATGCCGATACCGGCTGGGGTCAGGCATTCATGATCAGCCGCACGATCCGCGAACTGATCCGTGCCGGTGCCGCCGGTTGTCATCTCGAGGACCAGGTTCAGGCGAAACGCTGCGGGCACCGCCCGGGCAAGGCGCTGGTGCCGAGCGAGGAAATGGTGGACCGGATCAGGGCTGCCGTGGATGGACGAGAGGATCCTGATTTCGTAATCATGGCGCGAACCGATGCTCATGCGGTCGAGGGTCAGGAAGCCGCCGTCGAGCGCGCGCTTGCCTACGTAGAGGCCGGCGCCGACATGATATTTGCCGAAGCGCTGACCACGCTTGACGAATACCGCGAATTCACCAGCGCCGTAGGTGTCCCGGTGCTGGCCAACATCACCGAATTTGGCAAGACGCCGTTGTTCAGTGTCGAACAACTGGGCGACTCGGGCGTGGCGCTGGCGTTGTACCCGCTTTCGGCATTTCGGGCGATGAGCAAGGCGGCGCTGGCGGTCTACGCCGGATTGCGCGAGACGGGGACCCAGCAGCATCTGCTCGAGACCATGCAAACCCGGGCCGACTTGTACGACGTGCTGGGGTATCACGACTACGAACAAAAACTCGACGCATTGTTCGCCGAGGGCAAGGAGAAGTAGACCAACACGGAATTGCGGCGCGCAGATTGCGCAAATTGCAGAAGGGGGTATTCGATGAGCGACATGAAGGGCGGTGGTCTTGCCGGTGTAACGGCGGGCGAAACGGCTATTTGTACCGTTGGCAAGGAAGGCGCGGGACTGACGTATCGCGGATACGACATTACCGATCTGGCCGAGAAAGGCAGTTTCGAGGAGGTGGCTTACCTTCTTCACTACGGCAAGCTGCCTACGGCCACCGAACTGGCCGGGTACCGCAAACGCCTGAAGAGGCTGCGCGGTATGCCCGACGAGCTGAAGATCCTGCTGGAGGCGATTCCCGCCGATACCCACCCGATGGATGTCATGCGCACCGGGTGCTCGTTTCTCGGCAATCTCGAGCCGGAAGGGGACCGGTCGAACCAGCATGATGTCGCGGACCGCCTGGTCGCGGTTTTTCCGTCAATCCTGATGTACTGGCATCGGTTTCATACCGAGGGCAAGCGGATCGAAGTGGAGACGCCTGACGACACCGTCGCGGGTCATTTCCTGCATTTGCTGCATGACCGTGAACCCGCGGAGAGCCATCGCCGCGCCCTCGATATCTCGCTGATCCTGTACGCAGAGCACGAGTTCAATGCCTCGACATTCACGGCAAGGGTCATTACCGCGACATTGTCCGATTTTCATTCCGCGATCACCGGCGCGATCGGCGCGTTGCGCGGTCCGCTTCACGGCGGCGCCAACGAGGCTGCCATGGAGTTGATCGAGAAATTCGGCGATGCCGAAGCGGCCACGGCCGGGGTGCGCGAGATGCTAGTGCGCAAGGAAAAGATAATGGGTTTCGGCCATCGCGTGTATACGACTTCGGATCCGCGCAATGCATTCAACAAGCGCATGTCGAAAACCTTGTCGGAAGAGACGGGCGACACCTGGATGTACGCGGTATCGGAAGCGATCGAAAAAGTCATGTGGGACGAAAAGAAGTTGTTTGCGAATGCCGATTTCTTCTCGGCCAGCGCCTACCATTTCATGGGCATACCGACTTACCTGTTTACTCCGATCTTCGTCTGCTCGCGGGTGACCGGCTGGTCCGCTCATATCATGGAGCAGCGCGCCAATAACCGTCTGATTCGTCCTGGCGCCGACTATATCGGCCCGGCGTTGCAACAATGGGTCGCGCTGGAAGAGCGCGCCTGAAACCGAAACCCTAAGGAGCGATTCTTCGATGTCAGGAGTGGATATTCGTTCGGCGCAAAGGCCGGACCCCGACCAGGTTCTGGTGGACATAGCCGACTACGTGCTGGACACCAGCATCGACAGCGATGAGGCCTACCGTACGGCGCGTCATTGCCTGATGGACACGCTTGCCTGTGGATTTCAGGCGCTCGATTATCCGGCATGCACGAAATTGCTCGGCCCGGTTGTGCCGGGTGCGGTCATGCCCGGCGGTGCGCGCGTTCCCGGAACGTCCTATGAACTGGACCCGGTGCAGGCCGCGTTCAATATCGGGGCATTGATTCGCTGGCTCGATTTCAACGACACCTGGCTGGCGGCGGAGTGGGGTCACCCCTCGGACAATCTTGGCGGCATCCTTGCCGTTGCCGACTATCTGAGCCGGACCCGTATCGCCCGGGGCGAGGAGCCGCTCACCATGCGCGACGTGCTGACCGCAATGATCAAGGCGCATGAGATACAGGGTGTGCTGGCGCTGGAGAACAGTTTCAACCGGGTTGGTCTCGATCACGTGTTGCTGGTGAGAATCGCCTCGACCGCGGTCGTCACGGCAATGCTCGGCGGTGATCGCGATACCGTGATCAATGCGGTATCGAACGCATGGATAGACGGCGGGGCGTTACGCACCTATCGCCATGCCCCGAATACCGGTTCGCGCAAGAGCTGGGCCGCGGGTGACGCGACCAGCCGGGCGGTGCGTCATGCGCTGATCGCGATGACCGGCGAGATGGGTTATCCGTCGGCGTTGTCGGTGCCGACCTGGGGGTTCTACGACGTGCTGTTCAAGGGGCAGCCATTTACGTTCCCGCAGGGTTTTGCCAGTTACGTAATGGAAAACGTGCTGTTCAAGATCTCCTACCCTGCCGAATTCCATGCCCAGACCGCGGTCGAGGCCGCGATGACGTTGCACCCGCAGCTGGAAGGGCGAATCGACGATATCGCCCGGATCGTGATCGAGACCCAGGAACCCGGTGTGCGCATCATTGACAAGACCGGCCCGCTGGACAATCCGGCCGATCGCGATCACTGCATCCAGTACATGGTCGCAATTCCATTGTTGTTCGGGCGGCTTGTGGCCAGCGACTACGAAGACGAAGTCGCGACCGACCCGCGCGTGGATATGCTGCGAGGCAAGATGGAAGTCTACGAGAACGAGCAGTTCACCCGCGATTACTACGATCCGGAAAAACGTTTCATCGGCAATGCGGTCCAGGTGTTCTTCAACGACGGTTCAACGACCGATCGGGTAGCGGTGGAGTTCCCCATCGGTCATCGCAGACGGCGTGATGAGGGCATTCCGGTTCTGGTCGAGAAGTTTCGTGCCAGCATCGGCCCCAAAGTCACGCCGGCGCAGTGGGAGTTGCTGGACGCGGTTTGCGCCGATCAGGCGCGGCTCGAGGCGACACCGGTCAACGAATTTATGGCGCTGGTGATCAGCGCTGGCTGAGCGCGACCCAATGCGCCACCCGAATTCGTTGCTGTGAGCGAGGCGCGCGACCAGCTCGCGGCCGGCGTCGAGGCGCTCGGACTGGAGTTGCCGGATACGGCCATCCAGAAACTGGTCGACTATCTCGAACACCTGGCGCGCTGGAATCGGGTTCACAATCTGACCGCGGTGCGCGAGGTTTCGCAGATGGTCCCGCGTCATTTGCTGGACAGTCTGGCCGTGTTGCCGCACGTCAACGGACCCCGCTTGATCGATGTCGGCAGCGGCGCCGGACTGCCCGGCGTGCCGCTGGCGATCGCCGATCCCGGCATCGAGGTTTGCCTTTTGGATTCGCGCGGGAAGCGGGTCGGGTTCCTGCGCCACGTCAAGACCGCGCTCGGCCTGGACAACGTGAGTGTCGTGCACTCGAGGGTCGAGGACTATCGTGCGGAGCGCCGCTTTGATACCGTGATTGCCCGCGCCTTCTCCAGTATCAGCAATCTGCTTGCGGCTGCCGGGCACCTGTGTGCCGCCAACGGGCGAGTGCTGGCGATGAAGGGCGCCTATCCGGGCGAGGAGATCGCAGCGATGCCGGCTGAATGGCGGCTGCAGCAGACCCTGCCCTTGCGGATTCCGCTGCTGGACGGGCAACGGCATCTGCTGGTTTTCGAGGCGGAGTCCAGCGAGTGACGGCCAAACTGATTGCGGTTGCAAACCAGAAAGGCGGGGTCGGCAAGACCACCACCTGCGTTAATCTTGCCGCGAGCCTTGCGGCAACCCGCCGCCGGGTGCTGCTTATCGACATGGACCCTCAGGGTAATGCGACGATGGGTGCCGGCGTCGACAAGCGCGGTCTGGAATTGTCTGCGTGCGACGTTTTGCTCGGCGATGCCAGCGCCGAACAGGCTATGCTGGAGGTGGAACAGGGTGGATTCCGGGTCATTCCGGGCAACGAGGACCTGACCGCCGCCGAGGTCCAGCTGCTAACCGAGTTCGGTCGCGAAATGCGCCTGCGCAACGCGCTTGCGGATATCCGCGAACGATTTGACTACGTACTGATAGATTGTCCGCCATCGATCAACATGCTTACGGTCAATGCGCTCACGGCGGCGGACAGCGTGCTGATACCGATGCAGTGCGAATATTATGCACTCGAAGGACTGACGGCTTTGATGGCGACCATCGAGCAGCTGCGGCAGACGGTCAATCCGCACCTGCGGATCGAGGGTTTGCTGCGCACGATGTTCGATCCGCGCAACAACCTGACCAACGAGGTCTCGGGCCAGCTGCTGGTGCATTTTGGCGACAAGGTATTTCGTACTGTAATCCCACGTAATGTCCGGCTCGCCGAGGCGCCCAGTTTCGGGGTTCCGGTCCTCTATCACGACAAGGACTCGCGCGGCGCGCTTGCCTACCTGGCGCTTGCCGGCGAAATGATCAGGCGCGACGAAGCGGCTGCAGAGGATGCGGTGGCCGGGACGGCCTGAGAGCGAGAGCGTACAATCTTCCTGCGCGGGCGGGTCAGTTTTTTTGGAGTGCTGAATTGATGGCGGCGAAACGCAAGACACTGGGGCGAGGTCTCGATGCATTGCTCGGTTCGAGTGCACAGACTGGCGGCGCGGCCGCCAGCGATGGCGAATTCCGCAAGATTCCCATCGAATTGCTCCAGCGCGGCCGTTATCAGCCCCGTACCGATATGCGTCCCGAGAGTCTCGAGGAACTGGCCGACTCGATCCGCGCCCAGGGCGTCGTTCAGCCGATAGTGGTCCGGCCGGTTGGTGGTGCCAAGGGCGGCGGGCCGGAGAATTTCGAGATTATCGCCGGCGAACGACGGTGGCGGGCTGCGCAAATCGCCGGTCTCGGCGAGGTTCCTGCCGTTGTCCGCGAAGTCGACGACGAGGCAGCGGTCGCGATGGCGCTGATCGAGAACATCCAGCGCGAAAACCTGAATCCGCTCGAGGAAGCGACCGCATTGATGCGGCTGATCGAGGAATTTTCGATGACTCATCAACAGGCTGCAGAGGCGGTGGGGCGTTCGCGCGCCGCGGTCAGCAATCTGTTGCGCCTGCTGGAGCTCTGCGATGCGGTAAAAGGCATGGTCGAGCGGCGTGAGCTGGAAATGGGGCATGCGCGTAGCCTTCTGGGCCTGACCCAGGAGCGACAACAGGCGGAGGTGGCGAGGCTGGTCCACAAAAAGGGCCTGTCGGTACGCGAGACCGAAGCCCTGGTTCGGCGCCTGCTCGAGGGCAAAAAACCGGCCGAGAAGTCCGCCAGGCCGCAGAAAGACCCGAATGTACGCACGCTTGAGAACACCCTGAGTGAGCGCCTCGGCGCCCGGGTGGCGATCCAGAGCGGCGCCCGCGGTCGCGGCAAGCTCGTAGTTAGCTTCAACTCGCTGGAGGAGCTCGAGGGCATCCTCGATCACATCAAGTAGGCCCTGAACTGGCTCTGTTCGGCGGATGAGGGGCCACGCTTTGTTGCAAACCTGTTAAACAAGCTCGCGTTGCATTGCAGCGAAACACGCTTACCCCTTATAATTCTGCGGCTCGGGTCCGCCGGGGCAGGTAACAATGAAAATACACGTTCGCAGTACGCCCGCGAAAATCATTGTTGGCCAGCTGGGTGTGACTCTTGTCGGGGCGGCGTTTTGGCTGCTTCGCGGCGGCGCAGATGCCGGGCTAGGGGCTCTTGCAGGAGGCGGAATCAGCGTTCTGCTCAGCGTTTACTTCGCGATAAAGGTGTTTGCACGGCCGGACAGTGATCCACAGGCAATGCTCGGCACCTTTTTCAGAGCGGAGGCGTTGAAGCTGGTGCTGGCTGTGGTGCTTTTCTCGGCCGCAGCTATTTTTTTGAGTCACGTGTACGTGCCGTTGATTACGACGTTTATCGGGACGCTGGCGGTGTACTGGTTTGCTCTGCTGTTTACACGCTATGACACAGCAGGTTTTGGAAGGTAGGGAAGCATGGCAAGTGCAAGCGGTTCGGGGCCGACACCAACCGAATACGTCACCCATCATCTGACCCATCTGTCTGTAGGTGAAGGTTTCTGGACCTTGCACCTCGACACCCTGTTTTTTTCCCTTCTTACCGGGTTTATTTTTATCGGGGTGTTCTACGCGGTCGCGCGCAAGGCCACAGCCGGCGTGCCGGGCAAGATGCAGAATTTTGTCGAGGTGCTGGTCGAGTTCGTCGACAATTCCGTCAAGGACGCTTTCCACGGTCCGCGCGGATTCGTCGCGCCGCTGGCGCTGACGGTTTTCTTCTGGGTGTTCCTGTGGAACCTGCTCGACCTGATCCCGGTCGACCTGTTCCCGTGGCTCGCCAGCAAGATGGGAATCGAATATCTGCGTATCGTGCCGTCGGCCGATCCGAACGCGACCTTCGGGCTGTCGCTCTCGGTGCTGGCGCTGATCATCATTTACAGCTTCAAGGGCAAGGGCGCTGGCGGTTTCCTCAAGGAACTGCTGTTCCATCCGTTCGGAAAATTCCCGCTGCTTGTCCCGTTCAATATCCTGCTTAACATAATCGAAATGATCGCAAAGCCGGTCTCGCTGGCACTGCGGCTTTTCGGCAATCTCTATGCCGCGGAAATGATCTTCATACTTATCGCCATGCTGCCCTTCTGGGCACAGTGGATCCCGGGGACCGCGTGGGCCATTTTCCACATCCTTGTGATTCCTCTGCAGGCTTTCATTTTCATGACATTGACTATCGTTTATTTGAGCCTCGCGTACGAGGAACACTGATTTTTTTATCCGTTAACACCTTGCGTTCCAGGGAGAACACACTATGGAAGCTTTGATTGCTCAAATTCAGGCGAACACCGCGATCGCGATCGGTCTCATCTTCGCTTTCGCCGCGCTCGGCACCGGTATCGGCTTCGGCCTTCTCGGCGGCAAGTTCCTCGAGGGTTCGGCACGGCAACCCGAAATGGCGCCGATGCTGCAAACCAAGATGTTTATCGTTGCCGGCCTGCTCGACGCGCTCTCGATCATCGGCGTCGCCTTTGCTGCTCTGTTGATGTTCGGCAATCCGTTGCTCGCCGCGCTTGGTGGCTGATCACCGGGGTGTCTGTTCAACCTCCAAATTCTGAAGCGGGGGAGAGATCGTGAACATCAATGTCAGCCTTATAGGCCAGATCATCACATTCCTGGTGTTCGTCTGGTTTGTGATGAAATTTGTCTGGCCGCCGATCGTCGAGGCGATGGCGGAGCGCGAGAAGCGTATTGCCGATGGGCTCGCCGCCGCTGAGCGCGGTAAGCAGGAACTACAGGCCGCCGACGTCAAGGTCGAGGAGATTTTGCGCGAGGCCCGGCAACAGGCGGCGCAGATTCTCGACAAGGCCAACAAGCGCGGGTCGGAGATTGTCGAGGAAGCGAAAACCCAGGCTCGAACAGAGGGCGATCGTCTGGTGGCCTCGGCCAAGGCCGAGATAAGCCAGGAGGTCTCGCGAGCGCGCGAATCGCTGCGGGCCGAGGTCGCGAACATCGCGGTCGCCGGCGCCAGTCAGATTCTTAAGAAAGAGGTCGATGCGGGGGCGCATGCGCGCTTGCTCGATGACCTCGTAGCCGAGATGTAAGCACCGGGAAATGCAGAAATGGCCGAACGTGTAACGATCGCCAGACCCTATGCGCGCGCTGCTTTCGAACAGGCAGTCGAAGACGGTGCGCTCGAGCAATGGTCGCAGCTGCTTGAACGTGCAGCCGCGGCGATTAGCGATCCCGACGCCAGAATGGCGGTCGCGGACCCGAGAATAGACGCCGGCGAAGTCGCCGATGTCGTAATCGCGGTGTCCGGGGAATCCGCCGGTGAGCACGGTGCCAACTTTATTCGGCTACTGGCCGAGCAGCATCGTCTCGATCTGCTGCCGGAAATCGCCGGTCTTTTCGCCATGTACCGGGCCGAGCAGGAACGCACCATCGATGTCGAGGTGCAGTCCGCATTCGAACTCGACGATGCCGCCAAATCCAAACTTGCGGCGGCGCTGCGCGATCGACTGGGCCGCGACGTTCGCCTGCATTGCGAGATAGATCAGGAGCTGATCGGCGGCGTAATCGTGCGTGCCGGAGATCTTGTCATGGACGGCTCGGTGCGGGATCGGCTCGCGCAGCTGGCCGACAACATAACCGCCTGATCGCAGGCCGGTAATCGAATAGTCAGAGGAAACAGTGATGTCTGTTAAGGCTTCCGAGATCAGCGAGCTGATCAAGCAAAGGATTAAGAATTTCGAATCTCACGCCGAGGCGCGCGATGTCGGCACGGTGACGTCAGTCACCGACGGTATCGTGCGTATTTACGGGCTGGCCAACGTCGCTTACGGCGAGATGCTCGAGTTTCCGAAACAGACCTTCGGGATGGCGCTGAACCTCGAGCATGACTCGGTTGGTGCCGTCGTGCTCGGTGACTACAAACACATTTCGGAAGGCGATACCGTCAAAACCACGGGACGCATTCTGGAAGTGCCGGTCGGCGACGCGATGCTCGGCCGTGTGGTCAATTCGCTCGGACAACCGATCGACGGCAAGGGTCCGATCGAATCGTCAGTGTCGTCGCCGATTGAGAAAGTGGCGCCCGGCGTAATCTGGCGTAAGTCGGTCGACCAGCCGGTACAGACCGGCCTCAAATCCGTCGATTCCATGGTGCCGATCGGACGTGGCCAGCGTGAATTGATCATCGGCGATCGCCAGACCGGCAAGACGGCAGTGGCGATCGATACGATCATCAATCAGAAGGGCACCGGCATAAAATGTATCTACGTCGCCGTCGGTCAGAAAAATTCCTCCGTTTCCGGTGTAGTGCGCAAGCTCGAAGAGCACGGCGCGATGGAGCACACCATTGTCGTTTCGGCAAGCGCGTCCGAATCAGCAGCGATGCAGTACATTGCCCCGTACTCCGGTTGCGCGATGGGCGAGTATTTTCGCGATCGCGGCGAAGATGCGCTGATCATCTATGACGATCTGACCAAGCAGGCGTGGGCTTATCGCCAGGTTTCGTTGCTGTTGCGGCGGCCGCCGGGTCGCGAAGCGTATCCGGGTGACGTGTTCTATCTGCATTCGCGTTTGCTCGAGCGGGCAGCCCGGGTCAACGCCGAGTTTGTCGAGCGCGAAACCGGTGGCGAGGTCAAGGGCAAGACCGGCTCGCTGACGGCACTGCCGATTATCGAAACCCAGGCCGGCGACGTGTCGGCATTCGTGCCCACCAACGTTATTTCGATTACCGATGGCCAGATCTATCTGGAAACCGACCTGTTCAATGCCGGTATCCGGCCGGCGATCAACGCCGGTTTATCGGTGTCGCGTGTCGGTGGCGCCGCCCAGACCAAGATCATCAAGAAGCTCGGTGGCGGCGTGCGACTGGCGCTTGCCCAGTATCGTGAGCTCGCGGCCTTCGCGCAGTTCGCGTCGGATCTCGACGAAACCACGCGCAAGCAACTCGAGCGCGGCCAGCGCGTGACCGAGCTGATGAAACAGAAGCAGTACTCACCGCTGTCGGTTGGTGAAATGGCGATGTCGCTGTTTGCCGTCAACGAAGGCTATATCGACGACGTTGAGGCAGACAAAGTGGTTGCTTTCGAGGCCGCGTTGCTTGCGCACATGAAAGCCAATCATGGCGACCTGCTGGACAAGATCAATGACACCGGCGACTACAGCGATGAAATCCAGGCGGGCCTCAAGGCGGTTGCCGAGGAATTTATTGCGACCGGAGCGTACTGAGCGCGGACCGACTGAGGAGCATCACCGATGGCCGGTGCCAAGGAAATTCGTACAAAGATCAAGAGTATCAAGAATACTCAGAAGATCACCAAGGCCATGGAAATGGTCGCGGCGAGCAAAATGCGTCGCTCGCAGGAGCGCATCAACGCGACCCGCCCGTATGCCGAGCGCATCCATCGTGTGATCGGCCATCTGAATATGGCCACTCCGGACTATTCGCATCCTTACCTCGTGGAACGCGAGGTCAAACGCGTGGGATATGTGATTGTCTCGACCGATCGCGGGTTGTGCGGCGGGCTTAACCACAACCTGTTCAAGACGGTGCTGGGTCACGTCGCTGAATGGCAGCAAAAGGACGTCGGTGTCGATTTGTGCCTGATCGGCGCCAAGGCGGTCGCCTTTTTCCGCCGCTTTGGCGGGCGTGTCGTTTCGCAGGTAACCCACCTCGGCGATTCGCCCCACATCACCGACCTGATCGGTACGGTCAAGGTGATGCTGGACGCCTACACCGAAGGTGAAATTGACCGTTTGTTCCTGGTCCACAACGTATTCGTCAATACGATGTCCCAGCGTCCGGTCATCAGCACGTTGCTGCCGGTAGAGACGGAAGATCCGGAAGATTTGCAGGCGCACTGGGACTATATCTACGAGCCCAGCGCGATCGAGCTGCTGGACGGTATTCTGATGCGTTACGTAGAGAGCCAGGTATACCGGGCGGCGCTGGACAACAACGCCTGTGAGCAGGCTTCGCGGATGGTCGCGATGAAGAGCGCAA
>Ga0102956_1000088_pt1 | contig 28324 bp, 28 predicted proteins | sample SalPonF2_A_D2_MG_FD_84515 | JGI IMG/M metagenome (GOLD analysis project Ga0102956, IMG submission 84515) | Salt pond soil microbial communities from South San Francisco under conditions of wetland restoration - Salt Pond MetaG SF2_A_D2_MG ...
CACTGACATCGCAGCCATGGAAAACGGTCAGCAGCTTAGCTGTGCAAACTGTCACAATAAGGATTTCAGCGATCCGAAGCTGCAGACTCCGAAAGATGCATTTCATGCACGCTGCAAGGAATGCCACAAGCAGGGAGTCGATGGCAAGACAGGCCCGACAAAGTGTACAGGGTGTCACGTTAAGTAAATAACCGCGTTGCAGGAATAAAAAGGCCGGGATATTAAGATGTCCCGGCCTTTTTATTTTAAACAAATTTTTTCCACCAATAATGTCAACATTGCAAAAAGCACGATGCGCACAGGTGCTGCACCTGTAATATATTGATATTATTAAGCTCAGTTGATGATCACGAGACTTTAAACAATAACATCAATATTGCACAGAGGGAAGGTTACAGGGTAGAGTGTCGGAGTTGGTTGCGGATTTTGTTTCGACTATAAACACGACCAGCTAGTGAATTAAATTAGTAATGTTCATTACGTAAGGAGATTCTCTGCAGCAAGTTGCGGAGAGCTTCAAATATTTTTCTGAAAGGAGGATTCCTACAAATGCCCCCCCAAAAATCAACCAAATGTTTTCCTTCGGCCAGTGACAGTGTCAAAGATGCAGCACTCTGTATTGTTTCGCCCCAGACGGAATCCGAGAGTTACAAGCTGGCCTTTGATGATCCGCAGTTTTTGCAGCGGGATGAACTGCGGGGAGTCCGACTGCAGCTTGAAATAATGAAGCCGGAACTCATTCAGCAGGAGCATGGGATCAACGCAACGGTTGTAATATTCGGCGGAGCACGGATACCCGATCCGGAAAGCGCCGCAAAACGTCTAGAGGAAATGGAGATGCAGGCCAAGCGGGAACCGCACAGCGAACTGGCGGCTCTGCGGGTAAGTTGCGCCAAAAGGGTGCTGGCTAAATCCCATTACTATGAAGAAGCCAGAGAACTTGCCAGGCTCATTACAGAGAACTGCTTGAGTAATGATGACTGTGATCTCGTAGTTTCCACTGGTGGGGGGCCCGGCATTATGGAGGCTGCCAATCGTGGTGCTCATGAGGCAGGCGGGAAAAGCATTGGCCTCAATATTGTTCTTCCTCACGAACAGGCACCTAACGAATATATTACCCCTGAACTCTGTTTTCAGTTTCATTATTTTGCCATGCGCAAAATGCATTTTCTCATGCGGGCCAGGGCCCTGGTAGCTTTTCCGGGTGGCTTCGGTACCATGGACGAACTTTTTGAAACGCTGACCCTTCTCCAGACCAGGACAATTAAAGCGCTGCCGGTTATTTTATTCGGCGAGGAATTCTGGAACAAGGCAATAGATTTTGATTTTCTGGTCGGTGAGGGTGTTATTGCGCCGGAAGACAAAAATATTTTTTACATGGTTGAAAAAGCTCATGAAGCCTGGGAAATTATCAGCTCATTTTATTATGAGAGTAAAAATGAGAATCAATCATGAAATTATCCGATGCTGAAGTTTTTTGTCTTGAAAGGATCAGACAGTGTGGGGATGAAAACAAGTGTTTTTATAAAATTCGTTAAGGTCTCCGGTTTAACGCCTATCGTCAACCTTAGTGGAATGGAGGAGTACAATGGGAAGATTTTTGCTTGCCGTATTTTTTACATGCCTTTTAGTAAGCCCCTCTTTAACTTTAGCTGCTGAAGCAGAAAAACCCATTGATGGTGCCAGACTTTATGGAACCTTTGCCCCAAAACCTGGGGCCTGGTCCGAATATGTCATATTAGACAAGGCAAATGGGAAACGAACTGTTATGCGCTTGTCCATTGTCGGCGTTGAAGCAGATTCATACTGGTATGAAGTGTTCAGCAGGGAGGAAGGAACCACCAATATTGTAAAAATGCTCGTTAAGGGCGACCCGAATAATCCCGAGAACATTCAACGGCTCATCATGCAGTCAGGTATAAATTATGCCCGGGAGATGGAGCGGAGTTCTGTATTGATGGACCCCGGGATGGCAAGCCATATTTTTGAGCAGCGGAGCGGAATCCCTACAAACATAAAGCTTAATCTGCAGAATGTAAAAACAGGAGAAGGGGTTGTGACAGTGCCTGCAGGTACTTTTGCTGTGGGGTTGCACCAGCTAGTCGACACAAACGGCAAGGTCTATGCAAAGTATAACTTTTCCAAGGAGGTTCGGCCCATCGGAATAGTCACTTCAGATGCGGGAAATATAACTGTTACCCTTGTAGGCCACGGAACCGGGGCCAATTCTCGCATCACTACTGAGCCCACCATAATTACACCGCCTCCCGGAATGGCGGATGGCGTGCCGCAGGAGATGAATCCAGGCATGGGACCTGTTCCCGGAAGCAATATCAGGCAGCTTCCAGGCATGGGAACAGGCTACGAACCTAAACAATAGACCTGTTCTGTCACGTGACAAATGAGGACAGATAGTCGTCCTTTTTGATTTTTTGATAATATCAAAGTGTTATCCTTCGCCGGCAAAGATCTGCATCAAAGGGTTTGGCAGATTCCTTGTCCTGCAATTCCGAATGGATACCTTTTGGGGCTGGTGAAGATTTTACCAGTAATGTAATGATTCGAGAGTAATTTTGGTTTGTGTAAAAATAAATATATCTGCAAAAATTATACTTGGCGAAAAATCAAATCTGCAGCGAGGCAGGATAGAAAAAACGCAGGTTCGCAGAAAACGTCAGCTTTGTATATCAATTATTTTTTGGGAAGTTTATGTTTGCTGTATTCGGTGCAAGCGGGTTCATATCCCAATTCGCAGGAACGCTTAAGATCTTCAATCATATTGAATGGGTCATCTTTTTCTTTCCATGCCTTGGCCCGCCAGAAGTAGAGGGATGAATTCAAGGGGTCGAAGAGAGCCGCCTGGTTGAAATCCGTCATGGCTTTATCGGGTTGGAGGAGTTTTGAAAATGTCACGCCTCTGAAGAGATAGCCTTCTGCATCATTTGCTGAATGGTGGATGGCCTGGGTGAAGTTTTCAACCGCCTCCTCATATCTTTCATTTTTCAGGTCTGCCAGTCCCTGCTGTTTGAACTTTGTGGATTCTTCCTCATCGCCGGTCTTTTCTTCATCGATATACATAACCGGAGAAGCCTGAGCGCTAAAGCTGAAGGAAGCGTGCTCAAAGTCCGTTCGTACTGCCTGATTATAATCCGTCATGGCTTCGTCATGCAATCCTTTCTCAGAGTAAGCCCGACCCCGATTAAGGTATCCAGAACCAAACATTGGGTTAAGGATCAGTGCTGATGTGAAATCTTTGATGGCCTCATCATACATGGTATTCTGCAAATAGATTTCGCCCCGCTTATTGTAAATTTCAAAATCCTTACTCTCAAATTTCAAAGCGTGGGTATAATCCGCCAGGGCATCATCTAACATACCCAGTATTGCATAGGCGCTGCCCCTGTTGATAAGCGCATCAACATGATGAGGGCGAATCTCAAGGGCCCGGGAGAAGTCCTGAATGGCCTGGTTAAAGAGATTTTTGCTGATAAGGGTCTCGCCCTGGAGATTATGAGCCTGTGCCTGGAGCAGGTTGATAAGGGTTTCGTCGGGGTCGGCTGGGGAGGACTGGAGTTCCTCCTCGTCATTCTTGCCATCGGCCAGATGCAAACTTTCCTTATTGGCAAATCGTGACATTTCCGTGTCCCCGGCCCCAGCTTCATCTTTTTTTGCAGGGGGGTTATGGGTAACAGGAGCCTCTTTTTTAACTTCTTCAGGCATCCCAGTCTGAATATCCCCGGCAAAAGTTTTCTCTGCAGCGACCTTTATGTTCTCATCCGAGGGTATTGCTCCTGAATCCTTCAGTATAATTTCTGTTTTTACGTCAGGTTCGCTTGTGGGAGGAATAGATGAAAGTCCTTCCGGAGAATCTGGTCTTCTTATTTGCTGAACTAATGAGCAGCGGGGGCACTTAAATTTAACCACCTCGGATGTAATCTTATCCGGGTCGAATTTGAACTTTGCATTACATTTTTGGCAAACAACAACCTTACTTGCAAGGATGCCTGCAGCAAGTTGCGCTCCTTCATTTTCTGCTGCAATGGTTTTGTGGACACCAGAAAATTCTTTTCCAGTTTCCTCGGTTATCCGGGATTCAGCTTTTTGCGCCACTTCTTCAGGCATCTGGGGTTGAGTTTCCTGGGCCACTTCTTTGGGTTCCTCAGCCTGATTTTCTCCTGCAAACCCCCTTTCTGTTTCAGGTTTTAGTTTGCTTATGGCTGGAGAAGAAACCGTCTCTTTTGGGGGGCTTGGTTTTCGGATGTACTGAATCGATGTGCAGTGAGGACATTTGAATTTAACAACCTCAGATTTTATCTTATTCGGGTCGAATTTAAAAATTGCCTTGCATTTTTGGCAAACAACCTTTTTTGTTATTGTCATTGTTCGTTATTGTCTATTTTTTTAATATGAAAATGCTCCAAATTATCAATATATATCATTACACAATAAATTAGCAAAAAACTGTACAAAAAAATAGTAATGATATCCTTATCATGATGCTTTATCTTTTTCTGTAACTAAAAATTTCCCCACAGATATCAGCTGGCAGCAGGCTGAGACAATTCTGCATGGGGATTACTGAACTCCTCCAGTAACTGATTTCGGGCCGCAATGAAACACCGGCAGGATTGTTTCGGATTGCATGAAGGCTATGCGCCTGTTAACAATTGGACAATTAGAGGGCGTTCGCAAGCGAACATCCTGGAGTAGGACAAAATGAAGATTTTTCTACATGGTCTTGAGAGCAGCAGCAGGGGAGCAAAGGCTGCTTTTCTGCGGGATCTTTATCCAGATATGCTGATTCCGGATTTTAAGGGCAGCCTTGCTGAACGCATGGCATCGTTACATGCTATTCTTGCCGGGCAAAAGAATATCATAGTTATCGGCTCAAGCTTTGGCGGGCTGATGGCTACGATTTTTGCAATGGAGAACTACGAAGCGGTGATTCGGATTGTGCTCCTGGCACCGGCGTTTAATTTTCCCGAATTTTCAGATTATACGATACAGCGGATAGATATTCCAACATGGATGATTATCGGACGAGACGACAGTGTGACACCCCGAGATAAAGTTGTACCTAAGGCCAGAAAGATTTTTGCAAATCTATATTATAATGAAGTGGAAGATGATCACATGCTGGCCAGGACCTTTCGGGAGCTTGACTGGAAAACCATGCTGTGCGAATGACAACCATGTATTTTAAATATTAATCCGGATACTTTGGCATGAAGGATTTTGATTTTGATACTGGGATTGACAGGCTTCATACTGCAAGCCTCAAATGGGACCGGTATGATGACAGGGACATAATTCCTCTGTGGGTCGCTGATATGGACTTCAGGTCTCCGCCTGCTGTCATACGGGCGTTGAGCAGAAGGGTGGAGCATGGAGTTTTCGGTTATGGTGCTGCACCAAAAGCGGTTACCGAATTGGTTTGTGAAATGCTTGTCAGGAGATACAACTGGCAGGTTGAACCTGAACATCTTGTCTGGCTGCCCGGCCTTGTCTGTGGACTCAATATTGCCTGCAGGGCATTTGGTGTAAAGGGTGACGAGGTCATGACACTGGTACCCATCTATCCCCCTTTTTTAACCGCACCCAAAAACTCCGGCCGCAGACTTGTCACTGTCCCCCTGCAGACTGAAAGTAATAGATGGGTAATAGATTTTGACGTGCTGGAAAAGAGCATAACACCCAGCACCAGGCTGCTTTTATTCTGTAGCCCGCACAACCCTGTGGGCCGTGTATTCAGCCGCCAGGAACTTGATAAACTCCTTTCACTATGTGAAACACATGATATTATCATCTGCTCTGACGAGATTCACTGTGATCTTGTCCTGGATGCTGATAAAAAACATATTCCTACTGCAACCAGAAGTCCCGAAGCGGCAGCCCGCACCATTACGTTAATGGCGCCCAGCAAAACCTTCAACATTCCGGGACTTGGCTGCTCATTTGCCATCATCGGCAACAGCCAGTTGCGGAATAAATTTTTGCAGGTCATGGCAGGCATCGTCCCGGAAGTGAATATTTTAGGCTTTACTGCTGCCGAGGCGGCGTATCGTGACAGCTGGGATTGGCATGCCGCCTTGCTTCGATACCTCACCGGCAACAGCCGGCTGGTGGAAAAAGAGATTGGTTTCATGGCAGGTCTTTCCATGCACCATGTGGAGGCAACGTATCTCGCCTGGATTGATGCCCGCAGGCTTGATAACATCTTCCCGGCCCGTTTTTTTGAAGCATTCGGGGTCGGTCTGTCCGAGGGTAGCGATTTCGGCCTACCAGGTTATGTGAGGCTGAATTTCGGCTGTCGCCGTCTCCTCCTGCGGCAAGCCCTGCAAAGAATGAAACAAGCGGCCGAGGGAAAATGAAATAGCATGAGGGGAGTATTTTATGCGTGAAAATATCAGTGTCTCCACTTCCAGGCGTGAAGAGCTTGTAGATATTACACTGCAGGTCCAGGAGGCTGTAATACAATCCGAGGTCGAAAACGGTTTGGCAGTGCTTTATGTGCAGGGAGCCACCGCAGCCCTGATGATCCAGGAGAACTGGGACGAGAGCGTCCAGACCGATGTGTTGGACCTGCTGCGTAAGCTGATCCCCAAGGGTGTTTGGCTGCATGACCGCCAGGACGGCAACGGCGATTCCCATTTGAAGGCAGGTCTTGTCGGGCCTTCCGAATCAATTCCCATCATTGACTCCAGGCTTGGCCTTTCCCGCTGGCAGAATATCTTTCTTTGTGAATTTGACGGTCCCCGTTCGGAACGTAATGTTGTGTGTACAATATTACAAGATCAATAGTGACACACAAATTGGATTGTGCCTTGTCGTTGCTGGCTGCTGAAAGTGAATACAAAAAATGCGGGCCGGAGATCCGAAGATCGACGACCCGCATTTGAGGGGAAGCAGAGAAAAATAGCGTGGGTTTTTTATTTTTCAGAGATATCAAATGACCCGTCGGGAGCTACCTGGACTACAGCATCAAGATACCTTGCCTGATAACCGTTATCCTGCATGGTCTTGAAAGCCATACCTGCCAGGATGCCGGTATTGCAGTAAATAATGTATTCATTATCCTTGGAAAGTTCTGTCATCTTGTCGGCAAGTTGGCCCTGGGGTATGATAATAGCTCCGGGAATAGTCCCCGCGGCACCGCTGTCACGGACATCGAGGATGACTTTATTGGAAGGCTTTTTTGCGGAAGCTATCTCCTTGAACTCTTCAATGGTAATCTGGCCTGGTTTGAGTTTCTTGACATATACTATCTCTCCGGCAGGTTCGCCCGGAAAGAACTTGCCATCCCAACCCCTGGCTCCGCCGTTGAGGACAGAAACATTCTTGTATCCCCAGCTGCGCACAAGATCAAAGGATTCTCGGGAAGCCTCGTCATCATTATAGAGAATGACAGGGGCTGATTTATCCTGGGGGAATTCGTCCTTTGCCGCTGCCAGCTCGGCTTCAGTGATGGAAACGGCACCCTTGATATGGCCGGCTATAGCAGCCTCCTTAGGGCGCAGGTCGATGAGTACATATGATTCATCTTCGTTGATCATCTTTTTAAGACCGTTGGTAGGTAATACAACCAAACCTTTGGCTTTTTTCCAGCCGGGAAGACCTGAAGAGAGAACCCTGGTATTGGTGTAACCGAGTTTTTCCGCCTCACGGGCAGAGAATGGGCTCATGGTTCAGGTAGGACCTCCGCAGTAAAAGACGAGCAGCCTGTCTTTATCCTGGGGCAATACTATTGAACAATTTTCCTCAAAGCTGTCAAACGGAAGAGAGATCGCAGTGGGGATATGACCGCCCAGGAAAGCACCGGTAGGCCTGGCGTCGATCAGTGTATATTCGCCTTTTTCCGGTCCCATGGAAACCAGTTTCACTACTTCATCATTTGAGATCTTCTGTTCTTCCGGAACTTTGTACGGTTGTTTAACCGCTACTTCGGTTGCCAGAGGTTTTGATTCATCGCCTGAAAAACTGACAAGGATCTCTTTGTTTTTCGGCAGATCCTTAATACTCTCTGCCCCTGAAGTTTTATCACCATCAATAACTCTTGTTTTGTCGTCGTATTTTACAATCCAGACTATTTTGCCTGCTTTGACCTGCAGTGTGCTGAACTCTGGGGAAACTTTGCCAAGATTACCACGGACGGCACCTGCTTCCGCGGTGTGGCATTTCTGGCACGGACCGCCAACAGTTGGTTTGCCGGCCTCGGATACCCCGGCAGTGCTAAAAGCGGCTGCAACAAGTGCTGCCAGGAGCAGTGATGTTTTGTTTTTGTGTATCATTATTCCCTCCTTAACATATTAATTTGCGATACAAATTGATCTTGAACATACTGATGCTGTGAAGAGAGCAAAAGGTATGCCAATTAATCCTGAACGATTAATTTCATCTTGGGAAAAGGCTAAAATCGACAAATAAAGTTGAAGGATACAAAAAATAATTGCACTAACGCCTTATTATAATTTGAGAAAAATAGAGTAGGTGAAAGGAAGTTGCGGAAGATTAATGGAACCCGATTTTCTTTTTTGTAAAAACAAAAACTGCTAAGACATCATGTGTTAATGGAAAATGTATGTTAATGTGTTAATTGGTTAACGTTAAGCTAACGCAAATTAACACATTTGGGGGTCTTAGTGGGTAATTTTCTGCAGAGGGATGAGGCCCTGTTTGGCAAAAGAAAAACGCTGGGCAAAGAGACGGCTTCCTCCTACCCGGATGGAACCTGCCATGGCAAAAGAAACATCAGACGTATTGGGCAGTTTGTTGAAGAGCTGGATTATGTCCCAATATGCGCTTGACAGACGTAATGTTAAGTGTCCGTATTCCTGGGGCGCGATTGTTTGGCTCAGGTTGCTTTTTTTTGGCAAAAACCTTAATGCCTTCAAGGTGCAACGTGTAATCCACCCCCTGCATGGTAAGAGCTTTTTCATTTGGATTAAACACCCTGAGATCGGCCAGCAGATTGACATGACTCATTGTAACATTCTGGACGTCTAGCCGCATGAGATTAACCTCTGGCGGGACAGCATTTATGCTGCTGCAGGAAGAAATGGGAATTGCAAAAAGTATTCGAAAACACTATGAAAAAATAAATTATTCTGGCAACGTAATGGACATAAGTCCAGTTTAATGCGTGAATGGAATAAGATTATCTGTTATGAAAACCTTGCAGCGAAGGGAAGGATGCTGCAAAGTAATCTTATGCAAAAAACAGAGTCCCTGAGGAAAAGGAATGTTTATAGGGTCTCAGTTGCGCCAGGAAAAAATTAACATATTGTATTTAAAAGTTTTTTCCGCAAACTTTGTCTCTAAAGTGGAATAAAAAATATAGCGTATTTCAGCTAACATCCCAGGGGGTGGGAATTTGGAAAAAGATTTATCTGCAGACAACTGCAGGTCAGAAGAACGAGCGCCTGTTGATTTTCAGGTTGATTGCATACATGAGGGTGACTATGTTCTTTCATTCAGCAAGAACATATCACTCGGCGGTATGTTTCTCTGTACGCCGAACCCTCCGGAGCCGGGCAGTAAGGTTAAACTTATCTTTCCTGTTGAAAAATATTATCATACAGAGGTCATGACGGTTGTCGTCTGGGTAAACAGGTCGCCCAATGTTGGAGAAATTGGTATGGGCGTCCAATTCTTAAGCCCGCTTTCGTCCCATGTGAAGGAAAATATAATGAAACAGGTTAAGCGTGTTGAGATCCTCAAAGAGTTTGAAGGATTTGCCTGATTGGCACTGTGCGCAAAAGAAACCGGCCGCTTTTGTTTTTTGCTGACCTGACGCCATAAATCTCTCTCCTGATATATGCAGAATTCTGTTACAACGAGTATAGATCCGGATTTCTGTATTGGCTGCGGATTATGTCTTGAAGTCTGTCCTGCCGGGACTATTTCCATGCAGGATGGTAAGGCTGTGGTAACCGGGACATATTCCATGGCTTGCGGTCACTGTGAAGCAGTCTGTCCAGTTGCAGCTATTCGGGTCGAAGCCCTGGAGCATCCTTTTGCCCTGTCATCGGCTGCGGTGGATGATCGTTGGCTGCCGCACGGCGAGTATGATAGCGGGCAGCTCGTACGCCTGATGCTGTCAAGGCGTTCCTGCCGCAATTATAAGGACAAAAAAATCGATCGCCTGGTGCTTGAAGACCTGGTGAAGATAGGTACCACTGCACCATCTGGTACAAATTCCCAATGCTGGACCTTTACAATTCTGGACAACCGCAGAGAGGTCGTTATCCTGGGCGAGCAGATGGCAAGATATTTTCATGAATTAAACAGGATGGCTGCAAAACCCTGGCTCAGGTTTATTTCAAAAATGTTTTTTGAGGATGCACTGGGGAAATATTTCCACAACTATTATAAAACCGTACGTGAAGGGCTCCGCCTGTGGGACAGGGAAGGTGGGGATTCCCTCTTTCATGGAGCGGCTGCAGCGATTCTGGTAGGTGGGGAAAAATCTGCAAGTACACCCATGGAGGATGCTCTCCTGGCGAGCCAGAATATCCTGTTAGGCGCGCACAGCCTCGGTCTGGGGTCCTGCATGATAGGCTTTGCAGTTGAGGCCATAAAACGGGATAGGCAGATAAGAAAATTATTGCAGATCCCGAACTATGAATCAGTCTATGCAGTCATAGCCCTTGGATATCCGGCAGAAAAATATCAGAGAACAGGGCTCAGAAAAAAGATCGTACCCCGGTATCCATTAGAGCATAAACATTCTGAAAAATAAAATGACGGTTTCAGAAAAGCCAAAATTGAGCAGGGATCTTGATAACTCATGGCAGGCTATTCGTCTTGTTCTGCCTTTTTTCCGATTATATAGACTGCAGTTGTTCCTCGGTTTTTTTTCACTCCTTGCGGTCAATGGGCTGCAACTGGTTATTCCAAGGATCATCAAACATGCAGTCGATGGTCTGCAAAATAAAGAGGTCTCCCCGGCAATCCTTCTGCAGTATGGCATAATGATAATTGGCCTTGCTGTCTGCGTTGCTTTATTCCGTTTCGGCTGGCGTTACATGATACTGGGTTTTTCACGCCATCTGGAAAGAGATTTGCGCAACTGGCTTTTTTCCCACATCCTGACCCTGGACCGTATGTTTTTTCAACGCAGCACCACCGGGCAAATAATGGCTCTAACCACCAATGACATGGCAGCTGTTCAGCTCGCCGGAGGCATGGGCCTGGTAGCTTTTGCCGATGCCGTTGTTCTCTCGCTTGCCGCCTTTTCTTTCATGGCATATATCCATCCGGGATTAACCCTTATAGCCATAATACCCATGCCCTTCCTCGCATTCCTCACAAGATTTCTTTCCGGCAGGCTGCACCGGTATTTTAAAAAGGTGCAGGAGCAGTTTTCCGGGCTTACCGAGTTTGCCAGGGCATCAATTAACTCAATACGCATGATTAAGGCGTACACCCTGGAGAAAAAACAGGTAAAGCAATTTGATGGAATGGGGCGTGAATATGTACAGGACAACCTGCGTCTTGCCAAGGTGCAGGGGACCCTTTTTCCGGTTTCCGGGCTTATAGCAAATACCAGTATGCTCCTGGTTCTGTTATTCGGTGGCCGCTTGACTATTCAAGGCAGTATCACCATCGGTGACTTTGTGGCTTTCACCTCCTATCTGTTCATGCTGACATGGCCGATGATGGCATTAGGCTGGGTGACAAACCTTTTCCAGCGCGGTGTTACTTCCCTGCAGCGCATCCAGAATGTCCTGAACGAGCAACCGTCTATTGCCACACCCTCCCAGCCGGCTCCCATTCCTGAAAAGCTGAACTGCATTTCTATAAAAAATCTTACGTTTAACTATCCCGGTCAAAACGATCCGACCCTGCAGAATGTAACCCTTGAGATAAAGCAGGGCATCCTGGGTATAGTGGGCAAGACAGGATCGGGGAAAACAACCCTGTCCCATCTTCTGGCCAGGCTCTATCCGCTTGAAAACGGCACCATCTTCTGGAATGGCATTGATGTAAATCAACTTGATCTTGCTGAAGTGCGGAGAAGAATAGCGCTGGTTCCCCAGGATATCACTGTTTTTTCGGATACTGTCAGGGCCAATATTAGCATGGGAAATGCTGGAGCCACACAGGAAGAGATTGAAACAGTCGCAAGAGCTGCAGCGATTCATAACGAGATTGTAGGTCTGCGGAAAGGTTATGATACGCGGATTGGCGAGAAGGGCGTAAAACTCTCCGGCGGGCAGCGACAGCGTATCGCCCTTGCCCGTGCCCTCTTATCCGACAGGCCGCTTCTCATTATTGACGATGGCCTATCAGCAGTGGATATCGAGACCGAGCATGAAATTATCGCCTCTATGAGATCGTTCATCAGTGACAGGATCTGCATCGTTGTATCACATCGTTTGGCACCTTTAGCACAGGCGGACCGGCTTATTGTCATGGACAGGGGAAAAATCGTGGCCCAGGGGGACCACAAGCATCTGCTGCAGACAAACAGGTTCTATGCCACAATTTATGATTACCAGACAAGCCGGATGGGGAAAAAATAAAAAACAGGATTCAAGGTGTCAAGGATTCAAGGTTTCAAGTGAAAAACGATATATGACGACAGCACTACATCCATCTGGAAAGCTGAATGCTTTATAAAACTTCAGGCACTTATAACTTTAGCTCACTTTAGACACTATAGAAAATGCAATACGGATTCGGTTATTTTGAAGAGGATAAACTGGGAGAGGTCACCGATTTCAACCTCTGGCGGCGGATACTGGGGTATGCCGTACATTACTGGCAGGGGGTGGCTTTGGCGGTGTTTCTCTCCTTTGCCGTGATTGGCTCCAGTCTCCTTCTGCCCTACCTGATCAGGCTGGGGGTGGACAACTATATCATAAATGTTGAAATCACGGTATCCGAGCGCTTTTCCGGCCTGACAATACTGGCAGTAATCTTTGGGGTTGCGGTAATTGTTGGTTTTATAGGCAACTATTTCCAGGTCACTGTCCTGGAGTGGACCGGACAGAACATCATGCACAGGCTGCGGCAGCATATTTATATACACATGCTGGGACTTGACCTGGCATTTTTTAATGAGAATCCAAGCGGCAAGCTTGTTACCCGGTTAACCAACGATGTCCAGAACATGCACGAGATGTTCACCTCGGTCATTGTCACCCTATTCAATGATGTTATCCGGATTATCGGCATCCTGGTCCTGCTCTACTGGCTTAATTGGCGTCTTGCTGTGCTCATGACCCTGCTGCTGCCCGCGATTCTTGTAGCCACCCTCTGGTTCAGCAAGATAGCCCGCAACGTTTATCGGGAGATCAGGACCAACCTGGCTAAAATAAATGCCTACCTGCAGGAGGCTGTTTCAGGCATCAGCCTAATCCAGCTGTTCCAGAGAGAAAAGGATACTGAACGCTCTTTTGTGAATCTGAACCAGGCCTATTTTGCCTCTACCGTGCAGCAGATAAAAATATTCGGCATTTTCATGCCCGTGCTTGACATTCTTGCGTCAACGGCAACAGCCATTAGTATCTGGTACGGCGGTATCCTGATTCTCAGGGGTGAAATGACCATAGGCATTCTTGTGGCCTTTCTTTCCTATATGCGTCTTTTTTTCCAGCCGCTCCGGGAACTGTCGCAGAAATATTCAATTGTGCAATCGGCCATGGCCTCAGCTGAAAGAATTTTCCAGCTTCTGGATACAAGAAGCGGACTGCCGGTATTGCCTGAGCCGTTTGGGCCGCAAGCAGTAAGCGGCACCCTGGAGTTCAGCAATGTGACCTTTGGATACGATCCTGACAAACCAGTCATTCACAACCTGTCCATGAAGGTGGCCCCGGGTGAAACCGTCGCAATTGTCGGGGCCACAGGCTCAGGAAAATCCACGCTCATCAACCTGCTTGAACGGATGTATGACCCTGATTCCGGCAGGATTTTGCTTGACGGCCATGATTTGCGGGAACTTGATCCGCAATGGCTGCGCAATACAGTGGGACTCGTCATGCAGGAGGTCTATCTGCTACGAGGCACCATAAAGGAAAACATCCTCCTTGACTCAGGAATGGGGGAACAGGGCCTTACGGCTATACTGCAGCTGGCCCAACTGGATGAACTCATAGGCCGTTTACCGCAAGGAATCCACACCAAGATTGGTGAAGGCAACCTTGAACTGTCAGCAGGGGAGCGGCAATTACTGACCCTGGCAAGAGTTATGGTTCGGGATCCCGAGATCCTGGTATTGGATGAGGCCACAGCCAATGTGGATTCAGAAACGGAAATACTGGTTGAACGTGCCATTGATGCAACGTTGTCACGACGGACAAGCATCGTCATTGCCCACCGGCTGTCAACTATCCGACGGGCTGACCGGATAATTTTCATGGATTCAGGGCAGATTGTAGAAGAAGGGACCCATGAAAAACTCATGGCTGACAAGGGCTTCTACAATCGGCTGCAGAACCTGCAATATATCGAATGGGACCCAAACGAGCAATCTCACGTGTCCTGAGTTTCATTCTGCCTGACAGCCGTGAGAACTTCCTGGATAAAAGCGACAATTTTTTCCTGGTGTGAACCGGGCCAGTATATTTTTTTGCACTTCTCACATATATGAAACGATTCGTAATATTTTCTGGTCAGCGGTTCCAGGCGCTCCAGGATAGTTTCTTTGCTTACAGGCACCAACAGACCGTTGCAGGGAATACATCTGCTTAACGGTTTAATCTTGCTGCTGAGATCATAGAGACGCACAACTTCAATGAGCTGCCTGGTGGGATCCTGTGTCCTGAGCAGATATCCGTGCATGACAATTTTTCTTTTCAGTAGAGAGACATCACGGGTCAGGAGAATCCGCTTTTGTGCATAAGCGATCCCGGCCAGTTTTCCATCCCGGGTAGCATTTTCATACACGGTATCAAAGCCGAGCGTCCTGAGGTGCATTGCCAGTTTTCCGACATTGACATCTACGACAAAAGCAATCCTGTCCAGGGGGGCCGGCCGCAGGATGTCAGCAATAAGGGGATTTACGGGCGGGGTTAGCGGGGTTGCCTCGACAATATCCTTATCACGCAGGATATAATCAAATCCGACTTCCGCGCCGTTGACTGTCAGTTTACCGATAAGAGGATGGGGAACTCCAAGCGATTCAATGACATCTTTGATAGAGGCTTTTCGGTCAAAATGATGCAAGAAGGAGGACCCATAAAGCTCTTTCTTTTTAAGCATCTCACTTAAATAATTTTGAAAAATAAATGTAACGACTGGCATACCAAAAATAAGAAAAATTCCCAATAAACTACTTGCTATTCTCTCAAAAACTTAATAGTTACTTAGCAAAATTTGATACATTCGAATAAAGTCTCGCAGTCACCAACAGTGCCTAACAATATCAATAGATTACAGACGGAACATCTGTTCGTCGAGTGTTTTTTGCGAGACCGGCAGATATCTGCATAAAAGTATTATTAATTTGTCAAAATTGAAAAAATGCACCACTTGTATCAGGTGAGTTTTTCATGTTTTTAGTGACTTTGACATTTGGTGAATAAAAATGGCAACAAGCGACAGACGGATTATCCAGCGTTTCCCTGTTGATTTCAGAGTGGATTTCATCCATGCCGGGGATTACCTGATTTCCTGCAGCAAGGATATTTCCATGGATGGCATGTTCGTTAATACAGAATCTCCAGCCCCGGTGGGTACTCACGTGAATCTTATATTTCCGGCTGAGGGCAACATTGAAGTGGAGGTTGCAGCACTCGTTGTCTGGAACAGGGGAAAAAGCAGCTACCAGAGACCGGGAATGGGCGTCCAGTTTCTTTCTCCCTTGCCTCAGTCTGTAAAAAAGGATTTTCTCAAAAACATCGACCGGATCGTGATTTTGAGCGGGAAGGGTATTTCCGCTTAGGAAACAGGTCTAATATCCCAGGCAGTTTTTTTAGCAGCCGCATAGTTTCCTACGTCAAGCGCGCGACCAATTTCTCCATTACACTTGAAAAATTCCCTTCCAGGGTAACTGCTGCCATGTGGCTCAGCACAGGTTCCCGGTTGATTTCAATAATCTGGCCGCCCCTGTTGAAGACGGTAAACGGTATGCGTGCTGCAGGTTGTATCTGGCATGAAGTGCCGGCAACGAGCAGCAGATCGGCAGAGGTCAGCATTTGCTCGGTTTGGTTCAGGATGGTTTCAGGGATGCGCTCGTCAAAAAAAACGATGTCCGGCTTGAGTATCGCATTGCAGGATGAACAATGCGGCGGCAGAGAAGATTCTTTCACATAAGCAAGGTTATAGCTCGCAGCGCACGAAAGACAGGTGAATGTATCAAGAGATCCATGGAATGCAATGACATATTTACTGCCACCCTTTTGATGGAGGCTGTCAATATTCTGGGTGATGATTCCTGATAAAAGGCCTTGCTGCTCCAGAGTGGCAAGTGCTCTGTGGCCTTTGTTCGGTTCGGCAGCAACAGCCTCCAGAAGTCCGGTAAGCATGCGCCATACCTTTGCAGGATTGGCCATAAAGGCGCCCAGGGTTCCATACTCGATCGGGTCGTAGCGGGACCAGAGGCCATTCTTGCCCCGGAAGTCCGGGATGCCGCTTTCAGTACTCACCCCCGCACCGGTGAGCGCCATGCCATTGCGTGATTTCTGCAGGAGGGCCGCGGCTTTGTCAAAGAGGTCTTCCGTCATAATGCACTTTTTAATTAATTTTTCTTCTTCTCTGGGCCCTGATGCCGCATATTTTGTTGCAGAATTGTTTGATCATCGAGAAATAAAGTTCGCCTGCACTGGCAATAACAGTGTTATGTGAAGCGCCAGGTACCACTTGGAATTCTTTTGCCCGGGCCGGTGACTGGGCCTGGAGTATGGCGGCAGAGTTTACCGGGATAATTTCGTCATACTGGCCATGGATGATGAGGGTCGGCTTGGTAAAGGAGGAAATCTTGCGTACATTGCGAAAACCGTCCTCTTCTGAAATTCTCAACCGTGCCACATCAACTCCGAGATTCATAAGCAGGGGCAGCGTTGTGGCAAAGCCGCTTTCAATTATCAACCCAGCAAAATCATCAGCATGGTTTGATGCCAGTTCAAGGGCAGCTGCGGCGCCGAGGGAGCGTCCCATAGCTAACAGGGGCCCGGTGTGCCCTGCTTTAGAGAGCCAGTCCCTTACAGCATCAAGTACGCGGTGTGAGTCTGCCATCATAGCGGTTACCGTCGGGCTTCCGGAACTTTTGCCGTAGCCGCGGTAATCCACTGCCAGGAAATTCATGCCGAATTTTGTATAGTAAGGTCCTATGGTGTCATAATCGCTTACAATTTCACCGTTGCCATGAAAGAAGAGGATGTTGGGCTCTTGCTGGCCCGCAAGATGAAATCGTGTGTGCACCCCGATCCCTTCATCAACTGTTATGATATTATCGACTACATTATCCGGGGGAGGTCCGGGGTGGGCGTCCCGGCGCGGGTGAAATATTATCTGCAGCACTTCCGTCTGGTCAAGTTTGCTGTAATCATAGAATATCTCTGTCATTTTGCTCTCCGGTAGAGGGTGAAAAAAAATGGAAACGCCAGTTATTTTTTCTTGTAACAATTTATCATCATGGGTGATCTGTTTATACACTAACTTTATAGAGTATTTGCAACAATTTCATAATTAATTGCTGCCAATGAAAAGGTCTGCCAAATGCTTCTCTTCCTGTTCTACCTGGAAAATTTAAGTTTTTCACACTGGAGTGATGGGGTATTGGGAAACTGAGAATAGCACCAGGTCGTAACCTCCAGGCAATCTTCAATCTTCTGCCAATCATCTGCAGCAGCTTTTGCAGATAATTTTTAAATTTTATTATTTACTTCCAAAGTTAACTCTTGACCCCTTGTGTTAATCGTTGTCTCGTATCACATGATGATAAATTTGTAAGCTAACAACCACGAATTTTGCCCCTTCAATATTATGCCCGGATATCTTTCGACAGGACAGTATGACTGTTACGATATAAAAGGCACAGTTATTCCCTGCGAAAATTCCGGCCAGGATGGTGAGTTCCGCACCGGTATTCAATGGCCGCAGGAGCGGTTTGTCGTGGACGGACAACTGGTCCTTGATCAACTCACCGGCCTGCAGTGGCTCAAAAATGCCAATCCTGCAGAGTTCCCTATTACCTGGCAGGAAGCACTTGATTACATTTCAGGGATGAACCGTGAAAAAAGGGAGGGGTGCTCTGACTGGCGTTTGCCGAACCGGAGAGAGCTCAGAAGTCTCATGGCTTTTGAGACGAGAAAGCCTGCGCTGCCGGCAGAACACCCTTTTGAAAATGTTTTTCTCGGCTGGTACTGGACTTCGAGCACCGCAGCAATTCATCCCGCCTATGCCTGGTATATACACATGGAAGGGGCCCGTATGTTCTTTGGCCACAAGGAGCAGTATTGTCTTTTATGGCCGGTATGCAGCCAGGGCAAACAAATTTTACCGGTAACAGGACAAAAGAAATGCTATGACGCAGCGGGCAACGAAATACCATGCCGGGGAACAGGGCAGGACGCTGAACTGCAGATCGGGCTGGCCTGGTCTCAATCCCGCTTTGAGATCAGGCAGGCAATGGTGCTCGACAAGCTTACAGGTCTCGTTTGGCTGCAGGATGCGGATGTCAGTCACGGAACAATGAATTGGGGTGAGGCCCTGCATAATGTAAAAAAACTTGAACTGCCATTGCCTGAAAAAAACATGCGATGGCGGCTGCCCACCATCAATGAACTGGAGTCACTGGTTGACTGTTCCAGGCATAGTCCGGCCCTGCCGCACGCGCATCCCTTTAAAAATGTCAGGGACACCTACTGGTCATCAACAAGCAGTTTTTTTGAACCGGCCTGGGCCTGGGCATTGTATCTGAATAAAGGAGCCACCGGCGTCGGTTTCAAACAGGAAGCGGGCTTTCACCTCTGGCCGGTGGCTGCAAAAGTAGACTAAAAGACGGGCCTCTATTCAGCCTTGAAAAAGGCCTTGGCATTGGCGCCGCATACCGGGCATTTTTCCGGCGCTTCCTTTTCGTGTGTATGGCCGCATACAGAGCAGATGTAATACTCGCATTCCTCCATGTTTTCCAGGTTGTCCAAGGCCTTTTGATACAGGGCGGCATGTTCTTGTTCTACTTCGTTGGCATAAGAAAAAGACCGTGCCGCAGACTTGTGGCCTTCGTGTTCTGCGGTCTTGATCATATCAGGGTACATATTTTTAAATTCATGTGTTTCACCGGCCAGCCCCTCCTCAAGATTTTCCCTGGTGGACCGTATCCCCCCCATTGCCCGCAGGTGTGCATGGGCATGGACAGTTTCAGCCGCAGCCGCAGCCCTGAAAAGTCTTGCAGCCTGGGGATATCCATCTCTCTCGGCCTGCTTGGCAAACGCGAGATATTTTCTGTTTGCCTGTGATTCTCCTGCAAACGCCTCAGCCAGATTCTGTTCTGTAGTAAGCATGATTTCCTCCTTGGATTTTGGGTTGTAAATATGCAGTGTCTTGCAAATATGTCAATTCTTATTCAGCAACTCCGGGAGGCCAGATGATAATAATTCCCAAAAAGTCTGGCAACCTCTTTATTCAGAATAAATAATTATTATGTATAATTCAATTAGTGTTGCTTCCGCCAGTGAAAGAAAAAGTACAGGCGGACCGTACCTTGAGAAAAAAAAGAGGCCGTAATTGCTTGAGATAAATAAAAAATTGATGAGAAAAAGTAACTGTTTATAGTAGTACGATGATTTAGCCAGTTAAATCCGGCAGATCAATTTTTCACATAATCCTGGTAGGAATAGGTTTGAGAAGTATAGTATAATAATAACACTTTTAACCATTCGAGAAGGAAGAAAGTATTGATGTATTTCTTGAATCTGAAAGGTCTTCTGTTATTTCATGCCTGTTTATTCCTGCTTGTTTTTGGCAGTAATGCAATATGCTTTGACCAGTATGATGAAGCTCGCCGTGCAATGGTCAAAGCCATCGAGGCTGATGTCCGTGAAACCAGCTTTTATATCGACAAGAAAAGCCTCGATCCCCGGGTCATGTCGGTTATGGGCACTGTTGACCGGCACAAATTTGTGCCCCCTTCCGAACAATCATGGGCCTATGCAAATCGGCCCTTACCCATAGGCCACGGGCAGACCATTTCCCAACCTTACATAGTAGCGCTGATGACAGATCTCATCAGCGCTGATCCCGGTGACAGGGTGCTCGAGATAGGTACAGGTTCCGGTTATCAGGCAGCCGTGTTGGCTGAAATGGGCGCACAAGTTTTCACTATTGAGATAATTGAGCCCCTGGCAAAGAAGGCTTCAAAGCGTTTGGCGGACTTGGGATATAATCAGGTAAAAACCCGTCAGGGTGACGGGTATTACGGCTGGGAGGAAGAAGCTCCTTTTGATGCCATTGTGGTGACAGCGGCAGCCGACCATGTCCCGCCGCCCCTTATCCGGCAGTTGAAACCCGGCGGTGTCATGGTGATTCCAGTGGGCAGCAGGTTTTTCGTGCAGCAGCTGGTGCTGGTTTCAAAGGACAGTGCCGGTTCTATAACAAGCAGGCAGATGCTGCCTGTCCGTTTTGTACCCCTCACTGGCGATCACTGAAGTGAAGCAGGATGCCTTTTCCATATGAGCGCCGGAGAGTGGCTCAATGAGTATACCTGAATAATTTACCCATCTATGGACAAAAATACTCCCAGCAGCAAGCAGGAACTTTCTCCACCCCGCCTTACAATATTGCTTGTATCCGCAATGGCGCTTTCCTACGAGATTCTCCTGATGCGCCTTTTTTCCATCGTCCAGTACCACCATTTCGCCTATATGGTCATAAGCCTTGCCCTGCTGGGATATGGTGCCAGCGGTACCTTTCTGGTGTTTTGCAGACAGCAGCTACTGAACCGCTTTCCCTTGGTGCTTATCGGCAACATACTCCTCTTTGCCATAACGGTTGTAGTCTGCTATCTAGGGGGACAACACCTGCTTTTTAATCCTGATGAGATATTCTGGAACAACAGGCAGTGGCTGAAACTCTTTGCTCTTTATCTTTTGTTGGCACTGCCTTTCTTTTTCGCGGCGAACTGCATAGCCCTTGCCTTTTCCAGATTCCGGCAAAAGATCTCGGCAATCTATGCTGCGGACCTTTTCGGGGCAGGCCTGGGCAGTATATTTACCATAGGGTTGCTCTTCATTCTCTTTCCCCAGAAACTACTCCTTCTTCTAGGCAGCATCATTTTTGTCATTGCCATGGTGGCATGGCTGGAACTTCGCCTGCAGCCTCGATGGCAGGCGCTGTTCTTCATCGGCGGGGCTGCAGTTTTGTTTCTGCTGCCTTCAGCCTGGACTGATTTGGCAATCTCCCCTTATAAGGGATTAAGCCAGCAGATACGCATCAACGGCAGCAGAGTAACGGAGGAAAAAACAAGTCCGCTGGCTCTGTTGACAGTTGTCGAGAGTAACCTTGTTCCCTTCCGGTACGCGCCCGGATTGAGCCTTGCAGCTGAGTCAGAACCGCCTGCACAAGTGGGAATATTCACGGACGGTGATTCGATGAATGTCATTACCCGTTTTCAAGATGATATTTCCAGTCATACATATCTTGACAAGCTTACCTCGGCCCTGCCGTATCACCTCTCCCAGGCAAAGGATATCCTGATTCTTGGAGCCGGTACCGGCTCCGATATCCTGCAGGCCCTTTATTTTAAAAGCGCCAGCATTACCGCAGTGGAACTTAACCCGCAGGTTGTGCAACTGGTAAGAAGCAGACCTGAATTTTCCGGCAACCTCTACGATCAGGAAAATGTCCGTGTGCACATAGGTGAGGCCCGCAGCTTTGTTTCAGGAAGTCGAAAGAACTTTGACCTTATTCTGCTTCCGATGCTCGATTCTTTCAGCAGCGCAGGAGCAGGACTTTATTCCCTGCATGAAAATTACCTGTATACGGTGGAAGCTTTACAGGATTATATGCAACATCTTGCCCCGGCTGGATATCTGAGTATGAGCCGCTGGATTAAATTGCCGCCGCGGGACACCTTGAAACTTTTTGCAACAGCACTAGAAGCGCTTGCGAGACTGGGCACAGAGGATTCCGGCAATCATCTTGTTATGATCCGCTCCTGGCAGTCGGCTTCCCTGCTGGTAAAGAAATCACCTTTCAGCCCGGAAGAGATCAACAGGGTAAAAGAGTTCTGTCAGCAACGGCTTTTTGATCTTGTTTATTATCCCGGCATGCAGCAGCAGGAAGCCAACCGGTTTAATATCATGCGCCAGCCTTACTTGTACGATGGTGCAGTCAGACTGCTTGGAAAGGGAGCAGAAAGATTCAAGCAAAGGTATAAATTCAATATAAAGTCCAGCACGGATGACAGGCCCTACTTTTCACATTTCTTCAAGTGGCGGACGTTGCCGGAGATACTTCGGCTTAAAGGGAAGGGCGGCATGGTGCTCCTTGAATCCGGATATTTGATTCTTGTTCTCACTCTGTTTCAGGCAATAGCTGCCAGCCTTCTGCTAATCCTATTACCCGTGATCGTCAGGCCTTATGTCACGGTTTCAGAAGCAGGCTGGAACCGACCCAGGATAGTTGCCTATTTTTTTGCCATTGGTCTGGGTTTTCTTTTCCTGGAGATTGCCTATATACAGAAATTCATCCTTTATCTGGGCCATCCGCTCTACGCTGCAGCAGCTGTACTGGCGATTTTTTTGGTTTTTGCCGGAATGGGCAGCCAGTATGGACAGGCAAAACAGATCCGTATAAAATGGCCGGTAGCAATTATTCTGGGCCTGGGAATAGCGGACTTGATCGCCGTAAATCACTTGCTCGCGGCTTTCAACTGGCTGCCGGTACCAATGAAAATATTCTGCACCATTTTGCTTCTTGGCCCCCTTGCTTTCACTATGGGGATGCCATTCCCTCTGGCATTGACAGAGGTAGGTACAGATGCGCCGGACCTGATCCCCTGGGCCTGGGCCGTGAACGGCTGTGCCTCGGTTATTGGGGCTGTTCTTGCCACCCTGCTTGCTATTCATTTTGGTTTTACTGCAGTTGTGTTGGCAGCTCTCACCCTCTACGGACTCGCGGCGGCAATCTTTCCAGGCAGGTATAAATTGAAAGGTGGAAGAAATGCCGCGGGATAGGGTATATTTGCGGCGATTGTAAATAGTATAGGCAAAGTAAATGCAACAAGACTCCACAAATAAAAGTACCACGGATGCCATAACTGAAGTGAGCCAACTGACGAAGCGGTTCAACAGTTTAACGGCCCTTGATTCATTGAGTTTCAAGGTTTGCAGAGGCGACATCCTTGGCCTCCTGGGACCGAACGGGGCCGGCAAGACAACCGCCATCCATTGCATGCTGGGTCTGGTCACGCCTACCAGCGGTTCAATTCGGATAATGGGTCTTGATATTGCACGTCACCGCCGCAAAATTCTGGCGCGGGTCAATTTCTCCTCAGCCTATACTGCACTGCCCTCAAACCTGACAGTCAGGGAAAACCTCAATGTCTTCGCCAGGCTCTATGGTCTCAAATCAGCCAGGGTTAGGATAGATAGCCTCCTGGAGCTTTTTGAAATCGAGGCGACAAATGACAGCCTGACCGGCAGCCTTTCTTCTGGGCAATTGACCCGCCTGAACCTGTGCAAGGCCTTTCTGAATGACCCGGAAATTCTTTTCCTTGATGAACCGACTGCAAGCCTGGATCCCGATATTGCTGCCAAGGTTAGGGATCGGCTGCAAGAACTCCAGCGGCAGAGGGGTTTGACCATGATTTATACCTCGCATAATATGCAGGAGGTGGAGCAGATGTGTGACCGGGTAATTTTTCTGGCAAAGGGACGAATCGTCATGCAGGGATCCCCTGCCGAGATCATTAAGCAGTCCCGAAGCCGTTCCCTGGAGGATCTCTTCATTTCCATAGCCAGGAACGGTCACCTGTACCAGACAGTCGATAACCAGGAGGATGAACCATGTGGCTCAGGATAAGCGCTATTGTCATGCGGTTTTTTTTCCTGCATCGGCGCAGTGTAGCCCGGGTCATGGAAATTTTTTTCTGGCCGGTAATGAACCTTATTGTCTGGGGATTTGTAACCGCCTACCTGAAGGAGCTGGCTTTGCCCAAAACAGTCCTGTTCCTGCTCGGTGCCGTCATACTGTGGGATGTGCTTTACCGGTCGCAGCAGGGCATTACCCTGGCTATTACAGAAGAATTCTGGGTGAAGAACATCATCAATATTTTTATCAGCCCGATCAGTATTGGTGAGTTTTTGGCTGCCATATGTATCGTCGGCCTCATCAAGTCGGTGGTGACCACCATAGTCCTGGGTTTTCTGGCCTTTTTCTTTTACCGGTTTAATCTCTTGTCTGCAGGCCCTGGGCTGGTCCTGTTTCTGGGGAATCTGCTCCTGTTCGGCTGGGCGGTGGGCCTCTTTACCATGGCGCTCATATTCCGTTACGGCCGTGCAGCAGAGGCCCTTATCTGGGGAGTGCCGTTTCTTATCCAGCCCTTTTCAGCCGTATTCTATCCTGTTTCCGTCCTGCCTTTCTGGCTGCAGAAGGTCGCCTACCTTCTGCCGTCAACCTATGTTTTCGAGGGCATGCGCCAGGTGCTGGCAACCGGAGTTGTCGATTTGTCAATGCTGGGTATTTCCTTTGGCCTTAATCTGGTTTATCTTTTGCTCGGTTCGCTGTATTTCAGCTGGATGTTGCGCAAGGTCCGCGAAATGGGATATCTCAGCAGGTTTCATTTGGAGTGAGGAGGAGAGGCTTGAGGACTGAGAGCTGAGGGCTGGGAAAAAGTTGTCAGACATCAGCAGATATTTTTTGAAGAAAAAAACAATTGATTTAATTTGGCCGCAAAATAACGCTGACAACTTCAGACATCCACGTATCAAGTCGATAATTGGATATAATATTTGTCGGTTCGAAACCGCGCCTGTCTGCGGTTAATAAAATATTGGTGGGGACAACAATGCCGATTTACGAGTTTTTCTGCAGGGAATGCAATACCATCTTTAACTTTTTAGCACGGCGCATCAATACAAGCACGGTCCCGGACTGTCCGCAATGCGGGAAGAAATTGAAGAAACAGTTGTCATCCTTTGCCACTGTCGGCAAGGCAAAAGAGCCGGGCGATGAAGATCTGCCGGCTGGTTTTGACGAATCACGAATGGAAAGAGCGCTGGGGGAGCTAGCCCTGGAAGCGGAAAAAATGAACGAGGAAGACCCCAAAGCCATGGCCCATCTGATGCGCAGGTTTTCTGCAAAAACCGGGCTGGCTCTTAACGAAAACATGGAGAAAGCATTATCCCGCCTTGAAGCCGGGGAGGACCCGGACCAGATTGAAAAGGAAATGGGAGACATCTTTGAGGGGGATGAAGCACTGCCTTTTGAATTCAAACAGGCCAGGAAAGAAGGGTCCAGGCAAAAACCGCCAATGCATGATGAAACGCTTTATGAAATGGAGTAGCAGCATAAATCGGAACGGGTGCGCACATGAAAAAAATTGATAAAACAAAAGCCGAGCTCTTCCGGGAACTCGAGGATATAAAAAAGCAGGTTCAGGAACTGAACAATTCCCAGGCTGAATTTGAGAAGGCCCGCGTGAAATATGAAAAACTTCTTGATTCCACTCCTGATGCCATGCTTTTTGTCAACACGCAGAATAAGGTTGTTCTGGTCAATGCCCAGTTTGAGAATATTTTTGGTTACCGCCAGGATGAAATCGTCGGCAAGAAGCTCGATATCCTCGTCCCGGAACGCTACAAAAAAAATCACAGCAAGATGGTCCAGCGGTTTTTTGCGTCGCCAAATGTAAGGCCCATGGGATCGCATCTTGAGATTTACGCGCGCAAGAAAAACGGTGTTGAATTTCCAGCAGATATCAGCCTGAGCCCGTTACAGACTGACGAAGATCTCCTTGTCACCGCAGCAGTTAGGGATATTTCCAAACGAAAGGCGGCTGAGGATCAGATTGAATTGAACTATTACATTCAAAAGGTGACAAATTCCATGCTCAAAATCTCATTGGAACCATTGTCAATGGAAGAACGTTTCGAACGCATCCTTGACCTTATTCTCAATGTGCCGAACTTGTCCCTGCAATCTAAAGGCACAATTTACCTCAAGGATCCCAATGCTGAAGTTTTATCCCTAAGGGCGCAGCATGGATTTACAGAAAAAGACTCGCTGCCGTGCACTGAAATTCCTCTTGGTCACTGTCTGTGCGGCAAGTCCGCAGCAATGTCAAAGCTTATGTACGCCGAGGATATGGATCCTATTCATGAGATCCATGATGCCGAGATGTTTCCGCACGGGCATTACTGTGTCCCCATCGTGTCGGGTAAAAAACTCTATGGCCTCCTGAATGTTTACATCCAGGAGGGGCATAAGCGTTCTAACCGTGAGGAAGATTTCTTGACTTCAGTGACAAGTACCCTGGCTGCCATTATTGACCGCGACCGGGCCGAAAAGGAGAAGAAGGATTTGCAGCGGCAGCTTGCCCAGGCAGAAAAGCTGGCAGCCCTCGGCAGATTCACGGCAAATATAGCCCATGAAATACGCAATCCCCTGACCGCAATGGGAGGATTCGCCAGACGGCTCGACAAAACAATCCCTGAGAACACAAAGGAAAAGGACTATGCCAATATCATAATTGCAGAGGTGACCAGGCTTGAAAATATCCTGAAAAATATCCTGAGCTTTTCCAGGGAGGGGCTACCCAATTTTACCGAAAATGATCTTTCCGAAGTCATCGATCGGGTGCTGCAGATGAATGAAGATCTGTTCAAGGAAAAAGCCATAGTCATAAAAAGATCTTTTGCAGACCTGCCGGAGTTTTCTTTTGACAAGGATATGATCATTGAGGTCCTGGAGAATATATTTCTAAACGCGGTTGATTCGATGTCTGGGGGAGGGAACTTGACAGTAAGCACAGAAAAGGAAGCCGGAGCGGGGCAATTCAATGTGATAATCAGGATTCAGGATACCGGTGGCGGCATATCCGACGAGCAGATGGAATTGATCTTCGAACCATTTTATACGACAAAGGCAGCAGAACAGGGGACCGGGCTCGGTTTGTCAATTACCAAGAAGATTATGGAGTCCCTGGGCGGTAAGGTAGAAATCGAAAGTGAGGTGGGAAAGGGGGCAGCGGTAATACTGTCTTTGCCGTATCGAGTAAATCAAAATCCCGGCTAAAAAAATTATTATTGCATTATGTTAGTAGGTTGAACACTTCAAGAACCCTTCAAGAGTCCTCCTGCATAGCAGCCTTCGTTGTTTATAACAAATAAACAGAGCCATTTCTCGCCTGCCGTCTAGGATGCCCGTCCAATGAAATGTACATGGCGGTAAAAGGTTATTAGCAGAAAGCCAGACGGACATTTCAGGCTATTTTTTTGATGCCAAGAGACGTACAGCGGTTTATCAGACTTCTCAAAAGGAAAAACTGATCAGGGGTCAGCTTGCCAAATTGAATCCCGCACTGCCTTAACGTTCTGGAATTAAGATAGGTTTCCCTTTCAAATTTAATATTCCAGGCATATTCGCAGGGAAGATCATTCAGGGAATTGCTATCTGCTATTAGATCGATTGAATGGATGGGATTGGCAGCAGGTGCCATTCCGAAGCCATGCGTAAAACTGACACCTCCCAGTGAAATATCATTGACTAATCCAGTCGCTACAATTTTATCAGAATTAAGGATACCGACGACGCTGGTTTGCACCCCTGCTCGTTCATGCTGTCTCCGTTCTATAAAATCTCTACTTACCATTTTCTTGCTCTCGTAATAATCTATTTGGTTTAAACGTAACAACCTACCTGGCTCCCAGCATAACTGCTTCCTCAGTTTGAGGATTTCTCTCTTCCCCGGCTACTTTAGCTTTTGCATTGAATTTCCCGAATCCTGACATAAAACATCATCGCCACTTCCGAGTCTGCCGGCATTATTTTCAGAATGGTTGCAACAGCTTTATGTGCTTGCACCTTACTTAACCTGGGATTAGAGGAATAAACCTGGTTAATGAGATCAGCTGTGGCGAGGGTCATGATGGTTACTCCAAGTATATGGAATTAAAGCTTGCATAGGTTTGATCAAAAATATTTATTTTTGTCAAATAATTTTAAGCAGATAACATTGCTAGAATTGAAAGTGACCGATAAGGTTAATATTACTTGACACTATGTTGTCTTATTTCGACTGCCAAAGCAGGTCAACATATCCATTGGCAATCTTGATTTTCTGACCGTCTCACACCTATTGACATCTCGCTTTTTTACTCAAATTTTAGAGAATCCATGTCGATCGAGAAACGGTATTTAACATCCGACTTAACCAGTC
>Ga0102956_1000090_pt1 | contig 28121 bp, 27 predicted proteins | sample SalPonF2_A_D2_MG_FD_84515 | JGI IMG/M metagenome (GOLD analysis project Ga0102956, IMG submission 84515) | Salt pond soil microbial communities from South San Francisco under conditions of wetland restoration - Salt Pond MetaG SF2_A_D2_MG ...
CCGGGTTGTCGCGGCGGTCGCTCCGTCGAAACGCGTGGAGCGATGCCGCAAAGTAGTGCGATGGGTGCTCTGACGATCAAGCCAACTACACAAGCAGTGTTGGACCTGCCCCCGTTCGGCATTAGCCGCTACACTTCGCGCCAGATACGGGCGACAATGCATCGCCTTGCATTCCAGGGGCGTTCGCCCGAACCAGAGCGGAGGGCATGCGTGGGCGCAGTGCTGAAAACCCTTGTCGCGTAGTTTGCTGACGGAACTGCGGCGCCGAAACGTGTTTCGGGTCGCGGCCGTGTATGCGGTCGCAGGCTGGTTGCTGTTGCAGGTTGCGGATGTTCTGTTCGCGGTACTCGGGGTGCCCGATTGGGGACTGAGGCTGGTGCTCGGCCTGCTGCTCCTCGGTTTCCCTGTCGTCGCGATATTCGCCTGGGTCTTTGAGCTGACGCCGGAAGGAATAAAACGCGAATCCGAAGTGGATCGCACGCAGTCGGTTGTTGCGCGTACCGGTAACAAGCTGAACGTTGCGATAGTGGTACTGCTTGCGGCGGCGGTGACACTGCTGGTGCTGGAGCATTTCGGTGGCGAGGGCGACAACAGTTACGACGATGTGGCTTTGCCGGCCGAGTCGAAAAGGTTGGAGGTTGCGGACTCGGAAGCGGAAGAACGGTCCATTGCCGTTTTGCCATTCGTCAACATGAGTGACGACCCCGGCAACGAATATTTCTCGGATGGCATGTCCGAAGAGCTGCTAAATGTGCTGGTAAAGGTCGATGGCCTGACCGTTGCCTCGCGTACTTCGAGCTTCGCGTTCAAGGGCAAGGAGGTGAGCGTTCCGGAAATCGCTGAGAAGCTCAAAGTCAATCATGTGGTAGAGGGCAGCGTTCGCAAGGCTGGGAACCGGGTTCGGATTACCGCCCAGCTTATTGACGTTGGCTCGGACCGGCATATCTGGTCGGAGACCTATGATCGCGAGCTCGCCGATGTTTTTGCGATCCAGGACGAAATATCACAGCGTATCGTTGAAGCGCTGAAAATTGCGTTGGGCGCGGATACGGCGAACGCAATGACCGAGGCAGGTCATCCCACGGAGAATCTCGCAGCTTACGAGTTATATCTGCAGGGTCGCTATTTCTGGCAGCGACGTGGCGGCGATAATATCCGCAAGGCAATTGAGTTGTTTATCGAGGCTATCGAACTCGCGCCGGACTTCGCGCGTGCCTGGTCGAGCCTCGCCGCTGCCTATATCACATTGCCGGTCTATGCAGACGCTGCCGAGGCTGAATCCTACAAGCGCGCGGAGGCGGCGGCGCTAAGGGCGCTGGAGTTCGACGACAGCCTGGCCGAGGCCTATGCTGTGCTCGGCGATCTGGCGCGCACGGACTTTCTATGGGAAGAAGCTGAGGATTTTTATCTTGCTGCGATTGAGCGCGAGCCAAAAGATGCGACAGCGCGTCTGTGGTATGGCGAATTCCTGACGCTGGTAGGCCGGTTCGAGGATGGTCTTGCGGAATCCGAGCGCGCATACCGGCTCGATCCGCTGTCGCCGGGCGCCAATGCCAATCTTGCCGGTAATTACTTCATCCTTGGTCGCGACGCGGAGACGCTCAGACATGCCGCGATCGCCTGGGATCTCGGTCACCCGTTCGGCAAGATGTTCGAGGGCCAGGTCTATTTTCGTCGTGGCGACTATCCGAAGGCGAAAGAGGCATTTGCCGCTTTTACCGATGCAATAGGCGCACCAGGCGCGTTACTAGACGGTCTGATCGGGGTCAAAACCGATCCGTCAAGCCGCGCCGAATTTATCGTGTTTCTGGACAATCTGGCCGTGCAGCCAGAACCTGAGGTCATGCTGGAAACCAATATTGTGCTCGGCCGTTTCGATCAGGCGTTTGCGGTCGCGAACGAGCGGTTTGACGACTTCCGCGGCAACGCCTGGATTGTCATCTGGCAACCGGATACGCCGGCATTCCGGCGTGATCCGCGGTTTATCGAACTCGCCGACCGGCTCGGTCTGCTTGGCTATTGGCGTAAAGGAAACTGGCCCGATTTTTGTGAACCCCGCGGAGCCGATGTCGTCTGCCGCTAGGTGCCCCGAAATTTCCAGTGTCGGCGCTATTCGGCCACTTGCCTGGATACCATGACGGGTATGTTTGACGGTGCAAAGCGTCGATGATTTTTACACACCGGGGCCCGTTACCGGGCGATACTTCCGTAAGCTATTGATTTATTGTGCCGGTACGGAAATTGCACGCTAACTCCGGTAGAGAAGCCTCCGTACCGGGGGGCGGGGAGGATCGGCGATGACTGTGCTTCTTAGGTTCGTGATCGTGTTTTTTGTTGCGGCGGGACTGGGTGTCTCGGCGTCGGTCCAGGCGGTCGAGATCGATCTGATTGCTAACCTCAGTGGCAGCGGCGGAGTCCCGCCCAGCGGGTCCGCATCGACGGCCACTGCCGAGATGACTTATGACGACGTCACGATGATACTGACCTGGAACATCAGCGAGGTGACGCCGTTTTTCGACACCAATGTCCGTTTTGCGCACTTTCACGGTCCCGCCACGCCCGATCAGAATGCCGGCGTGCAGCTCTGGATTTGCGACAATGCCGGTGGCGGCCCGGCAGGAACTCCCGTGTGCGGAGGTGCGGGCGGGATATTTGCGGCGGGGATGGCGGACCTGACATCCGATCAGGCCGACGCTTTGCTTGACGGGCTCTGGTACATCAACATCCATACCGACGAATTTCCGGCGGGCGAGATCCGCGGCCAGGTCAGGCCGGTGCCGCTGCCGTCGATGGGCGCACTGTTCGGCCTCGGTTTGCTGGTTATGGGTCTGGCGCGTCGGTGGCGCCGGTAGACTGACAATATGTCTGTTCTCGAGCAAAAACCCCGCTTCGGCGGGGTTTTTGCTATCAGTGTCAATCGGGGAGGGAGCATTCGCGGCCGCGTCCCGATGTCCGGTCTGACGCGAGGTTAGGCGGCTGCCTGATCGTATTGACGATTCCGGGTTTGCGAGGGCAGGTCTGGTCGGTGAAATACTGTGTCGGACGCCAGCCAGAATTTCGGCGGCGCGGGAGGCCGGCGATCAGATAACCTCGACCGGCAACGGGGGGCCGCCAGCGCTTCAGGACAGGTGATGAAGTCGAACCAGTCCGATTGACGATAATTTCATCAGAGACACCGCGGGCTTCGTTCGATCAGTTCAGGCGATCATACCGAGGGCTTTTAGCAGCCACGGCAGGATGATCGCCGTCGCAAATGCCGACAACGCCATCGCCAGACCCGAGAATGCGCCCATTTCCGAGCTGACCTGGAACGCGCGCGCCGTGCCTACGCCATGCGCGGTAATGCCCATCGCGATGCCTTTGACGCTGTCGTCGGTGATCCGCATCAGGTCGAATAGCCGCGTGCCGATTACGGCGCCGAAGATGCCCGTCACGACGACCATCACCACGGTCAGCGACGGCAAGCCACCGATCTGCTCGGAAATACCCATCGCCACCGGCGTGGTGACCGACTTCGGAGCGATCGACAATTGTGTTTCCAGGCTGGCGCCGAACAAGCGGGCCGTGCCGACTGACGTCATCGCGCCGATCATCACACCCGAAATCAGCGTGATCGTGATGGGTAACCACAGTTTTTTCAGTTTCGCGAATTGCTGGTGGAGCGGTACTGCGAGCGCCACAGTGGCGGGTCCGAGCAGAAAGTGCACGAACTGCCCGCCCTCGAAATACGCATCGTAGGGGATGCCGGTTAGCAACAGGAAACCGATCAAGAACGCAACGGCGGAGACGACCGGGTTCAGCACGGGACTGAAACGCGCGAACGTATAGAGACGATAGCCGGCGCCGTAAGCCACGAGCGTGATCGTCAGCCCGAGCAGCGGCGTCGCCGCCAGATACACCCAGATTGTCGTCAGATCCGGCTCAGGCATTTTTGTCGTCGCCCCTGGACGAAAGGTGCGTGCTGCCGCGCATGATTGCAGCAGTCGCCATCATTGTCACAACTGTACTCACGACAAGCGCGGCGGTCAGCGGAATCCATTCTTCGATGATCCGGTCGAAATGGACAATGATCCCTACGCCAGCCGGAACGAAAAGCAACGACAGGTGGCTCAAAAGCGCCGTTGCAGTCGCATCCAGCGATTCGGATGAGCGGTTTCGAACCAGCAACGTCAGGAAAAGCATGATCATGCCGAGCACCGGTCCGGGTACCGGGATGCCCAGCAAAAGTACGCTGATCTCCCCCGCAAGTTGATAGATCAGCAGAATCGTGATGCCGCTCAGAATGGTCATTGTGCAGGGTCCGGGACGAATGTTGTCGCCAGTGTATTTGCCCGACCACGGACTTTACAGTCGGGAGAGTCTGGATGAACGCCATCGTGACGAATTGCTCGCGCCGCCATCTGGGGGCCAGGCCTGCATGCCAGGCCCAGCGCGCCTCTGCCGGCTGATCGCCGTTCTCTTTCCCTTCGGCTCAGAACTTCTCCGGACGCAGCACGCTCACGTCGGACAAATACAGAATCATCGCGTAGTCCGAGTAATATCTGTCGCGAAGATGCGCTGCGATTCGGTCAGCTACGCGCGCATCGCAAATGACTTCTATTCGGATGTTGCCGCTCGAAGCCCACCCGGCGTCACGAACGCCGCGGCTGCCGCGTCCGCGGGCGTCGGTGACTGTATAGCCGCCCGCGCCCAGTCGGGTCAATTCATCGCAGAGTTCGGTCTCGAGTGCAGATTCCGTGACGATGGTCAGCAGTTTTCGTGTTTCCTGGTGCATCGATCAGCCCATCCCACGGTGTAGCCAGCTGGCGAGGGTGAAGTACAGTGGAATCCCGACGAAGATGTTGAACGGGAACGTCACGCCCAGCGACGCGGTCAGCGAAAGCGCCGGATTCGCTTCCGGTACCGCTATTCGCATGGCTGCCGGGGCAGCAATATAGGATGCACTGCCCGCGAGTATAGCGAGCAGCGTGGTTCCGCCAATCGACAGGCCGATCGCGACGCCAATGACAGCGCCAATCGCTGCAAGCGGAATTGGCGCCAAGACACCGAACAAAATCAACTGCAGGCCACGCGAGCGCAGAGATTTTGACTGACTCGCTGCGATCAATCCCATTTCCAGCAGGAAAAGCGCGAGGAATCCCTTGAACAGATCGAAAAACAGAGGCTCCAGCGGCCCGATCCCGTCGGCACCCGATGCCCAACCGATCGCGAGCCCTCCGACCAGCAGCACGACGCTTTTGCCGAGAAATATTTCGTGCAGCAGCTTGCCCCATTTTGTTGCGCCATCGATTCCACGGGCAAGGAGAATGCCGACAATAATTGCAGGGACCTCGAGCAGCACCAACAAAAGCGGAAGCTGCGCATCGAACTCGATGTTTCGCGCGCCCAGGTAGGCGACGCCGACCGCATAGGTGGCGACGCTCACTGAACCGTAATGGGCGGCCAGCGACGCGGCGTCCGCACGCGCAAGCCCGACCAGGAAACGCGCGACCGGAAACAGCAGCAAAGGCAATGCGAACCCCATGGCCAGTACCGCACCGATCTGCGGCAGAAGGCCAGAGATGGGTTGCCGCGCCAGTTCGACACCGCCTTTGAGCCCGATCGCGAGCAACAGCAGGATACTGAGCAGGTCGTAGATGGCCGCTGGCACTCGCAGGTCCGAACGGGCGAGGCCTGCGACTACCCCCAACACAAAAAACCAGACCACCGGGTCCATCAGTAGGCAGACTCCGGGTGATCGATCACGGTCTGGTGCGCCGTTCGGTCGTAATGTCGTGTCGCGTTCAGGTCGGTTGCGGCTCCGTTTCTTTGCGCCGGCGCATCCAGCGTAGCTCGTTGCGGGCCAGGCGGCTTTGCTTGCGAATCGACCGCCTTAGCGCTCGGTTGGCCCGCTTCGCGGCCCGGTCAATTGCCCGGTACAGGTCTTCGTCCGTGTTCTCAATTGTGATGTCAGGCTGATTTCGCAACCTTACCCTAACAGTGACCAGTTTGTCGTCACCGCCTTTTGGCCCGTTGATGTCCCTGAGGTAGACGTCGGCACCGATCACCGCGTCACCATGGCGCTGCAGTGTGGTGCCAAACCGCGCCCGGATTCTTTGCTCGATCCCCGGGGTGACGGTAAAGCTCGGAGCCTGAATATTGACGTTCATCTAGTTCCTCCGCTGGTGGCCGATCAGTGCCCGATTTGCAGAGTCGGTGCCTGACGGGAGTTGCCACTATCGGGCAGGATCTCATCGGCGCCGCTGTGCTTCCGGGAAGCCCGTTTTCGTACTCGACGGCCGCTATGATGAAATATCGTAATGCTCCGGGTAAAACTGATTATTTGCCTTTATAAATTCGAGAAAATCGATGTATAGTCCGAGCTTTGATGATCCGAATGAGGTTTTAGGGTCATAAGGATTTTGCGCAAGCACTCTTGCAGGGCATGCGCTGCATCCACCGAGTGAGCGTTTGTCGGTCGTGGAGTCGGAGATGTCTCGAGTTGCCTGCCGATGTTGTCTGGCATAACAGTACGGGTGTGTCTGAGTGCGTCATCTGAATTACAGCCATCTGCATTATTTCTGGACCGTGGCTCGTGAGGGCAGCATCGTACGCGCGTCCGAAGTTCTTCACCTGACTCCGCAGACAATCAGTGGCCAGATCAAGTTGCTGGAACAAGAGGTCGGTCAATCGTTGTTCAACCGCGTCGGACGCAGGCTGGTCATGTCCGAGACGGGGTTGGTCGTTTACAAGTACGCCAACGAGATTTTTTCGATTGGCGGGGAACTGGCCAACGTAGTTCGCGGCAGCCAGGTGGGCGGTCCATCGATGCTTGGCGTTGGAATCGTCAATTCCCTTCCCAAACTGATTGCCGAGAGAATTATTGCGCCTGCGCTGCAGGCCGATCGCCCGGTCAGAATTCGATGCCAGGAAGCGTCGTTAGAGAAGCTGTTGTCCGAACTGGCGATCCACCGCCTCGATATCGTGCTGTCGGATCAACCTCTTCCCAGAGGGCTCGGTCTGCGCGCCTATAACCATCGACTCGGGGAAAGTGGACTTTCATTTTTTGCCCGGCGTGCAGTGGGCCGCCAGTACCGGACGGGGTTTCCGATGAGTCTCAATGAGGCGCCCATGTTGCTGCCATCACCCGATTCCGCGCTGCGCAGGCGATTGGACGAATGGTTCGAGGGAGAGGGAATTACGCCGCGGATCGTTGCGGAAATTGACGACAGCGCCTTGTTGAAAGCCTTCGGTGAGGCGGGTGCCGGGTTGTTCGCGGGCCCGACCGTGATCGAAAAAGAGATCTGCCGTATGTACCGGATGTCGGTAGTGGGACGGGCGCCGGACATCAAGGAGCGTTTCTTCGCCATTTCCCCCGAGCGGCGCCTGAAACACGAATCCGTTGTGCTGATCACCGATACAGCGCGCGCGGATTTGTTTGACGCGGCAGAAGCGGATTGAAGTGAATCCCGTTCTATTACCGGCTGGGTCCTTTTCGGACTGCAACGCCAACACCGAGGTTCTGCGCTGCGCGTGCTTCGTTGTCGGGGCGCTGCCGCTGTAGCGAAACCTATCTCATCGTGTCCATTGCACGAGTCCAGGCTTCGAGAAGTGCCGGGTATTGAGCAAGCTTCTCCATTTGCGCTGCAGCTCTTTCCCGGAAAGCCATGCCTTCGGCTCTTCGTTGCTTGGCGCGCTTCTGCACCTCCGCCGCGTCCGGGCGCGGAAGCTCGGCCATCTGCGCCGAGATTGACGCAAGACGACCCCCTAATTCCTCGATCTCCGCCGCCGCTTTGTTGGCCGAGGCCTCGTCGGTCACGCCCTCCAGGACTTTGACCATTTGGGTCATGACCTTCGTGTGGGCCTCGACGCCGCCTTCGTAGGAATCAATGCGTCCGCTATCCCCTCCACATGCCGCGATAATCAGGCCCGAGCACACTATTCCCAGAATTCGCCACATGTTCTGTTCCCTCCCCGCACATAAAATAAATGTAGCAGAGAGCAAGCATTATGCTGAGGTGAGCCGGCGTGTGAGGTTTGCGCGAATGCAGCGAAGTACCGGTTGAGTGCTGGCGGGTATTGGTGCGGGTTAGATGCGAGACCTGCCGCAAGCGGTTGAGTTGATTTCACGACAAAAGACCTTGCGCGCGGCGCACTGTTGCTCGGAAAGTCTCTGCATCTGGCGCGAGTGTTGCGCCCTCGCATGCGTGTGCGGCAGCGGGCAGTTACGACGTGAGCCTGACGGTGACCGATGACCAGGGCGCGACTGGTCGGGTGGAGCAGATGGTTGCGGTGCAGCCGGCGGGCGGGGCGGTTTGCCCTGCGCCGATCTGTGACAATACCGATACGGGTTTTGACACGGTTGGTACCTGGCCCAGTTCGACACTGCGGCCGGGTTACTATGGCGCTGACAATGTGCATGATAAGAATGCGGGCAAAGGCAGCAAGACGGCGAGTTGGACCTATGCTATCGCGGCCAACGGCAGTTATGACGTTGCGGCGCAGTGGTCGGCGGCATCCAGCCGCGCGTCGAGTGTGCAGTACGTGTACTCGGTCGACGGCGGTGCGCCGAAGGACTGTGGTTCACCAGTAAACCAGCGTGCGAACGGGGGTCAGTTCAACGGGCTGTGCACGGTGCCGGCACTCGCTGCGGGGTCGACGTTGACCATCAGTCTGCGCAATGATTCCTCCGGCTATGTGATTGCCGACGCGGTGCTGGTAACCATTCGGTAGAAAAAGTTGCCGGACCGCTGCACCGCAGGCGTGGCAACGAAGGCTGAACAAGGATCTCGACTCGCTGTAGCAAGAACTCGATCGCTTTGAGTTGAAGGCCTATTCCCTCGGAGATCTGCTACTGATCGGCCGCATCGCGGTCGTCCTCGCCTGGCGCTACCCGACAGGCATGTAGACGCGCGACTTACGGTCGTCGGCGCGATTTGAGCATGACGTGTGGTAGAGCTCGTGGCCGTCCGCATGGGAGATGCGAGCCGAAATGCCACCATGGCATTCGCGAGGCCTTGCATCAATTTGCTACACCGGTGCAGCAGCAATTTTTGCTCTTGGGATGCGACGACGATTGGCGTGCCGGATCGTTCGGCACTGGATTGTCGTTTGCAATGGCTAAGCATCGACGCAGGTTTGGGAAGTGAGCCGCCCGCCCTGTTCCGGCGACAAATCAAAAAGGCCGGCAACGCGAGTTCTGGACCGTGTCATTGACGGAGGAGCGTGAAAGGTGGCGGAAATTAGCAATCTTCGTCCATGTTGACTACGATTATTAATGACTATTCCAGTCGCGAGACTCAGCATCGACAGGAGGAAGTCATGGGTCTTTTTAGTAATCTTTTCTCGAGCAAGCCGGACTTCCCGGCCATCGACCGGAACAGCGCGGCGGCCTCGCGTGTCGCCGAGGTCGAAAAAGAGCTGGATCAATTAGCAGGCCAGGTAAAGGATCGTCTTGAAATTGTTCCCTCGGAGCATGCCGCCTACGTTTTCATCGGCAAACCGCCGAAGAAATTCGGCCTGGCATGGATTCACGACGGCAAGATCAGCGGCCTGAATACTCTGGTTGAAGAGCATGGCCTGAAACCCCTCGAAGTGGAAAAACTGCTGGACCAGTTGCGGGCAGCCTATGAGCGTAACGCAAACGTGAACCGGTACTGTGCGACCGTGCACGACCGCCACGTCGTCGTCACGCCCTCGGCCACGCTCGAGAAGGAAGTGCACGAGATCATCGACAAGGTCGTGCACCACTAGTTTGCCGCTGATGGCAATCGCAGGCCGGGCTGGACGTGGCGCCAGCCGGGACGGAGGAGTGTGGCCGGATTGCTGTTGCTGGTTTCAATCCCGCGTGTAGACCTTCCTAAAGGGTGACGCCCCGTGATTCCGCGATTGCTATGACAGGATCTTGTGAAGAACTGCCAAAAACCGGAAGGATGCGAAATGACGACTGAAATTGGCGCTCCCTAGGGGACTCGAACCCCTGTTTTCGGCGTGAGAGGCCGACGTCCTAGGCCACTAGACGAAGGGAGCGCGGAACTGGTGGGCGATGCTGCCCGACAGGAAGACTGTTATTATACGGCGCCATCGACTTAGCTCAAGTGGTAAAGAAGTTTGCAACAAGAGCCCCAGCCGCCCGGTCACGACTGGACCCGTCCCGCCAAGGTAATTCCCCGGCCCGAGCACAACGTTTCGCGGGCCAATATCTCGAAACCAGCTTTGAAGGTGCTTTACCGGCTGAAAAGTTCGGGATATCAGGCATTCCTGGTCGGCGGTGGTGTCCGCGATCTGTTGCTAGGCCGCGAACCCAAGGATTTCGACATCGTTACCGATGCGAGCCCGGATGAGGTGCGGCAGTTGTTTCGCAATTGCCGGCTGATCGGGCGGCGCTTTCGCCTGGCGCATGTCCGTTTTGGCCGCGAGATCATCGAAGTCGCGACGTTTCGCGCGCATGCCGACATCCACGAGGAAGTCGACAGCGATCATGTCCGCGACGAGGGTGGGCGGATTCTGCGCGACAACGTCTATGGGGATATCGACCAGGATGTGTGGCGGCGCGATTTCACCGCCAATGCGCTTTACTACAACATCGCGGATTTCTCGATCTGGGATTATTGCGACGGTGCCGAAGATGTCGCGGCCGGAATGCTGCGGCTTATCGGTGATCCGGAGGCGCGCTATCGCGAAGACCCGGTCCGCATGCTGCGGGCAGTCCGGTTTGCGGCGAAGCTCGGATTCCGGATCGAGGCCGAGACTGAAAAACCGTTGTCCGCACTTGGCGACCTGCTCGACGATGTACCACCGGCGCGGTTGTTCGAGGAAACCCTGAAGCTGTTCCAGTCCGGACATGCGCTCGCCTCGTTTGAGCACCTGCGCCACTACGACTTGTATCGTCATCTTTTCCCGAGTTCCGATAGCGAACTCGGGCGTGAGGATGCGGATTCCTTTCGTCGTCTGTTGACCCATGGCCTGGCGAATACCGATTCGAGGGTTGCCGAGCGCAAACCGATAACGCCGGCGTTTCTGTTTGCGGTGCTGCTTTGGGGTCCGATCAGTCGCGCTGCGGAAGCCCTCCTTGCGGAAGGCTCCAATCCGGTGATGGCGATATCGGCGGCCTGCGACGAGGTGATCGTGCGACAGCAATCGAAAATCTCCGTGCCGCGCAGATTCACCACCCCGATGAAGGACATCCTGTGCATGCAGCCGCGGTTCGAACGGCGCCAGGGCGGCCGCGCGATGCGACTGCTGGCACATCCGCGGTTTCGCGCGGCCTATGACTTTCTGCTACTGCGGGCGGAAGCCGGAGAGGTCGACCAGGAACTCGCGGACTGGTGGACGCGGCTGCAGGAACTGGATCCGGAAGAGCAAAGGCGCGAGGTACTGGGCAACGAACGTTCTGGCAACCGGCGTCCGCGCAAACGCCGCCGGCGCCGGTCGGGTGGCGGTGACCAGAAGAATGCCTGACCGCCCCTGGCTGCCGGCCCACATCGGGCTGGGGAGCAATCTCGACGATCCGCCAAGCCAGGTTAAGGCTGCGATCGAGCGCTTGGGAGGTCTGCGCGATACATTATTGGTGGCGGTGTCCCCTCTTTATCGCAGTGCGCCGCTGGGTCGCGCGGATCAGCCCTTTTACGTCAACGCAGTGGCCGCCTTGATCACCAGACTCGGCGCCGTGGATCTGCTCGATTTGCTGATCGGAATAGAGACCGGTATGGGTAGGGTTCGCGACGGTGAACGCTGGGGGCCGCGGGTTATCGATCTGGACCTTTTGGTGTTTGCCGGTCAGGAACTGGACCAGCCCGGACTGCGGGTCCCGCATCCCGGCATTTCTAGCCGCAACTTTGTCTTGTATCCTTTGCGCGACCTGGCACCAGATTTATGGGTGCCGGGGCAAGGCCGGGTTGCCAAGCTCGCCGCCGCCTGCGACGGTAACGGTATCGAACGCATAAACTGAGTCAAATGCCTGACAACCATTTTCGATATGTAGTCGTCGAGGGCCCGATTGGCGTCGGCAAGACCAGCCTTGCGCGGCGGCTTGCCCAGAGTTTTGGAAGCGAACTGCTGCTCGAGGAGCCGGAAGACAATCCTTTTCTGCGCCGATTCTACGAGGATCCGCGTGGCGCAGCATTGCCCGCCCAGCTGTTTTTTCTTTTCCAGCGCGCGCGACAAATGGAACAATTGCGTCAAAGCGACATGTTCGAAGAGGTTCGGGTCGCGGATTTTCTGCTCGATAAGGATCGGCTGTTTGCCGAACTCACGCTCGACGCAGACGAGCTGGGACTGTACGAGCAGATTTTCTCGAAGCTCGCTATCGATGCACCGGACCCGGACCTGGTGGTCTACCTGCAGGCGCCGGCCGATGTGCTGATGCGCAGGATTGCGATGCGCGGTATCGCTCACGAACAGCGTATTCAGCGCGAGTACCTCGAGGCTCTGATGGAGTCCTATGCGCGGTTCTTCCACGAGTACGATCGCTCGCCGCTGTTGATCGTCAATACGACGGACATCGACCCGGTCAACAATGTCGCCGATTACCAGCTGCTGCACGAACGCATCATGGAGGTGCGCAGCGGCCGCCACTACTATAATCCTTCGGTCGGTGCACTGGCCTGAGGGCTTCGCGCGTATTGCAGTCGCGCCGACCTTCGGCCAAGCTTATCGGCCCGCCAAGGAGCAAGCATGTACGCACAATTACAACAACGCGGTTCACCGCGGCCTCCGGTCAATGTATCGACCCTGCAGAAGATGAAGGCAGAGGGTGAAAAGATATCTAGCCTGACCGCTTATGACGCGAGTTTCGCCGCACTGGTGGATGAGGCGGAAGTCGACGTCGTCCTGGTGGGCGACTCGCTCGGGATGGTGATCCAGGGATATGACACGACGGTGCCGGTGACGGTAGAAGACATTATCTATCACAGCCGCGCGGTCAGCAGGGGCCTGGCGCGACCCCTACTGATGGCAGATATGCCGTTTATGAGCTACTCGACCCGAGAGCAGGCGCTGGCAAATGCGGTCCGCATGATGCAGGAGGGCGGGGCGCAGATGGTCAAGCTGGAGGGTGGCGCGGGCCAGGTCGAAATCGTCGCCTACCTCGCAAGCCACGATATTCCGGTGTGTGCCCACCTCGGGCTAAAGCCGCAGTCGGTGCACAAGATCGGCGGTTTCAAAGTGCAGGGCCGGGAGGGCGCTGCGGCGGAACAGATGCGCGCGGATGCCCGGGCGCTGGAAGCGGCCGGTGCCGATTTACTGTTGCTCGAATGCATTCCGTCGGATCTTGGTGCGCAGATCACCGCCGACGCCCATGTGCCGGTGATCGGTATCGGTGCCGGCCCGGATGTGGACGGGCAGATTCTGGTGATCTACGACATCCTCGAATTGACGCCCGGCCGAAAACCGAGATTCGTGCAAAACTTCATGAGCAGCACCGGCAGCCCGATGGAAGCGTTGCGTGCCTATGTTGCAGCGGTCAAAAGCGGAGAATACCCGGCCGATGAGCACTGTTTCGCCTGACCGGGGCAACCATCATGCAGACTTTAGCCGCAATAACTCCGCTTCGCGCCCAACTCAAGTCGTGGCGGCTCGAGGGCAAGAGTATCGGTTTCGTTCCGACGATGGGAAATCTGCATGCCGGCCACCTGACACTCGTGCAACTGGCTCGCGCCCGCGCCGACCGCGTCGTCGTCAGCGTTTTTGTCAACCCGACTCAATTCGGCCCGGCAGAGGATTTTGCCGGTTACCCCAGAACTCTCGAGGAGGACAAGCGACTCCTGGTTGCCGAGGGTGTCGATATGTTGTTCGCGCCGGGGGTTAGCGATATGTACGAAGATACCGAGGCGCATACCGCCCGGATCGAAGTGCCCGGTCTGTCCGATATTCTGTGTGGTGCCGTGCGTCCCGGGCACTTTTCGGGCGTTGCGACAGTCGTGGCGAAGTTATTCAACATCGTCCAGCCCGACCTCGCAGTGTTTGGCGAGAAGGATTTTCAGCAACTTCTGGTGATCCGCAAATTGACCGCGGATCTGAATTACCCGATCGAAATTCTTGGGGCTCCAGTCGGGCGCGAGTCTGATGGGCTTGCTTACAGTTCGCGCAATCGCTATCTCACGGCGACCGAACGTGAGACGGCTCCGATATTGAGGAAAATTCTGTCGGGTGTGGCGGAATCCCTGAGGGGCGGCCGGCATGATTACCAGGAATTGCAGAAAAACGCGCTCGAGGCGCTGGCCGCGGCAGGTTTCCAACCGGACTATCTGGAGATACGCGAGGCCTCGGATTTGCGTCTGCCGGGTCCTGACAGCAACGACCTGGTTGTGCTTGCCGCCGCTTATCTTGGCAAAGCGCGGTTGATCGATAACATTCGCCTGAACCGGTCCTGACTTTTTCGTCAATTAGTCCGAAACGCAATTCCGGCCTTTCAGCTTGGCGCGATAAAGTGCCGCGTCGGCATTATTAAGCAAAGTCTCCAGCGTATCGCCCTCAACCATCGCCGCTGCACCGATTGAAACCGTGATCGGGGGTTCGCCTGCAAGTTCGATGCTGGTGCTTGCCTCGATCTTGCTGCGCACGCGCTCGCCGGTTGTTAATGCCTCCGCCAAAATCGTATCGGGCAGCAGGACCGCAAATTCATCGCCGCCAAAACGCGCAATAAGGTCGTCCGGCCGAAAATAATTGCGCAGGCTATCGGCGACGTGACACAGCGCATGGTCACCGGCGAGGTGTCCGTAGCGGTCGTTGAATCGCTTGAAATGATCGACGTCCACCATAATCAGGCAGCCGTCCCCGTTGTTCTTCTGCAACCGATTGAGGCGACGCCGGAACATATCCTCCAGCCAGTGACGGTTATACAAATCGGTCAGTGCGTCGCGTACCGCGTTGCGCTCGAATTCGCGCAGAATATCCACGCTGTCGACGATGACATCGTTATCCTGGCGGACGCGTTCGGAAAGCTGAACCAGAAGGTTGCGCGCAAACGCGTGTGAGGCGTTCACCAATTCCCATAGCAAACCATGACCTATCACCATCAGGTGGCTCGGTTCAGCGGCTATCACGTGCGCGGATGGATCCCTGTCTTCGATGATCGACATCTCGCCGGCGCAGGCACCGGTCTCCAGCAGCGTCAGGGGAGCGCTGTCCGGGGAATTGAGATGCACCCGCAACTTGCCGGACAGGACGACGTAGACGTCCGTATTGGGTATGTCCGGGTCGATCAGTACTTCATCCGCAGCGAGGTCGCGCCGGGATGTGCGCTCGAGATAGGGCAGCACGACGTCGGGATCGACGCCGGCAAAAAGCCGCAATCCGGTTAGAAAGCTGGTGTCGTTTGTACGCGCGACAACACTCATCCACGAGCTCCAATCATGCTGGCCGGGCGCAACGCGAGAGCGAGGCCGCACGCGAAGTCGCGACGGTGGAATCCTGATTGCCGATTTTTTGACATATGTCGAATGTCCCTCCCTGCATTCTGGCGTGACAAGCGCCAAGCAGACATAATCCGTGACGCTAAACATACGCGCCACCCATCTGAAATAACTTGGATCAGTTCTCAGTTTCCAGCTTGGATTTGCGGAGATTCGTGCTGACGTAAGGCCCATTCGACATGTTCCCGGACCAGTGTGGACGGAAAATCACGGCGCCGCCGTAGCGCGGCCACTGCCGATTCCGATCCCGTCGCGTTGCCAAGGGCAACCGCGATATTGCGCAGCCACCGCACATAACCGATGCGGCGGATAGCGCTACCCTCGGTTTTGGCCAGGAACTCGCTCTCGCTCCAGTCGAACAATTCTACGAGGCGGGCTGCGTCGAGACCGTGGCGGACAGCGAAGTCGGGCTCGGCAGCCACCTTGGCGAATTTGTTCCAGGGACAGACGAGCTGGCAGTCGTCACAGCCATAGATCCGGTTGCCGATCGCCGTGCGAAACTCCTCGGGTATGCTGCCGTGGAGTTCTATTGTCAGGTACGAGACACACCGTCTTGCATCGAGTTCGTACGGCGCAACGATGGCGCGGGTGGGGCAGACATCGATACAGGCCGAACAGCTACCGCAGTGTTCGCTCGGCACGGTGTCGGCGCTGAGTGGAATGTCGGTATAGATTTCGCCGAGGAAAAACCATGACCCTGCCTCCCGGCTAAGCAGGTTTGTGTGTTTGCCGATCCAGCCGAGCCCGGCGTTGCGCGCAAGAGCCTTTTCGAGAACTGGCGCGCTGTCCACAAAAATGCGATGGCCAAATTCGCCGTGGAAGTCGCCTATCCGTCGCGCCAGACGTCGCAGCCGTCCGCGCAGAACCTTGTGATAGTCGCGGCCCAGCGCATATCGCGATATGAAAGCCCGGTCGCGGTCACCCAGCACGCTCCAGGCGTCCCGTGCCTGAGGCTGGTAATCCATCCGCACGCAAATTACAGAAATTGTCTCGGGCACGAGGTGAGCTGGCCTCGAGCGGCGCCGGCCGTGACGTTTCATGTAGCCCATCTCACCGTGGCGTCCCAGTTCCAGCCAGCGCTCGAGATATTTTTCGTCCTCGACCAGGTCGACGCTGGCAACCCCAACCGCCTGAAAGCCGAGTTCCTCTCCCCAGTGCCGGATCCGGGCTGAAAGATCTTGTTCTGTGTCCGTCATTTTCCCTGCTGCAGTAATCCACCCTGTTGGCCGCTGGAAAGTATAATGGCGGCAATGACCCCGCTGCCCGTAAAACTGCATAGTGCCGCCGAAGTCCGCGAACTCGACCGGCGCGCGATCGAGGAGGAAGGCATTCCCGGATACTCGCTGATGCAGCGCGCGGGCGAGGCCGCCTTTGCGGTTTTGCGTGACATGTGGGGTGGTCAGGGTCGGCTTCTGGTCGTCTGCGGCGCCGGCAACAATGCCGGTGATGGCTATGTCGTTGCGCGCATCGCGAGAGGCCAGGGCCATGACGTAACGGTAGTGGCGCTGGTTGCCCCGGCCAAACTGACCGGTGATGCCGCTCGTGCATACGCCGATTTCGAAGAGTCCGGCGGTACGGTGGTCGACTGGGACCCGGCGTTGCTGCGGGATGCCGGGGTTGTCGCGGACGCGATTCTCGGTACCGGGCTGGATCGCGAACTGACTGGTCGGTTCCGTGAGGCCGTCGCGGCAATCAACGCCAGCGGCGTTCCGGTCATTGCACTGGACATTCCGTCGGGACTGCATGCGGACAGTGGCGCTGTCATGGGCGTTGCGGTTCGCGCCAGTCACACGGTCACGTTTGTCGGCCTCAAGGTCGGCTTCTATGTCGGCGCCGGTCCCGACCATGTTGGAACGCTGCACTTCGATGGGCTCGGGGTCCCGCGGCATGTTCACGCACAAGTGCCGGCCCGGGCGCAACGCCTGCGCCGCAAACAATTTGCCGACCTGTTGGTTCCTCGCAAACGCAGCGCCCACAAAGGCGATCATGGGCGCGTGCTGATTGTCGGGGGAGGCCCGGGGATGCCCGGTGCGGCGCGTCTTGCCGGGGAAGCAGCACTGCGTTGCGGCGCCGGCCTGGTCACAATCGCTACCCACCATGAGCATAGTGCCGCGATAGCAGCCGGGCGCCCGGAACTGATTTGCCGCGGTGTCAGCGGCGCGGCGGATCTCTCGCCATTGCTGCGTCAGGCCGACATGGTGGCTCTGGGTCCCGGGCTGGGCCAAAGCGAGTGGGCGCAAACGGTTTTCGAGGCGGCTCTGGAGCTTGCGCCGCGCATCGTGATCGATGCGGACGGCCTCAATCTTCTGGCAGCAGCGCCCAGGCGCGATGATCGCTGGATCCTGACGCCTCATCCCGGAGAAGCAGGCAGACTGCTTGGTGTCACTGCTGCCAGTGTCCAGCAAGATCGGATTGCCAGCGCTTGTGCGATTGCCGAAAAATTTGGCGGCGTCTCGGTTTTGAAAGGCGCGGGCACCCTGATAACGGATGGATCCGACCCAATCAAACTGTGCGATCGTGGAAATCCCGGTATGGCGACGGCAGGCATGGGTGACGTTTTGACCGGGGTGATCGCGGCGCTGGCTGCGCGAATCGATGATTGTTCGCGTGCCGCTGCGCTCGGAGTGCTTGCCCACGCCTGTGCTGGCGACATCGCGGCGGCGCGCGGCGGTGAACTCGGGCTGATTGCCGGCGATCTGATGGAGCCGCTCCGCGAATGGCTGAATCGTCGCGATTGACCGCAGAGCTCGGCGCGGAGGCTGACACCGCGGCCCTGGGGGAACAACTGGCCGGGCTGGTTGCGCGAACGGATCGCGCGCGGCCGGTTCTGATTGCGCTCAGTGGTCCGCTGGGGGCGGGAAAAACCACGCTGGTAAGGAGTTTTCTTCGCTCCCTTGGTCATTCCGGCGCAGTCCGTAGTCCAACCTATACGCTCGTCGAAGTCTACGAATTTACGGGATTCAATGTCGCTCATCTCGATTTATACCGGCTGGGCGACGACAGCGAACTTGAATTTCTGGGGTATCGCGATTTCAGCGAGAGTGGCTGGGTCGTTCTTGTCGAGTGGCCTGAACGCGCTGGCCGGGCCCTGGGCACGCCAGACCTCACCGTTGCGCTCGATTACTCAGGAACCGGCAGGAGCGTTGTTATCGAATCCGGTACCGATTGGGGGGAGGCCATCATTGCAAATCTGAACGCGACTGCCGGCGCGGGTGATCAGGATTTTTCACCCCGTATCTAGGTTGTAGACGTATCCGTATAATTTAGAAGCAGAAACTATTGCCAAATGACTGGAATAGTGGGTACATTATGGCATCGTGCCCGCTCTGATTCGGGCATCCGGGGATACGAGAACAACAACGATCGATATGGCACGCTACGCAACGCTTCTGCTGGGACTGATCTGGGTTGGCTGCGCCAGTGCGGCGCCTGTGGAAATTAATGGTGTCCGATTGTCGGCCGCGCCGGACAAGACGCGAGTCGTTCTTGATCTGAGCGGGCCTGTCAGCCACAAGATTTTTTCGCTTTCGGGACCGGATCGCGTCGTTATCGATGTTGAGGCCGCCCGCATCGATCGGGACAAAGTCGCGATACCCGCGGTGAAAGGCAGCGTCAGCCGTATTCGCACCGGTACCAAGAACAATGGCGATCTGCGGGTCGTGCTGGATCTTACGGCCGCGGTCAGGGCTAAAAGTTTTGTGGCCCGTCCGGGCGCTTCCGCCGGCCACCGCCTCGTAATCGACCTGATTCACTCGGACTCCGGGTCCGCGGGATCACCCGCTGCTCCGGTCAAGCAGGTGCGGACCCTTCAGCAGACGGGCCGTGACCTGGTGATTGCGGTTGACGCGGGTCATGGTGGCAAGGATCCGGGGGCGAGCGGCCGTCACGGTACGCGAGAAAAAAATGTCACGCTCGCGATAGCGCGCAAATTGAAACAACAGATTGACGCCCAGCCAGGAATGCGCGCGGTGCTTGTTCGCGACGGCGACTATTTCGTCAATCTCTACGATCGTATGGAACGCGCGCGCCAGATGCAGGCGGACCTGTTCGTATCGATTCACGCAGATGCGGCGGAAAATCGGCGAGTCCGTGGCTCCTCGGTCTATGTGCTGTCGAAGAGTGGTGCCAGTAGCGAGGCCGCCAAACGCCTCGCTCAGCGCGAAAACGCGGCGGATCTGGTCGGCGGTGTTTCGCTGTCCGATAAAGACGATGTGCTGGCCAGCGTGTTGCTCGATCTCTCGCAAAACGCGGCGATCAGCGCGAGTACCAGTGTTGGCGAGAAGGTGCTGGCTGAACTGGGCAAGGTGGGCCGGGTCCATCAGAGCAAACTGCAGTCGGCAAATTTTGTCGTACTCAGGTCGCCGGATATTCCGTCGATCCTCGTCGAGACGGCATTTATTTCCAACTCGCAGGAAGAGAAGCGTTTGCGCGACAAAAACGAGCAGACCCGTCTGGCGAGTTCGATTCTGCTCGGCATAAAGGCCTACTTCAATGACAACGCGCCACCAGGGACGTTGCTCGCGCAGTCGTCTGGTGCTCCCGGCGCAGATTCGGTGAAGCACGTCATTTCGCGCGGCGACACGCTGTCGGGTATCGCTGACCGATACAACGTCAGTATGCGCCAGCTACGCCAGACCAACGGTCTGAGAAACGACCGTATTCGGGTCGGCCAGGTATTGACGATACCGGCGAGCTGATCCGCGCCGCGCATTTGCTGGAAACGACCTCTGGGCTGCGGCATCATGCCGGAGTCCGTTTTGCCGATCCTGCAGATTCCCATGACGATTCGCGAACTTCCGGTCCAACTGGTCAACCAGATCGCCGCCGGCGAGGTTGTTGAGCGGCCGGCATCGGTGCTTAAGGAACTGATGGAGAACAGCCTTGATGCCGGGGCGCGGCGCATTGACGTTGAACTGGGTCAGGGCGGGATCAAACTCGTCAGGGTCAGAGACGATGGCGCCGGTATTCCGGCGCCGGAGCTTGCGCTTGCCGTCGCGCGCCATGCGACCAGCAAGATAGCTTCGCTGGATGACCTGGAGCACGTCGTCAGTCTCGGGTTTCGCGGCGAGGCGCTGCCGAGCATCGCCTCGGTTTCACAGCTGGAAATGGCCTCCCGAACCGACGCAGACGAGCAAGGCTGGGGAATACGCTGTTCGCAGGGCGCGGTTTCCCAGCCGGAGCCGGTCGCCCATGCGCGTGGCACGACCGTGACCGTCCGGGATCTCTTTTTCAATACGCCCGCCAGGCGCAAATTCCTGCGTACCGAACGTACCGAATTCGGTCACTCGGAGCGGGTATTCAAACGCATCGCGCTTGGGCATTTCGAGGTTGAGTTTCGCTTACGCCATAACCAGCGCGAAATTCTGCATTTGCCGGCAGCAGGCAGCGACGATGAGCGACAGAGGCGGATCGCCCGGGTCCTGGGCGACGTATTCGCTGAGAATTGCCTGGCCATCGAACATACCGGGGTCGGGCTGACGTTGAGTGGCTGGCTTGGGCTACCGACCAGCTCACGAAGCCAGCCTGACATGCAATATTTTTATCTGAACGGGCGCATGATCAGGGACAAGCTCGTCAGTCATGCTATTCGTCAGGGTTACAGCGATGTCCTGTTTCACGGCAGGCATCCCGCGTACCTGCTTTTTCTTGCGATGGATCCGGGTCTGGTAGATGTCAATGCTCACCCGACCAAACACGAGGTTCGATTTCGCGACGGCAGGATGGCTCATGGTTTCCTGAATCGCGCGGTCGAAGCTGCGTTAGCGGAGACGCGGCCGGGGTCAGGCGAGTCTGCCCCAGCTGTCGCGGGCGCGGAGATCCTGCCATTGCGACCGCAACAGTCTTTTGCCGGGCAAGCGCACCAGCCGGCACTGGGGCTTCAGGTCAGGGAGCAGCTCCAAGCCTACCAACAGCTGTATTCGCCGCCATCCACGAACTACGAATCAGAGCAGGACATACCGCCCCTCGGTTACGCGCTGGCCCAGTTATCGGGAGTTTATGTGCTCGCGCAGAATGCCGATGGGCTGATTATCGTCGATATGCATGCGGCGCATGAGCGGGTGACCTACGAACGCCTCAAGTCGCAATACCAGGGAGGAGGTTTGACCGCGCAGCCCTTGCTGGTGCCTGTAACGATTGCTGTTTCCGAGGGTGAGGCGGATGCCGCCGAGAATCACGAGAGCTGGTTTCGCAGCCTTGGGCTCGAGTTGAGCCGTAGTGGTCCGGACCGCCTGTCTCTGCGCCAGATTCCGGCGTTGCTGCGCAATGCCGATTGCGAGCGGCTGGTGCGCGATGTGATTGCCGATTTATGCGAGCAGGGCAGCAGCGCGCGGCCGGAGCAGCACGTCAACGAGGTTCTGGCGACGATGGCATGTCATGGATCCATTCGCGCCAATCGCCAGCTTTCGATTGAAGAGATGAACGCATTGCTCCGGGAAATGGAAAAAACCGAGCGCGGTGACCAGTGTAACCATGGTCGCCCCACCTGGACCCGGTTGACGATGCAGGAACTGGACCGGTTATTTCTGCGCGGCCAATGAGCGAATTGGCACTGCCGACTGTCTTTCTGATGGGTCCGACCGCCAGCGGCAAGACCGATCTCGCGGTGCGGCTGGCAGAGGCGCTGAACATTGAGATCATCAGCGTCGATTCCGCGATGGTGTATCGCGGTATGGACATCGGCACCGCGAAACCCGGCCGCGATGTCCTGCAGAAAGCGCCGCACCGGCTGATCGACATTCGCGATCCGGCCGAGTCTTACTCTGCGGGTGATTTCATACGCGACGCAAAGGCGGAGATTGCGGCGATAAAGGCCGCCGGCAATATTCCGATGCTGGCTGGCGGAACGATGATGTACTTCCATGCCCTGGAGTACGGACTTGCGGAACTGCCACCGGCGGCACCTGAAATACGGCAAGATCTCGAGCGCCGGGCACAGGCGGATGGCTGGGATGCGTTGCACGCGGAACTGGTACGTATCGACCCTGCCAGTGGAAATAGAATACATCCCAATGATCCGCAGAGAATTCAGCGGGCGCTGGAGGTATTCATTGCATCCGGAATTACTCTGTCCGACTGGATAGGTCGGCAGCGGCCGCCCCAGGTTGCCGGGCCGCTGCTCAAATTCGCGCTTGCCGATATCGACAGATCGTTATTGCATGAGCGCATCGAGCGGCGATTTCAGGCCATGATGGCGGCCGGGTTCGCGGAGGAGGTTGCCGGACTGAGGGAACGCGGCGACCTGACACCTGAGATGGCGTCGGTAAAAGCAGTGGGATATCGGCAGCTGTGGGCGGCGCTCGACGGCGAGTACGAGATGGACGAAGGGGTGCGGCGCGGGATAGCCGCGACCCGGCGCCTGGCGAAACGCCAGTACACCTGGCTGCGCGCCCAGACCAATACGATTTCGCTCGACCCTCTTGAATCTGGCAACCTCGCCCACATTAGAGCCCTGATAAAACACGCGAACAAGTTCGTTGAGTAGGCTTCGGCCATCGCTCACTGTGATAATATCGTGCGTTCCCCGGATGGTGGACATGTGGATCTGGTGCCGTCGGGGACGACAAAAAAATCAAAATAGGAGTTTGGGATGGCCAAGGGGCAGACGTTACAAGACCCTTTTCTGAATACCTTGCGCAAGGAAAAGGTGCCGGTGTCGATCTATCTCGTCAATGGCATCAAGCTGCAGGGCCAGATCGAATCGTTTGACCAGTTTGTGGTTCTGTTGCGCAATAGCGTCAGCCAAATGGTTTATAAACATGCGATTTCGACCGTGGTGCCCGCGCGCAATGTCAGGCTGCCGGCGGGCGACGAGGAGAAAACAGCTCCTGAGGGTGAGTGAGCCCGCGGGAAACTGAGGATGTGGTGTCCGATTGATTGACAGACCCCGTACTGGCGAGCGCGCAATCCTCGTCCACGTAGGTATCGGCCGGCCCCCTTCGAGCGTCCACTGTGAGGAGTTCGAGGAACTCGCTCTGTCTGCCGGTGCCGAAGTGCTGGCTTCGATTTCGGCGACCCGTCAAAGTGCCAACCCAAAGTTTCTTGTCGGATCGGGAAAGGCCGACGAAATCAGCGCGCTGGCAGCCGAGTCGGGCGCTGACATTGTGCTGGTCAACCATGACCTCAGCCCGAGCCAGGAGCGCAACCTCGAGCGGGTTTGCAAGTGCCGGGTTCTCGATCGCGCCGGGCTGATTCTGGATATATTTGCCCAGCGCGCGCGCTCCCACGAAGGCAAGTTGCAGGTCGAGCTGGCTCAGTTGGAACACCTCTCCACCCGGCTGGTCCGCGGATGGACTCATCTCGAACGGCAGAAGGGCGGAATCGGACTGCGCGGGCCGGGCGAGACTCAGCTTGAAAGTGATCGACGGATGCTGGGGCAGCGGGTCAAGATGCTGCGCAAGCGGCTGGAAAAAGTGAGCAGGCAGAGAAGCCAGAGTCGTCGCCAACGGCAACGCTCCGAGCTCCCGGTGATTTCTCTGGTTGGCTATACGAACGCCGGGAAGTCCACTTTGTTCAACACGCTGTCGGCAGCCGGGGTGTATGCTGCAGACCAACTATTTGCCACTCTCGATCCAACGCTTCGCAAGCTCGAACTGCCAGGTGGCGAAGACGCTATCCTGGCTGATACCGTAGGATTCGTGCGCGATCTGCCACACGAACTCGTCGCCGCATTTCAATCGACGCTTGATGAAACCAGGGAAGCTGCATTGTTGTTGCACGTGATCGACAGTAGCGACCCGGACCGGCATGAACGGATCGATCAGGTCAACCAGGTCCTGAAACGGATCGGGGCGGCGCAAGTGCCCCAGATCGAGGTGTACAACAAAATCGATCTGATAGAGGGTCAGCCGCGAATTGAACGAAGCCCGGATGGACGAGTCAGACGGGTATGGTTGTCGGCGGTGTCGGGGGCCGGAGTGCCCGACCTCGTCGCCGCTATCGCCGCGGCGATTGCGAATGAACTGGTTAACGTAAGTCTGACCCTCGGCGGTGGGGACGGCCGGCTCCGGGCGCGTCTTTTTGCGCTTGGCGGAGTAGTTTCCGAGCGGGTCATGGACGATGGCTCGACAGTCTTGCGGCTGAGAATGCCACGGGTTCAGTTCGAGCGGTTTTGCCACAGAGAGAAAATTGCAGAGGAGAGCTGGCGCTACATTGCTTGTGATGCCTCCGACGGCTCTCTAGAATCAGCGCCGAGACTGGCAACTGTCTGACGCCCGGTCTCGCGAAACCTCAGGAAGCGAAGAACAGAAATCATGGCTTGGAACGAACCCGGTAAAGACAAGAATCCCTGGAATAAGGGTAATGAGCAGGGCCCGCCCGACCTGGACGAGCTGATGCGTAACCTACAGAAACGTGCGAACTCCTGGTTTGGCAAGGGCGGGGGTACGGGGGGCAAGTCGAGTACCGCGGGACCTCGCGGCCTCGGTGTGATCCTGCTTGGTTTGCTCGGCTTGTGGGCGCTGACAGGTTTCTACAAGGTCGATGCCCAGGAACGCGGCGTCGTTCTGCGGTTTGGCGCATTTGACCGAACCGCAATGCCGGGACTGCACTGGCGAGTACCGTGGCCGGTTGAGAGTGTCGAAACGGTCGGTGTCTCGCAGATCGACCGGGTTGATTACAAAACACAGATGTTGACGTCTGATGAGAATATCGTGGCGATCGAAATGACCGTTCAGTATCGTCGGGCCGACGCAAAATCCTATCTGTTCAACGTGCGTGATCCGGATCAGACCGTCATGGACGTAAGCGAATCTGCAATTCGTGAGGTGGTAGGCAAGAGCGATGCCGAAAACGTTCTCCAGGAAGGCCGGCGTGAAATTTCGGTTCGTACCCGTGAGCTGCTGCAGGCGACGCTGGACGATTACGGCACCGGCATCGAGGTAACTTCGGTCAACCTCGTCGATGCGACTCCGCCGTCGCAGGTTCAGGCGGCAGTGGATGACGCGACCAAGGCGCGCGAGGACAAAGAACGTTTCGTGCTCGAGGCCGAAGCCTACATCAATGACATTATCCCGCGTGCCAGAGGTGCGGCCCAACGTCGAATCGAGGAGTCCATTGCCTACAAGGAACAGATTATTGCAGACGCCGAGGGTCAGACCGCGCGCTTTTTGCAACTTCTCGCCGAATACGAGAAAGCTCCGGAAGTAACCCGGGAACGTCTCTTCCTCGAAACGATGGAACACGTGTTTCGGGGTTCCAACAAGGTCATTCTCGACGCGGATAGCGGAAACAATCTGCTGTATCTGCCGATTGACAAGTTAGCCGGCGGAGCAGGCCGCAGTGGCGCCGACGGCACGGGTGCCGGTCTCGACGCGCAGCGTTCGACAACCAAGGATCCGGACGCTCGCGCCGCGGATGAACGACGCAGCCGGGGGACCCGATGATGAGCAATAAATTCTCCGCTGTGCTCGTAGTTCTCGCGCTCGCTGCTCTGGCTGTTTCGATGAGCGTGTTTATCGTCGATGAGAGAGAGATGGCGATCAAGTTCCGGTTCGGCGAAATCATGCGTTCCGACTATGAGCCTGGACTGCATTTCAAGGTGCCGATCGTCAATAACATCCGGACCTTTCCCGATCTAATCCTGACCCTCGACAACCGGCCCGAGCGGTTTCTGACCGGCGAGCGAAAGTTCGTACTGGTCGATTTTTTCGTCAAATGGCGTATCAGCGATATCGACAGTTTTTACCGCGCGACCCGTGGCGATGAGCTCGTAGCGAGCAACCGGTTGTTGTCGATCGTTCGTGACGGTCTGCGAGATACCTTTGCAGAACGTACCATTCAGGAAGTGGTGTCGGCCGAGCGTTCCGCACTTCTGACGGACATGCTCACCTCCGCACGCGCCGCGTCGAGCGACCTGGGCGTCACTATCGTGGATGTGCGTGTCAAGCGCATCGACCTTCCCGACGAAGTCTCCGGTTCGGTGTTCGAGCGTATGCGTCAGGAACGTGCTCGCGTGGCCAGTCAGTTGCGCGCGGAAGGCGCCGAGCAATCGGAGAAACTTCGTGCAGAGGCTGACCGCCAGCGGACCGTCATGCTCGCGGAAGCTTACAGGGAAGCAGAGCAGATTCGTGGTGAAGGCGATGCCCGGGCGGCGGAAATCTATGCCGAGGCATTTAGTCAGAATACCGAGTTCTACTATTTCCACCGTAGCCTGGAAGCGTATCGGAGATCGGTCGGCCGTGATGGGGATATCCTCGTTCTGAAACCCGATAGCGACTTTTTCCGTTATTTCCGTTATAGAAATGGGGCCGAATCCCAGGCTGAGGCTGTGGCCGAATGATTGCGGCACGATAACCTGGCGAAAATCCGCCGGAGATGAACTGGGAAGATCTGTTTGCCGCGTTGGCGCTGGTTTTGATTATCGAAGGGTTATTGCCCTTTGCCAACCCGGGTGGCATGCGTCGAACGATGGCTATGCTGGCGCAAACGGATGACGCGCGCCTGCGGCGCTTCGGCCTGCTCAGCATCATAATCGGCCTGTTTTTGCTCTATTTTGTTCGGACATGACTCCTTGAATTTGCGCAATAACGGTCATCATCTTATGGGCAAGAACGTAGTCGTCATTGGCACCCAGTGGGGCGACGAGGGCAAAGGCAAGCTGGTCGATTTGCTAACCGAGCGCGCAGCCGCAGTGGTGCGTTTTCAGGGTGGCCACAACGCTGGGCACACTCTCGTTATCGGCGGCGAGAAAACCGTTCTCCACCTGATCCCCTCGGGCATCCTGCGCGAGGGTGTCGAGTGTTTCATCGGTAACGGCGTCGTGCTTTCCGTATCTGCGCTCATCGACGAAATCGACGGCCTCGCCGCGCGCGGCGTCGACATCGGCGGGCGCCTGTTTATCAGCCCGGCGTGTCCGTTAATTCTGCAGTCACATGTGCAGCTGGATCTGGCGCGTGAGCGTGCCCGCGGTAGTCGAGCGATTGGTACGACCGGCCGCGGTATCGGGCCGGCCTACGAGGATAAGGTCGCGAGACGCGCGCTGCGTGTTTCGGATCTTTTTCATCGCGAGCGATTTGCGGCGAAACTCGGAGAGGTCCTCGACTATCACAACTTCATGCTGCGTCATTACTACGAAGCTGAGCCCGTCTCCTTCGGCAAGGTGCTCGAGGAAACGATGACACTGGGCGAGCGGATCAAACCCCTGGTTACCGATGTGACGGGACGTCTTGCGCGTTTTCGGGAGAATGGTCAGAGCATGCTCTTCGAGGGTGCTCAGGGTGCGCTGCTCGATGTCGATCAGGGCACGTATCCGTTCGTAACGTCGTCGAATACCACCGCGGGTGGTGCGGCAACGGGTACTGGCATGGGACCGAGATTTTTCGATTATGTGCTCGGTATCGTAAAGGCCTACACCACGCGAGTTGGGGCGGGCCCGTTCCCGACCGAGTTGTTCGACGAAATGGGCGAGCACCTGTCGCGGGTCGGCGCCGAATTCGGCGCTACCACGGGCCGGCCGCGGCGCTGTGGATGGTTCGATAGCGTGGCCCTCAGACGCGCGATTTTCAGTAACAGCGTCAGCGGCTTGTGCGTTACCAAGCTCGACGTCCTCGACGGGCTAGACACGATTCGCGTCGCAGTGGGCTACCGCATCGGAGACGAGATTTCGGATGTTCCGCCGCTGGCGGCAGACAGCTACGCAGATTGCCAGCCCGTCTACGAAGACCTGCCTGGATGGAAAAGTTCCACGGTCGGTATCACGAGGTATGACGACCTGCCGGAAAATGCTCGCCA
>Ga0102956_1000092_pt1 | contig 27923 bp, 28 predicted proteins | sample SalPonF2_A_D2_MG_FD_84515 | JGI IMG/M metagenome (GOLD analysis project Ga0102956, IMG submission 84515) | Salt pond soil microbial communities from South San Francisco under conditions of wetland restoration - Salt Pond MetaG SF2_A_D2_MG ...
CGACAATCCCGAGCGCATCGACGAGAGCCGGCCGCTGCGGCCCAACCCGGGGTTCGCCTACGGCGAAGACAAGGTGGCGGTGGAGCATGCCCTGGACGCCCTGGAGGCAGCCTACCCGCAGATGCAGGTCGTGCGCCTGCGGCCCCATGCCATCCTGGGGCCCAACGCACTGCCGCTGCTGCGTTTTCTGCTGCGACAGCCGAGCTATCCACGGCTGCCGGAACCCCAACCCCTGACCCAGTGCGTGTGGGAGGACGATGTCGCCACGGCGGTGCTGCAGGCGCTGGACGCGGACGCCACCGGCACGTTCAATCTGGCAGCCGAGCCGGCCCTGGCCTTTCGTGATCTGCAGCGCTACGGGCACCGCTGGGCCGTGCCGGTACCGTTCGTGGTGGTGCGCACCCTGTTGCGCGGCCTCTGGCCGCTCACCGGCGCAGCCGGCGAGCCCGCCTGGGTGGAGGCGATGCGCTGGTCCCTGGCGCTGGATTGCCGCCGCGCCCGGGACCGGCTCGCTTGGCAGCCGCGTCTGAGCGTGTATGATTGCGTCGATAGCATACGTAGTCGGTCGTCACCATGAGCAACGTCGTTCCCTTCCGCCGTCCGAAGGCCAGCGAAAAGCACCAGGGCAACACGCTCTGCAAGCGTGGTTTCCACAAATGGGAAGAGGTTCCCACCACCCCGTTCGAAGTGAAGACCGGGCGTCTGGTCACCCGCTACCGCTGCGCCCGCTGCGGCGCCACCCGCGTCGAAACCACCTGAACTGATGGCGTCGCCCCGTTCGTCTGCTGCCCGGCAATGCCCTTGCCCCCCAGGGTACGCACCCGCGACGGCTGAACCGTGCTGTTGAACCTGGCCGCGGTGCTCGGCGGTCTGGCGCTGCTGATGTGGGGTGCCGACCGCTTCGTGCTGGGCGCTGCCGCCAGCGCCCGCAACCTGGGCGTGTCCCCCCTCATCATCGGCCTGACCATCGTGGGGTTCGGCACCTCCGCCCCGGAGATGGTGGTCTCGGCGGTGGCCGCGTGGCAGGGCAACACCGGCCTGGCCATCGGCAACGCGGTGGGCTCGAACATCGCCAATATCGGGTTGATCATCGGCGTCACCGCGCTGATCGTCCCCCTGCATGTGCATTCCGGCATCCTCAAGCGCGAGCTGCCGGTGCTGCTGGCGGTGATGACGCTGTCGCTGCTGCTGCTGCTGAACGGTTCGTTGGGACGGCTGGACGGCGTGGTGCTGCTGTCGGTGCTGGCCGTGTTGATCCTGTGGGTCACGCGCATGGGCATCAACAACCGCACTCCCGATCCCATGGGGGCCGAGTACGCCGAAGAAATCCCCAGCGACCTGAGTACCCGTTATGCGTTGATGTGGATGGTGATCGGGCTGGGCGTGCTGCTGGCCAGCTCCCGCGTGGTGGTATGGGGGGCGGTGGGCATCGCCCACGCGTTCGGCGTCAGCGACCTGCTCATCGGGCTCACGGTGGTGGCCCTCGGCACCAGCCTGCCGGAGCTCGCCGCCTCCATCGCCAGCGCCCGCAAAGGCGAGCACGACATTGCCATCGGCAACGTGATCGGGTCCAATATGTTCAATTTGCTCGCTGTGTTGGGGCTGCCCGGCGTGATCCGCCCCGGACCGGTGGATCCGGCGGTGCTGACGCGGGACTTTCCGGTCATGTTCGGGCTGACCATCGGACTGTTCCTGATGGCCTACCGAATGCGCACCCCCGGCCGCATCAACCGGCTCGAGGGCGCGATTCTGGTTTTGAGCTATCTCGGCTACCAGCTCCTGTTGTATTGTTCGGCCCGCGGTTGCGGCGCATGACGCCGCGGGTGACAGACACCGGGTCGGGCACGGGCGCACCTGTCCTGCCGGCCGCGATCGCCCCTATCGGCGACACCTCCCGCGACATCGGGTACCACGAATAATGGCTTCGACACCCAAAGCACAGTCTGCCGGCACCGCTTCGCCGAACGATACCGCCCATGCGGCGCGCCTGCGCGACCTCGGGCTGGCGGTGATTCGCACCGAAGCGGCGGCGGTGGCCGCCCTGGCGGAGCGCATCGACGAGCAGTTCCTGAACGCCTGCCACCACATGCTGGAGTGCCAGGGGCGGGTGGTCGTCATCGGCATGGGCAAGTCGGGGCACGTGGGCGGCAAGATCGCCGCCACCCTCGCCAGCACCGGAACCCCGGCGTTCTTCGTCCATCCCGGGGAAGCCAGCCACGGCGACATGGGTATGGTCACCGCCAAGGACGTGGTGCTGGCCCTGTCGAACTCGGGGGAAACCGACGAGATCGTCACCCTGCTGCCGTTGATCAAACGCCTGGGCGTTCCCCTGATCGCCCTCACCGGACGTCCCGAGTCGACGCTGGCGCGGGCCGCCACGGTCCATATCGATGTCGGAGTCGAAAAGGAAGCGTGCCCCCTGGGCCTGGCGCCCACCTCCAGCACCACCGCGGCCCTCGTCATGGGCGACGCGCTGGCGGTGGCGTTGCTGGAGTCCCGCGGCTTCACGGCCCAGGACTTCGCCCTGTCCCATCCCGGCGGCACCCTCGGCCGCCGGCTGCTGCTGCGCATTGACGACCTCATGCACACCGGGGAGCGCATCCCCCGGGTCGGCGAGCACACGCCATTGAGCGAAGCCTTGATGGAAATGAGTCGCAAGGGTCTGGGCATGACGGCCGTGGTCGACCGCGCCGGATGCGTGGTCGGGATCTTCACCGACGGCGATCTGCGCCGGACCATCGACCGGGAAATCGACGTGCACAAAACCCCCATCAGCGCCGTCATGACCCGTGGCGGCAAGACCGTGCAGGCCGGGCTGCTCGCCGCCGAAGCCCTGCGCGTCATGGAAGAGGGCAAGATCAACGCCCTGCTGGTGGTCAACGCCGACCGTCAGCTGGTAGGGGCCCTGAACATGCATGATCTGCTGCGCGCCGGCGTGGTGTGATGACGATGCCTGCCGATGTCATACCTGCCCCGACGCCGCCGGCCGCCCCGGGCACCGTTGCGGCGCGGCCCATGGAGAGACGTTCATGAAGGACATCCTGGCGCGCGCCGCCCGTATCCGGCTGCTGATTTTCGATGTGGACGGTGTGCTCACCGACGGCAGCCTGTACCTGAGCGATGACGGCCAGGAGTACAAGGCATTCCATTCCCGGGACGGCCATGGCATCAAGATGCTGCAGGCCAACGGGGTGCAGGCGGCCGTCATCACCGGGCGCTCTTCCCAGGTGGTGATCCATCGGATGGATAATCTCGGCATCAAACATGTCTACCAGGGGCAGGAGGACAAGCGCGTTGCCCTGGACGACCTGCTCACCCGGCTGTCGGTGAGCGGCGAGGAAGCGGCCTATGTCGGCGACGATGTCGTCGATCTGCCCGCCATGCGGCGGGTGGGGCTGGCAATCGCGGTGCAGGACGCCCATCCGGCAGTGAAACGTCACGCTCACTGGCAGACCCCCAGCCGGGGTGGACGGGGTGCCGCCCGCGACGTTTGCGAACTGCTGCTCGAAGCCCAGGGCAAACTGGACGGCGAACTGGAAAAGTATCTTTGATCTCCATCCGCAGCGTGGTCATCGGACTCGCATTGAGCCTCAGCGCGGGGCTCAGCTGGTGGCTCTACGCGCAGCTTCAGTCCACCATCCGGCCGACGTCGTCCCCACCGCGCCACGTGGTGGACTATTACGCGGAAAATTTCACCGCCACCGCCATGGGCGATCAGGGCAAGCCGCGCCATCGCCTGGAAGCGACCAAGCTGGTGCATTACCTGGACGACGACACCTCCAAGCTCACCCGTCCGCGGCTGCAGATCTTCCAAGCCGGCGCGCCGCCCTGGCGCGTGCGCGCCGATGTCGGCTGGGTGTCCTCCGGGGGCAAGACGGTCCGACTGCAGGATGACGTGCAAATACACCGCGCAGCGGGCGCCCACACGCGCCCTGTGGATGCCTACACGACCTGGCTGCTGATCCGCCCGGACGACGGCTACGCGGAAACGAACCGCCCGATCCGCACTATCAGCGCCGGGGTTGAGGTAGAATCCGTCGGCATGCAGGCCTACCTCGACCAAGACCGACTCAAGCTGCTGTCCAGAGTGCGGGGCACCTATGATCAGCCGAAATCGCACCGGTAGCGCCGCAGCCGCCATGGCGGTCATCACGCTGGCGGGCCTGATGACGGCACCCGCCTGGGGGCTGTCCTCGGACAGCCGGCAACCCATTCATCTGGCCGCCGACCGGGCCGACATCAACCGCAAGACCGGAATCAGCGTATACAGCGGCGATGTAAAGGTGACGCGCGGGACCATGCGCCTGACCGGCGCCAAGCTGACGGTGTACACCGACAAGGACGGGCAAGTGCAGAAGATGGTGGCGGTGGGCAAGCCGGCCACCTACCGGCAACTGCCCGACAACAAGAAGCAGTACCTCAAGGGCGAGGGACAGACGATCGAATACTACGCCGGCCAGGACCGGGTGGTGCTGCTCCACCAGGCACGCGTGTGGCAGGGCGGCAACACCTTCCGGAGCAACCGGATCGTGTACAGCATCTCCAAGGACGTCGTGAACGCCGGCGCCGCCGGCGGCAAGGACCGGGTGCATATCACCATTCCACCGAAGACCACTGACAGCCATTGAATTCATGAGCCTGCTCAGTACCCGTCACCTGGCCAAGCACTACAGCGGGCGAGCCGTGGTGGGCGATGTGTCCATGCAGGTGGGCAGCGGCGAGGTGGTCGGCCTGCTGGGCCCCAACGGCGCCGGCAAGACCACCTGCTTCTATATGATCGTCGGACTGGTGTCCTGCGATCAGGGCGAAATCCGCCTGGACGATGAGGACCTGACCGCCCGGCCCATGCATGTCCGGGCCCGTCGCGGGCTGGGTTACCTGCCCCAGGAGCCATCCGTGTTCCGCAAGCTGACGGTGGCGGAAAACGTGCTGGCCATCCTGCAGACCCGCAAGGACCTGGGCAGGAGCGCCCGCCAGCGCATGCTCGATGACCTGCTCCAGGAACTGCACATCAGCCATCTGCGGGACCAGCGGGGTATCAGTCTCTCAGGAGGGGAGCGCCGACGGGTGGAGATCGCCCGCGCGCTGGCCACCGCACCCCGTTTCGTACTCCTGGACGAGCCGTTCGCGGGCGTGGATCCCATCTCGGTGGTGGATATCCAGCGCATCGTGGAGCACCTGTGCGAACGTGATATAGGCGTGCTGATTACCGACCATAACGTGCGGGAGACATTGGGAATTTGCCAGCGCGCCTATATACTGAACGAGGGACGGGTAATTGCCGAAGGCACTCCCCAAGCCGTCCTTCAGAATCAACAGGTACGGGAAGTCTATCTGGGCCACGACTTCCGGCTGTAGCAATCACCTGTCCATGGCAGCTGCAATGGCATGATATCTGCAGTACCATGCAATTTTGGGTCCGTAGCGATGACCAACCGAAGACGTTTATGAAGCCATCCATCCAGCTACGCTTAGGGCAGCACCTGACCATGACGCCCCAGCTGCAGCAGGCAATCCGCCTCCTGCAGCTGTCCACCATCGAACTGCAGCTCGAGGTGCAGCAGGCGCTGGACTCCAACCTCATGCTCGAAGCCGTCGAGGGCGACGGGACGGAAGAGACCACCGAGGGGGCCGAAGAGACCCGCGTCAACGGTACCGACGTGGAGTCGGAAGACAAACCCGAGCCGACCAGCGCCAGCACCGAAAACATTCCCGACGAGCTGCCCGTGGACAGCGCCTGGGACGACATCTACGACGCCGGCATCGGCGGGTCGGCGCCGGCCCCCGATTCCGACAACCGCGACTATTTCGAGACTCACAATGCCGGCGGCGAAACCCTGCACGAGCACCTGCTCTGGCAGGTGGGGCTGACGCCGTTCAGCGAAACCGACCAGGCGATCGCGACGACCATCATCGACTCCATCAGCGATGACGGTTACCTGACCGCCTCGGTCGAAGACATCCATCAGGGCCTGGCGGAAGAGCTGGACGTGGAGCCGGATGAGGTGGAGGCGGTCCTGCACCGGATTCAGCATTTCGACCCCGTCGGCGTGGGCGCGCGGGACCCGGGCGAATGCCTGCAGATCCAGCTCCAGCAGTTCGAACCGTCCACCCCGTGGTTGCAGCAGGCCCGTACCCTGGTAAACGAATACCTGGATGTGCTGGCGGCGCGCGACTACAACCAGCTGATGCGGCGGCTCAAACTGACCGAAGCGGAACTGCAGCAGGTCATCGTTCTCATCCAGTCGCTCAATCCCCGCCCCGGTTCGCAGATCGCCCCCAGCACCGCCCAATACGTGATCCCGGACGTGATCGTGAGCAAACGCAACGGCACCTGGCGGGTGGAGCTGAACCCGGAAGCCGCACCACGGGTTCGGATCAACACCAAGTACGCCGACCTGATCCGGCGGGCCGACAGCAGCGACGACAACACCTACCTGAAGAATCACCTGCAGGAGGCCCGATGGTTTCTCAAGAGCCTGCAGAGCCGCAACGAGACGCTGCTGAAGGTGGCCACCTGCATCGTGGAGCAGCAGCGCGGCTTTCTTGAGTACGGCGACGAGGCCATGAAGCCGCTGGTGCTGCGGGACGTAGCCGAATCGGTGGGCATGCACGAGTCGACCATCTCGCGGGTGACGACCCAGAAGTACATGTACACTCCGCGCGGTATTTACGAATTCAAGTATTTCTTCTCCAGCCATGTCGGCACCGCCGACGGCGGCGAATGCTCCGCCACCGCGATCCGCGCCATGATCAAGAAGCTGGTCGCCTCCGAAACACCCGCCAAGCCTCTGAGCGACAGTAAAATCGCTCAATTGCTGGCCGATGAAGGCATCAAGGTGGCGCGCCGGACCATTGCCAAGTATCGCGAAGCCATGGCGATTCCACCGTCCAACGAGCGCAAGCGCCTGGCCTGACACCGCCGGCAGCGCGGCGTGGGCCGAAGATCGCCCGCGCCCCCCTACCGTCGGGAATCTAGGAATCTACGGGCGCTTTCCCTTATCATCCGCAAATCCCCCATGGATAACGGCTAATTCGAGGGGCAGACAAGAGGAACTTCATCATGCAACTGACTGTCACGGGACATCATGTCGAAATCACTTCCGCGTTGCGGGACTACGTGACCGGCAAAATGGAGCGCGTGGAACGCCATTTCGACAACGTCACGGACATTCACGTGGTCCTGGGCGTGGAGAAGCTGCGGCATCAGGCTCAAGCCACGGTCCATACCGGCGGCGGCAACCTGCATGCCGAAGCCACCGAGGAAGACATGTACGCGGCCATCGACTCGCTGGTGGACAAGTTGGACCGGCAGGTCAAGAAGCACAAAGAGAAGACGACGGACCATCACCGCAGCGAAGGTTCTCTGAAGAACCAGTCGGTGTAATGCAACAGCAGTGCGCCCGGGCCGGAGCCCGGGCGCCCGGTAGCACATCATGCGCATCTTCGATCTGATTGCTCCAAACAGGATCGCTTGTTGCCTGCGAAGCACGAGCAAGAAACGCGTGCTCGAACAGATCAGCGGTCTGCTCGCCGAGAGCGCGCCCGGCCTCACGGAAATCGGCATATTCGACAGCCTCGTGAACCGGGAGCGGTTGGGCAGCACCGGCCTGGGGCACGGCGTGGCTATCCCGCACGGGCGCATGGCCGGACTGGATCGACCCATCGGCGCCTTCATACGCCTCGCCCACGGCGTGGACTTCGACGCACCCGACAATCAGCCCGTGGATCTGATTTTCGCCCTGCTGGTGCCCGAGGAGTCCACCGACGCGCACCTGCAGTTGCTGGCGCAGCTCGCCGAAATGTTCAGCGACCTCGCACTGTGTTCGCGGCTGCGCCAAACCACCAACGACGACGAGCTCTTCGCGCTGATCGAACACTGGAAATCCCAGCGCGAACTGGCATGAGCGTCAGCATCACCGTCAACGAGCTGTACGAAGCCCTGCAGGCGAAACTGGAGCTGGTGTGGGCCGCCGGCAAGCTCGGGGCGCAGCGTATCATCGAAGCCAGCGAGGACGAGGACCCGACCATATCGCTGGTCGGCCACCTGAACTTCATCCACCCTCACCGCGTGCAGGTGCTCGGCAAAACGGAGCTGGACTACCTGCAGAGCCTGCGCAAGAACTCGCGCAAGGACGCCATTACCCAACTGTTCTCGGGCAAGTCCGACGGCGTGGTGATCTCCGGCGGCCACCCGGTGCCGGACGACGTCCGACAGCGCGCGGAGGCGACCGGAACCCCCGTCTTCGCTTCCCGTCTGAACAGCTCCGAGCTGGTCAACAACCTGCAGTACTACCTGACCAACCGCTTCGCCGAAACCGTAACCCTGCATGGGGTGTTCATGGAAGTCATGGGCATCGGCGTGCTGCTTACCGGCGACGCCAGCGTCGGCAAGAGCGAGCTGGCGCTGGAACTGGTCAGCCGCGGCCATCGCCTGATCGCCGACGACGCCCCGGAATTCGCGCGCATCGCGCCGGATATACTGAGCGGCACCTGCCCGGAGGTACTGCGGGACTTCCTGGAGGTGCGCGGGCTGGGCGTACTCAACATCCGGGCCATGTTCGGCGACAGCGCCATCAAGCACAACAAGTACCTGCGGCTGGTCATCCGCATTCAGAACATGAGCGACGAACAGCTCAATCTCATTGACCGACTCAGGGGCAGCGCGCGCACCCGCACGGTGCTCGGCGTGGATATTCCGGAGGTCACCCTGCCGGTCGCGCCCGGCCGCAATCTGGCCGTGCTGGTGGAGGCTGCCGCCCGCAATCATATCCTGCGCCTGAAGGGCTACGACGCGAGTCGCGTCTTCATCGAACGTCAACAGCGGCATATCGAGCAGAGCACGCCATGAAACTGGTCATTGTCAGCGGCCTGTCAGGCTCCGGCAAGAGTGTCGCCCTGCACACCCTCGAAGACATCGACTACTACTGCATCGACAACCTGCCGGTGAGCCTTCTGGAAGCCTTCGCCACCCAGCTGGCCGAGGCGACCGACCCTCGCCAGGAGCTGGCCGCCGCGGGCATCGATGCGCGCACCCACCCCAGCGGGCTGCAGCGCTTCCCGGATATTCTCCGACACCTGCGCGAACAGAAAATCGACTGCGAGATTCTTTTTCTGCACGCCGATGAGGATACGCTGCTCAAGCGCTTCAGCGAGACGCGCCGCAAGCACCCCCTGTCCAGGCCCGGCGTGTCCCTGGCCGATGCCATCCGCCTGGAGCGCCAGCTGCTGGACCCCATCGCCGCCAACGCCGACGTCTACATCGATACCAGCCGCACCAACATTCACCAGTTAAGAGACCTGATCCGCCAGCGCGTCGCGAACAAGGGCTCGCAAACCCTGTCGCTGCTGTTCGAGTCGTTCGGCTACAAGCACGGCGTACCGGTGGACGCGGATTTCGTCTTCGATGTGCGATGCCTGCCCAATCCCCATTGGGATCCCCAGCTCAGGCCCTATACCGGCCAGGACCGTCCGGTCGCCGAATACCTGGAAAACGACCCCATGGCCGGAGAAATGCTCGCCGACCTGATTCGTTTTCTCGAAGCGTGGATCCCGCGCTTCCAGGCGGACAACCGCAGCTACCTGACGGTGGCTCTCGGTTGCACCGGCGGTCAACACCGCTCCGTATACCTGACCGAACGCCTGGCGGCGCACTTCAGGAAACGCCATGAGAACGTGGTCATCCGTCATCGGGAGTTGTCATGACAGTCGGTCTGCTGATCATTACCCATGACCGGATCGGTCGACAGTTGCTGGATACCGCGACGCGCATGCTGGAAATCTGTCCGCTCGCGACCCGTACGGTGTCCGTGTCCGGCGACTGCAATCCCGACGCGACGCTGCTGGAAGCCCGCTCGCTCATGAAGGAGCTGGACCGGGGCGACGGCGTGCTGGTGCTCACCGACATGTACGGCTCGACGCCCAGCAACATCGCCGCCAGGTTGTTGGAACGGGACCGGGTGCGCGTGGTGGCGGGGGTGAATCTGCCGATGCTGGTGCGGGTGCTCAACTATCCACGATTGGGCCTGGACGAGTTGACCGACAAGGCGGTCAGCGGGGGGCGCGACGGCGTCCTGTCATGCAACCGGACCAAAGACGACTGAGCATGCAGCATAAAGAGGTCGAGATAGTGAACAAGCTGGGTTTGCACGCCCGCGCCGCGGCAAAGTTCGTGACGCTGGCATCCCAGTACTCCAGCAGCATACAGGTGGCGAGGGGCGGCCAGCAGGTCAACGGCAAGAGCATCATGGGCGTCATGATGCTGGCCGCGGCCAAGGGCAGCAGCATCAACATCACTGCCGAAGGTGACGACGAAGAAGCGGCGATCCGCAGTCTGGAAGAGCTGGTACAGGGACGCTTCGGAGAAAACGAGTAGCATTGCGCAGTTCGGCGGCCTGGGGGGCTGCCGCACCAGAGGGTGGGTGACATGGCAGTGCAACTGTCTGGAATCGGCGTATCGCGTGGCGTTGCCATCGCGGAGGCGCACATCCTTCAGCGCGACGCGCTGGAGGTGCTCGAATATTCCGTCCCCGATGATCTGGTGGCGGAGGAAGTCGACCGATTCGAACAAGCTGTCGCCATCGCCAAAAGTCAGCTCAGGGGAATACGCCAACGCATTCCCAAGGGAACGCGGGCCGACATTGCCAGTTTCATCGACACCCACCTGCTGATGCTGGAGGATTCCACCATCACCAAGGCGCCGGTGGAACTGATCCAGGCCCAGGGCTGCAACGCCGAATGGGCACTGAAGCTGCAGCGCGATGCCCTGGTGCAGGTCTTCGACCAGATGAACGACCCGTACCTGCGCACCCGTCGGGACGACGTGGACCACGTGGTGACCCGCATTCAGCGCATTCTGCTGAAACGGGACGAATCCCAGGACGGCGACGTGGACGATGAGCTGCGTGGGCGCATACTCATCGCGGACGACCTGACCCCGGCCGACACGGTGCTCATGCAACACCAGGGCATCATGGCCTTCGTAACCGAATACGGGGGCCCCCTCTCCCATACGGCCATTCTCGCCCGCAGCCTGGGCATCCCCGCGGTGGTCGGGGCACGCAACGTGCGCCGCTACCTGAAGGATGGTGAATTGCTGATCGTGGACGGCCAGCAGGGCGTGATCCTCGCCGGTGCCGATCAGGCCATCCTGCGTCACTACCATGACCGCCAGCATGAAGAACGCCGCTACCAGCGCGGCCTCTCACGCCTGAAAGGCAAACCGGCCGTCACCCGCGACGGCCAGATCGTGCACCTGAGGGCCAACATCGAGCTTCCCGAGGACGTGTCCGCCGTGCGTCAGGTCAAGGCCGAGGGCGTGGGTCTGTACCGGACCGAATTCCTGTTCATGAACCGTGTCGACACACCGGACGAAGACGAGCAGCTCCAGCGGTATCTGGAAGTGGTCAAAGCCCTCAAAGGCCTGCCGCTCACCATCCGGTCGCTGGACCTGGGCGCCGACAAGGAGGTGGACGGCTCCCGGCCCGTGGGGCGGCTGTGCACCAACCCCGCTCTGGGGTTGCGCGCCATCCGGCTTTGCCTCAAGGATCCGACCCTGTTCCGCCCCCAGTTGCGGGCGATCCTGCGCGCCGCCGCCCATGGGCCCATCAGGCTCATGATCCCCATGCTGTCCAACAGCCAGGAACTGTTCCAGATGCTGGCCCTGGTGGAGGAAACCAAGCGCGAGCTGGCCCGGGAGGGACGGGCCTTCGACCCCAAACTCCCGGTGGGCGGCATGATCGAAGTGCCCGCCGCCGCCCTGTCGGCGGGGTTCTTTGCCCGTCACCTGGATTTCCTGTCCATAGGCACCAACGACCTGATCCAGTACACGTTGGCCATCGACCGCATCGACGACGAGGTGAACTACCTCTACGATCCGCTGCACCCGGCCGTGCTGCGTCTGGTGCAAATGGTCATCGACGCCGGCCACAAGGCCGGTATCCCCGTGTCCATGTGCGGGGAAATGGCCGGCGATGCCCGCTATACGCGCCTGCTGCTGGGGCTCGGCCTGACCGAGTTCAGCATGCAGGCGGCATCCGTACTGGAAATAAAGGGCATCATCAACGACAGCGAAGTCGAGCCCCTCGCCCGGCTCGCACGCCGTCTGGTGCGCAGTCAGGATCCTCAGGAAGCGGCGCGCTTGTTCGCCACCATCAACGCTGAGGACTGACCCGCCCCCCACCATCCACCTGCCGGACAAAGGCGGCCGGCCGCACGCTTTCCCCGACAGCCGCCATGGCATATGGCGTGCGCCCACCCCAGTCCGCTGGACCCTGCCCGGGCGCATCGCTACACTGCGCGTCGAACAGCGTCGTGTGGCCCGCCGCGGCTGCGTATCCATCCCGGCCATCCATCCTGCCCGCGCACACCAGCCCGAGGATTCGTTCATGGCAGAACCCTCCGAACAGCAGCAGCCTTCCCGGGACCACCTGCAAACCCTTGCCGAGGCGCTGGAACAGGGCAGCGTCGACCCGGTGCGCACCCTGCTCAACAGTCTGCGGCCGGCGGAGATCGCCCATCTGCTGGAGTCCATGCCCCCCGACCCCCGCACAGTACTGTGGCAATTGGTGGACCCGGAAGACCGGGGCGAGGTTCTGCTGCACGTCAATGACGAGGTCCGGGCCGGGCTGATCCGTGACATGGAGACCGGCGAGCTCGTTGCCGCCACCGAAGGGCTGGATACCGACGATCTGGCCGATCTGCTGGCCGATCTGCCCGGCGCCGTCATCCATGAAGTGCTGCGCGCCATGGACAAGCAGAACCGCCAGCGTCTGGAGTCCGTGCTGTCCTACGCCGAAGACACCGCCGGCGGCCTGATGGACGTCAACACCATCACGGTGCGCGCCGACGTCACCCTGGACGTGGTGCTGCGCTACCTGCGCCTGCGCGGCACCATTCCGGAACTCACCGACAGTCTCATCGTGGTGAGCCGGTACGACAAGTACCGCGGCGTGCTGCCGCTGACCACGCTGCTGACCATGGAACCCGATCACACGGTGGCGGAAGTCATGGACCGGGATGTCGACGGAATCCCGGCCACGCTGGCGGCCACCGAGGTGGCCAAACTGTTCCAGGACCGGGATCTGATCTCGTCCCCGGTGGTGGACGAGAACGGCAGGCTCATCGGCCGCATCACCATCGACGACGTGGTGGACGTGATCCGCGACGAAGCGGATCACTCGCTGATGAGCATGGCGGGCCTGGACGAGGAAGAGGACATCTTCGCACCGGTGGTCTCCAGCGCGCGGCGCCGGGCGGTATGGCTGGGCATCAACCTGTTCACGGCGTTCCTGGCATCGTGGGTCATCGGTCTGTTCGAGGGAACCATCCACAAGATCGTTGCTCTGGCCGTGCTGATGCCCATCGTAGCCAGCATGGGAGGCATTGCCGGCAGCCAGACCCTGACCATCGTCATTCGCGGCATGGCGCTGGGCCAGGTGGGGCACACCAACGCGCGCTGGCTGCTGTTCAAGGAACTGGCGGTCGGGGTACTCAACGGCATGATATGGGCCCTGGTTGTAGCCGTCATCGCCACCGCCTGGTTCAAGAACGTGCATATCGGCATGATTATCGCTGCCGCCATGATCATCAATCTGGTATGTGCGGCGCTGGCGGGCTTCGGCCTGCCGTTGCTGCTGCGGCGGGTCAAGATCGATCCGGCGCTGGCCGGCTCGGTGCTGCTGACCACCGTCACCGACGTGGTCGGCTTCATGGCGTTCCTGGGCCTGGCCACCATTTTTCTCCTCTGACCGACCGACGTGGATATATGCCAATGGCCAAACCCTACGACATCGTTGTCATCGGCTCCGGACCGGGCGGCTACCGGGCCGCGGTCCTGGGCGCGCTGCGGGGACTCAAAGTCGCCATCGTGGAACAGGCTCAATGGGGCGGCTGCTGCCTCAATCGCGGCTGCGTACCCAAGAAGACCTGGCATCACAGTGCGCGCCTGATAGCGGCCAGCCGCCACCGTATGTCGGAACGGGGCGTGATCGGCGAGCTGCGCGGCGATCTGGCCGCCGCCTGGACGCACCAGAAGGGCGTGGTCGGAACCGTACGCGACAGCTACACGGATTACATGAAACGCCTCGGCATCGATGCGCTGGAAGGTCATGCACAACTGAAGGACGCGACCCGGGTGCAGGTGCAGCTCGCCGACGGCGAGCCGCGCCTGCTGGACACCCGCCACGTCATCCTCGCCACCGGCTCCAGCCCGCGGGTACCGGAAACCCTGCCCGCCACCCCCGGACGTATTCTGACCACCGACATGCTGTTCGATGCCCCGGTGCCCGAGGGTCGGCGGGTGGCCGTGGTGGGCAGCGGCGTGGTGGCCGTGGAATTCAGCTACATCCTCGCCATGCTGGGCTGCGAGGTGACCTGGTTGGCCCGCTCCAGCCTGCTGCGCAAGGCCCATTACAGCCCCCAGGCGATGGCGGTGCTGCGTCAGGCGCTCGGCCGTGAGGGCGTGGAACCGCGCAGCGAAGACGGACGCATCCGCTCCAGCGAAGTCACCGACGGGGGCGTGCGCATCACGCTGGAAGGCGGCGACACTGTGGAAGTGGACTGGGTCCTGCTGGGCACCGGCCGCCATGCCAATACCGACGGGCTGGGCCTGGAGGCGGTGGGTGTGGAAACCGACAGCCGCGGTTTTGTGCGCTGCGACCAATACCTGCAGACCAGCGTACCGAACGTCTACGCCATCGGCGATTGCGCCTCACCCATCATGACGGCCAATAAGGCCCTGGCCGACGCCACCGTGGCGGTGGCCAACATTCTGGAAGCCCGCAGCAGGCGGCGGGACGACCTGTGGGTGCCGTTCGTGATCTACAGTGCGGTGGAGCTGGCCCGGGTAGGCATGGACGAGGATATGGCCGAGGACGAGGAGCTGGAACCGGCCGTGGGCTTCGCCGCCTTCGAAACCTCACCGCGCGCCCTGGGTCAGGACGACACCGACGGTTTCGTGCGCCTGATCGGCGACATGGACAGCGGCGCCCTGCTGGGCGGGGAAATCGTGGGAGCGGAAGCCGGGGAGCTGATCCACCTGCTCGCCCTGGCGCCCGACCGGGATACCGCCCTGCGCTGGCTGGCGGAAGGACGCTTCAATCACCCGGCGCGCAGCGAGGAGGTGCTCAACGCCACCGAAACCATGGCCAGCAAATGGGGCATGCAGGACCTGATTTTCTGACTCGCGCCTCGACCAGGCGTCTGCCGGCGGACGCTTGGGTGGCCGGGTTACTCGCCCGCCACGGTCATGCTTTCAAGCAGCACCGATCCGGTATGGATGTTGCCGCGTCGATCCACGTCGCTGCCGACCTCCGCCAGCTGCGCGAACATGTCCTTGAGATTACCCGCCACCGTGATCTCTTCCACAGGATACTGAATCTCCCCGCCCTCGACCCAGAAGCCCGCAGCGCCTCGGGAGTAGTCGCCGGTAACCATGTTGATGCCCTGCCCCATCAGTTCCGTCACCAGCAGGCCGGTGCCCATCTGGCGCAGCAGACCGGCGAGGTCGTGGCTGCCGGGCTCGACCGTCAGATTGTGCACACCGCCGGCGTTGCCGGTGGTCTGCATACCCAGCTTGCGGGCTGAATAGCTGTCCAGCACATAGCCCTGCAGGACACCGTCGCGGATCAGGTCCCGGTCGCGGGTGGCCACTCCCTCGTTATCGAAAGGGGCGCTGCCGAGAGCACGCTTGCGATGGGGCTGTTCATCCACCCTCACGAACGGGCGGAACACCTCCTTGCCCAGATGATCCAGCAGGAACGACGACCTGCGATACAGACTGGCGCCGCGCACCGCACCCACCAGATGGCCGAACAGGCTGCTGGCCAGCTCGGCCGCGAACACCACCGGCACCTGGCGGGTGGAAAGGCGCCGGCCACCCAGACGCCGCACAGTGCGCTCCGCCGCCTTGCGCCCCACCTCGGCCGCCGGCTCCAGGTCGTCGGGCACCCGCGACACCGTGTACCAGTAGTCGCGCTGCATCTGGTCTTCCAGGCGCGCGAGCACCGCACAGCTCAGGCTGTGGCGCGTGCTGGGATAGCCGCCCACAAACCCGAGGCTGTTGCCGTACATCCTCAACCCCTGATGGCTGGAGACACTGGCCCCCTCGGAGTTGTCGATGCGGTTGTCGAAGGACCGCGCCGTATCCTCGCACTCGCGGGCCAGTTCAATGGCGCTCTCGGCATCCAGGCTCCACGGATGGTACAGGTCCAGATCGGGAATATCGGTCGCCAGCAGGGCGGCGTCGGCCAGCCCCGCGCAGCTGTCCTCACTGGTGTAGCGCGCGATATCGCAGGCGGCCCTGACAGTCTCGCGCACCGCCTTGGGATCCAGGTCGGAGGTACTGGCCGAGCCCTTGCGCTGGCCGAAGTATACGGTCACACCCAGCCCCCGGTCCCGGTGGTACTCCAGGGTTTCCACTTCGCCCAGCCGCACGGTGGCCGACAGGCCGGCTTCCATGCTCACCCCCGCCTCGGCGGCGGAAGCACCCTGCCCGCTCGCCTCATCGAGGATCTGCCCGACCAGTTCGGCCAGCACCTGCTGGTCGGGTAGAATGGGGCTGGTGTCTGGCGCTGACTTGTCTGTCATGATTTGCCTCGTATCTGGAATAGCGAAATTCTACCGACCACCCGTGCACGCCCACAAACCCCGGACGCGGCGAGCTCTGTTCGTGTCCCCGGTCACCGGAAGCCGACATGAGTGACCCGGACGATCCGGAACATGCCATACCCAGCAAGTCCCAGCGCAAGCGTGACGCGCAGGCCCTGCAGGGCCTTGGCGAACAGTTGGTGGCGCTGCCCGCCGCTCAGCTCGAGGCGCTGGATCTGCCGGAGCCGTTGCGCGAAGCGGTCGGTTTCGCACGCACCATGGACGCCCGCGGTGCCCGCAAACGGCAGATCAAGTTCATCGCTCGGCTGCTGCGCGAAACGGACGCGGAGCCGATCCGCGCGGCCCTGGAGGCCCTGCATCGACAGGACCGCCAACAGGCCCAGCGCTTTCAGCGCCTGGAGGCGCTGCGCGAACGCCTGTTGACCGATGGCGACGAAGCGCTCGCCGAATTCCTGCGGGCCCATCCGCACGCCGACCACCAGCATCTGCGCCGGCTGGTCAGGCAGGCGAGACTGGAACGGGAGCGGGACGGGGCGCCGCGCAGCGCGCGCGCCCTGTTCCGGCTGCTGCGCGAGTTGACCGAAACCGACTGAAGCCCGTCACCCGGCCCGCTTGTCGACGGCCAACCGGCTGCCCCATCGGACCGGGTCATCCACCAACTCCCCAGCCGCCGCAGCGGGCCCACGCTGTCCCGGGGCATCGCTTCGACCCGGCCGGCTGGGGGGGAATGAACGCCTCGGCCGCATCCCACGCCTGCAAGGCGCGCCAGCGTACGACGGCCGCCTTGTCGTGGAAACGCGGGACGGAGATCGTCGGTGGGAGAGCAACAGTTGTGTCATGGCGGCGCCCCGCAGCGACCCGAGCGGCAGCGGGCCCGCCGTCCACCGCCTCGCGCGACAGTGGGTCCCGCTTTGCTACGCGTAACCCACTCAAGCGTGGGTGCCACCCACCGTCAGGCTGTCCACCTTGACAGTGGGCTGGCCGACGCCCACCGGCACGCTCTGGCCTTCCTTGCCGCAGGTGCCCACGCCGGAATCCAGTTCCAGGTCGTTGCCCACCATGGAAACCCGCGTCAACACGTCCGGCCCGTTGCCGATCAGGGTGGCGCCCTTGACCGGCCGCGTCAGTCTACCGTCTTCGATCAAATACGCTTCGCTGGCTGAAAAGACGAACTTGCCGGAGGTGATATCCACCTGGCCGCCGCCGAAGTTGACGGCGTACAACCCCCGATCCACCGACGCGATGATCTCCTGGGGGTCGTGCTCGCCGGCGCGCATGTAGGTATTGGTCATGCGCGGCATGGGCAGATGAGCATAGGACTCGCGCCGCCCGTTGCCGGTGGCGGCCATGCCCATGAGCCCGGCGTTCATCTTGTCCTGCATATAGCCTTTCAGAACCCCATTCTCGATCAGCACGGTGCACTGACTGGGCGTCCCTTCGTCGTCCACCGTGAGCGAACCGCGGCGCTCTTCCAGGGTGCCGTCGTCCACCACCGTGCACAACGGCGAGGCAACCCGTTCACCGATGCGCCCGGCGAACGCCGATGTGCCCTTGCGGTTGAAGTCGCCTTCCAGGCCGTGGCCGATCGCTTCGTGCAGCAACACACCCGGCCATCCCGGGCCGAGGACCACGGGCATGGAGCCGGCCGGCGCATCCACCGCCTCGAGGTTCACCAGCGCCTGGCGAACCGCTTCCCGGGCATAGCCCAAGGCATGGTCCGAGTCCAGGAAGTACTGGTATCCGGTGCGCGCGCCGCCGCCCGCGCTGCCGCGCTCGCGCCGCCCCTGATCCTCGACGATCACGCTCACGCTCATGCGCACCAGCGGGCGTACATCGCCGGCCAGAGTGCCGTCGCTGGCCGCCACCAGTATCACGTCATGGACACCCGCCAGCGACACGACCACCTGGGAAACCCTCGGGTCCTGCTTGCGCGCTTCGGCATCCACCTGCTGCAGCAACCGCACCTTGGCCTCCGCGCTAAGCGTCTCGAGAGGATCCACCGGCCGATAGAGCGCCGTCGAGCCCCCGGCACGCCAAGCTTGCAGCGCGCTCTGGCGTCCGCTGCGCGCAATGGCGCGGGCCGCCCGGGACGCTTCCAGCAGGGCCGGAAGGGCCAGCTCGTCGGAATAGGCAAACCCCGTCTTCTCCCCGCTGAGCGCCCTTACGCCGGCGCCCTGTTCGATGCTGTGGGTGCCTTCCTTGACGATGCCGTCCTCCAGCGCCCAGGACTCGAATCGACTGGACTGGAAATACAGGTCGCCGCTGTCGATGGCATGGCCCAGCAACTGATCGAGGACCCGATTGAGGTCGTCTTCGCCAAGCCCTGTGGGCACCAGCAGTTGCGCACGGGCGATATCGAGATTGTTCGATGACATAGGACTCCTTGGGCAACGACCGGGCCCGGATTGCGCCCGGCAGTTACAGGGTACACCGCACAATGGTGCTGTAAAGTTCCAGCCGGCTCAGTAGGGTATTGCAGACGTAACGCCGATGGGGTCCCGCATTGTGTTCTACGCCACGCTCAGGAACGGTCTCCGCGCGGCGCACAGAACAGACGCCGGTGGTCGATACTGGGAAAATTGCGCCGTATGCTCTTCACCCGGCTGCGGTCGATCCTGGCGACCACCACCCCCGAACCCCGCGGCAGCCGATCCAGGACCGTTCCCCAGGGATCGACAATCATCGTATCCCCATGGGTTTCCCTGCCATTGACGTGATAGCCACCCTGGGCGGCGGTGACCACGTGACACAGATTCTCTATCGCGCGAGCCCGCACGAGGGTCTCCCAGTGGGCCTTGCCGGTGATCGCCGTGAATGCCGACGGCACGGCCGCCAGCTCCATGCCGGCATCCAGCATGCTGCGGAACAGCTCCGGGAAACGCAGATCGTAACAGACCGCCAGACCCAGCCGACCGAACGGCGAATCCACCACCACCACCTGGTCTCCGGGTTCGATGGTTTCCGATTCGTTGTATTTCTCGTGGCTGTCCACCAGATGCACGTCGAACAGGTGCATCTTGTCGTAACGCGCCACGCACCGGCCGCGATCGTCGTACAGCAGACAGGCTGCGCGCACCTTGTGTTCGGAATCCGCCACCAGCGGGACGGTCCCCCCCACCAGCCAGATCTTGTGACGTTCGGCCTGCTGGGCCAGGAAATCCTGGATCGGGCCGGAGCCGGCCGCCTCGCGCACGTCCACCTTGTCGGTCTCGTGCAGGCCCATGATGGCGAAGTTCTCAGGCAACACCACCAACTGCGCGCCCTGGGCCGCCGCCTGGGCGATGAGCCGCTCGGCCTCGAAAAGGTTGGCTCCCACGTTGGGGCCGGAAGCCATTTGAATGCCGGCCACCATCGTCATGGCAGTGACGTGCCTCTGTGTACGACCTGAATGTCCAAGGCATCCTCCCGCTGGCTGCCCGGCGCAAGGCGCAGCCGCCGGGAAGGAATCCCCAGGGCAACCAGCCACGAACGCAGCCCATGGGCCCATAACGAGCCCTGCTCGCCGCCGGGGTAATTGATCACCAAAACCGCATTCGGAACGCGCGTCAGGGCCTGCACCGCCTGGGCGAGCGGCTGCATGTGAACCACTGCGCGCCCGTCGTGGGGGCGAGCCCAGTCGTCGATGGATATTGCATAGTGCCGGTCCGCACTCCGGGCGGATGCGGAAACGCACAACAGAAGGACAAACAGCACCCTGCGCATTGGAGCGGAGAATAGCACAAATGGGCCACCGGCCCTACGCGCGCCCGGCAGCCCGTTCATCGGCCTGCTGCCGGTGTGCTGCCGGCAGTGTTGTTCAGGCGCTTGACCACCGGATTATCCCAGCTGCCGGTAAGCGTGTACTGATAGTTGGCCAGACTGGTCAGTTCGGTCAGAGGGCCCGGGAACAGTTTGTCCATCAGCAGCAACGCCGCCCCGACCGCCGGGCCACCGGCGATGACACCTGCGATCGGAAGACTGGAACGGATGTGAGGGATCACCGTAACCAACTGGTCGTAGTCCCGGGCCACGAGACCGGTACGTCCCGCAATATCGATGCGCGCCGACGGCCCCTTTACGACCAGATCGCTGGTATAGGCGTCGCCTGCGCTGAAGGTGAAATTCCCTTCAATGGAGTCGAAGCTGAAACCCTTTCGGAACAGGTCGCTGAAGTCCAGCGACAGGCGCCGGGGAAGCGCCTGCAGGCTGAGCAACCCGAACACCCGACCGGCACCCGGCTCCACACGCAGTATCCGCCCTTCGCCGATTTTCAGGTGCAGGTGGCCCTCTAGGCGTTTGAGGGAGAATGCCATGGGCGAACCCCGCCAATTGGCGCTGATATCCCCACGCGTCTGCCCCCCCTTTATGTTACCGGCATACCCGAAGGCACTCAGCATCTTGCCGAGGTTGCCGCCGGCAACGGTGATCTGAAAGCGTGAGCTCTGGTGTCCGTCATGGTCCTGCCAGTCGCCGTGGGCACGCAGCTGTAGCCAATCCGAGACCAGGCTCGCGCGCTCGACTTTCAGCCCGGACGGCTCAGGCACGGTATCGAGCTGCAACCGCCCCAGGTCGACGCCGCCGTAGTCCAGCCGATCGGCAACCACCTGCAGAGGCGGAATGTTCGCCGGACTCATGCCGGCGCCGGCCGATTTTCCATTGCCGCTGGCAGCCGCGACGGCAAGGTGCCGCAAAGCGAGTACAACGCGACTCGCCGGGCTCGGATGGGCCGGCCAGACAATGCGGCCATCGATCTTCGCACCGTGCACATCCACCAGCCAGGCACCGCCGGCCCGACGGGCACGCAGCCGGGTGGACCCGAATCGCTGGCCGAAGGCATCCAGTGCCTGCACCTGCACATCCACGTCCCGGACCCGGTTCTGAATGCCGGTGCCTGCGCCGCCGATCAACGGATTGGCGCCCTCCACCCACTGCCCCATGGACAACCGGGAGATGTCGCCCGTCACCCGCAGACCGGGTGCCGTCGGAAGTTGCGCGGGCTTGGTCCCGAACCGCACTTCTCCGCGCTGCAGCTGCAGTCGCCCCTGATCCCGCTTCAATGCCAGCCTCGCCCGCAGCACGCCGCCGTAGCTGACCTGCACGGGGCTCGCCCGTGAGCCGGAAACGGTCGTTCGAAGCACGAAGTCGCGCCGTTCGCCGGCCGCCTTGGCAAGCGGGGAAGGAAGATGAACGGCGACACCCTTCAGGTCGGAGGCCAGGGTCAGGGTTGCCGAGGGCCGGTCGTTGCCGCGCTCCGCCCCGGGCACCGTCATCGACAGGCGCCAGCCGGTCGCGCCGCTTATATACTTGCCCAGAGGCTGATCGGACTTGCGCAACCGCTCCGCCAGAGCAAGCCGCCCGGTCAGGTCCACCCGGGTCTGCGGCGGCCGCCCTTGCGGGTTCGCGGTGCTTACCGAGATGCGCACCGGCCGTTGCAGAAACCGGGCATGGACGTCCCGCGCGCTCAGCTGTGCGCCGTCGAAGTGCAGCGTGCCGCGCAGATCGGTCAGTCCCTCGTGCCAGTCCTTGAACACCAGCGCATTGCCCGGCAAATGCACCGATCCTTTGGCGATCACCTGACGATGGGCGCCGTGCAGCGGGACGTCCAATGACAGAGCGACACTGGCGGAGCCCGTGGATCGCACCTGGCCCAGCATGCCCGTGTAGCGCTGACCGAGGGGACTGGCCCGCAGGAAGCCGAGCATGGCACCCAATTTGCCGGTAGCCCGGCCGCTCACGCTCAGCCGGGGATGACGCAGGTCGGGTATCGAAGCACGCACGTCCTTCAGATCGGCGCCCAGCACATCGGCGCTCTGCGCCTGCAGCTCCATGGACTGGCCGGCGAACTCCACATGGGCCGCGAGCTGGTCGATGCGCGGCCAGCCCGGCCTGTAATCGAGCACCCCGCCGCGCACATTGAAGTCCACCTGGAAGACGCCGTCATGGTTCGTGAAGGGAAACGCGGCCAGACGACCGTGGAGCAACAGCGCCCCCGACGTTATGCGCCCGTTCACCAGGGATCGGCGCAGCCACCGCACGGCCGGTGCGGGCATGATGCCTTCCGGCAGGTAGCGCCCCACGTGACTGACATCGCCGTCGCCGAAGGCGACCTGCATATCCAGCAGGGGAGAGGCGCCGTCATCGGGGATATCCAACCGTATGCGGCTGCGGGTTCGCAGATCCGCGTTGTCCAGATCCAGGCCGTCGGTGTGCAACCGCAACCGGTCCCCGTAGCGTTGCCAGCGCACGGTGCCCGCCAGGCGGTCGGCAACGACCGGAGTGGAGAACAGGTGGGGGTCCCCAAGCGTTGCGTCGTCGCTGGCCAACCTGACCACTCCGCTATCGAGGTTCCCGCGGGCGGTTCCGCTCAAACCCGCCAGCGCCGGATATCGTCCCCAGCGGTGCACTCCCAATCCTTTGAATGCGGCCTGCAGACCCAGCCGGCGGATCCTGCCGCCGGATTGCACCAGCGCCAGTTGCAGGTCGCGAACCTGCCCGACCGGGTGAAGCTGAACCAGAGTACGGCGCACGCCGGAACTCAGCAGATCGGTGTCGGCGGCCAACCGTCTCAGCAGGCCCACGTCCCCGTAGCCGATGCGGGCACGCCACTGCCGCTGTGCGCCGTCCGCAGCCGGCGTGGCTGCAGCCACGCTGATGGCGGTCTGCGGCCACCGGGTCCCATCGGCAGCCACTTGCAGCCGATCCACGTCCAGGCGCCAGCCGTCGGCGGCTCGCTGCCAGCGGAAGCGCCCGGTCAGGGCGGAGAAATGCACGGGATCATCGGCTGGGTGCGCGTGGCCGGCGACGTCCAGCCCGCTGACGGCGGTTACACCGCTCAAGCCTGCAAGGCGGCTGTCCCGCACGTCCGCCCAGAGGCTCAAGTCGGCGGTACCCGCCAGGGACAGACCGGCCGGCTCGCGGCCCGCCGTCCAGGTGCCCAAACGCAGACCCTGACCCTGCATGTACACGGTGCCCTGCCAGTTCCGCAGGCGCCGCAGCGATCCGGTCAGGTGCGCCGAAAAGCGCACGGCCTGGCCCAATGCGGCCGGCAGCAAAGCCTCTCCTTCCAGGCGATGGCGGTCACCACGATTGCTCAGGCGGATGTTGACATCCCTGAATCGCAATGCGTCACCGGACTGACCCACGTCGGTCCAACTGACGGTGCTTTGCACGATGGCCGCGTGCCGCTGGTGCAGCAGCGCCGCCAGCGGCAGATTCCGCACCGGACGATTCTCGAAACCGCGCAGCACGATGCGCCCGTTTGCCAGCCGCTCCAGGTCCAGCCGGGTCGCCACCACGGTGACCCCGTCCGCCACCGGACGGCGCGCCCGGATCGAGCCCCACAGGCTGAGAGTGATACGCAATTCCCGAGCCGCCAGCAGCACCTGCCCGCTCTGGTGGTCGAGCACACGTACGCCCCCGAAGCGGATGACCGGATCCAGGCCCTGCCAGGTCGCGCGCAGGCTCCTGATACGCACCGGTTCTCCCACCCGCTGGCTCACCCAGGCTTCCACGTCGGCCCGATAGCCGCTGACCACCGGAAACAGGAAACGCGCGGCGCTGGTCAACACGGCGGTGGTGATGACCAGCGCAGCCAACAGGTACCAGAAGACACGAAGAAGACGCCGCAGCACGGTCTTCACACACGTCCTTCACAGGACGCGCCGGTTGTTGTGCAGGTCGGGAGGTAGGGCATGACGTGAATCCAGATCACCGGGCACGCGCGGTCACATCAACACGACGTCGTATTGTTCCTGCGTGTAAAGCTGCTCCACCTGCAGCTGAATGGGTTTGCCGATGAACGCTTCAAGCTCGGCCAGACTGGTGGACTCCTCGTCCAACAGCAGGTCCACGACGTCCTGGGCGGCCAGCACCAGCAACTTGTCGGCGTCGAACTGGCGGGCCTCGCGAAGGATTTCCCTGAAGATTTCGTAGCAGACCGTTTCGGCCGTCTTCAGCGAGCCACGCCCCCCGCAGGTATGGCAGGGCTCGCACAGCACATGCTCCAGGCTTTCGCGGGTGCGTTTGCGGGTCATCTGCACCAGACCCAGATTGGAGACCTCGCTGATATGGGTCTTGGCGTGATCGCGCTCGATGCTCTTTTCCAGCGCACGCAGCACCTGACGCTTGTGATCCTCCTGCTGCATGTCGATGAAATCGACGATGATGATGCCGCCCAGGTTGCGCAGGCGCAGCTGCCGGACGATGGCCTGGGCCGCCTCCAGATTGGTCTTGAAAATGGTCTCTTCCAGGTTGCGATGACCCACATAGGCACCGGTATTGACGTCGATGGTGGTCATCGCCTCGGTCTGGTCGATGATCAGATAGCCGCCGGATTTGAGCTGCACCTTGCGCTCCAGCGCCTTCTGGATTTCGTCCTCCACACCGTACAGATCGAACACCGGCCGTTCGCCGGGATAATATTCCAGCAGCGTCGCCAACTCGGGAATGAACTCCTGGACGAACGGCATCGCCTTCTGGAAGGTCTCCCGGGAATCGATACGCACTTTCTCCACCGCGGTTCCGACCATGTCGCGCAACACTCTCAATACCAGCGGCAGATCTTCGTAGACGATGGTCTCCGGCTGCGCACGGGCGGCGCGCTCCTGGATCGAGGTCCAGAGCTTGCGCAGAAAGACCATGTCGGCGATCAGCGCTTCCGGATCGGCGCCTTCGGCGGCGGTACGCACGATGTAGCCGTGGTCCTCGGCTTCCGCCATGCCGCGCTGGACAGTCTCCTTGAGCCGGGCGCGCTCGGCATCATCCTCGATACGCTGGGAAACACCGATGTTGCAGGCACCCGGCATCAGTACCAGACAACGCGAAGGAATCGTGATGTGGGTGGTAAGCCGCGCACCCTTGGTGCCAAGAGGGTCCTTGATGACCTGCACCAGTACCTGCTGGCCCTCGTGCACGAGCTGGGTGATGTTATCGGTCTTGCGCTCGCCGGCCGGCCCTTCGCTTTCCGTTGTGGCGATATCCGAGGCATGCAGAAACGCGGCCCGCTCCAGTCCGATGCTCACGAACGCGGCCTGCATACCGGGAAGCACTCGGGTTACCACGCCCTTGTAGACGTTGCCCACCAGCCCGCGACGGCGCGTGCGCTCGATGAACACCTCCTGCAGGACGCCGTTCTCCACCAACGCCACGCGGGTTTCGCGGGGCGTCACATTGACCAGAATCTCCTCACTCATTCATGAGTCCTTAGGGTGCGGCCGGGCACAGACCGCATACTCGACATCCCGGCATTCATCGACTTGTTCATCCACGCTGTCAGTGACTTGCCTGCAGGCCGGTGCCCGAGGCGCCGGAGACCCGCCGGGCATCCATCTCTTTTATCCCGGGACGCAAGCCGCAACTGTGACCCATGCGGCAGACACCGCAGCACAAATGCCGCCATCAGTCCGCGACCCGCCAGACGGGAAGCAGCTCGTAACCGAACTCGGCCAGCAGTTGCGCGGTCTCGTACAGGGGCAGTCCCATGACCCCCGAGTAGCTGCCCTCCAGATAGCTCACGAAAGCCGCGCCCAATCCCTGGATGGCATAGGCGCCGGCCTTGTCCGACGGTTCTCCGCTTTCCCAATAGGCCCGGCGTTCCCGTTCACTCAGCGTCCGGAAAGTCACGGTGCTGGCACTGACGGTCACAACCTCCCGGCTTTCCTGCACCAGCGCCACGCCGCTCAACACGCGATGGCTGCGCCCGCTCAGGTCGGACAGCATCGCCAGGCCGTCGTCGCGGTCGCGAGGTTTGCCCAGCACCTGCCCGTCCAGCACCACCACGGTGTCCGCCCCCAGCACCGGCGCGTCCGCCCCGCGCTGGGAAGCCCGCCACCCGGCCCGTGCCTTGTCGAGGGCCAACCGGCTCACGTAACGCTCCGGAGTTTCACCCGGGGCCAGGGCCTCATCCACCTCGACGGCCAGACGCTGGGCGGGAACCCCGATCTGGGCAAGCAGCTCCCGGCGTCGGGGAGAAGCGGACGCCAGGTAGATGCCTGCAAGGCGCTCGGTGGAACTGTCGGACACCATAGGTTATCCAGCCCGTGCCGCTCAGCCGCGATGATAGGGATGACCGGCGACGATGCTCCAGGCCCGGTACAGCTGCTCCGCCACCAGGATGCGCACCAACGGATGCGGCAAGGTCAAAGCCGACAGCGACCAGCGCACCTCCGCCCGTGCCTCGCAGTCGCGCCACAAGCCGTCCGGTCCTCCGATCAGCAGTGCCCGATCCCGTCCGTCGGCCAGCCAGGTCCGCAGCTGGTCGGCCAGCGTCCCGGTGCTCCAGCTGCGGCCCGCCACATCCAACGCCACCACCATGCTGCCACGGGGAATCGCAGCCAGCATGCGCTCGCCCTCCTCGCGCACGGCCCGTCCCGGGTCCGAGCTGCGGGTCCGCTTGCCGGGCGTAATCGGCACCAGGCGCAGGGCACACTCCCTGGGCAGACGCTTGGCGTACTCCTGGTACCCCGTATCCACCCAGCTTTCCAGCCGTGTACCCACCGCGATCAGGTGAATCTGCATGACCGACAACAACACCGCACGCCAGCGGACGTCACTTTCCGGCGCTGCGCGCCGGCAGGGCGGCCTCGCCGCCTTCGCCCACCGACCAGAGTTTTTCCAGGTTGTAGAAGTCGCGTATCCGGGGCAGCATCACATGCACCACGATTTCGCCCAGATCGACGAGCACCCATTCGCCCTCGCGTTCGCCCTCCACACCCAGAGGCGGCATGCCCGCCTTCTTGGCCTCGTGAATCACGTTGTCGGCAAGGGATTTCACATGCCGGTCGGAGGTGCCGCTGGCGAACACCATCACGTCAGTGATGGATGTCCGTTCGCGCACATCCAGCACCCTGATATCCTTGGCCTTGAGATCCTCCAAAGCCTTTACCACCAGCTCCTTCAACGACTCAGCTTGCATATCGCCCCGTCTTTGGTTCCGCGGCACAGGAGGCCGCTAGTCGTAGATGTGTTCGTCCCGTAGATATCCGAGCACCCGGTCCGGGAGCAGGTAACGGGGGTTCATGCCCTGCGCCAGCTGTTGGCGAATGTAGGTTGCGGCAATTTCCAACTGGGTGACCGTACAAAACAGCAGGCGCCCCGCCGGGGAGCGTGCCAGGTCCGCCGGCTGCTCAGCCTGCCGGCTGCCGACAAGCGCGGCCAGGGGTCCCTCCGTGGGCGCGTCCCAGCCGGGGCGGCGCATCACGATCAAGTGCGCGAGCTCGGCCAGCTCCTCCCAGCGATGCCAGCCGGGAAGACCCAGAAAGGCGTCCATGCCCAGCATCAGACACAGGGGTCGGGCACCCATTTCCCCGCGCAGCGCTTGCAGGGTATCGACCATGTAG
>Ga0102956_1000093_pt1 | contig 27839 bp, 28 predicted proteins | sample SalPonF2_A_D2_MG_FD_84515 | JGI IMG/M metagenome (GOLD analysis project Ga0102956, IMG submission 84515) | Salt pond soil microbial communities from South San Francisco under conditions of wetland restoration - Salt Pond MetaG SF2_A_D2_MG ...
CGCCGGTCCAGGCTTTCCAGGAGAGCCTGGTTTTGCTCCTCGATACTCATCTCCACGCGGGTACGCAACATCTCGGTGGCGCGGGCAATACGCTGCGACATGTCCTGCAGGTGAATTTCCAGTGCGCTGCAGGTATCGACGGCAGGACTGAGCCGGCGGTCGAGGAATTTGGCGAGGCTCGACATACCCGGTAATGCCTCCTCGCGCAGATCCGCGAGCCGTCTGGTCACGATGTGGTGATAAGCGCGGGTCGCGGAGAAGCGGTAGTTGGTGCGGCTGCGATGATGCTCGATTTCATTCGCCAGAACGTTGATCCGTTGCAGCATCGCCTGCTCGTCGGCGGTTGTGCGCAGGCTAAGGTTGTCGGCGATTATCGATCCGAGTTCTGCGTCGATGCGCTGAGCATTCGGCCAGATGTTCTTGGCGACCGGATAACCCAGCAATGCCATGATGCGGTAAGTTTCGACCTCCAGCACGCGCTGGGTGGTTCTGCCCGCCTGGAAGTCGCTGAGCCCGCGATTGTAGACCAGGTAGCGTGCGAAACCGTCGCTATGGATCCGGAAGCTGGTGAAAAGCGCAGCACGACGGCCAACGATGTGGCTGCCGAAAAGGACCTGGCCCTCGAACATCTCGCGCATGGCGTCACCATGCGGATCGGGCGGGTCGCCGGGCATCATTACCAGGTGCGCGGCGACAACGCTACGGCCCGGCCCGGCCTCGCGCCATTCGGTGGGCAGAAAATCCAGCGCCGTGCGTGAAAACGGCGATGTATCGCAGCCGGCGCGGATGAAGCTATAGGCGCAGAACTCGGTATGCCGCTCCCAGCGTAGTTCAAAGCCGGGGAACGACTGGTAATAACAGCTTGCGTCGGCGGCCGGCGGGTTGACGCTGTAGCGTCGTGCCAGTTGCGATAAATGTTCTATGTGGGTCGGAATCTCGGTATCTTCAGCCGGGATGGCGATATGCGATACGCATGCCGGCGCAACCACCTCGGGAAACGGACGGGCATGGAGTTCCTCGTAGAGTTCGCTGCGAAGCTGGTGCGATTTGATAGGCGTATCCATTTTTCAGGTCGGAACGCCTGTGGTCGAGGCGTCCTCAGATTTCCTCGTAACTCCATCCCTGCCGCACCCGCGTGTAGATACGCTCGATAGCAATCGAACCGGTATCGACCCCGGGCAGTAAGCCCACCTCTACACCCTGCAGCGCCAGGCGCTCGATAGTCCGGGCACAAGCGTAAAGCCGCAGGCTCGGATAATCGCGCTGCAATGCGCCGATACGCTCGGCAAACGGCGTCACGTCATTACGAAACAGTGTGAGCCCCTGTCCGTTGGCGATCAGTTCGACCTCAGGCGCGTTGCCATTGTACTCGAAGCCGGCAAGTATCAGTTCGGCCTGATCGAGACTGCGCTCCATCTCAGCCGGGTCGTCGCTCGCAAGATGGAGGACAATTCGCTGCCGCTCATCTTCGGCTCGGGCAGACGGCAGCACCCAGTCGCTGCGAACCACATAGTCGTCGATGACTGCATTGGCGCCGGAGCGCTGTCCGGCAAACCAGCTCGCGGCACCGACAATGGCGATCAAAGCGGCCGCCGCGGCCCACGGGATCGCGCGGAACCGGGACCTATCGTCGGCGCGGATTGCGCGCACCGGCGCGGGTGGCGGCCGGTAGGCGTGGCGCAACAGGTCTTTCATCCGCCGGATGTCGTCCAGGCGCGCCGCGACTTCCGCATCGGCGAGGGCCAGCTGCAGTACTGCCTCGGAGTCTTCGGCGCAAAGTTGCCCGTCGACATGGGCATTCAGCATTTCGTCGGAAATTATCGATTTATCCATCACTTGACTCTTCTGATGCGGCGACCGGCTGTTTCCTCGGGAAGTCCCATGTCGGGATGCAGACGGTCTTTCAGCGCCCGGCGTGCCCGGCACAACCGGCTCATTACCGTACCGAGCGGGATGTCCAGCGCCGCGGCGACATCGTTGTAGGAACTGCCCTCAAGATCGATCAGGGTAATCACCTGGCGCTGCGCAAGGGGCAGGGTGGCGACTGCGCACCGCACCCGGGTAACCACGTCTTCGCGCTCTGCCGCCCGCAGTGCGCTTTCGGTCCACGGGCCGCGCTCGGGATCGAATTCCTCGGTTTCGCGTTGGCGGCGATGAAAATCGTGCAGGCAGTTGGCGAGAATCCTGTGCAACCAGCCGTCTATCGCCGCCGGATCCCTGAGTTGCGTGCGTTTCTGCAGCGCCTTGTAAAGTGCCTGCTGGACGAGATCGTCCGCGAGATACCGGTCATGGCACCATGCGAAAGCCATGCGGTAGAGACGCTCGCGGCGCCGCTCCAGGCGCGCACTGAACTCGCGACGTGAGAAAAATCCGGTAACCAGGCCCACCGTGCCTCCCTTGAATGGCCAGTTGGCGCTACCGCCGTGGTCGGGGCGCGCGCTGTTTGGAATAAAGACGACGCGTGGCACGGGATTATTCCGTTGTGCCGTCGCGTCTGGTTAAGATGATACCTTCTGCTGGCGGCCAGGTGACGGCGGCTCACGACGGAGACTATGACATGGCGCGACTGAAAATGCGCATCCATTGCGGCGCGATCCTGTTGGTATTTGCGGCGATTTTTCCGGCCTTCCCGCTTGCGGCCGAGGAGACCGTGCAGATGACCTACCAGGGTTTGCGGCTGAATGCGGTGCTTTCCGAAACCGATAACCGCGACGCGCCGGTTTTCCTGTTGCTGCACGGCACGCTGGCGCACAACGATATGGAAATCATGCGGTCGTTACGCGAAGTTCTGCATGAAGAGGGGATTGCGAGCCTGGCCGTAACTTTGAGCCTGGGCGTGGACGACCGCAGCGGAATGTATGACTGCAATGCGGAGCACCGGCATCGCCACACCGACGCAATCGGCGAGCTCGAGGCGTGGCGAAAATGGCTGGTCGAACGCGGATACCCGCGCCAGGTCCTGCTGGGACATTCGCGTGGCGGCAACCAGGTTGCCTGGTACCTGACGCAACAGCATCCGCAATCGGTCGTGGCGGCCGTGCTGGTCGCGCCCCAGCTGTGGCAGCGTGACAAGGCGGCAGCCGCTTACGCGGAGCGCTTCGGCGTGCCGTTGCAGGCGCAACTCGATCGCGCCGAGCAACTGCGAAAATCCGCTGGCGATGATGCGCTGATACGAGATTCGGGATTTGTTTACTGTGAGGGTGCGACCGTGAGCGCGGCGGCGCTGCTTTCCTATCATGCTCCGGATGAACGCATGCATACGCCTTCCCTTGTCGCAGCGATCGAACCGCCGGTGCTGGTGATCGCCGCGAGCGAGGATCAGAGCGTGCCCGGAGTTGCCGCGGCGATGGGGGAGGGCGGTGACGCCAGCGTCGTGGAAATCGACGGCGCCGATCACTTCTTCCGCGATCTATACGTTTACGACATGGTTGAGGCGATCGTAGAGTTCCTCGATGCCAATGACCTCTGGTAACGGTTCATCGCCGGTCCGGCAGGTCTAGCGTATGTCCTCGTTGCGCTGTTTCTTGGTCAGCACCTGCGGCTGGATAAGCGCGTAGCCCTGGAGTTGCCAATGAGCCAGTTCGGTGATGCCCGACGGAACGACTGTCACGAAATCAGGCAGGTCGTCCGCGGTATAGCCGAAATCCTGTAGCGCTATCGCGCAGACGCGGAATTCGACGCCGAGGCTCGCGTAATAGCGCATCCGCTCTACCGCTTCGCGATACTGTTCATAATTTTGCCCGGCCAGGGTCACGATCTCGGTGCCGTGGATAACGACCTTCAGTTCGAGGTCTTCCGGCGCATAATCGTAGGGTGCGGCGGTGAGCGGATTCATCAGCGAGCGGACCCAGTAGAGGGCGCTGGCGATTTTTTCCGGATCGTCGAAGTAGAAGTCGAAAACCGCTTTCTGCGCTGTGTAAGGGGTCTCGACGACTTCCGCGGCGATTACCGGCGGTTGCGCGGCAGCGGCAAGGCACAGCAGTGTAATGCACGCGATTAGCGTGTCGAGCGGCGACGGCAATAAGTGATTTTCCGCATTGACCCGTTGTCTCATTCGTAATTTCCTTGGAGTTGACATAAGTTGTTGGGCCTGGGGGCCCGGTAAGGGCGTGGTCGGCTGGTCTCTGCGGGCAGCCGGTTCGTGGTGCTTTGCGCCGGAATAAATTTCCACCTTAGCGCGTCTTGGCCAAAAGGGGAGAAAGCGATGAGCGACAAACCAGCGGGTCAGAGACGCGACTTGAAGGCTTTGCTTGCGCAGGAGGCCGGCAAGTTGCCGCAACCCGAGCGACGGGCGTTTCTCGCAAACGGTCTGACGCTGGCGGGCGGTGCGATGCTTGGCTCAGCCACATCGGCGGCGGCCGCCAACCTGCCACCGGAGGTGCCCCCCTGGACCCGTTCAGTCGGGCGTGGTGTGGTTACCGTTCCGTACGGGATGCCTTCGCGATACGAACAGGACATCGTTCGTCGTACCGTGCCGTGGTTGACGGCAAGCGCAATCTCATCGATCAGCTTCACGCCGTTACACCGCCTGAAAGGCATTATTACGCCTAACGGACTGGTTTTCGAGCGGTACCACGGCGGCGTCCCCGAAATCGATCCGGCCGAGCATCGCCTCATGGTCCACGGCCTGGTGGACAGGCCTTTGATATTTACCATGGACGACCTGATGCGCTTTCCGAGCGTTTCGGTTATCCGCTTTATCGAGTGCCCGGCCAACGGTGGCATGGAGTGGCGCGGCGCGCAGATGGAGGCGCTGCAGTTCACCCATGGGATGCTGTCATGCTGTGAATGGACCGGTGTGCCACTGGCAACGCTGTTGCAGGAGGTCGGTGTCAGCGCCGAAGCGAAGTGGTTGCTGGCAGAGGGCGCGGACGGTTCCGGAATGTCGCGCAGTATCCCGCTGGAAAAGGCGCTTGACGACTCGATTGTGGTGTATGCCCAGAACGGCGAAATGTTGCGTCCGGAGCAGGGTTACCCGCTGCGGTTGCTGAACCCGGGTTGGGAGGGCAATACCAGCGTCAAGTGGCTGCGCCGGCTTGAGCTTGGCGATGCAGCCTGGTATCACCGCGAAGAGACGTCCAAATACACCGACCTGATGCCGGACGGGCGGGCGCGCAAGTTCTCGTGGGTGCAGGAAACCAATTCGGTTATTACCTTCCCGTGCCCGGAAAACGGGCTGAAACAAGCCGGCAAGTATGAAATCGAGGGCCTTGCGTGGTCGGGGCGGGGCCGGATCAAGCGCGTGGATGTGTCCGTCGATGGGGGTGTCAGCTGGCGCTCTGCGCGCGTGAAGGGCCTGATTTTGCCCAAGGCGCTCACCCGGTTCGGTCTTGAATGGGACTGGGATGGCGGACCTGCGTTATTGCAAAGCCGGGCGGTCGATGAGACCGGATACGTGCAGCCGACCCTCGCCCAACTGCGCGAAGCACGCGGCGTCGAATCCATCTATCATAAAAATGCGATCCATACCTGGCGCGTCGCTGAAGGCGGAGGCGTTACGAATGTGCAGATTGAGTAGGACGTTTGTCGGCCTTTGCGCGCTGCTCGCTGGTTCCGCCTGCACGCCCGAACCGGCGCAGCCGCCGGTTTCCGTGGCAAGTGGCAGCGGGGCTGGCACGATGGCGGTTGCTGCGCCGCCGGAGACAGCTCCGAGCGCAACCCGTATCGGCTCTACCGCGCGCAATATCGGAACGCTCGACGATATCGAGGAGTTGAGCGTGGCGATCGCGGCAGAGCGCCGGCCCAGCGGTTATTTTGGTTATGGTGACCCGGCGACACCCGAACAGATCGCCGGCTGGGATATCGACGTGCGTCCGGATGGCAAGGGCCTGCCACCCGGCAGCGGCACCGCGGAACAGGGTGAGGCTCTTTACGAGGAGAAATGTTCGACCTGTCACGGCGTGTTCGGCGAGGGCGAGGGACGTTGGCCCAAACTGGCCGGGGACGAGCCGCTGACGGGCGAACGTCCGGAGAAGACAGTTGGCAACTACTGGCCTTACGCGAGCACCCTGTGGGACTATGTGCACCGGGCGATGCCATTTTACGAGCCGCAGTCGCTGAGCGACGATGAGGTCTACAGCGTCGTCGCCTACGTGCTCTATCTGAACGAACTGATCGAGTACGACTTCGAACTCAACCAGAGCAATCTCGCAGCGGTCGAGATGCCGAACAGAGACGGTTTTTTTGTGGATCCGCGCCCCGATGTCGTCAACGCCGTCTGCATGGAGGATTGCAAGAATCCCGACGACATACGGATCACCTGGGATTCTACCGAGCTTGGAGTGACCCCGACCCAGCATTTCCAGGACGACGTTGCCGATGCCGCAGCGCCCGCGGCCGTCGCATCTGCTACGCTTGACGATGCTGTCGGGCAAAGAGTCTACGATCAGGCCTGCAAAACTTGTCACGGCCCCGGATTGGCTGGAGCGCCCGTTGTCGGTGACGCCCCCGCATGGGCGGCGCGTCGCGACCAGGGTCTGGACGTACTTGTCCGGCACGCTGTGGAAGGTTTTCAGGGCGAGGCCGGATACATGCCGGCGAAGGGCGGACAAGTGCAGCTCGGTGACGACGAAGTCGCTGCTGCGGTGTCTTATATGCTACAAAATAGTGGCGCTGCCGATTAGTTGCGGTATCGGTGCAAGGGGTTGAGTATTAACCCAATTGTGAATGGTGACGGAGGAAGATGATGCGACAGATTTCGCTTGGGGCCGTGCTGGCCGGCCTGGTAGCGGCGATACTCGCCATACTGCTGCCCGCGACGCTGGCTGTTGGTCAGGATGCTACGGCGGTGGCAGAAGGCGAGAAACTCGCTTTCGATCGCACCAAAGGCAACTGTCTGGCTTGCCACATGATCGACGGCGGTGATCTCGCCGGAAATATCGGACCGCCGTTGCTGTCGATGCAGCAGCGTTTCCCGGATCGTGCGCAGTTGCGCGCCCAGATCTGGGATTCGACCGTCAAGAATCCGCAGACCCTCATGCCACCATTTGGCCGCAATCGAATTCTGAGCGAAGACGAAATCGACAGAATCGTCGATTTTCTCTACACGCTTTAGTCCGAATTTCCGAAGGAGCAGATCATGAAATTGCACAGACGCGTTTTTCTTTCCGGTGCCATCGCGATTTCGGCGTTGCTCGCGCTTCCGCGCGCCCTACTCGCGGCCTATCCGACCAAGGCGTTCGGCGCCGATAATGCGGATGACGCGCTGAGCACGCTGCTGGGCAGTGCCGAACACTCGCCAAGTGACAAGATCACACTCACGGCGCCCGATATCGCGGAGAACGGTGCGGTCGTGCCGATCAGTGTTGCGACATCGCTCGAAGGGGCTGAGTCGATCAGCGTGCTCGTCGAGGAGAACCCGCAGCCGCTCGTTGCCTCGTTCGATCTGACCCCTGGCACGATGGCGGACGTCTCCACCCGAATCAAAATGGGCAAGACGTCAAACGTAATTGCGGTCGTGAAAGCCAATGGCAAGCTGTATTCGACCAGCAAGGAAGTCAAGGTAACCATCGGCGGCTGCGGCGGCTGAGCTCAAATCGAGAGGTAACGAACATGGCCAGTGGAATTCGTATCCGCGCCAAACTGAAAGACGGGGTCGCCGAGGTCAAATGCCTGATGAAGCATGACATGGAGACCGGCACTCGCAAGGACACGAAGACCGGTGAGCTGATACCGGCCCACCACATTACCGATGTCACTTGTGAACACAACGGCAAAGTCGTGATGACCGCGCACTGGGGACCGGCGGTGTCGAAAAACCCGTATTTCGCGTTCCAGGTGAAGGACGCGAAACCCGGCGATACTATCAAGGTTTCCTGGGTCGATAACAAGGGTGCGACTGACAGTGTCGAGGAGACGCTGAAGTAGGCAGCGCTGCCGTTGGCGGCTGATTTGGAGTCAATTATGAAGAAAGTTTTTCCGCTTGTATTCGCGCTTTCGGCGCTTTTTTCGGGACAGCTGCTGGCTGACCCGGAGTCCGACCGCGAAGCGTTCGTCAAGTACTTCGAACAGCGTTTTCCCGATGTTGCATTGGAAAATTATGCCAATGGCATTTATGCGCTGGATAAACCGGCGTATGAGCAATGGCTGCAGATCGAGGAGTTCCCGCCGTACGAACTGGCGATCGAGGAGGGCGAGCAGTTGTTCAATACGCCATTTGCCAATGGCAAGGGCTATGCCGACTGTTTCCCCGACGGCGGTATTGGGATACGCCAGAATTACCCTTACTTCGACACCGATCGCGGCGAGGTCGTGACGCTCGAATATGCGATCAATCTGTGCCGCGAGGCCAACGGTGAGCAACCGCTCAAGTACAAGAAGGGTCCGATAGCGTCGATTTCGGCCTACATGGCCTATACGTCGCGCGGCAAACCGTTTGCGATGGACCTCGGTGACGACCCGCGCGCGCTTGCCGCCTACGAACAAGGCAAGCAGTTCTACTATTCCAAGCGCGGCCAGCTGAACTTCTCGTGCGCAGATTGCCATATAAAAAATGCCGGCATGCAAATTCGCGCGGATCGCCTGAGTGCCGGGCTGGGACACGCGACGCATTTCCCGGTCTATCGCTCTAAGTGGGGCGATATGGGTACGCTGCACCGGCGTTTCGATGGCTGCAACAAACAGGTGAGAGCCGAGCCGCTTCCCGCCCAGGGCGAGGATTACCGAAATCTCGAGTACTTCCTCTCCTACATGAGCAACGGGATGGAAACCAATGGTCCCGGTGCGCGCAAATAGCGTCCGGCCTCAAAGGGGTACAAAAATGAAAAAAGTTTTTCTGGCTGCAGCCCTGGTCGTTGCCGCATTGCCCGGTTGCGGTCAACGCGACGAGGCTGACGTAATGCGGGAATCCGAAGATGTCGTTGCCGAGGCGAGAAAAGAGTACGACGCGGAACAGGAGGCCGCCAAGCAATCCTCGGCCGATGCCGCGCCGGCTGTGTCGCTGGCCGACGAGTTCGCGGATGCCTACACCCATGCCGAGGCGACGCTCAGGCAGGCTCGGGAGATGAAGTATTCCTGGACCACGACGGCGCCGCTGCTCAAGGCGGCATCCGAGGCCGCGGAATCTGGCGATTACGAGAAAGGCATGAGCCTTGTCACCGAGGCGCTGCTGCAGGCTGAGCTGGCGATCGGGCAGGCAACGGAACAGGGAACGGCCTGGAAACAGGCAGTCGTCCAATAGCTCTGTGCGGCCGCCGGCTGGGCGGCCGCAGCCACACCAACATATCGAGGTTGTCTCATGGACAGGAGAGAATTCCTGCGGCTGCTGGGTATGGCGGCCGCGGCGAGCCCGGCTGCGTCGGCGATCTGGTCGCGCGGTGTGCTGGCCGATGAGAAAATGTACGAGGCAGCGCCGTTCGGTAATGCCCGGATCATGCATTTCACCGATTGTCATGCGCAGCTTATGCCGATTTATTTTCGCGAACCCAGCGTAAATCTCGGGCTCGGCGAGGCCTTCGGGCGGCCGCCGCACCTGGTCGGCGAGGCGTTGCTCGAATGGGCCGGAATCGAGCCGAAATCAATGGATGCCCATGCACTGACTTTTCTCGATTTCGCGGATGCGGCGGAGCGCTACGGCAAGGTCGGCGGATTTGCGCACCTGATGACGCTGGTGTCGCGACTCAGGCAGGAGCGTGGCGCCGGAAACTGCCTGTTGCTCGACGGCGGCGACACCTGGCAGGGCTCCGGGACTGCTTACTGGACGCGCGGCCGCGACATGGTCGATGCCTGCAATCTGCTCGGTGTGGATGTAATGACCGGGCACTGGGAATTTACCTACCGGGAACAGGAAGTCCTCGACAATATCGCTGCGTTCAATGGCACTTTTGTCGCACAAAACGTGAGGGTCACCGAGGATGCCTTGTTCGAAGGGGCAGCGGCGTTCGACGAAGACAGCGGGCATGCGTTTGCGCCGTATACGGTAAAACAACTGGGTGAGCGCCGGGTCGCGGTGATCGGTCAGGCGTTTCCGTACACGCCGATTGCAAACCCTGCACGATTTATTCCGAACTGGACATTTGGAATTCGTCACCAGGAAGTGCAACAGCTGGTCGAAAAGATCCGGGACAAGGAAAAGCCGGACGCGGTCGTGCTGTTGTCGCACAACGGCATGGATGTCGATCTGAAACTGGCTTCGGTGGTAACCGGCCTCGACGTGATTTTCGGCGGGCATACCCACGATGGCGTGCCGAAGCCCAGCATTGTCTCCAATCCGGGTGGCAAGACGCTGGTGACCAATGCCGGGTCGAACGGCAAGTTCCTTGCGGTCATGGACCTGGATCTCGCGCCGGGCAAGATGCGCGGATATCGTTATCGGCTGCTACCGGTGTTTGCGAACCTGCTGCCGCCGGATCCGAAAATGCAGGCATTGATAGAGAAAATTCGCGCGCCGTATTCCGATCGCCTTGGCGAGAAACTGGCGGTGTCGCAGTTGCTGCTATACCGGCGCGGCAATTTCAATGGCACCTTCGACCAGGTTATCTGCGATGCATTGCGCGAAGTGGAGGGTGCGGAGATCGCGTTGTCGCCGGGATTCCGCTGGGGTACGACAGTGCTGCCCGGACAGGCCGTGACGATGGAGCACGTACTAGATCAGACCGGCATTACTTACCCGGAAACCTATGTTCGTGAAATGACCGGTGCCGAGATCAAGCTGATTCTCGAAGACGTCGCCGATAATCTGTTCAACCCCGATCCGTTTTACCAGCAGGGTGGTGACATGGTGCGTGTTGGCGGCATGAACTATGTATGTGACCCGACTGCCGCTGCCGGTCAGCGAGTGTCAGCCATGACGCTGGACAATGGCAAGGCCGTGGAGGCTGGGAAAAATTACACCGTATCGGGTTGGGCTACCGTCGGCAGCCAGTCTCCGGGACGGCCGATCTGGGATGTCGTTGCCGACTATTTGCGCGATCGCAAGGTTGCCAATATCGCCAGGCTCAATTCGCCGGCGCTCAAAAATGTTGCGTCGAATCCGGGTCTGGCCGATTATGCCGGCAAGTTCGCTTAGGCAACTTCGTCGTCGCAGGAAACTGGCCGGATGAATCATTTTCGCGAAGCGGCGTGCTTGCGCCGGATTCTGGTCTGTGGCGCCATGGCGCTGGCATTCGCCCGGGTCAGTGCGCAGGAGGCGCCCCCGGTCGGCGACAAACCGTTCGCCGAAGCCGCGATCCTTCTGCAATTGTCGGATCGTGACAGCGCCAAGCAGTCAATGGTGCTGGATGTTGCGAACAATCTGATAAAACACTACGGCGATCCGGAACTGGTCGATATCGAAATCATCGCGTTCGGGCCCGGGGTTGAATTGTATTTTGCCGCTAACGAGCCCGCTCTGAGCGAGAGAATTGCCAGTTTGCGGGTAAGCGGAGTTCGTTTTGTCGTGTGCCAGAACACCCTCGACACGCTTGCACGCGTGCGCGGCAAGTCGCCCGAACTGATCGAGGGGCTGTACTACGTGCAAACCGGCGTCGCGCATATCGTGGAGCGCAGCCGCAACGGTTTCACGCTGGTTCGACCATGAATATTCAGAGTATGCCGGCCTGCTGCGGCGAGACGTGCCGCAGCAGGCCGCGATCGGGGAAATCGATGATCATCAGAAGTTTGTGTTTGGGTGTAATCGGATTGCTGGCGGCAGCGACCGCCGGCGCCGATTCGATGCTCGACGCCGCGACCCGGGCGAAGCTGGAGGCCGCGCTGTCCAGCGAGATACGGACCGACAAAGAGAGGGCGCGCGATGCCAACCGCAAACCGGTCGAGACGCTGGCATTCTTCGGCCTGCGCGACGATATGCGGGTGTTGGAGTTGTTTCCGGGCGGCGGCTGGTACACCAAGTTGCTCGGACCGGTTCTGCGCGAACGCGGCAAGTTATATGTGGCGATGCGCACGGAGCGTGTCCGTGAATTGATTGCGGCCGCGCCACCGCTCGACAAAGTCGAGGCGCTCGACGTCAATCCCGATATGCCGATGACTGCCAGGCGGGGGATTTTCGAGCTGGAGGAGATGTCGTTCTGGCTCGAGGATCTCGATCTGGTGCTGACCTTTCGCAATGCCCACAATTTGACGCCCGACGGCCGCCACAATCTCAATATGGCGGTGTTCGAAGCTCTGAAGCCGGGTGGCTTGTACGGGGTGATCGACCATACGCGGCGCCACATGGAGCCGGACAATAACGTCAATGGCCGGCGCGTGGACCCGGTCCGGATGATCCATGAGAGCGAGGCCGCCGGTTTCGAGTTTGTCGGTTTCTCCGACCTGCATTACCGCTCGTCAGATGGTCTCGAAAAGGAGGTCGGCGATGCCAGCGTTACCGGCCGCACCGACCGCTTTACCCTTCTTTTTCGCAAGCCGGTCGAGTGACCCCGCCCCGGCCGCTGTGACCGCGTCAGTTACCGCGACAGCCGATACAATTCCAGGAAGCGATCTATCATCAGGGGTACATGGCGCGCGCGCCACTCCACCGGTGGCGGCGGGCTGAGATTGCATAGAACTTCCATGTGCGGATGACCGCGCAACAGTGATACCAGGAAACCGGCGGCTTCCTCCGGATCGTCGATCTGCAGCAGCCCGCGACGTCCGCACTCCGCCATCAGCTCGCGCAGCACCGCGAATACGCGGCGCGGTCCCTGCTCGAAAAAAGTGTCTGCAATTTCAGGATGGGCGACGCTTTCGGCGATGACTGTACGCCACATCGAGACGGCTTCTTCGTCATATATCAGGTCGACGAAACGCCGGCCGAGTTCGATGAGCTGGGTTCGCAGGTCGCCAAGCGGATGGCAGACAGTGGCGTCGAGAAAATATTCCTCGACTTTGCCCGCGATCACCGCGGCGAACAGCTCCTCCTTGGATCGGAAATGCGAGTAAACCGTTTGCTTGGACACGCCGGCTTCTGCCGCGACGGCATCCATCGAGCTGCGGTGCAGCCCGTTGTCGAGAAAGAGCTGGGCGGCGGCCCGGCGAATGGCGTCGCGTTTCTCCTCGCTTTTGGGCCGGCCGCTGCGTTTTTGTGTCGTCGTCGAATCCATCTGTGAATTTTTTGCGAAAACCTTTTTCAAACTGGACTGTCTAGTCTAGTATATAGCAGAGACACCGCAAATGACGAGGACTGCCCCGATGACAGTTGCCGCAATGCAGGGCACGCACGACCGATTGACCGGTTCCCGGGCCGGGATCGGCGTTGCACTGGCATTACTGCTGGCGGCTGGACCGGGCCTGGCCGACGTGCCGGCGTTGACGGTCGCGACCGAGCCGGCCCAGTCACAACAGGCCTACCAGTCGCGCCGGGTTTTTGTGGGTCGGATCGAGGCGTTGCGCCAGAGCGACCTGGGTTTCGAACTGGGCGGGCGGCTCGAGCGGGTGATTGTCGATGACGGCGACCGGGTCGATGCGGGCGCAGTTCTCGCGGTACTCGACACGGCGCGACTGGAGGCCCGGCGGGCCGAATTGACGGCGGCGCTGCAACAGGTTCGTGCCGATCTCGGACTGGCCCGGGCCACACTGGCGCGGACTGAAGAAGCGGCCGGGTTCAACGGTGTGTCGGGCCAGGAACTCGATGAGGCGCGGGAGCGGTTCAATGCTCTGCAGGCGGCGGAAAGACTGGCGAAGTCGCGGGTTGCCACGGTCCAGGTCGACATCGACAAGAGTACGCTGCGGGCGCCTTACGCCGCGGTCGTGATACGCCGCTTCGCCGACGAGGGCCAGGTGCTCGGAGCCGGCCAGCCGGTACTGGGATTGCAGGAGGATGGCCCGCTCGAGATTCGGGTCGGCGTAACGGGCCGGGGACTCGACGGCCTGCGGCGCGGACAACGTCGCGAGATCGAGGTCGATGACAGGTTGTTGATGACCGAGGTGCGCGCGATTCTGCCCGTGCGTGGCGCCGGCACCCGGACTGTCGATGTGGTTCTCGGTCTGGATGAAGACGACAGCGGTTTGCGGCCGGGTGACCTCGTCAACCTCGCCTTGCCGGTAGAGGTAAAGCAACCCGGCTTCTGGTTGCCGATCAGCGCTCTTACCGAGGGTGTGCGGGGTCTCTGGGCCGTGTACATCGCCCAACCGTTGGATCCGGGCTCGCAAGCCGAATCGGAAAGCGCGGGCACCCATCGCCTGGCGCGGCGCACGGTCGACGTTTTGCACGAGGAATCCGACCGGGTCTTTGTCCAGGGACTGCTGCGCGACGGTGATCAGGTCGTGGTCGACGGAACCCAGCGCATCGTGCCGGGTATGGTGGTCCGTCTCGGCGTGCGGCGCACCGCGGCGAACAACGACCAGGGCTAGCGTGTCCGGACCGGAAAAAGCTGAGCTGGGTGGCATGGCGACCGTGTTTATTCGCAACGGTCACCTGTTGTTTCTCGCGATAGCGGTGCTTGTTGTCGCCGGGCTTTCCGCCTTCGGTAACCTGCCGCGTATCGAAGACCCGCGGATGACGCTGCGCAACGGAGTCATCGTCACGGCCCTGCCAGGCGCGTCGGCGACCCGGGTCGAGGCCCTGGTGACCGAGAAAATCGAAAACCGGCTGGAGGAACTCGGTGAAATCAAGCGGGTGGACTCGACCTCCCGGACCGGGATCTCGCTGATCACGTTCGAACTGCAGGACAGTATTACGGACGATACCAACGAAGCAGCGTTGTCGAAGATCCGCGACAAGCTCGATGACGTTCAGCGCGAACTACCGCCCAACGCAAGCAAGCCGGATCTCGACGACAAGCGGGGTGCCGTCGCATTCTCGCAGGTCGTCGCGTTGCAGTGGAAAGCCGACCAGCCGCCGCAACTCGGTATTCTCAACCGCTATGCGCAGGAACTGGCCGACCGCTTGCGCAATCTTCCCGGTACCGAATGGGTGCAGTTCTACGGTGAGCCGCGCGAGGAAATCACCGTCACGCTCGATCCGGCCGAAATGTCGGCACTCGGGATATCCGCAGCCGATGTCGCTGCGCGACTTGCTGCCGCGGACGTCAAGAATCCGGCCGGACAGCTGCGCACCGACCAGCGTGACCTGATTCTCGAGGTGGTCGGCGAACTGGACTCGGTGCAGCGGATTGCCGCGGTGCCTATCGTCGACGACGGCTCCGGGCGGGTCGTGAAGATCGCCGATCTGGCCAGCGTCAAAAGACAATGGCGTCAGCCGGCGGACGAGATTGCGTTGGCCAATGGCCGCCGAGCGGTGATGATCGGGACCAGGACCGACAGGACCGTCCGGGTGGACCAGTGGGCAGAGGCCGCTAACGCGCTGGTCGCGGAATTTGCCAACGAACTCGATGACGGCGTCGCGGTGGACGTGGTTTTCGACCAGAGCGACTACACGGTGAAACGCCTCGCAGATCTGGGTAACAACCTGCTGGCGGGTGCGCTGGTGGTGATGCTGGTCGTGCTCATCGGGATGGGCTGGCGGGCGGCATTGATCGTTGGCGCTGCATTGCCGCTGGCAGCGGCTGCAACCTTGTTTGGCCTGACATTTTTCGGCCAGCAAATTCATCAGATGACGATCTTCGGCATGATCATTGCGATCGGCCTGTTGATCGACAACGCGATTGTCGTCACCGACGAAGTGCGCAAGCATCTCGCGGCGGGCGAAGAACGGGTGGCGGCGGTAAATGCGGCGGTTCAGCACCTGTTTGTGCCGCTGTTCGCATCGACGCTTACGACGGTACTCGGCTTTATGCCGGTGTTTCTTCTGAAAGGAAATATCGGCGACTTCATTGGTCCGATTGCGCTCAGTGTCGTGCTCGCACTGCTCTCTTCGTTCGTTATTTCGATGACACTCATCGCGGCGCTAGCCGGGCGCTTCGGCAAGCCCGACTCGGCCGGCGAGGTGCTGCCATGGTGGCACGATGGTCTTATGTTGCCGCGTGCGGGCCGCTACTACCGGCGGATGCTCACCGCGGTCGTGCGCAGGCCTCTGCGCGCAGCGGCCATGTGCCTGATTTTGCCGGTGCTGGGATTTTTGCTGCTCGGTACTATTGATACGGAGTTTTTTCCGCCTGCCGATCGTGATCAGTTCGAGATCAAGGTCTGGCTCGGCGACGACGCATCAATCGCCAAAACCCGTGCGCTGGTGGACGAGATAGACACCGTGCTGACTGAACGCGGCGGCGTAAAACGGATTGACTGGGTCGTTGGCCGTGCATTCCCCATTGTCTATTACAACGCGATCATGCGAGAGGACAACAATCCGTCGCATGCGCATGCGGTCGCAGTTGCAGAGAGCCTGGCCGAAGCCAAGAAAATGGTCCCGGACATGCAGTTATTGCTACGGGAAAAATTCCCGGAGGCGGCTATCGTGGTGCAGTCATTTGGACAGGGACCGCCAGTCGACGCGCCGGTGGGATTCCGGGTCTTCGGGCCAAACCCGGACCGGCTGCGTGCTTATGGCGACGAATTGCGCAGGATCATGCATCTGGTCCCGGAAGTCGTAATGACCCAGGCGACAATCTCTGGCGGCGAGCCCAAGCTGTGGTTTGCCGCGGACGAATATCGTGCCCAGCTAGCCGGTCTGAACCTCGAACAGGTGGCTGGCCAGTTGCAAAGCAGTCTCGAGGGCCAGATTGGGGGATCCGTGCTGGAAGACCTCGAGGAGTTACCGGTCCGCATCCGGTTCGGTGACAGCGAGCGCAGTTCGCTCGATGCCATCGCCACGCTGGGACTGACCTCGGGCCGGGTCGCCGCCGAAAGTCGCTGGATTCCCGCCTCGGCGCTTGGCGAGATCGAATTGCGTCCGGAACTGGCGAGCGTCACGCGGCGTAACGGCGAGCGGGTGAATAATATTCGCGGCTATATTCGCACCGGCGCATTGCCACTCGAGGTCAACAACGCGATCCTGGCGGCAATCGAGGCCGAGAATTTCAATCTCGAGCCGGGATACCGTCTGGAGATTGCCGGCGACAGTGCGGAGCAACAGGATGCGGTCGGCAAACTGCTGACCTATCTGCCAGTGCTGCTCGTTCTGATGATCGCGACGCTGGTGTTGTCCTTCCGCAGTTTTCTGCTCGCCGGAATCGTCGGCGCTGTAGCGTTGCTGTCGATCGGACACGGGTTTCTTGCTTTGAAACTGTCGGGCTTCAACCTGGGGTTCAACCCGATTCTCGGAACGGCTGGTCTGATCGGAGTTGCGATCAACGGTTCCATCGTCGTGCTCGCCGCGATTCGCTCCAACGCCGCCGCGCGAGCCGGGGATCTCGAAGCCATCGTCAGTGAAACCAGCGGCGCTACCCGGCACATCGTCTCGACCACGCTGACAACGATCGCCGGTTTTCTGCCGCTGATGTTGCTGACCGGCGGCGATTTCTGGCCGCCGCTTGCGGTCGTCATCGCGGGCGGCGTGGGTTTCTCGATCAGCCTGAGCCTGGTGTTTGCCCCGGCCTGCTATTGTCTCCTCGGAAAACTGCCACGCCGCGCGTCTGAAGATATTCCCGTCGGGACGGTACTGGAGGCCGGATCATGATGCGATGCTGCCTGGTCGTTCTTGCCGCGCTGGGCGCCGGTTGCAGCGTGGGGCCGGACTACCGCGCACCGGAGCCGGTCGCGACCGGCTGGGCCGGAAGCGATGACGCGGCAAACGAAACAGCGGCATACGATCCGCAATGGTGGCACAGCTTTGGCGATCCGGTGCTGGACCGTCTCGTCACCCGGGCAGCCGCGGACAACCTCGAACTGGCTGCAGCCGCGGCGCGGGTCAGGCAAGCGCGCGCGCAACGCCGCGCGGCCAGGTCCACGTTGTTCCCGAGCATCGGTGGCGAAGCGAGTTACACGAACTACCAGTTGTCGAAGAACGGACCGGGTATTACCGGAGACGCGGTTGAGCAGGGTCTGACCGAACGCGATGACAGTTTCTACACGGCCGGATTCGATGCCGCCTACGAGATAGATATGTTCGGCGGTAACAGGCGCCGCCGCGAGTCGGCTGCCGCAGGAGAGCAACTTGCGCTGGAGCGGCGCCGTGGCGTCATGCTGACGGTGGTTGCCGAAGTCGCGCGCGAGTACATGGAGTTGCGTGGCGCGCAGAAGCGACTGGCGATTACTGAAAAAAACGCCGCTCTGCAACGCGACCTGACCGCATTGGTCGAGCGCAAGTACCGCGCCGGATTGTCGCGTGAGCTCGACGTGGTTCGCGCCCGGTCCCAGACTCGCGTAGTGGAGGCGCTGGTGCCGGCGCTGCGTTCGCAAATCAGGGGGTCTGCCTATCGGCTTGGCGTACTGACCGGGCAGCCGCCCGAGGCCCTGCTAGAGGAATTGCTGACCTCCACCCCGATTCCGGGCGCGCCGGAAATTGTGCCGGTCGGGCTGCGCTCGGAACTGCTGCGCCGCCGTCCCGATGTAAGGGCGGCGGAGCGTGCGCTGGCGCAGGCTTCCGCCGAGATCGGTGTCGCGACGGCCGAGATGTTCCCGAAGTTCGTGCTGGCCGGCGACGTTGCGTGGGAGTCGGTCGATCGCGGTGACTGGTTTGACGAAGACAGCCAGCGTTGGTCGCTGGTGCCCTTCGTCGACTGGCGCATTTTCGAGGGCGGCAGGTTGCGCGCCCAGGTCGAGTTCGCTGAAGCAATATCGGAAGAGCAGGCTGCGTTATACGAGCAAACGGTGCTTGCGGCACTTGCCGACGCGGAAGCTGCATTGGTTTCGTATGGCGAGGAGCGGCGCACGCGGAGGACGCTGGACGAGGCCAGCGCGGCGAGCGAACGCGCGGCCGAACTGGCACGCCGTCTTTACGACATCGGTCTCAGCGATTTTCTCGATGTACTCGATGCCGAGCGCCGGCTGGTCGAAGTGCAGGACCGCCAGGTTCAGAGCGAGACCCGGGTTGCGGTGCGGCTGGTCGGTCTCTACAAGGCATTGGGCGGTGGCTGGCAGAGCTTCGAATGACCGCCGGTGCGCATGTCGCATCGCTAGATCCCGTTGCTGGCGGGCCTGTCCGCGTGCTGTGGGCCGTCGCACTGTTGCTGATGGCGGTGCCCGCGATGTCTGAGCCGACTGTGCTGGCCGATTTTTCCGACCCGCGCGAGATCGCGGCGTGGCGGGCGCTGCACGATACCGTGATGGGCGGCCGTTCCGACGGCGCGCTTGTGGCCGGAGACGCTGGCGCAGCGTTATTTAGCGGCACCATATCGCTTGAAAATCGCGGCGGTTTCGCGTCTGTTCGCGGCCCGATCCGACGCTATTCCCTTGCAGGCTGCAGTGGCGTCGCAATCGAGGTTCGCGGAGATCCGCGCCGTTTCCAGTTGCGTTTCAGGACCGACGACCGTTACGACGGCGTGGCCTGGCGCGCATTTTTCGAACCGGCCGCGGATGAGTGGCTGACGATAACTCTGCCATTCGACTCGTTTGTCCCGGTTTTTCGCGGCCGGGTGCTCGGTGGCGAGGGCCAGCTCGAGCCGTCTCGAATCACCCGGCTCGGACTGATGCTGGCTGACAAGAAGGCGGGGCCATACCGTCTCGAAATCCGGCGGATCAGCGCCGCTTGCGGCTGATCCGCCGGACCCCTGATCAATCGGTGCGGCTTGTGACTTCGACCAGGTGGTAGCCGAACTGGGTTCGTACCGGGCCGACGACTTCGCCGATATCCGAACTGAAAACGACTTCATCGAATTCCTTGACCATCTGGCCCGGACCGAATTCTCCGAGGTCGCCGCCCTGGCCGCCCGAGGGGCACTGACTGTGGGCTTTGGCCAGCTCGGCGAAATCTTCGCCCCCGGCAATCTTGGTTTTCAGATCGTTGCATGCCTGTTCGGTCGGAACGAGGATATGACGCGCGCGGGCCCTGCTCATAATGTGGTCTCCCTGGTGAAATTGCCGGGTAAGCCCGGACGGTCCTCGCACACGTTGTGCGGGAGGGCGCGATTATCGGCCAGTTTCAATGCGGACAACAACATTGGCGCAAGCGGAATCCCGTGCCTGCCGCGGAATCAGCCGCTAAACTATGGCCGGGCCCGGATTTCGGTGCCGGGTCCGGGCGAGCGGGAATACAGGATGCCGCGCCACGTGGCCGGTAACGGAGTGCACTGTATGAGTAATGTCGTCGCTATTGTCGGAAGTCTCCGCAAGCAATCGTTCAATCGCGCGTTGCTGAACGCGGCAATCGAACTCGCTCCCCCCGGGCTCGCGCTTCGCGAGGGCAAGATCGAGGGCATCCCCCTGTACGATGCAGATCTCGAAGCTGTCGATATTCCGGTCGCCGTCGAGGCGCTGAAAGGACGGGTTGCCGCGGCCGACGGAATCCTGTTGTTTACACCGGAGTACAACGGATCGTTCCCGGGCGTGCTGAAGAATGTCATCGACTGGGTATCGCGTCCGCCGCAGGATCAGGACAAGGTTCTGCGCGGCAAGCCGGTCGGGCTGCTCGGCGCAACGCCGGGAGGTATGGGGACCGCATACGCACAATCGGCATGGCTGCCGGTGTTTCGCGCGCTCGGATTATCGCCGTGGTTTGGCGGCAGTTTCCATCTGTCCCGGGCGCACAAGGCGCTGGATGAAAGCGGCCGTCTCATTGACCAGGATATGCGTGACCGGCTCGAGGCCTATCTGGCGGGCTTTGATGCTTTTGTCAGGGGCGTGTGAGTGAGCGGGTTGCGGCGGCGATAACGGACAGCCATGACCGGGCCTGTGAACGAACTCGTTTCCCACCTCGAAGGCGCCATCGACGGTTACCGCCTCGCACCCGGCCAGCTTTATTCGCTGCATCAGGGGCGGCCGATCTGGGTGCGCTACGACCTGGCTGCAATGGCCGCGCGAGTCGACCGCGACGCTTTTGCCAGCCGCGAGGCCAGTTTGTGGCGTTACCGTGAATGTCTGCCGCTTGGCGCCGACATCCAGCCGGTCACGCTCGGCGAGGGCATGACGCCGTTACTTGACTGCAAACGCCTCGGCGAGCGTCTTGGTCTTGCGGATTTTTGGATCAAGGACGAGTCGCAAATGCCAACCGGCTCGTTCAAGGATCGCGGTCAGAGCGTGGCGATTTCGATGGCACGGTCTCTTGGCGTCAACCGGGTCGCTATTCCTACAGCGGGCAATGCCGGTGGTTCCATGGCCGCATACGCGGCGCGTGCCGGTCTGGAGGCGTTTGTATTCATGCCTGAGGACACGCCGCCGATAAACCGATTCGAAGTGACGCACGCGGGCGCGCATGGGTGGCTGGTAAACGGGCTGATCACCGATTGCGGCAAAATCGTGCGCGACGGCATCGTGCCGATGAACTGGTTCGACATGTCGACCCTGAAGGAGCCCTATCGTCTCGAGGGCAAAAAGACGATGGGGCTCGAACTGGCCGAACAGTTCGGGTGGGTATTGCCGGATGTGATCCTCTATCCGACCGGTGGCGGAACCGGGCTGATTGGAATGTGGAAGGCATTTCGCGAACTGATCGAACTGGGATGGCTCGAAGCAACGGATCTGCCGCGGATGGTCGCGGTGCAATCGGAGGGTTGTTGTCCGATTGTGCGCGCTTATGAGCAAGGGGAGCGTTTCGCCGCTGCGTTCGAGGACGCCGCTACCATTGCCAGCGGTATTCGCGTACCCGCAGCGGTTGGCGATTTCATGATCCTCGATGCAATTGCCGAGAGCGGTGGCTGTGTGGTCGCGGTCGACGAGACGGCGATTCGTGACTGGATGCAGGAGGCGGCAATGACCGAGGGTATCGCGCTCGGTCCCGAGTCAGCCTGTTGTATCGGCGCGGCGCGCAAGCTGCGCGAGAGCGGATGGCTGGAGGCGGATGCGCGCACGGTGATATTCAATTGCGGCGGTGCCCGGAAATACCCGCACCTGATGGCCTGCGAGCTTCCGGCGCTTGATCGTCATGCGCGGATTGACTGGGCAAATCTCGCGCCAACGCCGCAGTAGCCGGCGCCGCGCCGCGGGATCAGAATCCGTCGATGATTTCCTCACCGTCGGGTGCCGGGGCGATATCCTCGGGCAGAAAGAAATCGGCCACCAGCGGTTGTGTCGGGTCCACGCGATAGCCGCTGAAATCGGTTACCCCTGCCTCGCGCAAGACGACGTCGTCGATACAGAAATTACCACTGAACTCGCGCGCTGGCCGGGTCAGCATGACATGCGCCGCATCAGCCATGATCTCCGGCGTGCGCGAGCGCTGCACTATCGCATCGCCACCCAGCAGGTTTTTTACCGCCGCCGTCGCGATAGCGGTGCGCGGCCACAGTGCATTGAACGCGATTCCGTCACGGCGAAACTCCGCTGCCATGCCGAGCACGCACATGCTCATACCGAACTTCGCCATCGTGTAGGCTACGTGGGGACCGAACCAGCGCGGCCGCATATCGAGCGGTGGCGCGAGATTCAGTACATGGGGATTGGCGGCATTCTTCAGATACGGGATCGCGATTTTCGAACACAGGAAGGTGCCGCGGGTATTGATCGCGTGCATCAGGTCGTAGCGTTTCATTTCGGTCTCAAGCGTGCCGGTGAGCTGGATCGCGCTCGCGTTGTTCACCAGGATGTCGATGCCGCCGAATTTTTCCGCGGCCTCGGCCATCGCCGCGGCGACGCGCTCTTCGTCGCGGACATCGACGACCAGCGGCAGCGCCTGACCGCCTGCTTTTTCGATTTCGTCGGCAGCGGTAAAAATCGTGCCTTCGAGTTTGGGGTGCGGATCGGCGGTTTTTGCGGCCACTGCGATATTGGCGCCGTCGGCAGCTGCGCGTTTGGCAATCGCGAGACCGATACCGCGGCTTGCGCCGGTGATGAAAAGTGTTTTGCCCCTGAGGTCACTCATTCTGCTTCCCTTACACTGTTTAAGGCGCGCCAATTGCGCGTGCTGATGGTCGTCGCGAGCGCCTCGCGGCCGCCACGGATTCGGCCGGGCCGGATCACCGTCGTCGCGCTCAGGGCGTTGGCGTGGCGCGGATTCGCGCCGCGATGGCCCGGCTCAGTTCCTCCACCGCCGCGCTGTGCGCACGTACCAGCGCGTCGTAGGAATCGTCGCCGACGGGTTTGTCGGTGCTGAACTGTTCGACCGCGATAGCCTCATTGGTGCTGCCCGTCAACAGCGTCCAGCGTGCCTGCAGCGTTACCGTCCCGTCGCGGCTGCCGTCAAACCGTTGTACGTCGAGTACCACGCGCAGATCGACCGGGAATAGTGCATCCGCAGGGTATATCGCAACCCGCTCGGTTTGCAGCAATGATCCGAGATTTTCGCCGACCGCGCGAAGAAAGCCGTGATGCAACGGTTCTGCCCAGCGATGGTATTCGTCAATTTCGAGCTGGTTGGGCCCGCTGCGGGTAACGATCTGGGTTCGGCTCAGCGTGCGCGGAAACTCTGTCGGTCCCACCGCCAGTGCGATTCCGGGCGCCGCGGCAGGGCTACTGCCCGGTGGTAGCGTACTCAGCGTGTAGAAAGTCACATCCGGGCTACGCCCGCCGCAGCCACCCAGGCTCAGGGCAATCAACGCCAGCGCCGCCAGTAACAGTTCACGTTGGCTCATCATGTCAGTCTCCCTTGCCACGAATCAGGGCTTCCGGATGGCGTTCGAGGTAGTCGACGATCATGCGGATTGCCTGGGCCGTTTCTGTCAGTTCAATTAACAGGCGCTTGGTCTCGTTGCGCGCCGCCGAGTTGGTGTCAACCATCGTACGAACCGATCCCAGGGTTCGCTCCGCTTCTTCGATAACGCCGGTCAGCGCCGGAGAAACGTTTGCGTTCAGGTTTGTTGCAACCTCGCTGAATTCTGCGAGCGTTGCGCTGAGGTCACGCAGTGATTTCTCGAGGTCCGGCGAATTGACCAGGTCGGCAAGCCCCGACGCAGTGCGCCCGAGGTCTTCGCCAATTTGCTGCAACGGTACCTGTTCGAGTTGCTGCGCGATGCGTGCAATCGACTCCGCGACTTCCGCAAACGATCCAGGCAGTGCCGGGATAGTCGGGTATTCTCCCGAGAAGTCCATTTCCGCGGCGGGCGCGTTGGGGAAGAAGTCGAAGCTGATCATTTTTTGCCCGGTGATCAGGTTGCCGCTGGAAAGCTTGGCGCGCAGCCCCGCCGCGACGGCCTTTTTCAGGCTTGTCTCTGCGTCCTTGTCCGTCGGTGACATCAGTGCGGGATAGCGCTCGGGCTGTACTTCGATCACGACCCGGACCGCGAAGACCCCGCTCTCTACATCGCCGAATGGCTCGATAAATGCGACCCTGCCGAGTTCAAAGCCCAGCATGTCGATCGGCGCTCCGATCGACAGGCCGCGAATCGATTCTTCAAAGATAACCTCGTAGAAGCGCTTGAGTTCGTACACCGGCGATTCGCTGGCGCGGAGATTGTCGTAGAGGTGGAATTCATGCCCAGTGTCCGCATGCGCTGCATTTTCCAGGGCGGCAGGGGTGTCGAACGCAATGCCTCCCACCAGCATCGTTACCAGCGATTCCGAGTCGATCTGGAGCCCTTCGGCATTCAGCGAGACGTCGAATCCACCGGCATTCCAGAATCGCGTCGTTGTCTTGACCCGTGCATCGTGCGGTGAGCGGACAAAAACTTCGGCACGGATCTTCCCGCTGGGCTCCATGTTGAAGTCAACCACACGGCCAACCCGGATCTGGCGAAAATATACCGGGGCGCCGATATCGATCGAACCCAGCTTCTCGGCATTAAGAACATAGCGGGTGCCCTTGGTATCCGGGGTAATCACGGGCGCCTTTTCGAGGCCGACGAAGGCGCGTTGCTTTTTCCCTTCGGTAGAGGGTTGCATCGCCAGGTATGCACCTGAAAGCAGCGTGCCGAGGCCGCTGACCTCGCCTGCGGCGAGGCGCGCGCGGACCACCCAGAAGCGGGTTTCCTCAGTAAGGTAGTCCTTGGCGCCCGGGGCCATTTCAGCAGTGGCCCGCACGCCCGACAGGTCTCCCAGAATTTCGACGGCGGTCACATGGCCGATCTCGACATCCTTGTATTTGATTTTGGTCTTGCCGGCGACCAGGCCCGCGCCGGTGGCGAAATCGATGGTGATCGTCGGGCCGGTCTCGGTGACGGCCTTGTAAACCAGCCACGCGCCGATCAATGCGGCCACGATAGGTACCAGCCAGACGATGGAGAATCGGCTTTTCGCGGCTACCACGGCCTGTGGCAGCGCCTCGGCGCCGGTGTCAGTGTCTTGCGTCATGGTCTTCCTCTTCCGGATCCCAGATAAGTCGTGGGTCGAAACTCTCCGCCGCGAAAATCGTGATGATCACGACCAGAGCAAAATAGACGGCGCCCAAACCGGCGTCGATATTGGCGAGCGCGCCGAGTTTCACCAGTGCGACGAGGATCGTGACGACAAAAACGTCGACCATCGACCAGCGTCCGACCGCTTCGGTGAAACGGTAAAGCACGGTTCGATCGCGGTTGCGCCAGGCCGATTTTCGCTGGACGCTGATCAGCAGAAAAATCAGTACCACGAGTTTGAGCAGAGGCACCGCGACACTGGCGGTAAAAATCACCAGCGCCAGCGGCCAGTCGCCGTGCGAAATAAAATACAGGACACCGCTCATGATCGTATCGGACTGGACATGACCCAGAGACGTCGTGTGCGTGATCGGCAACAGGTTGGCGGGCAAATAGAATATGCAGGCGGCGATCACCAGCGCCCAGGTGCGGTGAATGCTGTTCGGCTTGCGCATATGCAGGTCGGCGTTACAGCGTGGGCAGATCAGATGGTCATGGCCGTCCACGTTGCGGCTGACCAGTCCGCAGTCGTGGCACCCGAGCAGGTTTGTCTCGCGGGCTGTGGCTGGCATGGGGCTCACCGGCAGCGCTCGACTTCGTTCCAGTAGACCGCCGGCTCGAAATTACTCGAGGCGGATGCGAGCGTGATAATCAGGATGGCGAACGACCACACCGCGATACCCGGAATTACCTCTGCCATGCCGGCCAGTTTGACCAGCGCCACGAGGATACCGAGCAGAAAAACCTCGATCATGTTCCACGGCGTTATCGCCCGCAACGCCCGGTAAACCGGCTGCACGTAAACCGGTGATCTGCCGCGTTTCAATGGCAGCAACAAATACATGTAACAGAAAATAACGGCCGCCGGGGCAATGACACTGGTTATCAGGACGACGGCCGCCAGCAGATCGAGGCCCTGGCGGTGGAGATCGCGCACACCGGTTAGTAGCGACGTCTCGACCACGTTGCCGCCGCTGCCGAATGCGAGAAACGGAAACGTCACAGCGACGAGATACAGTGCGAGGGAGGCAAATGCGAGCGCCAGGGTCCGGTCGAGGCAGTCTTTGGGGTTGCGGTAGAGGACGCCATTGCAACGCGTGCAGCGCGCTGTGGTGCCGGGGGCGAGGACCGGAACGTGATTGAGCAGATCACATTCGTGACAGGCGGTAATCGTCGGCGGCATCGCATCGGCGGACGATTCGAACACCCGCTTCCCTGCCGATTGCGTTGCCGGGTCATTCACGCTGAGTACCCCATTGCGGGCTGGCGTTTGTCATCCACGCCAGAGCCGTGGGGCCACGATAGCAGAGAAAGGACGGGATTTCCCTCCCGTCCGATGACGACTTTCGCGGCCCGTCATTGCAAAAATTGCGCGCCGCCAGGTGCGGCTGCATCAGGAGCCGGCCGCACGGTTTTCCACGTCGCGCCACACTCGCATGACGTTGGCGCCGCAGATTTTCTCGATATCGGGAAGTGAGTATCCGCGATTCAGCAATCCGGCCACCAGGCCCGGGTAGTCGGACACGTCCTTGAGACCTTCGGGCAGCGAATCGCCGACGCCGTCGAAATCGGATCCGATTCCGACGTGATCGATACCCGCGATCGCAACCACGTGATCGATGTGATCCAGAACGTCGTCCAGCGTTGCAAGCGGAATCGGGTTTTCCGCCTTGTATTGCTTTTCGAATGCCTCGACCTCGGGACTGTCGTCGGCGTATCCGTGTTCCTCAATGAACGCTTCCTGTGCGTCCCAGTACCGCATGAATGCCTTGTTCGACTCGGCGGTAAGAAAGGCCGAACCGAAATTAATCTGCACGACACCGCCGTTGCGCGCCAGCGCCCGGATCAGGTCGTCATCCATGTTGCGTTCGAAACCCGGGGTAAATTTTCGCGCCGAGGAATGCGAGGCGATCACCGGCGCCGCGCTTAGCTCCAGTACCTGCATGGCCGCGGCATCGGTCAAGTGGGAAATGTCGATCATCATGCCAAGCGCATTCATTCGAGCCACGGCTTCGCGCCCCAGCGGGCTCAGCCCGCCAAGCGGCCGGTTTTCGTCATAAGAGGAATCACTGAGCCGGTTGCTCTTGGAATGCGCGAGGGTGATATAGCGAATGCCGCGGGCATAAAAGTGATCGAGATTGGCGAGGTCGCCATCGAGGCCGGTACCGTTCTCCATACCCAGCGCGAGGCTTATTTTTCCCGCCGCAAAGTTGCTTGCCACGTCGGCCGTCGAATGCGCGACCGCGAAACGGTCGGATGCGCGCGCGGCGATCGACTCTATTTCGTCGATCATTTCGTCGGCCAGTTTGCGTCCGCCGCCGGACTCGAAATACTCCGCCGGAATGTAGATGGACATGAATGCCACGTCCAGCCCGCCGGCGCGGGCTCGCGGATAATCGAAATCTCCCTCGGCCGTCGCTTCAGTAACGTCTTCGTACTCCTCGGTCAGGCGGTACGGCACATCGATATGGGTGTCGACAATCAGTGTTTTTGTCGCGATGTCACGTGCGTCCTGAAGCGGAGCGGGCTTGTCGCCGCAGGCAGTGGTCAGACTGGCGGCAAGCAAGGCCAGCACGGGAGTCATTGTTCTCAAGATTCGTTCCTTAACAGCGTTAGGGTAATCGGGCAGTGATGTGACGCGGCTATTCTACTCGTCCTGGCGCAGTATCGCGGCAAACTCGACGCCGTAGATGTCCCAGACCGTACTGGCGAGACCCGCGATCAACG
>Ga0102956_1000096_pt1 | contig 27364 bp, 27 predicted proteins | sample SalPonF2_A_D2_MG_FD_84515 | JGI IMG/M metagenome (GOLD analysis project Ga0102956, IMG submission 84515) | Salt pond soil microbial communities from South San Francisco under conditions of wetland restoration - Salt Pond MetaG SF2_A_D2_MG ...
ACGCCTTAGAAAGAAGATTGCCGAAGTCTCGCCCGCGGAAGCCAAGGCCCTCCAGGAAAACGGCTCGGTCCTGATCGATATCCGCACACCCGAAGAAACCTCGCTCGGCATACCTGCCGGGGCCGCACTGCTAAACCGGGACCGGCTCGAGCTCAATATCGAGGATCACGCGCCGGATCCGGGTGCGACAGTTCTGCTGCTATGTAACAGCGGCGTACGCTCCCTGTTGGCCGCTGACAATCTGCTCGCGGTCGGATACAGCGATGTTCGTTCCGTAGCCGGCGGCTTCGTTCGCTGGAAGTCGGAACGACTTCCGCTCGAAGTCCCGGTGAGTCTGGGCGCAAATCAACGGCAACGCTACTCCCGCCATCTGTTGCTGCCCGAGGTCGGCCTGGAAGGACAACACACCCTGTCGCAAAGCCGGGTCCTGATTGTCGGTGCCGGTGGGCTGGGTTCTCCCGCTGCGCTGTATCTCGCTGCGGCCGGAGTTGGGACATTGACCCTGGTCGACCACGATGTGGTTGATCGGAGCAATCTGCAACGCCAGGTCCTTTATTCCGACACCAATACCGGCTTGCCGAAAACGGAGGCAGCCAGGACGCGGCTCAAGGCGCTCAATCCGGATGTCAAAATCAACGCCGTCGACCAAAAACTCGACCGCACGAATGTAGAGGAACTCTTCGCCGACCACCAGGTGATCATCGATGGCACGGATAATTTCCCGACCAGGTACCTGATCAATGACGCCTGCGTGCGTCTCGGACTGCCAAACGTCTACGGATCCGTGTTCCGGTTCGAAGGCCAGACATCTGTTTTCTGGCCCGCGCAACCGGATGAACCGACCCCCTGTTACCGATGTCTTTATCCGCAACCGCCCCCACCGGAACTTGCGCCTGGCTGCGGCGAAGCCGGTGTTCTGGGAGTGCTTCCGGGAGTGATCGGACTTTTGCAGGCGACCGAAACGCTAAAACTCCTGCTCGGGCTTGGCGACCTTCTTACATCGAGACTGCTCCATTACGATGCATTGCAGGCGCGGTTTACAACGCACCGGATTCAAACCGATCCGAATTGCGAGTATTGCTCAGGCGAAGGCGAATTTCCCGGTTACAGCGACTATCAGGATTTTTGCAGCTGACAGGCATTGGCGCGGTCTCAGGACGGACCTGGCCAATACCCCTGCAACGCGTTCAGGATCCGAGACCCCAGTAAAGACGAGTCATGCGCATACAACGAACTGCGCAAACAGAGCGCGAGAGGCGAGTGACATGACTACTTTGGAATTCGAAACCGAGCGTCTGCTATTGCGGCGTTTTTCGCTCGCCGATATTGAGGATTTCTTCGAGCTTGGCAGCGATCCGGATGTCATCCGTTATGCGCAACCGCAACCTTTTGCCGATCTCGATGAAGCGCGCCGATTCATGCAGCAAGCGCCGTTAACCGATTACGAAAAATACGGTTACGGTCGACTCGCGGTAATTTTGAAGCAGACCGATGAGTTGATCGGATTCTGCGGCATAAAGCACCTGCCCCAGCTCGGCATGGACGAACTCGGCTATCGCTATAAGACCAGGCATTGGGGCAACGGCTACGCAACCGAGGCCGGCGCGGCGACGCTCGCCCACGCACGCGACGACCTCGCACTGAAAAAATCATCGCTCTGGTGCTCGACGGCAACGAGGCCTCGGCCAACGTCGCCAGAAAACTCGGCATGAAATTCCGATCCTATGTGGATTACGAGGACGAGCGGCCAATGCTCTTCGAGATCTCACTCACGACCTGATCGCTGCGCTCGCGTTGCGGCCGGGTGCGCATTTGTCGCGTGCTTGCGCACATCCCAGTCCACCCTGTCGCAACCCCCGCCCCTTCGTTGCAGCGCCCCCACTGCTCATTGCCCGCCGCGTTGCTCAATCGTTCGCAGTCGGGTGTCTGGCCGTCGGGCCCGGGTCGATCCTGCACGAGCCTGGCGCGTTTCTTCCCATACCCGAAAAGGCCAGACTGCGTCTGCCAACATGCCACCCCGAACCCGGCCTCAAGCGGGTGCAGGACTTGAATGGCCGGCTGTGACGGAACGGACTCGTGTCTCTCCCCACCCCGCACACAGCATGGCGTGCGCACCGCATTCTTCGTCCCGGCAGCTGCAACCGGCTGCAAGAGGGTGCCCGGAAGCGCCCGCAGCCGCAACCGAAACCAATCGATAATTAACTTAATGAAATCTATTTATCTTTTTGTTTTAAATGAATTAATGGTGGGCCGTGTAGGATTCGAACCTACGACCAACTGGTTAAAAGCCAGCTGCTCTACCAACTGAGCTAACGGCCCCCTTGGGGAAGTCTTGCCGTACCCGGAAAGTGGCCACTCAAAGCCATGCTGGCCGGCCCGCCGAAATGATCAACGGCTGCCGTCTCCACGGGACGAGGGCGGCATTTTACGGAATTGTCGGGCGTTGCGCTATGCCTGCAAAAACCACGTTCGAGGATTGCCTCCAGAGATGCAGCAACCGCTACCGGTGCAGCCAATATCGGTCAGCGTCAGCATGGGAAATACATACCCCACGTACTTCATTCAGACTCGGCAAACCGGCCACATGCACGTCGCCGCGCCCGCAGAAACCATCGTCAATCGCATCGGCAAGTGATACAAATCCGCACATTTTTACCGCTTGGGACTTTACGGAACACACACTTAGGGATTACTTTCAAACCCGAAAGCAGGAATGACTCGCACAGGAAATCGGAATTCCATGCGTGATCGCAACCGCAGGAAAGTACGCGACGTCCGTCGATCGGCAAACAGCGATCCGCGTTTCGTCATCGTCACCGTGCCCCCTGCCCGGCAACGCCCTGCGCGTCGGACCCGGCAGTGAGCGGACGAATTTTTCTGAGTTACCGGCGCGCCGACGCCTCGCACGCGACCGGCCGTATCTATGATCGCCTGTGCGATAAATTCAATGAGAAAGACATCTTTTTCGATATCGATGCTATTCCGCTCGGTACTGACTTCGTGGAGAAGATCGAGGAATCGGTCAGCGCATGCGACCTGATGCTGGTCGTCATCGGTCCGGACTGGCTCGACGCAAAGGACGCGGAAGGCAAGCGCCGACTCGACGATCCGCAAGACTACGTGAGGCTTGAAATACTTGCAGCGCTGAAGCGCGATATTCCGATAATCCCGGTGTTCGTGGAACAAGCGCAGTCACCGCGTGAAGTCGAATTACCCGACGACCTGAGAGCGCTTGCGCGACGCAATGGTGCCCGGATCAGTCATGCCGGCTTCACGGCCGATACCGAGAAGCTCGTCCGTGGAATCGAGGCGCAGCTGAACGCTATCAATCGGGCACGGCTTGCGCGAGAACTCGATAAACGCCGCGACGAGTTGCTAGCGCATGTTGGCGCCGAACCGGACAAATCCGTTCGCGAGAACTTCCTCGATGATGCGACCGCGCCGGGACAGGCGAAAAACCGTGGCGAGAGCGTGGGCGGAGTCGAAACGACGCCGCAACCGGGCGCGGTGGCGCCTCCAGCGCCAAATGAAACCCGCGAGGAAATCGATGACTGGGTGGCGCCGGTTCGCCACCTGCTTCCGGTCGCGATGAAAGTCGCGGCAACTTCGGCAGCGGCGGGGTTCGTGGCGACCCATGCCACCACCTATGCGTTCGCGGCGATCCGCGGACTTCAGCCCTACGAAGCGCTGGCGACCAGCCTGGTGGCGCTGGTAATCGCATTATGCTGGGGGCTGATCGGCGCCATTATCAGTACGCTGGCGGGGCCCAGCCGGGGAACGCTGCACAGCGCCGCCGCAGGCTGGGCAGCGCAACTACTCCTTGTCACGGTAATCTTCGTGTTGTTCGATCGGGGCGACCTTCTCCAGGGCCTGCTCCACTTCGGCATGCTTCTCGGGCCGGTCGGCGCGCTTATTGGCGCGATCACCTGGAGCATCTGGTCACAGGACCAGCACAACGGTCTGCTGTCCTGACCTAGCGATATCGGGTCGGGTCCGCGATCCCCGCCGCCGCGAACCCCTCGCGCCGAATTCTGCAGGAATCGCAGGTGCCACACGCGCGGCCATCGTCATCCGCGCAGTAGCAGGAGACGGTCACCGAATAGTCCACCCCCAGGGCGAGCCCCAGCTCGATAATTTCCGCCTTGCCGAGGTCGATCAAGGGCGCGTGAATAACTGGCCCGCCACCCTCGACACCGGCCCGGGTCGCCACCGCCGCCAATGCCTGAAACGCCGCAATGAACTCCGGCCGGCAATCCGGGTAACCGGAATAGTCAACCGCATTGACGCCGACAAAAATGTCGTCGGCCCCGAGGACTTCGGCCCAACCCAGAGCGAGAGAGAGGAAAATCGTATTGCGCGCCGGAACGTAGGTAACCGGGATTCCGCTGGTCGCAGTTTGCGGCACCGCGATTTGCGGATCGGTCAATGCCGAACCGCCAATCCCGGCCAGATCGATGCCCATTTCCTTGTGCGAACTTGCGCCGAGTCGCTGCGCCACTCTCGCCGCAGCACGCAGTTCAGATTCATGCCTTTGCCCGTAAAAACAACTCAGGGCGAAGCACTCGAAGCCGCGCTCGATCGCGAGCGCCAGAACCGTTGCCGAATCCAGACCACCAGACAAAAGCACCACGGCGCGGGGATTTCGCGGCTCGTTCATCGGCCCTTTTCCTCGCCCCAGAGTTGCTTGTGCAGTTGCAACTGCAACCGTACCGGCAATCGGTCTTCCAGTATCCACTCGGCCAGTGCCGCCGGATCCTGCTGCCCGAAAGACGGTGAAAACAAAACCTCGCAAATACGATCGAGTTGCCGGTCGACCACCTGCTGCCGCGACCACTCATAATCACCGCGGTCGCAGATTACGAATTTGAGCAAATCCCGATCGCCGATATCCGCAAAATTCTCGACCCGATTGCGATGGTGCTCGCCGGAGCCCGGAGTTTTTACATCCACAACCCGAACCACCCTCGAATCGACCGCTGAAATATCGTGCGCGCCGGCGGTTTCGAGCGAGACGTCGAATCCGCTATCGCACAGCAACCGCAAAAACCCGATACAGTTTTTCTGTGCCAGTGGCTCACCGCCGGTAACGCATACGCGATCGACACCATGCTGCCTGACACGCTCGATGATTGCGTCGAAACCCATCCATTCGCCGCCAAAAAACGCATACTCGGTATCGCAATAAGTACAGCGCAAGGGACAGCCGGTCAGACGCACGAATACCGTGGGCTTTCCGGTGCTGGCCGCCTCGCCCTGCAACGAATAGAAAATCTCGCTGATCTTGAGGCGCTCGGCGGCGGGCAACTGGGTTTTGCCGGACACGTTCATTTAGGTCGCCGCACCGGACCCGGCACTATCACCGTCCGGCTATTTGCAGAGATCAATGACCCTCGCTGTCCATGCGTTGAAGTCTCTGATTCGCCAGACGCGCCGCGGTACTGTCGGGATATTCACTGACGGCGCGGTTCAGCGCGGCACGAGCATCCTGCCATTGCTGCAACTCGTAGCTACAGAACCCGATTTTCAGCAAAGCATCGGCCATCTTGCGCGACATCGGAAACTTGTCCACGACGACCTGAAATGCATCACGCGCCTCCGCGAATTTTCGCGTGACATAGAAGGTCTCGGCAAACCAGTAATGTGCGTTGTCGGCCAGGTTGCTTTCGGGATATGCATCGAGAAACCGCTGGAACCCTGCTGCCGCCTCGTCGTACCGGCCCTGCTTAAGCAACTCGAACGCGGCCTGGTAGGCTTCCTGCTCCGACGCCGTGGCCGCTACCGCTACGCCCGCTGCGGGAGCTGAAGAAACGGCTGCCGGAGCGGACCCGCCTCCGCCCTGGAGCGCCTGGATTCGCCCGTCGAGATCCAGATAGAGATCACGTTGCTGCTTCCGCGCCGAGTCCAGTTCGAACTGCAATTGCTCCACTTGTCCGCGCAATCCGCGCACTTGTTCCTCGAGACTTGCGATCTGGCTGTTCATCTGGACCAGCGATTCGTTGTCTACCCTGCGCTCGACCATATCGACTCGTTGCTCCAGCTCCGAGACTTTCACTTCGGTGGGATCGGGCTGGGTGCTCGACATCGTTGTGCAGGCCGACAACGCAAGACTGACGAGCGCAGTCACGGCCGCCGCGGAGAGAATTCGATTATGCCGCTTCATGGATAAACAATCTCGACACGGCGATTACGCTCCCAGGCTTCCTCCGAGGTGCCGAACATGGCCGGGCGCTCCTCGCCGAAACTGACCGTCCTGATCTGCGATGCCTCGACGGCCTGCAACACGAGTATGCGGCGCACGGCTTGGGCACGACTCTCGCCAAGGCCGATATTGTATTCACGCGAACCGCGCTCATCGGCATGTCCTTCCAGGCGGACCGCGACAGAGGGATTGGCCGCAAGGTAAGCGGCGTGGGCGGCCAGAACATCGTTGAAGTCAGAGCGCACTTCGCTGCTGTCGTAATCGAACAGTATCACCCGGGTTTCGAGCAGCGGATCGCCCTGCATGCCGATTCGGTCCGCCTGGGAGCCATCGAGATCCATGCCCGAGAAACCCCCGTCATCGTCGATGCCGCTGGTCTGGGCACCATCATCGGTGGCCGTTCCGGACGTCGCCGTACCCGGCCCGGTCGTTGGTTCGTCGACAGGCGTGGTCTGACAGCCGGCTGTCAGCCATGCACAGGCCGCGAGGATAATCATCAATCGAATTTTCATGAATAAGTTTCTCTCAAAAGATAAACCGAAAAGTAACCAGCAAGCGCGTGCGTCAATTCTATCGCAGCCGTCAGTTTGGCGGATACGGCGACCAGACCGGTTCGCGAACATCCGAACCGGGCGAACTGATCCGGCCACGCACCAGGCCATCAACCGAAACCGTCTCGAGCAGGCCACTGCCATCTCTGCGGCTGGCATAAATCAGGGCAGCACCGTTCGGGGCGAAACTGGGGGCCTCATCGAGGCGCCCCTCGGACAGCACCTGAGCGCTACGACGGTTGAGGTCGACCACGGCAATACGGTAATTGCCACGGTCGTTATGAACTACCGCGACCCGCTTGCCGTCCGGAGAAATCCGCGCCCGGGCATTGTAGTTGCCTTCGAAAGTGATCCTCTCGACATCGCCCCCGCTGGCTGGAACCCGATAAATCTGCGGCCCGCCGGCACGATCCGAGGTGAACAGAATATCCTGACCATCAGGCGTCCATTCGGGCTCGGTATCGATCGCTGAATGCCGGGTTACTCTCTGCAACCGGCCGCTGCCGAGGTCCAGCGTGTAAATATCCAGATTGCCATCGCGCTCCGACAACGTCAGCGCCAGCGATTTCCCAGACGGATGCCATGCAGGCGCGCCATTAACTCCCAATCGGTTCGAGACACTTTCACGAAATCCGGTGCGCAACACCTGCACATAGACCTGCGAGCGCCCTCCTTCGAACGACACATAGGCAAGCTTGCGTCCATCCGGTGACCATGCCGGGGACATAATCGGATCGGCGGAATCGGCGATTACATTGGGGTTGTCACCGTCCGAGTCGGCGACTATCAGCCGATAACGTTGCCCATCGCCCTCCCGATCGACGGTAATGTAGGCAATCCGGGTCGCAAAGGCGCCGGAGATGCCCGTCAGCTTCTCGAAAATCATGTCAGCGATTCTGTGCGACGCTCCGCGCAGGCGCTCAACCGGAGCGTTCATTCGATATCCGAGAATCTGGTCGCCGCGAAAGATGTCGAAAACCTGAAATTGTATCGACACCGAATCAGGGCCTGCAGGGGTAATCTGACCGATCACCAGAATCTGCGCATTCAGCAGGCGCCAGTCCTGAAAATCGACTTCCGCACCCGTGGTCGGCGTCTCCAGCATCTGCGACCTCGGCATCGGTTCGAACCGACCGCTGCGTGCCAGATCGGCGGCTACAATTGCCGCGACATCGTCTGCGGGACTGACACCGTCGACCCGCCAGCCGAATGGGACCACCGCTATCGGCACCGCCCCGCTGACGCCTTTGGTAATCTCGATTCGCAGTTCGGCCCGGGCCGGGCCGGCCGCAAGCAACGCGAAGCCGAACAGCGCAAATATTGCGCCCGCGGCTGACCGTCTTTTCCTCATCTCAGCTAATGCCTCTTTTATTGCTCAATCCCAATTCCTCATTCGGTCGGCGCAAACTCCAGTGACAAGCTGCGCTCGAACAGCGACGGATCGGCCGGTAACGGCAATGGCGAAGCCGCCCAGACAGCCGCCTCCACCGAACGCACCACCGCATCGTCGCCGTTGCACCTCGCCACGCGCACCGATACCACTTCTCCGCCCGGAATCTGGCTGACCTGTACCGTGCATTTCAGGCCAGGCTGTGCCGATGGCGGCTTGATCCAGGATCGTTCCACTTTTTGCCTGATCAACGCCATATACTGGCCAAGCAGTCCCGAGCGCTGCGCCGCTACCCGCTTTTCCTCTTCCGCCAGTTGCTGCGCCAGCAGACTCTCGCTTTCGCGCTGCCGCTGCGCTTCCAGCTCCCGCTGACGGCGCTCCTCTTCCTGTTTCCGTTGCTGCTCGATTTTCGCCAGCCGCTCCTCTTCCTGCTTGCGTTTTTGTTCCAGCTCCGCGAGACGCTGACGCTCGGCTTCTTCCTTGCGTTTGCGCTCCTCCGCTTCCGCTTCGCGGCGTGCTTTCAGGTCGGCCTCGCGCTTGCGCTCCGCACGTTCGTCGGCTTCGCGTTTGGCCGCCAGGTCGGCCACCCGTTTTCGCTCAGCCTCGGCATCTGCCTCGCGTTTCCGAGCCAACTCCTTTTCCGCCTTTTCGCGTTCCTGCTTCGCGGCGGCGAGTTGCTGCTCTTCCTGCTCGCGCTTGCGTCTGACATCTTCCGCCTGCTCCTGCTGCTGCCGCAGCTCTGCTTCGCGACGCTCGCGCTCGCGCTGTTCCGCCAGTTCGATCTGACGCAGTTCTTCCTCCACTCGTTCCTGATCCACCACCGTTGCCTGGACCACCGGTGGCGCAGCAACCGGCTGAATGTGGCTCGGCAGACCGATACCGGAAATCAGCAGCGCCACCAGAACACTGTGCAACGCAACGGACAGGCCCAGCGGAACGGCATTACTTCGCAGGTATTCGATCACGGCGCGGCTACTCGCGAACGACCTCGGTCTGCTGTTCCGGGTCGGTCATAATTCCAACCGAAGGCGCACCGGCCTGTTGCAGCAGTCGCATGGCCCCTACCACGATACCGTGGGCGACAGCCTGGTCCGCTTTGACCAGAACCGGAGTGTCGGCTGCCCGCTGCAATACTGCCGCCGTCCGCGCCACTACCGTTGCCGCGTCGACAGGCTCGTCCTCATCGCTGCCCACGTTCAGGTAAAGGGAGCCGGCCGCATCGACAGTCAGCACGAGCGGCTCTCGGTCGGGGGTATCGAGCGGGTCCGCGCCGACTTTTGGCAAATCGACGTCGATACCCTGGGTCAGCAATGGCGCGGTCACCATGAAAATAATCAGCAGAACCAGCATGACGTCGATATACGGAACGACGTTGATCTCACCCATCAATCGTCTCTTGTTGTAAGGCGTGGCCATAGTCGCTCAGTCCCCGGCGCCGGCCGGCGCATAGCGTTGCAGTATGCTGGAGAACTCCTCCATGAACGTGTCGTAGCGGCTTTCGAGGCGGCCGACCTGATCGGCATAGCGGTTGTATGCAATCACCGCGGGAATAGCCGCAAACAGTCCCATCGCCGTCGCAATCAGAGCCTCCGCGATACCGGGCGCAACCTGCGATAACGTGGCGTACTGGACATTTCCGAGCGCGGTAAAGGAATTCATGATTCCCCACACAGTGCCGAACAAACCGACATAGGGACTGGTGGAACCAATCGTCGCCAGCCAGGCCAGGTTGTCCTCGAGCCGGTCCATCTCACGTCGTTGCGATACCATCATCGCCCGCCGCGAACCTTCCAGCACCTGGTCGGACGGCAAGCCGGCCTGCTGGCGCAGACGACCAAACTCGCGGAATCCGGCCTCGAAGATCCCGGCCATGCCCTGAGCTTCACCCGGAGAAGATGCGACACGCTGGTACATGTCACCCAGATCGCCGCCAGACCAAAAACCACGCTCAAAATCGTTTGCCGTTGACCTCGCGTTGCTGATAAGAGAACGCTTGCGGAAGATAATCGCCCATGACGCAATCGAGGCCAGCAACAACAGAAACATCACGAACTGCACAACCACGCCGGCTTGCAGAATCAGACCCAGAATCGAAATATCACCTTGCATCTAGTGCAGCTCCTCGAGGATGGCCACGGGAATGCGGCGCGGCCGGAAAGTACTTGCATCCAGGCAGGCAACTTTTACTTCCGCCCGGCATATCTTCGTTTCGTCGCGGTCGGCGCGGCAAATTGCCTGCGCAAACGTCAGACTAGCCCGGCTCGCGTAGAGGAGCCGCGCCGATATCCTCAGTGCATCGTCAAGACGTGCCGGTTGCAGATAATCGATTTGCGCCGACACAACTGCAAACACCAGGTTCTGCTCGCGCTGCAGTGCGGATTGTTCAAACCCGCAACTGCGCAGAAATTCGGTGCGTGCTCTTTCCAGATACTTGAGATAGTTGGCGTAGTAGACGACACCGCCTCCATCGGTATCTTCCCAGTAAACTCTGACCGAAAAACGGAAGGAATCGTTCACTCATCTGCCCCGCTTCACGAGCCGGCAATAACGCACCGCAAAACGAGCACGATGCTGCAATCGCGGTCCGCCGGTACTGCCCGGCCGTCCCCACTCAGGACTCATCGTCCGCTTCGAACAATTCGAGCGAGCTTGCCCGGTTGTCGGGCTGCGGAGCGGCAAGTCCGAAGTGCAGGAAAGCGTTGCGAGTGGCGACCCGCCCGCGTGCGGTGCGCATTAAAAAACCCTGCTGGATAAGAAACGGCTCGATGACATCCTCGATCGTATCCCGTTCCTCTCCGATCGCGGCCGCCAGGCTATCCACTCCTACGGGCCCGCCGTCGAATTTCTCGATGATTGTGAGCAACAGCTTGCGGTCGAGCACATCGAATCCCTGGGCGTCGACATCGAGCATATCGAGCGCTTTCTGCGCCACGGCTGCCGTCACTTTGCCGGCCGCCCGAACCTGGGCGTAATCGCGAACCCGTCGCAACAGGCGATTGGCGATCCGCGGGGTTCCACGCGAGCGCGCAGCAATCTGCGCGGCACCGTCGGGATCGACCTCGAGCGCGAGAATATCCGCGGAGCGGCGCACAATACCGCCGAGTTCCCGGTCGCTGTAAAACTCGAGTCGTTGCACGATGCCAAAGCGATCACGCAACGGCGATGTAAGCAGCCCGGCCCTTGTGGTTGCCCCGACCAACGTAAACGGCGGCAAGTCGAGTTTGATCGACCTCGCTGCCGGCCCTTCACCGATCATGATGTCGAGCTGATAGTCCTCCATCGCCGGGTAGAGAACTTCTTCCACCACCGGGCTAAGGCGATGGATCTCGTCCACAAACAGCACATCGTGCGGCTCCAGATTGGTCAGCAGGGCTGCGAGATCACCTGCCCGTTCCAGAACCGGCCCCGACGTATGCCTGAGATTGACCCCCATTTCGTTGGCAATAATGTGCGCCAGTGTGGTCTTGCCAAGCCCGGGCGGTCCGAATATCAGCACATGGTCAAGCGAATCCTCTCGCTGCCGCGCAGCCTCAATAAATATCTCGAGCTGTTCCTTTACCGAAGCCTGGCCGATGTACTCGGCAAGCGTACGCGGCCGAATGGCTCGATCGAAATCGGCCTCGTCGCCCGAGCCGTCAGCGGAAATGATTCGATCCTGATCAAGCATCTCGTAAACGGTCCCTGCCGCGTTCAGTCAACGGCAAAAAAATATGCGTAACAAGCCGAAACATGTTCGCCAGAGGACGAATTCGGTCGGATTCCGGCGCTCATCGCGGCGCGATATTCTGCAAAGCACGACGAATTATTTCCTCGGTTTCCAGTTGCCTGGTATCAATCGAAGCCAGCAACCGCAACGCCTCGGCCGGGCGATAGCCCAGTGCAACAAGCGCGTTTTGCGCCTCGGTTGCGGGCGTCGATCCGGTTTCGGGTCCGGCGGGCATCCCCGCCGGCACTGCAACCGCGCCTTTTTCGATGCGATCGCGCATTTCGACAATCAGCCGCTCCGCGGTTTTCTTGCCGACCCCCGGGACCTTGACTAGCGAGGCAGTATCTTCGTTCTGCACGCACTGCACAAAACCCTCGACACTAATTCCCGACAGGATTGCCAGCGCCATTTTGGCGCCGACCCCCGAGATCCGAATCAGGTCACGAAAGAGACGCCGCTCGGACTCGGTCGAAAAACCGAACAGGATCTGGGCGTCCTCCCGGACTAGCAGATGGGTTACCAACATGATTTCCGCGCCCACCGCTGGCAGCACGTAGAAAGTCGACATCGGGGCTTCGATCTCGTAGCCGATGCCATTAACGTCCACAACCAGCAACGGCGGTTGCTTGCTTGTGAGCAAACCCCTCACAAAACCGATCATTTACCCAGACTCCGCAAAAGCAGCGCCCGGGTGCGGCGCTGGTTGGCGTGGCAGATCGCCACGGCCAAAGCGTCTGCGCTGTCGGCCTGAAGCGTCCGGCGTAGCGACAACAATGCACCTACCATGTGCTGCACCTGTGTTTTGTCGGCAGCACCTGTACCGACGACAGCCAGCTTTACCTCGCGCGCGGCATATTCGTGAATGCCCGCCCGCTTCGCAAATGTCGCGCATATTGCGGCAGCCCTCGCTTGCCCGAGTTTCAGCGCGCTGTCGGCGTTGCGATGCATGAATACCCGCTCAATCGCCACTTCCTCCGGTTGATACTCCTCCACGATCTCCCGAGTCCCGTCAAAAATCTGCTCCAACCGCGCCGGGAAATCCGAACCATCAGTACGAATCTGACCGTTGGCGATGTGGGTAATCCGTTGCCCGGATACGTCGATGATGCCCCAACCCGTAATTCTCGAACCCGGGTCGATGCCCAGAATTCTGATACTAGCGCTCATTGGCTGTACGGCTGGTCTCGCCGTGACAAGGACCATGGGCGGCCTGGTTCAAAGCGCCGCCAGAATATCGTCGGGAATATCGGCATTGGAATAGACATTCTGCACATCGTCGAGATCCTCGAGCATCTCGAGAAGTTTTATCATCGATTGCGCTTCGCCCTCACCAAGAACAGCGGACGTCGATGCCCTTTGGGTAACTTCCTCAACCTCTGTCTGCCAGCCAGCCGCATGCAGCCTGTCACGAACTTCTTCGAATTCCTGCGGATCGGTGATCACCTCGACCGAACCGTCGGCGCCGGTGATGATGTCCTCCGCCCCCGCCTCAAGCGCAACTTCCATTAACGCGTCCTCGTCGACACCGGCACCGAATTCGAGCAGGCCAACGTGGCTGAACAGGTAACTGACCGACCCGTCCGCCCCCAGATTTCCGCCGAACTTCGAGAATGCGTGCCGGACCTCGGCCACTGTGCGGTTACGATTGTCGGTTACGCAATCGACCATGACGGCGGCGCCGCCCGGACCGTAACCCTCGTAGCGAATTTCCACGTACTCGGCGCCTTCCAGCTCCCCGGTTCCGCGCTGTATCGCACGCTCGATATTGTCCTTGGGCATGCTTTGCCCTTTGGCCTTGTCCACCGCGAGACGCAAGCGCGGATTGAAACCCGGATCGCCCCCTCCCATTCGCGCCGCAACGGTGATTTCACGCGCCAGTTTGGTGAAAAGTTTGCCGCGCTTCTTGTCCTGCGCACCCTTGCGGTGCTGAATATTGGCCCACTTGCTATGACCTGCCATACCTAGAATCCGTATTCCTTAATTCGTTTTGAGAAAATCAAAAACTCAGCCGCACTCCCAGGTGCACACCGGTGTCGAAAGTCACGTCCGGATCGCCCTCGAATTTCATTTGCACATGCCGGACTCCGAGGTATACCCACGCGTCTTGCATGATGTCGTAGCTGACGTAGAGACTCTCCTCGTCGTAGGTATCGGTGTCATTGAACGACAGCACGCCAGGGGCGTAATACAACTCGCCGCCGATTCCGATCCGGTCGTAATTCGGAAAGACCCAGCGGAAATAACCACCCAGCGCGATCGAACCGCCGCTGCTGCCGCCTTTGTCGGGATCGCCGTACACGATCTTGGCGCCGAGACCCGCTTTCACCGGGCTCGCGCCCGGGGACGCTATTCCGGTACGAAAAATACCAAGACCGACTAGTTCACCATCCTCGTCGCTATGCAACCAGCTCGCTTCCAGCGCGGCCCTGTCAAAAACCGGAAATGCGAAAGCGACTTTGAAAACATCCGCATTGAAGCTGACATCGAGCGCCGGGCTCTCTGCCACGGCCGGGCGCACGAACGACAGCAACAACAGTGCCAACACACTGCAGATCCGTAACATTTATTGCTCCTCGAAGAACTTCGCAGAAGACCAGACCCATGGCCCCCTGAATCGGCGTATGATAACGGCTATCGGTGGCCAGCACATCCTCAGGCTATCTCTTGGCAACAGCAGTTGAAACAAACCAAAGTTCCGGCCCGGCCCGGCCCGGGCTGTCGCTCGAGCGGGTCCGGGAATGGCTCGACGACGCGATTGGCGCAGACGGCAGCGACCGCAGCGTGGCGGCCCGCGAACGCGGCGAATCGATCGCCGAACTGGTTCGCGGCTTGCATGGCGATCCCGACCTCGTCTGCGCCACGCTTTTGTTTCCGTTGGTTCACGCCGACGCACTGGACAGCGCCAGTATCGGCGATGCTTTCGGCACGGAAATACAAGTACTGGTCGACGGCCTGGTCGCGCTGGGCGATTTTCAGCTTCCCGAAAACTGGAATCCCGATTCGACGCTATCGCGCGACCAGGCGGAAAGCGTGCGCCAGATGCTGCTTGCCATCGCGAGCGACGTTCGCCTGGTTCTGGTGCGCCTTGCCGAGCAACTGGACACCATGCGGCGCCTGAAAAATGGCCGCGCAACGGACAAGCGCGCTGCGGCGCGCGAGACCCAGGAGGTATTTGCGCCGTTGGCCAACCGGCTGGGCATCTGGCAACTGAAATGGGAGCTTGAAGACCTCGCCTTTCGTTATCTCGAGCCAGCGACGTACCGGCGCATCGCTGGTGCTCTGCGCCAACGACGCAGCGATCGTGAGCGTTTCATCCTCACGATCAAACAAACGCTGACTGAAAAGCTCGCCGCCGAGGGCATCGAAGCGGAGATCAGCGGCCGCCCGAAGCACATATTCAGCATCTGGCGCAAAATGCAGCGCAAACAGGTGGATTTTGACGAGCTCTTCGACATCAGGGCCGTGCGGGTATTGGTGAATTCAGTAGCCGACTGCTATGCGGCCCTGGGTGTCGTCCATAGTCTCTGGCATTACATTCCGGGAGAATTCGACGACTACGTCGCCACGCCCAAGGAGAATGGGTACCGGTCTATCCATACCGCGGTGATCGGGCCGGGCGGCCAGGCACTCGAAGTACAGATCCGTAGCCGCGAAATGCATGAACATGCCGAGCTGGGCGTAGCGGCCCACTGGCGTTACAAGGAAGGCGGGCGCGGGCACAGCGCGTTCGATGAAAAAATCAACTGGCTGCGGCAATTACTCGTGCCGGATTCGCAGGACGATACTGCCGAAGATTTCATTGACCGGGTGCGCGCCGAAATTTTCGAGGATCGGGTGTATGTCATCAGTCCGCGTGGCGATGTTGTCGACCTGCCGCAAGGTGCGACGCCCCTGGATTTCGCCTATCACGTACACACCGAAGTCGGTCACCATTGTCGCGGCGCCAAGGTCAACGGCAGGATGGTCCCGCTGACCTATGTTCTGCACACCGGAGAACAGGTCGAGATCATTACTGCCAAGAACGCGCATCCGAGCCGCGACTGGCTCATCCCGCAACGCGGGTATCTCTCCTCGCCGCGGAGTCGGGCCAAAGTGCGGGCATGGTTCCGCCGCGAGGATCAGGATCAGAACCGCCGCCATGGCCGGCTGATGCTCGACCGCGAACTGGGACGGCTGGGTCTGCGCGACCTGAAAATACCGGTGCTTCTAAAGGCACTCAAAATCGGCAACATCGACGAACTCCATGTCAGCCTTGGGTGTGGCGACATCAGCCTTGCCGCCGTGACACAGGCGGCCGCCCAGCAACAACCCGGCGGTAGCGAACGTTCACGCCGATCCCCTGTTCGCGGACAACGCCCCGCCCAGCGCAATCGCAGCGCCGTTTCGGTAGACGGCATCGGCGATCTGATGTCGAATTTCGCACGCTGCTGTCATCCGGTGCCACCCGAGCCGATTGCCGGGTACATTACCCAGGGCCGCGGCGTGACGATTCACCGCAAACAATGCCGCAACCTCCTGCGGCTGCGCGAACGTCACCGCGAGCGGGTATTGCAGGTCGATTGGAACGAAAACGGCGACGACGACGGCCATCAGGTTGAAATCCGGGTCGAGGCCTATGACCGGCAAGGGCTGACTCGTGACGTAACAGGTGTCTTCGCCGACGCCAGGATTTCGATCCAGGAAATGAAGCTGGAGACATTTCCGTCACACAATACGGCCGACATTCACCTGACGATCAACGTGCGCGGCCTCGACGAACTCAGCCGAATCCTCAATCGCCTGACGACACTACCAAACGTGATCAGCGCCGAACGCAAGCTGTGAACCGCGCCCGCCGCGAACGTTCCATTCGGAGCGTCTAGCGATTGATCGCGTGAATCGCCTGCTTGTCAACCGCAAGAGCCGCCTCATGTAGCGCCTCCGACAACGTCGGATGCCCATGAATCGTGCGCTGTATGTCCTCCGCGCTGGCGGAAAATTCCATCGCGAGCACCGCCTCGGCGAGCAGTTCGCCGGCCATGGGTCCACAAATGTGCACACCCAGTATTTCGTCGTCATCCTCGGCCGCAATGATTTTCACCAGCCCGGCGGCCTGCTCGAGAGCTTTCGCCCTGCCGTTCGCGGCAAACGAAAATGTACCGACCTTGTAGGCACGGCCGCTTTCCTTGACCTCTTCCTCGGTCTTGCCGACCCAGGCAATTTCCGGCGCGGTGTAGATGATCGAGGGGATTGTGTTGTAGTTCATTTCAGCGACCTTGCCGGCAATCAGGTCGGCAACCATTACTCCTTCCTCGGATGCCTTGTGTGCGAGCATCGGCCCGCGCACCAGATCGCCAACCGCCCAGACGCCCTCAACCGCGGTACGGCATTCCTCGTCAACTACAACGAAGCCGCGATCGTCGAGTTCGAGATCGATGTCGGCGCCAATCAGGTTCTCGCTATACGGCTTGCGCCCGACTGCCACTATCAGTTTGTCTACGACGAGCTCCTGCTCGCCCTTGCCATCTTCGTAGCGCACCGTAACGCCATCGTCTCCGGCCTGCGCCGCGGTCAGTCGGGCACCGAGCCTGATGTCCAGGCCCTGTTTTTTGAAATGCCGCTGCGCTTCCTTCGCGATCTGCTTATCAGCCATAAACAGAAAATCCGGCATTGCCTCGATCACAACGACTTCGGCACCGAGTCGCTTCCACACACTGCCGAGCTCGAGACCGATCACACCGGCGCCGATTACACCGAGGCGGGCCGGCACTTCGGTAAATTCGAGCGCTCCCCACGAGTCGACAATACGATCGCCATCGAACGGCGCAATTCCCAATTCCACCGGCACCGAGCCCGCGGCCAGTACCACGTGCTCCGACTCGAGCGTCTGCGGCGCGCCATCGTGCGGCGTAAATTCGACCTTGCCGGGTCCGAGCAATTTGCCGTGACCTTGAAGTGCGATCACTTTGTTAGCTTTGAACAGCGCTTCAATGCCACCGGTCAGCTGTTTGACGATACCCGCCTTGCGTTTTTGCATCGTCGCGATATCCACTTCGATACCGTCGACCTTGATACCGTGTTTCGCAAATTCGTCGTGGGCACGATGAACGAGTTCCGACGACTCGAGCATCGCCTTGGAAGGGATACAACCTGCGTTCAGGCAGGTGCCGCCATACGACAAACTGCCGTCGTAGTTTTTCCACTCGTCGATACAGGCGGCCTTCAGGCCGTTCTGGGCGGCGCGAATCGCGGCGACGTACCCCGCCGGGCCGGCGCCAATAACGATTACATCGAATTTTTCGCTCATGAAAAACCTTCCTTAATAAGAGCGCCACACAAGGCACGCCACAGCAGGAAACCGGCAGAGGCGCGACCGGAAACGCGTATCGAATCAGATCTGAAGTAACAGGCGCGCCGGGTCTTCCAGCGCCTCCTTGATCGCCACCAGGAACTGCACCGACTCGCGCCCATCAATGATACGGTGGTCATAAGTCAGTGCCAGGTACATCATCGGCCGCACCAGGATCTGCCCGTCGACCACCATCGGCCGCTCCTGAATCTTGTGCATGCCGAGAATCGCACTCTGCGGCGGATTAATGATCGGCGTCGAAAGCAGCGAGCCAAACACGCCGCCATTGGTAATCGTGAAAGTGCCGCCGGTCATCTCTTCGATAGTCAGGGCGCCATCACGGGCGCGTCCGGCAAAGTCGCCGATGCCCTGCTCGATTTCCGCAAATCCGAGCGAATCCGCATCGCGCAAAACCGGCACCACCAGGCCGCGCTCGGTCGAAACCGCGATACCGATATCGAAGTAGTCGTGATAAACGATTTCGCTGCCGTCTACATATGCGTTTACGGCCGGGAACCGGCCAAGCGCCTGAACCGCAGCTTTGACGAAGAACGACATGAAGCCGAGCCGCACGCCATGGTCCTTTTCGAATCGATCACGGTAGCGTTTGCGCAACGCCATGACCTCGGTAAGATCGACTTCGTTGAACGTAGTCAACATCGCCGCGGACTGCTGCACTTCGACCAGGCGCTCCGCAATGCGTGCCCGGAGGCGCGTCATCGGCACACGTTTCTCTCCCCGCCCACCGTCGGGAAGGGCTACCCCCGGTGACGCCTTGCCGCGATCAGCGATGTACTTGTTTACATCGGCTTTGGTCAGGCGGCCATCGCGCGCGCTCCCGGGGATCGATTCCGCATCGAGACCGTGTTCGTCAAGAAGCCGTCGTACCGAAGGGCTGAGTTTTGCGGCAGCCTTGCCGCCTGCTTCGGCGACCGGCTCGGCCGGTGCGGCCTCCTGCTCCCCAGACTCTTTCGCGGCGGGTTCTGCGACAGCCGCGGCCGGCGCAGAAGCCGGGGCCTCGCCCTCCTCCAGAATCGCCAGGACTTCGCCACTGGTGACCGTGGTGCCGTCCGCGATACGGATTTCCTTGAGAACGCCGTTGGCCGGCGCCGGCACCTCGAGAACGACCTTGTCGGTTTCGAGATCGACGAGGTTCTCGTCACGGGCGACGGCATCACCAGCTGACTTGTGCCACGCAACCAGCGTGGCGTCGGCTACCGATTCCGGTAATTGCGGGACTTTGACTTCAATTGTCATGCTTTCTTCCTAAGACTGACGCTGCTACTGGCATCTGTGTCATCGCCGGCCTCGACGGTCGCCGCGATACCGAGCGCCTCCTTGACCAGCGTCTGTTGTTGTTGAACGTGCATACGGTATATGCCGGAAGCCGGCGCCGCCGCACCTGCTCTCCCAGCGTACAGAAGTTTGTGCCTGGGCAGCAGCGCCTCATGCAAGCGGTGCCGTATCTGGTACCAGGCTCCCTGGTTTTCAGGCTCTTCCTGACACCACACAATCTCACTGGCATTGCCGTAGCGCCCGATCTCCAAAGCGTATTCGTCACTTGGAAACGGGTAGAGTTGTTCGATTCGAATGATCGCAACATCGTCGATCGAGTGCGTCGAACGCGACTCGAGCAGATCGTAGAACACCTTGCCGCTGCAAAAAACGACCCGGCGAACTTTGTCCGCATCGAGCGTCTCGCTCTCCGGAATCACGTTCAGAAACTGACCCTGCGAAAGGTCGGTCAGCGCCGAAACCGAAAGGCGATGACGCAAAAGACTCTTAGGCGTCATTACGATAAGCGGCTTGCGCGCGTCACGCAGCATTTGCCGGCGAAGCATATGAAACATCTGCGCGGGATTGGAAGGCACGCACACTTGCATATTGTGTTCGGCGCACAATTGCAAAAAGCGCTCGAGTCGGGCGGAAGAATGCTCTGGCCCCTGCCCCTCGTAGCCGTGCGGCAACAGCAGCGTCAGTCCGCACAGGCGTCCCCACTTGGCTTCGCCCGAACTAATGAACTGATCGATTACTACCTGGGCGCCGTTGACAAAATCGCCAAACTGGCCTTCCCAAATAACCAGTGTTTCCGGATCGGTGGTGCTGTAGCCGTATTCGAATCCAAGTACCGCCTCCTCAGAGAGCAGGGAATCGGTAACGCGGAAACGATTCGGCTCGCTCGCCACGTGTTGCAACGGAATGTGGTCGTTGCCGCTTGCCTGGTCGTGAAGCACCGCATGACGGTGAAAAAATGTGCCGCGACCACTGTCCTGGCCAGTCAGCCTTATCGCATATCCGTCGCGCAGCAGACTCGCATAGGCCAGCGATTCGGCAAAGCCCCAGTCGATCGGCAGATCACCGCTCGCCATCTTGCGCCGATCGCCGATAATCCGATCGACGCGCGGGTGCAGTTTCAGTTCGTCCGGCAAAGTGGTCAACGCGGCGGACAGCTCCGCAACGGTTTCGGGGTCCAGCGCCGACTCGACATCCTGGTAAAGGTGGCCATCAAGATAGCGGCTCCAGTCTACCGTGAACTGGTTACCGATCAGGCCCAGCGAAACCGGAGATACCCGCTCCCCGGTGTCAACATGGCTGCGGTATTCCTCAACCAGTCCGTCCGCGCGCGCGGCGTCGAGCAGGCCCTCGTCAACCAGTCTTTCCGCGTAGATCTGCCTGACCGTCTTGTGCTTGCGAATCGCCTTGTACATCTTCGGCTGGGTGGCGGCCGGCTCGTCGGCCTCATTGTGACCGTGGCGACGGTAGCAGACGAGGTCGATCACCACGTCCTTGCGGTACTCGGTGCGATAGTCCAACGCCAGCCGAGTGGCCTTGATTACCGCCTCGGGGTCATCCGCATTCACATGCAGCACCGGTGCCTCGATCATCTTGGCCACATCGCTGCTGTAAGGAGTCGACCGGGCGTCGCGCGGATCGCTGGTGGTAAAGCCGATCTGGTTGTTACAGATAACGTGCACGGTTCCACCCGTACTGAAACCCCGCGCCAGAGACAACTGCAGGGTTTCCATCACGACGCCCTGCCCGGCAAACGCGGCATCGCCATGCACCAGCACCGGCAACACGCTGGCGCCATGAGCATCGCCGCGGCGCTCCTGGCGCGCTCGCACCGAACCTTCCACCACCGGGTTGACGATCTCGAGATGCGACGGGTTAAACGCCAGCGCGACATGCACATTGCTGCCACTGGTCTTTATGTCGGTGGAGAATCCGAGGTGATATTTGACGTCGCCCGAACCGGTCAGCGACTCCGGGTCATAATTGCCTTCAAACTCGGAAAATAACTCCGACGGCGCCTTGCCAACCACGTTGACCAGCACATTGATCCGGCCGCGATGAGCCATACCAATGACGACTTCCTCGAGATTCGCACTGCCGCCGCGCTGGATCAGATCCTCGAGTAACGGAATCAGCGCGTCACCGCCTTCCAGTGAGAATCTTTTCTGCCCAACGTAACGGGTGTGCAGATAACGCTCGATACCCTCCGCCGCGGTAAGGGAACGCAACAGCTCCAGCTTGTCCTGCCCGGCAAGCGGATAACAGCCATCCAGGTCTTCGAATCTCTCTTGCAACCAATGCCGCTCACGGGCACGCGACACATGGGCAAAGTCGGCACCGATCTTGCCGGTATAGGTTCGCTGCAACAATTCGAGTAATTCGCGCAGACGCAACCGCGACGACCCTGCGAAACCGCCCGTGGCAAAGCTGGAGTCCATATCCGCCTCTGACAGCCCGAAATACTCCAGTTTCAGTACCGACGGAACCGGACGCTGCCACAATCCGAGCGGATCGAGATCGGCAATCTGGTGACCTCGCTGCCGGTAGACCTGAATCAGCCTGGCCACCGCCGCCTGTTTCTCGTCGGCCGCACCCGATGCGGCGGTACGACCCGGACGACCGCTGCGTGCCTGAGCCGCAAACGCCTCCTCTATCGGGCCCCTCGCAACCTCGCCGCCACGATCCTGGGTAAGGCTGGAAAAATAGTCGCGCCAGTCAGGGGAAACCCGATCCGGATCGCGCAGGAAGAGTTCGTACTGTTCCTCGACATACGCAGCGTTACCGCCGGAGAGATAACTCGACGCAAAACGGTCCTTCAGCGAATGGCTCATGCGGCGGCAAAATTCCGAGTGTGGAAAAACCTTTGGACAAGGCGCCGTATTCTAGCCCAAGCAGCGCGCTCAGTTCACGCGCAAGCCCCAGAAAAACCGGAAAAATGCTGGATTTTCGTCGATTGCGGGCGCAGTCGGCCGAATCGCAGTTCATCGCCAGTCTTTATTACTGAATATTTATCCAGTTGGATGCTGGATAAATATTTACATCATGCGTTTCACGGCGGACAGCAGCGTCAGCTCGTAGCCGATCAGCGCGATATAGCAAACCAGAACGAAATGAAGCACGTAGCGGACCTGCAGGCGTCCGAACAAAAGCGCCTCGTTGCGAATGACGAGATAGGTGACCCCGAGACCGGTGAGACCCATCTTGACCGCTGCGAAGGTCTGCAAATCGCCATGAATCAGCCCGACCATAAAAATATTGGCTTCGTGAGCGCCAATCTGCAGCAGTTGCAGCGTGAGGATCGCATCGGTGGCGCTCAGCAACAAAATGGCCACGACCACGTACATCAGCGACGGGGAGTGCCAGTCGGCAATAAAGGTCGCGCTGTCCTCCGTGCGCCTCGCGCTGCGCCGGCGGCGCTGCACACTGCCGTAAATCAAGCTCCAGATCACGCGCTTGCGCCTGTCCTCCCCGGATCGCTGGCAGGCTATAGCCCCCGCAGAATCCGGATTTGCGTTCGCGTTTCTGGCTGATGGACGCATCGATACTCCCCTGCTGCTCTGAATCGTTCGCGTAAAACGCACTGCTTGCCAGTGATTTCTGCAAGATTCGGACCTTTTCTTAAATTCTATATTTTTCATAAGCTTAGAAACAGGAAAGCAAAACCAGTTCAGCCTGGTGTAAAAGATCCCGACGACATTACGCGCCATTTCGGGTGCCAGACCGGGACCGCACACTCACTCTAACCGTCCGCCATCTGCCAGAATCCCGCCATGCCGGATATCATCATTCTCGGTCCACAGGCCGATCACCCAAACCTGATGGATGCCACGCGCCAGATCGTGACTGATGGGGCGTTATGCTCAATTACCGCCGGATGGCAGCAGCGCGAGGGAGAGGTACAGGAACTGCAGCATCACCTCGACAGAGAAGTCGAGGATCTGCATCTCTATCAGCGGCTGGATCATGCTCTGGGTCTCGATCCGGAACTGGCAGACGCACACAGAACCCGCCAGGCCGGGCTGCGACAACGCCAGCGCTGGTATCGCCGCCGCCTGCATCATGCGATGGAAGCCTACCTGGGCCTGGCCGCCGAGACCGGATCCAGCGCGGCACTGCTTGCGGAACAGCGCTCTGCGTTGAACGCCATCCGTGCCCTCGATCGCCATCATGTGCGCCAGATCGATGCAGTTCATGCGGTATTCAACGCCCGCTGGCGGCCCGCGCATCGGCCCGCCATGGCGGAGCAACGCGATGCCATCGTGCGGCGGCTGGATGCTGCGGCTGCCGTGCTTGTGGCGGGTGGACACGTTGCCGCATTACTCAGTCGGCTGCGACTGTTCGGGCTGGAATCGGAGTTGCGGGAGAAAAGGCTGATCGCCTGGTCGGCCGGCGCCATGGCCCTATCGGAGCGCGTCGTGCTGTTCCACGACAGTCCGCCCCAGGGTCCCGGACATGCGGAGATTCTGGACTCCGGGCTCGGCTTGTTGCCGCGCCTGCTGCCACTTCCTCATGCTCGCGAACGATTGCGCCTGCATGACCCCCGCCGGGTCGCGTTGATGGCGCGTCGATTCAATCCGTTGCAGCCGGTAACGCTGGACGCCGGATCGCTAATCCGAGTGACCGGGCACAAGCCGGTCATGGCTCAGGGAACGGCACGACTGACCGCTCGGGGCAACCTTGCCGGAGCCCCACTGGCATGAGCCAACTGCACCCGTTCCTGGCCGCGGCCAGTGCTGCCCCGGCCGATGCGGTGGACGCGCTGATTGCGGCCGCCGAATTTCCGCTAATCGACGATGCCGGCGTTACTTTCGTCTATCGCGGTGCGGCGGACGCGGTCAGGCTCCGGCACTGGATTTACGGCTTGCCCACCGCCGAGTCACTCGAGGCACTCGGCCGGCACGATCTATGGTTTTTCCGGCTCGATCTGCCGCGCGGCTCGAGAATCGAGTACAAATTCGAGGTAGTCAGCGGCACCAACAGCCACTGGATCGTCGACCCGCTCAACGACAGCGTCGCGGAGGATCCGTTCGGCGCCAACTCGGTTTGCCGTGCGCACGGTTACACGCGCCCGGAATGGACGCTCGAGAATCCGCATGCACGCCGCGGCACCATCGAACAGATCTCAATTGACAGCGAGTCACTCGGCGCGAGCAAGGATGTCCATGTCTATCTGCCTGCGCGATTCCGCCGCCAGCGACGCTATGCGCTGCTGGTCGCACACGATGGCAGCGACTATCTGAGGTTTTCCGGACTACAGCAGGTCCTCGATAACCTGATCCACCGATTGGAAATTCCGCCCATGATCGTTGCGTTGTCAGACCCCGGCGAGCGCCTCGTGGAATACGCCGCCAACAACAACCATGCGCGTTACATCGTCAAGGAACTCTACCCTGCTCTGCGACAGGCATTTCCGCTACGTGACGAACCCGCGAGCCGCGGCCTGCTCGGGGCGAGTTTCGGTGCTGTCGCGGCGCTGCATACGGCATGGAGTTACCCGGGGTTCTTCAATCGGCTGCTGTTGCAATCGGGCTCTTTTGCGTTCACCGATATCGGCACTCACAATCGCGGCCAGATATTCGATCCAGTGGTAGACTTCGTCAACCGGTTGCGGCAACAACCTGGCCGCCCTGCCAGCAAGATGTTTGTAAGCTGCGGAATCTACGAATCTCTTATCTATGAAAACCGCTCACTGGTGCCCTTGCTGCAATCAGCAGGAACAGAAGTGCGGTTTGAAGAGGCGCGTGACGGCCACAACTGGGAAAACTGGAGGGACCGGTTGCGCGCGGGGCTGAGCTGGCTTTTTCCCGGTCCACTTTGGATGGTCTACGAATAAAAAACGAGCCCGGAGGGCGCAACAGTAATGAGCGAAGAGACACGCCGGATAGGATTGTCCCTGGGCGCCGACGTTTGCTGGCCAATTTGCTTCGAGTCCATTCTCGAGCGCCTTCGCCCCGACATACGTATCGCCGGTAATCGTGTACGCATTACCTGCGAGCGCGTCACTATCGAACCCTTCAATCTGCGCCAGCCCTGTCGCTATGACGTCGTTATCGACCGCCTGAGTCACTGGTACTACCCGACTCGGGAATGGCTAAAAAAATCGATCCTTCTCGATGGTTTGTACGTCTTCAATAACCCATGGTCGTTGCAGTCGATGGAAAAGCAGACCTCTTACAGCGCAATGATGCGGCTGGGCCTGCCGATCCCCGACACCTGGCTGCTGCCGCCCAAGGAATACGATCCCGTTGACGACCTCGAGCCTACTCTGCAGCGTTACGCAAAACTTTTCGATCTGGCGGCAGTCGGCGAAAAGATCGGGTACCCGTTATTCATGAAACCTTACAACGGCGGTGCCTGGGCCGGCGTCAGCAAGATCGACAACGAACACGATCTCCGCGAAGCCTACGAGTCGAGCGGAAAACAGGTGATGATCCTGCAGAAAGGGGTTTGGCCGTTCGAACACTTTGTTCGTGCGGTCGGGGTTGGCCCTCAAGTCAGGCTGGTGAAATACCAGCCTGACGCGCCTCTTCACGACCGCTACGGCCTGGATCGAGGTTTCCTGGATAGTGCCGACGTGGCAGAGATTGTGGATACCACATTGACGATAAACAGCTTTTTCGGCTGGGATTTCAACTCCTGCGAGTCGCTCAAACGCAACGGCACCTGGCATCCGATCGATTTCGCCAATGCATGCCCCGACAGCCAGGTAACATCGTTGCACTACCACTTTCCATGGCTGATCAAGTCCAAGATACGCTGGGCACTTTTCTGCGCGGCGACGGATCGGCCGATGCGCCGCAACCTGCATTGGCAGCCGTTCTACGATATCGCCGACTCCGATCTCCCCGACCGGGAAAAACTCGCGCAATTCGCGGCGCTTGCCCGCGCCGGTTTCGACGCCGAACGATTCGCAGAGTTCTGCATGACATTCCTTCGCGATCTCGACGCTATTGCCTGGGAATTTTTCGGTAGTGACGCGGCGCGCGACGCTATCCGGCAAAAAGTCGTGTCACTATATCCGCGGCATGAGGTGGATCAGTTCCTGGACATGTTCTGGGACCGCATCCAGGGCTGGCGCGACGCGGAGGGCCAGCATGACAACAGCGACAGTTTTCTCGTGAGCTAGGGGCGATGAAAGATTCGGTCGTGTGGTTTTCCGAGCGTCTCGAGCGCGACCTGCGAGTGAGCCGCTGGGGCCACTGGGGTACGCCGGTACTGCTGTTTCCGACCGCCGGCGGCGATGCGGACGAAGTCGAGCGCATGGGCATTATCGCGGCCGTATGGCCCCTGATCGAGGCCGGACGAGTCAAACTGTATTCCGTCGACAGTGTGGCGGGACGGGCATGGATCGAAGGCGGACACAGTACGGAGTACTGCTGCCTGCTGCAGAACCGGTTCGACGAGTGTATGTATCGCGAGGTCGTACCGCATATCCGCCGCGACTGTCGCAGCGAGACCGTCGAAATAGTCACGGCGGGTGCCTCGCTAGGCGCATTCAATGCCGTATCAAGCATGTGTCGGCACCCGGACGTATTCGCGGCGGCAATCGGTATGAGCGGAACCTATGACTACAGCCGGTTTTGCCATGACGGATTTACCATGGACCTTTTCTACAGTTCTCCGCTGCATTACCTGCCAGGACTGGGAGATGGAGAACAACTGCATCTGCTGCGCCAACGCTTCGCACTGTTGACTTATGTCGGCGGACGCTGGGAGGATCCGGAAGAAACGTGGCGCATGGCGGGGGTACTGGGCAGTAAACAAGTACCGAACCGCGTCGTGGGCTGGGGCAGCGAGTATGACCATGACTGGCCGGCCTGGCGCGCGATGCTGCCAATCTACCTCGATGAAATGCTGTAAGAATGTCGCGGCGTAGCCTTCGGTTTAGACGTATCGC
>Ga0102956_1000099_pt1 | contig 27088 bp, 20 predicted proteins | sample SalPonF2_A_D2_MG_FD_84515 | JGI IMG/M metagenome (GOLD analysis project Ga0102956, IMG submission 84515) | Salt pond soil microbial communities from South San Francisco under conditions of wetland restoration - Salt Pond MetaG SF2_A_D2_MG ...
GCAGCCCCGGGGGTGCAGCCCGGCTGCGGCTTGCAGGCGGCTGCTCAGGGCTCGGCCCCCTCGTCGGTGACGCCGCCGCGCAGCACGATGAAGTCCGCCAGGTCCCTGGGGGAGGTGAAGTACGCGGCGGCGCCGCTGGCGACGTCGCGCACGGAGCCGCGGAGTGCGGCCGGGCCGGAGGCCGCAGGCTCGAGCCAGACCCGCACGATGAAGACCCACTGCTTGCGCCTGCCGACCTCGTCCACGTCCGTCCTCCCAGCGTCCGACGCGTGCAGCCAGCATGGCGGGGCGGCGTCTAGGGAGCGTCTAGCCTCGCGCCCGGCGCGCGTCACGGCCAGGGCGCGCCGTCCTCCGCCGCCGCGATCTCGCCGTTGAACTCCATGGCCAGGAACGCCGCCCGCGCTTGCTCGTCGTCGATCGCCCCGGCCATCGCGCGCAGGCGCTCGCCGGCGCGGCCGGCCAGCGTCCGCGCCGCCGCCTCCTCGCCCTGTGCGTGGCGGACCCGCGCCGCGACCCAGGCCACCTGTTGGGGGTGGAGCAGCTCGCCGTCGCGCCTGTTGAGCAACGCCAGCAGTTCGTCGGCGGCGGCGGACGCCCGATCGAGGCGCCCCAGCTCGAGGTAGGCCAGCGCCAGCTCGCAAAGAGCGTTGGCGGAGCTGGCGTCGCGCCCCAGGCGTCGCTCGATGGCCAGCGCCTGGCACAGGTGCTCGATGGCGTCGGCGTGCGCCCCCAGGTGGCGCTCGGCGTCACCGAGGTTGCTCAGGGCGGAGGCCGCGAGCAGGTCGTTGCCGGCCTCTCGCGCCAGCGCCAGCGCGCGATGGGAAGCGCGGCGGGCCTCCTCGTGGCGGCGACCGTACAGCAGGGCAGAGGCCCCGTTCAGCACGCACAGCGTCTCGCCGCGCCGGTCGCCGAGCTGCGCGAACAGGCGCTGGGCGTGCTCCAGCCGGTCGGCGGCGGCGATGTGATCGCCCAGCCGCAGGTCGAGCACGCCGCGGTTGAGCGATGCCGCGGCCAGCCCCTGCGGCCTCTCCAGCTCCCGGTAGAGGCGCTCGGCGACGCGGTAGTGCGCCTTCGCCTCCGCCAGGCGCGTCAAGCGGGCCGCGCTCACGGCGCGGTACTGGTGCGCGTCGGCCTCCAGGCTGCGGTCGCCCGTGTCGAGGGCCAGGCGGAGCATGCGGGCGGTGAGGTCGAAAGCCTCCTCGAAGGCCTCCTGCCCGATGGCCGCGTGGAGCGCCGCGCGCAACGCCTCCGCCACGAGCTCGGGCTCGTCGGTCGCGCCCGCCAGCTGGGCCTCGTCGAGGCGATGACGCACCAGCTCGAGCCGGCCGGCCGCGAGCGCCACGTGCACGGCGAGACAGGCGGCGGCGAGGCCGGTGCGCCTGTCGTGGACCCGCTCGGCCAGGGCCGTCGCCTCGCTCAGGCGTTCCTCGGCGGCCGCCGGGTCGCCCAGCGCCAGATCGTGGCCGGCCCGCAGCAGCGCGGAGCGCGCCAGCCAGGTCGGGCGGCCGTCGGTGGCTGCGCGCGCAGCCAGGCGCGCCAGGAGCTCCGCTTCGGCGGCGCGATCGCCCCGCTCGCGCAGCAGGATCACCCTCCGGGCGGCGGCATCGAAGGACGCCTCCTCGTCGCCCAGCGCCTCGGCCAGGGCGTCCATGGCGTCGAGCTGGAGGCCTTGCTGCTCGCGGTCGCCGCGCCGGCGTGCGGCGTCCTCGGCCATGCGGTGGAGCTCGAGCCGCAACCGCGGCTCGCGCGCCAGCGTCAACGACCATGAGGCCAGGCGGCGTGCCTCTTCGCCGGCGCCGGCCTCCAGGGCGTCGCGCGCCGCCCGCAGCCCGTGGCGGGCCGCCCGGTCCGGCTCGCCCCCGAGGTCGTAGTGGCGGGCCAGCGTGGCGGCGCTGGCGTCCGAGGTGCCGAAGCGCTCGAGCGCGTGCGCGGCGCGGCGGTGGTAGCGCGTGCGGGCCGAGGGGTCGACGCTTTGGTAGATGGCCTCGCGCATGAGCTGATGCCCGAAGCAGAAGGAGCCCGCACGCCGCTCGCGCACCAGGCGGGCGTCGAGCAGCAGGTCGAGGGCGTCGAGGGCCTCGCGCTCGCTCCAGGCCAGCACGTCGCGGACCGTCTCGAGGCGGAAGCTCTGGCCCAGCACCGCTGCGGCTCCCGCGAAGGTGCGCGCTTCGGGCGCGAGGCGCTCCAGGCGCGCGGTGACGCGCTGACGCACGCCGTCGGGTACCACGTCGGACCAGTCCGGTCCGGTGCGCGCCGTCCCGGAGGCGCCGGCCGCGGCCGGGTCCGGGGTGCCGGCGGCGGGTTCGGCGGCCGCCTCGTGGAGCAGCTCCGAGATCAGCAGGGGGTTGCCGGCGCTGGCCGCTTCCAGCGCTGCCGCGGCCTCGGGCGTGAGCGCCGTCGGCTCGAGCCGGGACAGGAGCGTCGCGATGGCCTCCCTATCGAGGCCGGCAAGGGCGAGCGCGTCCAGGGAGCCCTCGTCCTCCAGCCGGCGCCGCATGGCGCGCAGGGGGGCGTCGTGCCCGAGCCGGTCGTCGCGATAGCTGGCGACGATCATCAGCGGCGCGTCGCGGGCGCGCCGCGCCAGGTACTCGAGCAGCGCCACGCTCGCCTCCCCGGCGCCCTGCAGGTCCTCCAGCACCAGCAGCAGCGGTCGCGTATGCGCCAGGTCGAGGAGCGCGCGGCCGACGGCGTGGAAGAGCCGGGCCCTCTCCCGGTCGGGCGGCAACTCCGGGAGCGGCGGCCCCGACGGCGGGGTCGCCGCGGCCCCGGGCAGCGCCCCCACGAGCACCCGCCGCCAGGGGGCGCTCCGGTCGCCGGCGGCGACCAGCAGCGGGAAGACGGGGCGCAGCGCTTCGGCCACCGCCTGGTAGGGGCTCGCCTCGGGCTCGGTGGTACCCCCCGCCAGGGCCCGGCCCTCGTCCGTCTCGGCGCGTTGCGCGAGGCGCCGCAGCAGCCGGCTCTTGCCGATCCCGGCGGGACCCGCCAGCAGCACCAGGCCCCCGCGGCCGGCGCGGGCGCGGTCCCAGCGTTCGGCCAGCGCCGCGAGCTCGCACGCGCGTCCCACGAAGGGAAGCTGGGGTGGAGCGTCGGCGCGTGCGGGGGCCGCCTCGCTCGGCGGGTCCAGCTCGCGCACCAGCGCCTCGAACAGCGCGCGCGTCTGGTGCATGGGCTCCACGCCGAGCTCGCGGGCCAGCACGTCGGAGAACCGTTCGTAGACGGCCAGGGCCCCCGCGCGGTCGCCGGCACCGTAGCGCACCCGCATCGTCAGCCGCACCGCATCCTCACGCAGCGGATCTTCCCGCAGCAGCCGGTCCAGCACCGCCAGCGCTTCGGGGTTGCGGCCGGCGCTGCGGTGGCGTTCGGCCAGCTCCGGCAGCACGCCGAGCAGCACGCCGCGCAGCCGTTCGCGCTCGACGAGCATCCACTCGTCGTCGTGGTCGATCAGGAGGTGGTCGGTGTAGAGAGCGGCCGCACGCGCGAGGTCGCCGCGCGCGGCCGCCTCCTCGAACGCGCGCGCGTCGACCCACGGGCCGGCGTCGGGGTCGAGCCCGACGCGCGAGCCGTCGGTGAGCAGCCACGGCGCGGCCGCGGCGCCGGGGAGCGCCTGCTTGAGGTAGTGGAGGTGCCGCCTCAGGTTGGTGCGCGCCTCGGCGGGGTCGCAGTCGGGCCACAGCGCCGCCGCGACCGTGCGCCGGTCCTGCGGCGTGGGGTGCAGCGCCAGGTAGGCCAGCAGCGGACCGGTGCGCGGAGGTGCGGAGAGCGGGAAGGTCCGGTCGTCGACGGTGACCCTGAGCGGGCCGAACAGGTACACCCGCAAACCTTCGTACCCCCCTCCGTTGTCGATGGCGTCACCCTAGCACCGACGCCCGCGGCCCGGCGAGGCGGATGCCCCATCGGGTGGCGCGGCGCCCGGGCGGACCGGGGGCCTAGTTCTTGGAGGGGCGGGCGCGCTCGAGCAGCAGGGCCACCGATACGGGTTCGCGCGGCTGCAGCCCGTCGATGAGGCCGCCGCGGGCGACGAACGCGGCCACCGTCTCGTAGGCCTGCTGCGCCTCCTCGGCGCTCTCGCTGTCGAACAGGACGGACTCGCGACCGGACGGCAGGACGGCGACCAGCTCGAGGAAGTCCGGCTCGGGCGTGTCGTCCTCCGCGCCGTCGAGCTCGGTGCCTTCGGGGAAGACCTCCAGCAGCTCGATGCTCTCCACCAGCGCGAGGTTGATGAGCTTGGCGTCCAACGTCCACATCCACACGGTTCCGTCTCCTTGGCGCGCCGCTGGGCCACGGCCGGCGCAGGTCGGGCGCGGGCCGCTCCGGGGCGTCCGCGCCAGAGCATAGCGCACCGCCGGGAGCGCAGGCGCTCTCAGGGAGCCAGCCCCACCCGCTCGACCCCCACCGCCCGGCCGCCGCGGGCCCTTACGAGCACCGCACCGAGCTCGGCCGGCCCCTGCGCGAAGCCGCCCCGCCCCCGCACCGGCCGGTGATGACGCAGCGCGTCGACGAAGACCTCGGGGGCGTAACCCTGCATGCCGCCGCCGGGGCCGGTCATGCCCACGTCGCTGACGTAGGCGGTGCCGCCCGGCAGCACGCGCTCGTCCAGCGTGGGGACGTGGGTGTGCGTGCCCAGCACGGCGGCGACGCGCCCGGCAACCGACCAGGCGAAGATCTGCTTCTCGCTGACCGACTCGCCGTGGAAGTCGACGAGCACCAGGTCGATGCGTTCCTCGCGCCAGCGCCCGAGCTGCTGCATGAGCGCTTCGTAGGGGACCCGTACGCCGGGCATGGCGGTCGCGCTGACCAGGCTGATCACGCCCAGGCGGAGCGTCTCCCGCGCCACCACCACCGCCCCGCGACCGGGCGCATCGCCGGCGACGTTGAGCGGTCGCGCCACTTCGGGCTCCGCCAGCGCGGCGACGGCCTCGGCGCTGTCCCAGGAGTGGTTGCCGCCGGTGATGGCGTCGACGCCCAGCGCGCGCAGGCGCTCCACGTCGCGGCGCGTCATGCCCGCGCCGGCCACCGCGTTCTCCCCCGTGAGGGAAGCGTTCTCCGAGTTGGCGACGACGAAGTCGGGGCGCAGCCGCTGCCGGAGGCCGGGCAAGACGGCATCGAGCAGATCGAGGCCCGCGTCGCCGACGATGTCGCCGATGAACAGCAAGTGGATGTCGCGCTCGGCCGGTGCGGCCATGGTCGAGCCCAGTGTCGCACGGCGCCAGCCCGCGGCCGCGTGTAAGAGTTCCGTGCACGCCGGGTTCCTAGACTTCGGGAACGATGCGACGCCTGCTCTTCCTGGTCGCGCCCCCGGTCTTCTGGTTTGCCTACGTGGTGGACTTCCCCTACCTCTATGGCCACTTCGGGGACCACACACGCCTGGTGGGCCTGGCGCTCGTCGGGGTCACCGCCTGGCTGTGGGGGATCCCGGGCGGGCTCCTGAACGGCCTGATCGGCCTCGTGCTGAGCGAGGGGCTCGTGTCGATCATGCACGGCGGGGCGTTCGACCTTCCGGCCATCGCGGGCAGCGACGACCTCTTCAAGGCGCTCGCCTTCGGCGGTGCGGGCCTCGGGTTCGGCTACCTGCGCCGTGCGCGCGATCAGATGGAGCACCACCGCAGCGCGTTCGAGCTGGCCCGCCTCGATCCCCTCACCGGTCTGCTCAACCGGGCGGGCTTCCACGAGAAGCTCACCGAGGTGCTGGAGGTGGCGCGCGAGGAGGGCACCCTGGTGGCGTTCCTGTTCGTCGACCTCGACCGCTTCAAGTTCGTCAACGATACCTACGGTCACGAGTTCGGCGATGCGCTGCTCAGCGAGGTCGGGCGCGCGCTGCGTGACAACGTGCGCGACGACGACCTGGTGGGTCGCCTGGGCGGCGACGAGTTCACCGTGGCCCTGCTGCACCTGCACGATGCCAAGGACGCCAGCCATGTGGCGCGCAACCTGGTGCGCGTGCTGAGCACGCCGCTGTCGATCGACGACCGCGAGCTGCGCATCTCGGCCAGCGTCGGCGTCAGCCTCTTCCCGCGCGACGGCGACACCGTCGAGGCGCTCACCAGGAGCGCCGACACGGCGATGTACGAGGTCAAGGACGGCGGCAAGAACTCGTTCCACTTCTCCTCCATGGAGATGCGCTCGCGCGTCAGCCGCCGGCTCGAGCTCGAGCGCGAGCTGCGCGACGCCATCGCCAACCAGGAGTTCGAGCTGGTCTACCAGCCGCAGGTCGAGCTGGCGTCGGGCGAGCTGGTGGCGTTCGAAGCGCTGCTGCGCTGGGCCAACCCCAAGCTCGGCAAGGTATCGCCGGGCGAGTTCATCCCGGTCGCCGAGGAGGCGGGCTACATCGGCAAGCTCGGTCACTGGATCCTGCGCGAGGCGTGTTTCCAGTCGCGGGCGTGGCAGAAGGCGGGCCTGAGCCCGGTGCGCATGGCGGTGAACGTGTCCACCCTGCAGTTCCGGCAGTTCGGGTTCCTCGCCACCATCCAGGGCGCGCTCGCCGACAGCGGCATCGACCCGTCGCTGCTCGAGATCGAGATCACCGAGAGCGTGCTCGCCAAGGAGTACGAGCTGGCCATGAACACCGTCACGCGGCTCGGCCGCATGGGCGTGCGCACCGCCCTCGACGACTTCGGTACCGGCTACTCCTCGCTGGCGTACCTGCAGCACCTGCCGATCTCCAGCCTGAAGATCGACCAGTCGTTCGTGATGGCGCTCCACAACGCCCCCGGCATCGATCACGTGAGCGCCGTCCCGATCGTCGAGGCGATCGTGGCGATGGCCCACAAGCTGAGCAAGAAGATCGTGGCGGAAGGCGTCGAGACCGAGGCGCAGCGGCGCTTCCTGCATCGGCTCGGGGTCGACTACGCGCAGGGTTTCCACTTCGCCAAGCCGATGACGCGCCAGCGCGCCGAGCGCCTGCTCGAGCGCAAGGAGCGCCACCGCACGCCGATCCCCGACACGCAGGACGCCACCCCCCTGCTGCTGCTCGACTGAGGCGATACCCGTCAACGCGAGGCGCACTCGGTAGGATGGAACGCGGGCGCCGCGCTGCGGCGCTCTTCGAAAGGCAGGCGTTTCATGACCGACCAAGCTGCCGACATCGGCCTCATCGGCCTCGCCGTGATGGGGCAGAACCTCGTGCTCAACATGGAGGATCACGGCTTCCGCGTGGCCGTCTACAACCGCACCCGGCAGAAGACCGACGACTTCCTGGCGGGACCCGCCAGGGATCGCGCCGTCCTGGGCACGGCAAGCCTGGAGGAGCTGGTGGGCGCCCTGGAACGGCCCCGCCGGGTCATGCTCATGGTGCAGGCCGGGCGGGCGGTGGACGCCGTCCTCGACGAGCTGACGCCCCTGCTCCAGGAGGGCGACATCGTCATCGACGGCGGGAACTCCTTCTTCGAGGACACCATCCGTCGCGAGCGCGCCCTGCGCGAGAAGGGCCTGCATTACCTCGGCGCCGGCGTCTCCGGTGGCGAGGAGGGCGCGCGCCACGGCCCCTCGATCATGCCCGGCGGCCCCGCGGAGGCCTGGGAGCCGGTGCGGCCGATCCTGCAGGCCATCGCCGCGCAGGTCGACGGCGAGCCGTGCTGCGACTGGCTGGGCGAGGACGGCGCCGGCCACTTCGTGAAGATGGTGCACAACGGCATCGAGTACGGCGACATGCAGCTCATCGCCGAGGCGTACGACCTGCTCCGGCACGGCGCCGGCCTGACCCCGCAGGAGCTCCAGCGGGTGTTCGCCGGCTGGAACGAGGGTGACCTCGACTCCTACCTCATCGAGATCACCCGCGACATCCTGGGGACCCACGACGACGACGGGAACCTCGTTCTCGACGTGATCCTGGACGCGGCGGGCCAGAAGGGCACGGGCCGCTGGACCGCGGTGACCGCTCTGCACCAGGGCATCCCGGTCACGCTGGTGACCGAAGCGGTGTTCGCGCGCTCGCTGTCGGCGCTGTACGACGAGCGCCAGGCGGCGTCCAAGCACCTGAGCGGTCCGGACGCGACCTTCGGGGGGGACCGCGACGCCTTCGTGGCAGACGTGGGCCGCGCCCTGTACGCCGCCAAGATCGCCAGCTACGCGCAGGGCTTCATGCTGCTGTCCGCCGCCGCCGCCGAGCACGACTGGTCGCTCGACCTCGGCAAGGTCGCCATGCTGTGGCGCGGCGGGTGCATCATCCGCTCGCGCTTCCTGCGCGACATCCGGGACGCCTATGCCGACGACCCGCGGCTCACCAACCTGCTGCTCGCTCCCTACTTCCGCGACGCCGTGGTGGGGGCGCAGGACGCCTGGCGGCGCGTGGTGTCCGAGGGCGTGAAGCTGGGCATCGCCATGCCGGCGTTCTCCGCGGCGCTGGCCTTCTACGACGGTTACCGCCGCGGCCGCCTGCCGGCCAACCTCATCCAGGCGCAGCGCGACTTCTTCGGAGCGCACACCTTCGAGCGGGTCGACCGGCCGCGGGGCGAGTTCAGCCACTTCGACTGGACCGGGCACGGCATCGCCACCTCGGGGAGCTATCAGGCGTGAGGGCCGCGCCCCGTGCGGGCCGCGTCGTCCAGCGGCGGAAGGGCATGCGGGAGGGCGTGCTACACTAGCTGCTTGCGGGTCGCGCCGCCTGCCGGGCGCGCCGCCTGGAGGGCGCGCGGGCACTGGGCGCGCGGGCATGGGCTCGCAGGTCCCGGGCGCAGCGATGACCGATTCGCAGCGATGACCGATTCCATGACACCGATTCCATGACGCCCGTTCCATGACAGCACGAGCCAGAACCAAACGGGGAGGGACGATGGCCAAGGCGAAGAAGACGGAAGCGGCCGTCGTGTCCGCGGCCGCCTCGAAGGGCGGAACGACGCGGGCGCGCGGCGCCGCAGCCAAGGGCGGCTCGGCCGGACGCGCGAGCGCCGCCGTGGCCGGCGCCGACGGAGCTGGCGCGGAGCGCGCAACCGAGGGCGCCCGCACCGGGAGCGCCGCGACCTCGGAGGGGTCGGCGGCGAAAGAACGTGCCAAGAGCCCCGGGAGCTCCAAGAGCTCGGGCAAGAGCCCGTCGAAGGCCACCTCGAAGACCCCAGCCAGTGCGAACGGCGCCATGAGCAAGGGCGCAGCGAAGGACGGCGTGAAGGAACAGACCAAGAACGACACCACGGCGGCTCAGCCCGCCGCTACCGCCCCCGCCGCGAAGGGCAAAGCGGCGAACCCCAAGACCTCGAAGGCCAAGGCCGCGAAGAAGACGAAGGCGTCGGCCGGGACCGATGGCAAGGCCGCCGGCGCCGCCGCGAAGCGTGCGGGCGCCGAAGCCGTGGGCGAGGCGGCCGCCGGGACCGCGGCCGCCGCCGCACCCGCCGCTGTCTGGTTGCAGGCCGAGCCGGTCACGAAGCTCATCGCCCGCGGCCAGGAGGCCGGGTCGCTCGACACCGAAGAGATCAGCGACGCCTTCCGCAAGGCCGTCGAGAGCATGGGGCTCGAGCCCGAGGAGCAGAACTTCGAGGACCTCATCGAGGTGCTCGAGGGCAAGGGCGTCGTGATCTCGGACCTCGCCGAGGACGAGATCATCGACGAGGACGATGTCGACGACGACGAAGAGCTCGACGAGAACGACGAGCGCGAGGAGCTCGAGGCGCGCGCCGAGGCGATGGCCGACGCCCGCGTCAAGACCAACGATCCGGTCCGCCAGTACCTGCAGGAGATCGGCCGCGTCAAGCTGCTGACCCTGGAGGAGGAGATCGACCTGGCCCGCCGCATCGAGCAGGGCGAAGAGGCCAAGAAGACGCTCGAGGAGCAGGGCGAGAGCCTCGACGAGCGCGGCTTCCGCCGGTTGAAGCGCGTGGTGGAGGACGGTGAGCTGGCGCGCAAGCACCTCATCGAGGCCAACCTGCGGCTGGTGGTCTCCATCGCGAAGAAGTACAACGGCCGCGGCATGAGCTTCCTGGACCTCATCCAGGAGGGCAACCAGGGGCTGATCCGGGCGGTCGAGAAGTTCGAGTACCGCCGGCGCTACAAGTTCTCCACCTACGCCACCTGGTGGATCCGGCAGGCGATCAACCGTGCCATCGCCGACCAGTCGCGCACCATCCGCATCCCGGTGCACATGGTCGAGACCATCAACAAGCTCACGCGTGCCGCACGAAGGCTGCAGCAGGAGCTGAGCCGCGAGCCCACCTTCGAGGAGATCGCCGACGCCATGGGCCCCGAGTGGACGGCCGAGAAGGTCGAGGAGGCGTTCAAGCTCACCCGCGAGCCCTTCAGCCTCGAGACGCCCATCGGCGACGAGGAGGACAGCTTCTACGGCGACTTCATCCCCGACGACAACGTCGAGTCGCCGGTCGACCAGGCCAGCAAGATCATCCTCAGCGAAGAGCTCGAGGAGGCCCTGGGCAAGCTCAACGAGCGCGAGGCGATGGTCCTCAAGCTGCGCAAGGGGCTCGTCGACGGCCGGGAGCACACGCTCGAGGAGGTGGGCAGCCACTTCGGCGTGACCCGCGAGCGTATAAGGCAGATCGAGAACAAGGCTTTGCGCAAGCTCAAGTACCACGAGAGCCGCACCCGCAAGCTGCGCGACTTCCTGGACTGAGGTCGGGGACGAGGCGCTGCGCGAAGGGCCCCGGCCGGCCGGCCGGGGCCCTTCCTGATGGTCCTGGCGCTCGCTCAGGCGCGCACGTGCCGGTAGACGTACCACCCCGCAGCGCCCACGACGAGCGCGACGATGGCCACGTCGAAGCGGTGGAACCAGCCACCGATCGTGTGCCAGTGCTCCCCGAGGAGCTTGCCGATCCAGGCGAGGCCGAGCGACCACACGAACGAGCCGACGAACGTGTAGGCGTTGAAGCGCCACAGGTTCATGCGCGTCATGCCGCCCGGGAGACCGATGTAGGTCCGCACCACGGGGAGCACGCGGCCGACCAGGATGGTGAGGTCGCCATGCCGCTCGAACCAGCGGTCCGCGCGGTCCAGGTCATCGGTCGAGACCAGCACGTACGAGCCGTAGCGTTCCAGCAAGGGCCGGCCGCCCCACGCGCCCAGGGCGTAGGCGACCATCGAGCCCACCACCGAACCCGTGGCGCCGGCCAGCGCCACCAGCCAGAGGGAGAAGCGGCCGGTGGCAACGAGGTAGCCGGAGAACGGCAGGATCACCTCGGAAGGGAGCGGGATGCAGGCGCTCTCGACGGCCATGAGCCCGGCGACGCCGAGGTACCCGAGGCCGGAGATGGCATGCGTGATGAAGGATGCGATGTTCGCGAGCATGGTCGGCGTGACTCCTTGAAGAGGGTGAGGTCCCGGAACCGGGCCGTCATCGGGGCTCGAGGCGACGCCCGCGGGTGAGGATACTCCGCTCCCGGGCGCCGCGCCGTTAGCGCTGAGGCCGGAGCCGGTAGACTGGGCGTGAGCCGGTCGAAGGGGTGAGGATGCGCGTCGTTCGAGTGCTGGTCGTGATCGTGGTGGTGCTGGCGGCCGCGTACGGCGTGCTGGCGCTGGTGGTGAAGCCGCGCCCGCGGGCGGCCTACTTGGACGCCCTGCCCGGGGGCGTGACGGTGCTGGCGCACCAGGGGGGCGACGGGCTGTGGCCGGGGGACACCCTGTACGCCTTCCGCCACGCCGCGGCGCTCGGCGCCGACGTGCTCGAGCTCGACATCCACGAGAGCGCGGACCGCCGCATCGTGGTCATCCACGACGACACCGTCGACCGCACCACCGACGGGCACGGCGACGTGAAGCTGATGACGCTGGCCGAGCTGCAGGCGCTGGACGCGGGCTACCGCTGGTCGCCCGACCCGCAGGCGAAGACCTTCCCCTACCGCGGTCGGGGCATCCGCATCCCGACGCTGAAGGCGGTCTTCGACGCCTTCCCCGGGAAGCCCATCAACATCGAGATCAAACCCGACGACGTGCGGGTGGCGGGCGACCTGTGCCGGCTCATCCGCGCGAACGACCGCCAGAGCACGGTGATGGTGGTGTCCTTCCACGCCACCGCCATCCGGGCCTTCCGCCGCGACTGCCCCTCGGTGGCCACGGCGGGCGACCCGACGGAGATCGAGGTGTTCTACGCCCTGGCGCGCGCCCGCCTGGCCCACGTCTTCACGCCGCCGACCGACGCGCTGCAGGTGCCGGAGAGCCAGGGCGGTCTGACGGTGGTCACGCCGCACTTCGTGAGCGCGGCGCACGACCGGGGGGTGCTGGTGCATGTCTGGACCATCGACGACGCGTCCGACATGCAGCGTCTCATCGCCATGGGCGTGGACGGCCTCATCACCGACCGCCCCGATCGTCTGCTGGCGCTGCTGGGGCGCGGCCAGCCGGTCACGCTGGCGCCGGGAGTGTCGCCCTGAGGGTCGCCATCGCGGCCGTGTCCGCCGCCCCATCGCTTCCGGACGTGCGGTAGCGGCGACCGGGTGAGCGGCCGGCCGGCCGCCCGCACCCCGCGCGCCCGGGATACAGCCCGGGATACACTGCCTCACGGTGCTCGACGGCCTCTTCGTCCTCGATCTCAGCCGCGTCCTGGCGGGCCCTTACTGCACGCAGCTGCTCGCCGATCTGGGCGCACGCGTGGTCAAGGTGGAGTCGCCCCGCGGCGACGACACCCGCGGGTGGGGGCCGCCCTTCGTGGGCCCGGAGAGCGCCTACTTCCTGTCGGTCAACCGGGGCAAGGAGAGCGTGGCGGTGGACCTGAAGGATCCCCGCGGGCGCGACGCGGTGGGGCGCCTGGCCGAGCGCGCCGACGTGCTGGTGGAGAACTTCAAGGTAGGCGATCTCGCCCGCTACGGCCTCGACTACGCTTCGCTCGCCGAGCGCAACCCCGGCCTGGTGTATGCCTCGATCACCGGTTTCGGCCAGGACGGCCCGCGCGCGCCCGAGCCCGGCTACGACGCCGCGCTGCAGGCGCTCACGGGCCTGATGGAGCTGACCGGCGAGGAGGGTCGGCCGCCGGTCAAGCTCGGGGTGGCCTGGATCGACGTGCTTACCGGCGCGCACGCCGCGACCGCGGTGCTCGCGGCGCTGGTCGCGCGGGGGCGTAGCGGGCGCGGCGCCCACCTGGACATCGCGCTGTTCGACGTGGCGCTGGCGAGCCTGGTCAACCAGGCGCAGAGCGCGCTGGTGACCGGCGAGCCCCCCCGGCGCCTGGGCAGCGCCCACCCCAGCATCGTGCCCTACCAGGCGTTCGAGGCCGCCGACGGCGCGCTCATGATCGCGGTGGGCAACGACGTCCAGTTCCGCCGCCTGTGCGAGGTGCTCGAGCTCCCCGAGCTGGCGCGCGACGCCCGCTACGCCAGCAACGCGGGCCGTGTGCGGGCGCGCGACGCGCTGGTGCCCGTGCTGGCCGGGCGCGTGAGGGAACGTCCCCGGGGCGCCTGGCTGGCGGCGCTCCGCAGCGCCGGCGTGCCTGCCACCCCGGTGGCGACGCTGCCGGAGGCACTGGCCGACCCGCAGGCGGTCGCCCGCGGCCTGGTGGTGCAGGGGAAGCACCCCGGCGTCGGGCGCCTTCGCATGGTGGGGAGCCCCCTGTGGCACGCTTCCGGCCCGGACGGCGAGCCGCTCGGCCTGATGCCGGAGGCGGGCTCGAGCCCGGTGCCGCCGCGCCTGGGCGAGCACACCCGCGCCGTGTTGCGGGGCGACCTCGGCATGAGCGTCGCGGAGATCGACGCGCTGGTGGGCGCCGGCGTGGTCCGCGCGGATGCTGCGCTCAACCCATGAGCCGGGCGGCGTGGTCGCGCCCGGCCCGGCGGTAGAGGCTCAGCGCAGGCGGCTCGCGCCGTCGGCGGCGCGGCATACGTAGACGGCGGAACGGCGCTCGGGTGTGTCGTAGCAGCTGGTGACGGCACGCACGAAGGCGTCTGCCGCCCCCTCCTCGACCAGCGCCACGGCGCAGCCGCCGAAGCCGGCGCCGGTCATGCGGGCGCCGAGGCAGGCGGGGTGGCCCTGGGCGCAGGCGACGATGGCGTCGAGCGCCGCGGAGGACACCTCGAAGTCCTCGCGCAGGCTGGCGTGCGAAGCGTTCATGAGGCGGCCCAGCGCGGCTGCGTCGCCCCGACGCATGGCCGCGGCCGCGGCCAGCGTGCGGGCGTTCTCGCCGATGACGTGACGCGCGCGCTTGCGAGGCAGCTCGCCCAACCCGGCGGCGCCGGCCTCGAAGACTTCGGTGGTGACGTCGCGCAGGGCGGGCACCCCGAAGTGCAGCGCGGCCTGCTCGCACTGGGCGCGCCGCTCGTTGTAGGCCGAGCTCACCAGCCCGCGCCTCGTGCCGGTGTCGAGCACCACCACCAGGTGACCCGCCGGCAGCGGCACGGCCTCGCCCTGCAGCGTGCGGCAGTCGAGCAGCAGGGCGTGGCCCTCGCGGCCCAGCGCGGAGATGAGCGGGTCCATGATGCCGGAGTTCACGCCCACCCAGCCGTTCTCGACGCGTTGGCACAGGCGCGCCATGCGCTCCGCCTGCCACGGGAAGCCGGAGCTGGCCTGGAAGGCGCGGCAGGCGGCGAGCTCGAGCGCGGCCGAGGAGGAGAGCCCCGCGCCGCGCGGCACGTCGCCGGCCAGCACGCCGTCGAAGCCCGACAGGCGGGTTCCGTCCTCGCCGAGCGCCCAGGCCACCCCCTTGAGGTACTCCTGCCAGCCGTCGCCGCGCTCGAGCGCGCCGAGCGAGAAGGTTGCCTCCTGGTCGATGTCGGCCGCGTAGACCCGTACCGTGTCGTCCGGTCGTGGCCGCAGCGCGATGCGGATGTCGCGGTCGATCGCCATGGGCAGCACGAAGCCGTCGTTGTAGTCGGTGTGCTCGCCGATGAGATTGACGCGACCGGGAGCGCGCACCACGGCGGCCGGCGTCTCCTCGAAGCGTGCCTCGAAGGCGGCTTCGATCTCCCGCCATCCGTGCGTGCTCACGCTCGCTCCGGCCCGTGCTCCCCGGGCAGCGTGCGCAGTCGCTCGGCCGCCTGCTCGGCGGTGAGGTCGCGCTGCGGCTCGCCGAGCATCTCGAAGCCGACCATGAACTTGCGCACCTCGGCCGAGCGCAACAGCGGCGGGTAGAGGTGGGCGTGGAGTTGCCAGTGGCCCCGCTCCTCTTCGCCGTAGGGGGCGCCGTGCCAACCGAAGGAGTAGGGGAACGAGGTCTCGAACAGGTTGTCGAGCTTCACCAGCATGGGCTTGAGCAGCGCCGCCAACGCGTCCCGCTCCTCGCCCGTCAGGTCGGGAAGGCGCGCCACGCGCCGCTGGCGGGGCAGGACCAGCAGCTCGAAGGGCCAGACGGCCCAGAAGGGGACGACGGCCAGCCAGTGCTCGTTCTCGACCACCACGCGCTCGCGCCGTTCGTCCTCGAGCGCGGCGTAGTCGAGCAGCAGCGGCGCGCCGTGCTCGGCGAGGTAGGCGCGCTGCCGGGCGTCCTCGCGGGTGGGCTCGGAGGGGAGGGTGTCGAGCGCCCACACCTGACCGTGCGGGTGGGGGTTGCTGGCCCCCATCTGCGAGCCCTTGTTCTCGAACAGCTGGACCCAGCGCCAGTCGCTCCCGAGGGCCTCGGTCCGCTCGGCCCACAGCTCCACCACGCGGCGGATGCCGGGCACGTCGAACTCGGCCAGGGTGAGGTCGTGGCGCGGCGAGAAGCAGATCACCTCGCAGGTGCCACGCACGCCGCGCACGCGCGTCAACGGCCCGTCGGGTTCCGGCGCGCGGGGCGCCTCCGGCAGCAGCGCCGCGTAGTCGTTGGTGAAGACGAAGGTCTCCTCGTAGTCGGGGTTGCGGGCGCCGCCGGCGCGCTCGTTGCCCGGGCACAGGTAGCAGGCCGGGTCGTGGCGCGGCTTGCGTTCCTCGCGCGGCCGCTCGGTGTGGCCCTGCCACGGCCGTTGGAGGCGGTGCGGCGAGACCAGCACCCAGTCGCCGGTGAGGGGGTTGAAACGGCGGTGGGGATGCTCGGTGGGGTCGAACGGCACGGACCCCTCCTTTCGGGAGGACGCGGGCGGGCGATGCGGGCGTCGGCGGACCGTCCCACCGACGAGCTTAGCAGCCGGTGCGGGGCGGGCCGCGCCGCCGCGTCGCTCAGCGCGGGTCGGCGTCGCTCCGGCCCGGCGCGGTCGCCGGTGCGCCGCGGGGGAGGCGTTCGAAGAGCGCGCGCAGCCGCTCGGCCGGGAACTTGGGGCTGCGATCGTCGTTCAGAAGGCCGTTGCGCTCCTGCTCCACGTCGGTGAGCTGGGTGTAGCAGTAGCCCGTGACGAACGGGAGGTCGAGGAGGGCGCCGAGCAGGCCCTCGAGCCGCTCGAAGAAGGCGGTCTCGTCGGCCGGGTCGTCGCCGTAGCCCCAGTCGGCGGGGCGCCCCCGTGCCTCCCCGGGGATCCACTTGATCCCCCCGAACTCGTCCACCAGGTAGGGTTGCCCCGCATACGCCGGTTCCAGCTCGGGCACGTTCCGGTACACGTCGGGCGGCTTCCGCTCGAGCAGGGCGCGGAAGACGTGCGGGTCCTGCTCGTAGCAGTGCACCGTCCACAGGTCGGGGCAGACGTGCACCCAGCCGCTGGCGTCGTTGACCGGTCGCGTGGGGTCGAGAGCGTGGGTCAGGGCGGTGACGTCCCTCGTCAGGCGTGCGTGGGCCTCGGGGTGGACGCCCGGATCCGACTCGTTGAGCGGCGTCCAGGCCACGATCGAGGGGTGGTTGCGGTCGCGCTCCACCAGCTCCCGCCACTCGTCGAGGAAGCGACGGGCGGCCTCGGGGTCGGCCTCGTCGAAGCCCCAGGACGCCGACTCCGCCCAGGTCAGGAAGCCCAGCCGGTCGGCCCAGTAGTGGTAGCGCTCCTCGAACGCCTTCTGGTGGAGACGGGCGCCGTTGAAGCCGAGGCTCTTGGCGTGCTCGATGTCGCCGCGCAGGGCGCCGTCCGAGGGCGCCGTCCAGACGCCGTCGGGGTAGTAGCCCTGATCGAGCACGAGGCGCTGGTAGAGGGGCTCGCCGTTCAGCCACACGCGTCCCTCGGCGATCGTGAGCGAACGCAGGCCGGCGTAGGAGCGGGCGCTGTCGACGGCGTTGCCGGCGCCGTCGCGGAGCTCGAGGTCGAGGTCGTAGAGATGGGGTTCGTCGGGCGTCCACAGCCGGCGGACGCTCGGCTCCAGCACCGCGAAGGCGCCCGCCTGCGCCGGCCCTTCGAAGCGCGCGACCTCCCGCCCGTCGAAGGAGAGCCGTGCGGCCCAGCGGTCGGTCCGCGAGGCTCCCTCGAAGCCGGGTTCCAGCAGGAGCCGGCCCGACGACGCGTCGGGGACGATTCGCGGCAGACGCAGGCTGCGCGCCGGGACGGGTTCCAGCCAGACGCTCTGCCAGATGCCGGTCACGCGCGTGTAGAACACGTGGTAGGAGTCCGGAGCGGCGCTCTGCTTGCCGGCGGCCTGCTGCCGGGTGCGTACGTCGTCGAGGGCGTGCACGACGAGGTGCTGAGGGCGGCCGAAGCGCACGGCCTCGGTGATGTCGAAGGTGAACGAGCTCGAGCCGCCGAGGTGCCGGCCGAGCGGGGCGCCGTCGAGGTAGGCGCGGCACTCGTAGTCGACGGCGCCGAAGTGCAACAGCACGCGTCGACCCGCCCACGCCTCCGGCACGGTCAAGGCCCGGTGGTACCAGACCGAGGGCATGAAGTCGGTCCGGTGCACGCCGGAGAGGCTGCTCTCCGGCGGGAACGGCACCAGGATCGGCTTCTCGAACCCGGTGCTGGTCCGCCGCTCGTCGGGATCGGCGCCGGTCGGAGGGTCCACCGCGAAGCTCCAGAGCCCGTTGAGGCTCGACCACGTGCGTCGGCGGAAGTGAGGGCGGGGGTACTCGGTGCGTGGGGGCTTGCCCATGGAGGTTCCGTTCCTGGTTCGTGGCTCCCCTCGGCATCGTGGCCCCGCCCCGCGGAGGGGCGAGGCCACGTGCGACGGAAGGCGCGCCCGGGCGCCTCGGCCCGGCCGCTGTCGGGACCTAGCGGTCCAGGATGTCCTGGACCTGCCCGTTGGCGTCTTTCAGCGCCTGATCGATGGGCTTGCCGGTGAGCCAGATGGCCTGCAGCTCGCGGTTGAGGACATTCTGGATGGCGTCGTAGTGGGTGGTCTGCTGGACGTCGCGGGCGATGTTGACGGTGTTGGCGTATTCCTGGCGATGGGGCTGCGCCGCGTAGGCCGCGCTGGCGACGACGCTCTTGGAGATGCTGGAGTGGCCGGTGCGCGCCCAGTCGAGATCGTGGTCGTAGATCCACTTGGCGAGCTTGAGCGCCGCCCAGTACTTGTCGGGGTTCTGCTTCTTGAGCGTCGAGGGGATCGCCCAGGTGTGCGAGTCCGCCCAGGTGGCCGGGGTCTGGAAGAGCGTGGGGAAATCGGCGACGTAGAAGTGCTTGAGGGCGACCTTCGGGTCCTGCGTCTGGGCATCGAGGCTGTTCACGACCCAGTCGCCGTTGACGAGGACGGCGGCGTTGCCGTTGATGAAGGCCTGCATGGAGTCGTTGTAGTTGAGGGTGGGGTCGGCGTAGCCGCCCTTGAACAGGCTCAGGATGGTCTCGACGGCCTTCGTCGCCTCGGGCGAGTCGACGTTCGCCTTGTCGGCGGTGAAGAGCTCGGCGTTCTGCTGCCATACCAGCGAAAGCACCAGGCGCACGCCGATGGGGAACTGCGAGAAGTCGGCGGTGAGGTAGTCCTTGCCGGTCTTCTCCTTGACGGTCTTGGCCTGCTGGAGCATCTCCTCGGGGCTGTGCGGGACCATCGGCGTGCCGTCGGCGTTGACCAGCCCCGCCTGCTTCATGATGTCCATGTTCACGTACCAGAGGTTGGCGTGGGCGTCCATCGGGATGGCGTAGATCTTGCCGTCGTAGGTCACGGCCGCCTTGCCCGTCGCCGTCCAGTCGCTGGGGTCGATGCCCGCCTTGGCGAGGTCGGGCCCCAGATCGGCAAGAGCGCCGAGGCTGGCGAACTCGGGGATGGCGTGCTTGTGGATGACGAAGATGTTCGGGGGGTTGCCGGCTGCGAACATCGCCTTGAGCTGGTCGTAGTAGTTGCCCCAGTCGGTGGGCAGGGTGTTCACCTTCACGCCGTTGTCGGCCGCGGAGAAGGCGTTGATGATCGTCTGGATGATGCAGGCCTCGCCGACGGCGGACTGGATGTCGGTGCCCGCCTGCTCACAGGCGCCGAAGAAGCGGCCGAGGGTGATCTCGGTCTGGGCCATCGCGGAGGCCCCCAGGGACAGGGCCAGGGCGGCGACGAGGAGGGTGAGGGCGCGTTTCATACGGTCTCCTTTCGGTCGGGACGGCGACGGTCGGACCGACGACGGTTCCGGACCGGTGGTTCCGGGGGGTGGGGCCGTGCGGGTCGCGTGGGGGCTCACTTGCCGCCCCCCATCGCGATGCCGCGGACCACGTAGCGTTGGAAGACCAGGAAGAGCAGGATCATCGGCAGGCTCGCCATGACGCCGGATGCCATCACGCGGCCCAGGCCCTCGGACTGCGCGAAGTTGCTCTGGATGCTGGCCAGCCCCACGGTGATGGTGAACATCTCCTTGTGATTGGCCGACACCAGCGGCCACAGGTAGTCGTTCCAGGCGTAGAGGAACGTCAGGATGGCGAGCGTCGTGAGGGCGGGGATCGACAGCGGCAGCATGATGCGGCTGAAGATCGTCCAGCGGTTGGCGCCGTCGAGCTGGGCCGCCTCCTCGATGTAGGAGGGGATGCCGCGGAAGAACTGGGTCATCAGGAACACGCCGATCGGTACCGCCAGCCGGGGCGCGATCAGTGCCTGGTAGGTGTTGTGCCAGTGCCAGTCGGCGAACATCGTGTAGAGCGGGATGAACACCGCCTGCTCGGGGATGACCAGGCCGGCGAGGACCACGGCGAACAGGATGTTGCGGCCCCGGAACGGGATGCGCGCGAACGCGAAGCCGGCCATCGACGACAGTGCCAGCACGAGCGTCGTCATCCCGATCGAGACCACCATGGAGTTGAGGAACCAGCGGGGCGTCAGGCCCAGCGTGAACAGACGGATGAAGTTGTGGAACGTGAAGGGGACCGGGATCAGGCCGAGCAGGGTGTTGGAGGTGGTGCGGGCGAGCAGCTCGTTGGGCTGCAGCGACATCGATACCATCCACAGCACCGGAACGAGCCACAGCACGGCGATCACCGTCAACAGGGGCATGAGGATGCGGTTGCGACCGCGCAGGCCGACCATCTCAGTCCGCTCCCTGGGCGCGGGCCTGGAGGAGCGAGAAGCCCAGCATGAAGATGAAGAGGAACACCGACAGGGCCGAGGCGTAGCCGAGCTGCGAGTTCTGGAAGGCGGTCTGGTAGATGTAGCGCACCAGGACCTGGGTGCTGTCGTTGGGTCCGCCGCGGGTGATGAGGTGGGACTGCCCGAACACCTGGAACTGCAGGATGATCTGCAGCACCACCACCAGCGTGGTCGTCCGGGACAGGGCCGGCAGCGTGATGTTGCGCAGGATGGTCCAGCCGCCCGCGCCGTCGATGCGCGCGGCCTCGTAGAGCTCGTCGGGGATCTCCTGCAGCCCGGCGAGGTAGATGATCATGGCGAAGCCGATCGACCACCAGACGGTGGTGATGACGATGGCGGGCATGGCGAGCGAGGCGTTGGTGATCCACTCGATCGGGCGCATGCCCAGGGCCACCATGACGTTGGCGAGGATCCCCTGCTTGGGGCTGAGCATGAGCTGCCAGATGAGGGTCACCACGGTGACCGAGAGCACCTGGGACAGGAAGAAGGCCGTCCGCAGGGCGGCGGCGTGGCGGCTCTGCCGGTTGAGCGCGACGGCGAGCGCGAGCGCGATGACCGTCACGCTCGGCACGGTGAGCAGCACGAACAGGAGGGTGTTCCACACGATGTGCCAGAAGCGGCGGTCGAACCAGCGGCCGTCGCTGGCGGGGTGGATGCCGAGCGCCACGCCGAACAGCAGCACGCCGATCACGGCGAAGAGGATCGCGGTGCGCCAGCGCAGGCGGCCCGAGGACGCGAACGCCACGGCCGCCGCCACGGCGGCGAGCCCGAGCAGCCGGGCCCACACCAGGTGGTCGACGCCCCACACCAGGTGCCGGCCCCAGACCATGTGGATGTAGTTCTCGAGCCCCACGAACTTCTTGGCCGCGGGGTCGAACGCGACCGCGAGGAGGTTCCAGTCGTGGAGGCTGATCCAGATGCCCTTGAAGAAGGGGTAGATGAGGAACAGCCCGTAGGCGACGAGGAAGGGCGCGGCGAAGGCGTACCCCTCCAGGTTGTCCTGGACGCCGCGGGCCCGGCGGCGCGCGGCCTTCCTGCCGGCCGGCAGGGGCCTGATCGGTACTGGTGTCTCCATGCTCGCCTCCTCGCTCGCGCTCGCTGCGGCCACCCGACGGCAAAGCAACAGGAAATTCTGGTGTAATGCAGGTTTTAGCACGACTATGGGGGGTCTGTCAATGCCCGGCATGCCCTCGGGCGGCGGTGGGGTGGGGCTGTGGGGGCCGTGTGTTCGCGCCTCGAAGCGGCGCTCGTCGAGGCCGCCGTCGCGCGACGGGATTCCTGCGGAGGACCCTGAAGCAATCTGCTACAATCCGCCCGTGGCGACCCGCCCGCCCGTGCCGGCCGATCCCGAGCTGCTGCTCACCCTCGACGCCTCTCGCGAGGAGGGACGCGCCGTCCTCAAGGCGTTGGCGTCCGAGCCCCGCACGCGCATCCTGGAAGTGCTCTCGGAGCGGCTGCTCAACGTCAGCGAGATCGCCGAGGCGCTGTCCATCCCGCTCTCGACGGCGACTCTGCACGTCAACGTGCTGGAGGACGCCGGCCTGCTCCGCGCCGACCTCCGGCCCGGCGAGCGTGGCCTCCAGAAGGTGTGCCAGCGGGTGTACGACCAGGTCCTGATCCGGCTCCCCGGGCACGAGCGGGAGCCCGAGCAGCAGATCGTGGAGCTGTCGATGCCGGTGGGGGGCTACGTTCGCTCGGAGGTGAACCCCACCTGCGGGCTGGCGAGCGAGGACAACGTGATCGGCTTCGCCGACGACCCCACCTCGTTCTTCGAGCCCGAGCACGTCCGCGCGCAGCTCCTGTGGTTCCGCAGCGGGTTCGTCGAGTACCACTTCCCGAACCGCCTGCCGCCGCGCACCGTGGCGGACGCGCTGTGGTTCAGCATGGAGGTGGGCTCGGAAGCCCCCATGCACGACGACGACTGGCCATCGGACATCACGGTCTGGATCAACGACCATCGGGTCGGCACCTTCACCAGCCCGGCCGACTTCGGCGGCCAGCGCGGGTTGTTGACGCCGGTGTGGTGGGACAGCAGGAATTCCCAGTACGGCCTGCTCAAGGAGTGGCGCGTCGAGAAGAGTGGGAGCTACGTCGACGGGGTGCGCGTCTCGGACGTCACCATCGACGACGTCGCCGTCGATCGTTCGCGGCACGTCTCGGTTCGCGTGGGCGTCGAGCCGGGCGCTGCCCACGTGGGGGGCCTCAACCTCTTCGGGCGGCGCTTCGGGAACTACCCTCAGGACCTCGTGCTGCGGTTGCGCTACCACCGGCCGGACGAGCTCGCCGCCAACAACGGGAGCTAGACCTGCCGCCGGTCCTCACTCCGGCGGATCGAGGAACGTCACCCCGTGACCGGGCACCTGCACGCCGTCGACGGCCGCGTCGTCGGCGCCGAAGTTGAGCAGCGCGCCGCGGCCCACGCGGCTGCGGCGCACGCCCCCGGGTAGGGCCGTGGTTGCGACGCCCGCCTCGGCCAACAACGGCCTCAGCACCGCGCTCAGCAGGTCGGCGTCGCCCCAGGCGCCGAGCGTGAGGCAGGCGCCCTTGCCGACGGCGCGACGGGTCAGGGCGGCAGCGCCGCCGTAGGCCGGCTCGCGGTAGCGCGCCAGCACCTGGGCGGCCCCGGGCTCGGAGGCGTCGTCGACGTCGAGCAGATCGGCCCACGTGGTGAACCCGAAGACCGTGTCGGCGAGCTCGACCGCGCCGGCCACGCCCGGCCGCAACGCGTCGACGCGGTCGACGCGCACCCCGCTGAGGCTCCGGAGCGGGCCGGGGGCGGGGGCCTGGGCGAGGTTGCTGCGGGTCTTGGCGCCGCTGCGGGGGCCCAGAAGCAGGCGGCCGCCGCCCTCGACGTAGCGGCGCAGGCGTTGCGCGCGCGCCTCGTCCATCAGGTGGAGGGAGGGAGCGACCACGAGCGGGAAGGCGGTCAGGTCGCGGTCCGGGTGGGTCACGGCCACGTCGACGCCGAGGCCGCGCAGCACGCCGTAGAAGGCGAGCTGCAGGCCCCAGTAGCTCCAGCCTTCGGCGTGGGGCTGCAGCTCGGTGGCCCACAGGTCCTCGTAGTCCAGCAGCAGCGCCACCCGGGGCCGCGCGCCGCCGACCGGCGCCAGCTCCGCGGCCACGCGGCGGACCTCGGCGCTGGCGGGCGCCGGGCGGCCGTCGTGCAGCTCCAGGCCGGCGTGCATGAGCTCCTGGGCACCGAGGGCGGCGCGCCAGCGGAAGTACGACACCACCTCGGCGCCGTGCGCGAAGGCCTGGTGCGCCCACAGCCGCACGGCCCCGTCGGCCGGCAGCGGGTTCGTCTTCGCCCAGTTCACCGCGCCCGGCTGCATCTCCATCACCCAGAAGGGGCGGTCCTTGAGCCCGCGCAGGAGGTCGTGGTTGAAGCCGATCAGGTCGGGGTGGCCGACCCGAAGGTAGCGCTCCTTCACGGCGGCGGGCAGAGGGCTCTCCTCGAGCATGCCGAGCGGATAGGCGTCCCAGGCCAGGGCGTCGAGGCCCTCGGCCAGGGCGAAGGCGTCGTAGTGGTCGAAGAAGCCCATGGTGTTGTGGAGGATCGGCCTTTCCGAGCGGGCACGGAGGATGTCGACCTGCAGGCGGTTGTAGCGCACCACCTGGTCGGACGCGAAGCGGTAGAAGTCGAGGCTGTGGCTGGGGTTCGATTCGGTGACCGCCTGCCCCGGCAGCTCGATCTCCCCGAAATCGCGCACCTCCTGGCTCCAGAACACCGTCCACCAGGCCTCGTTGAGGGCCTCCACGGTGCCGTAGCGCTGCTGCAGCCAGTCCTGGAATGCGCTGCGGCAGCGCGGGCAGTAGCAGCGCACGGTGTCGTGGCAGCCGTACTCGTTGTCGGTCTGCCAGGCCCCGACGCCGGGATGCCCGCCGTAGCGCTCGGCGAGCAACGTGACGATGCGGCGCGTCTCGTCCCGGTAGGCGGGGCTGCTGAAGCACACGTGCCGGCGCGAGCCGAAGCCGCGGACGCGGCCGTCGCGCCCCACCGGGAGGATCTCGGGATAGCGGTCGACCAGCCACTTGGGCGGGGTGGCAGTGGGCGTGCCCAGCACCACCTGCAGGCCGGCAGCGGCAAGGGTGTCGATCGCTCGGTCGAGCCAGTCGAACGCCAGCCGGCCGGGCTCGGGCTCGAGCCGGCTCCAGGCGAACTCGCCGACGCGAACCCAGCGCAGGCCGAGGTCGGCCATGCGCGTGGCCTCGCGCCCCCAGCCCTCCTCGGGCCAGTGTTCGGGGTAGTAGCAGACGCCGAGGGCGGGGGCGAGCGGATCGGCCATGGGGTCCTCGATTCGGGGGTTCAGTCCTTGACGGCTCCGGCGGTGATGCCGGCAACGAAGTAGCGCTGCAGGAACAGGAACAGCACCAGGAACGGGACGGTGGCGATGGCGGTACCGACCATGATGCCGCCCCACGACACGCGCGTGAGTCCCACCAGCGTGCCCAGCGCCACCGGGATGGTGTAGGCCTGCTTCTGCGTCAGGATCAGCAGCGGCCAGAAGAAGTCGTTCCACTGGAACAGGAACACCACGATCGCGACCGCCGCCAGCGCCGGCCGCATGATCGGCAGCACCACCTGCAGGAAGATGCGCGCCTCGCCGGCGCCGTCGATGCGGGCGGCCTCCAGCAGCTCGGTGGGCACGGAGAGCATGTTCTGCCGCATGAAGAAGATGCCGAGCGGGTAGGCGAGCCACGGCAGGATCACGGCGATCCAGGTGTTGGCCAGGCGCAGGTCCCGCGCGATGAGCAGGTACTGCGGGATGGCCCGCACCTCGAACGGGATGGTGAGCGCCGCGACCACCACCAGGAACAGCGCGGCGCGGCCGCGGAAGCTGAACTTGGCGAAGGCGTAGCCGCCCATGGCCGAGATCAGCGTGGCGAACAGCGTGAAGATGGACGCGATGGCGACGGAGTTGAAGACGTTGCGCAGGAAGGGGAGGTCGCTGTTGAGGTCCCGCCAGTTCGCCGCCAGGCTGCTGCCCGGCGCCAGGCTGGGCGGCACCGACAGGATCTGGTGGTTGGCCTTGGTCGCGGCCACGATCATCCACACGATGGGGAGAAGGAACAGCAGGGCCAGCACCAGCATGCCGCCGTTCAGGAGGAGCGCCTGCACCGTCCGCTGTCGCTTCATGCCTCGCGACCCCCCACCACGCGGATCTGGACGAACGAGAACACCGCCGCGATCAGCGCCACGGTGTAGGCGATGGCGGAGGCGTAGCCGAAGTTGAACGAGCGGAAGCCCTGCTTGTACAGGTAGGTGATGAGCGTCTCGGTGGCGCCGCCGGGCCCGGTGCTGGTGATCAGCCAGGGCTCGGTGAACAGTTGCAGCGTGCCGATGGTGGAGAGCACGAAGCAGAACAGCAGCACGGGCCTGAGCAGCGGCAGCGTCACGCGCAGGAACTGCTGCCATCCGCTGGCGCCGTCGATGCGCGCGGCCTCGTAGAGCGACAGCGGGATCGACTGCAGGCCCGACAGCAGGATGATGGCGTTGTAGCCCGACCAGCGCCAGGTGATGGCGATCATGACCGTGGCGAGCGCCGGCACCCCCTGCGACAGCCACTCCACCGGCGCCAGCCCGAAGACGTGCAAGCCGTAGTTGAGCACGCCGAACTCGGTGTTGAAGATGAGGCGGAAGACCGCCGAGTAGGGCACGGCGCCCAGCACCAGCGGCGCGAAGAAGGCGAAGCGGAAGAAGCCCTTGAGCCGCAGCAGATCGCTGTTGAAGGCGATCGCCAGGGCCACCGCCAGCACGAGCATCACGGGCACCTGCACCACCAGGATGGTCAGGGTGTTGCCGAGCGCCTTCCAGAAGAAGGGGTCGTGGATGAGCCGGTCCCAGTTGAACGACCAGCTGAAGGTCCAGGGGCGCCGCCGGGTGTTGACGAACGAAAGATAGAACGAGTACGCGATCGGGTAGATCCAGAACAGCGCGAACAGCGCGAAGAACGGGCTCAGGAAGAGATAGGGCGTGAGGCTGTTGCGCCGCCGCGTGCGGCGCGGCGCTCCGGGGGGCATGGCCGAGGCGGCGCGGCCGCCCTCGAGGCTCATGACCCGGCCTTCGCGGGCCCCGGGTGCGCGGGCCCCGGGTGCGCGGGCCCCGGCCACGCGGGGCGGCCGGCGCGAGGGCGCACGCGGCGTGCCTGCGGGCACCGCGTGTTCACGGTCCGCGGGTCCGTCGGCGCTGGCTTCATGGCGTGCGGGCTCGGCATGGGAGGCGGGTCCGGCGCGCACTTCGCGAAGCGCGCGCCGGACCCCGGGCCGGCTAGTTGGCGACCGGCAGGCCCGTGGCCTGCGAGATCTGCCGGGCTGCGGTATCGAGCGCGGTCTTGGCGTCGGGGTACTTGCCGTCGAGGTAGTCGTTGACGACGGCGATCATGACGTTGCGCGCCTCCTGGAAGAACTGCGTCCCCACGACGGGGGGGACGTCGCCGAGGGTGCCGAGGATGGTCTTCCAGATGGCCTGGTTGTCGAAGTAGGGCACGCCCTGGTCGAGCCGCGGGTCGTTCATGACGGCGAGCAGCGACGGGGTGAGGCCGTAGTTGAACAGGATGTTGATCTGGTTGTCCGTGTCGGCCAGCGCGTTGGTGATGAAGTCGTAGGCGAGCTGGGGGTTCTTCGAGGAGCTGGGGATGGCCAGCGCGGAGCCGCCCAGGTTGGACGCGCGCACGCCGCCTGGCGTCAGGGCCGGGGTGATGTAGACGCCCCACTTGCCGCTCTGGTCGGGCGCCTCGGACTCGATGGTGCCCGCGTACCAGGACCCGAAGAAGGCGGACGCTTCCTTGCTCTGCTGGAAGAACTGGATCTGGTTGCCCCAGTCGCCGGGCCACAGGATGCCGGCGTCCCACAGCTTCTTCATCGTGTCCATGGCGGTGACGCAGCCGGGCTGGTTGACGGTGACGTTGTCGCC
>Ga0102956_1000100_pt1 | contig 27065 bp, 23 predicted proteins | sample SalPonF2_A_D2_MG_FD_84515 | JGI IMG/M metagenome (GOLD analysis project Ga0102956, IMG submission 84515) | Salt pond soil microbial communities from South San Francisco under conditions of wetland restoration - Salt Pond MetaG SF2_A_D2_MG ...
CGGCTTCCTCGGCGAAGCGATTGATCTGCTCGGTGTAGCGCTCGATTGAGAACACCTTGGGGGTGATCGCCGGCAGGCCATGCTCCTCGTGGAACTTGCGGTAAGTGGCCCGGATGAGCATGCGGGTCTGCTCGGCCTGCGTGAGTGCCTGTTCCATGGTTTCCCGTACGCCGTCGAACAGGGTTTTCATGCACCGCTTGAGGCCGGCGGTGGTCCAGCTGCCCGACATCTGTTGGCGGCTGCGGGTGGTCAACTCGTCGAAGGCCTGCAGGCTGAGGGCGTCCAGCAGGCCCTTTGCCTGGTTCTGCAATATCCGGCGACTGGACTGAAAGCTTTCCACGTTGCGCAGGTAGGTGGCCTGCTCCTCACGGGACTTGCGCATCAGGTGCTGGATGACGTCCGCATTCTTGCCCCGCAGGGACTTGAGGTCGGCGAGCTGTTTCTGGGCCTGCTGCAGCTGCCCCTGCACCACCGCGCGGCTTGCGGCCACCTGGGCGCCCACCTCCCGCAGGATACGCTCGCGCACGATTTCTTCCTTGGCGGGCAGCACCTGTTCGGACAGATACTGTTCAAGGACCTGCAGCCGGCTCATTTCCAGCAGCCGGGTGTCGCCCCGGATCTTGGCCAGCAGCCCCTTGTGGGCCGAAAGCGGGAACACGCAGGCGGCGTCCACGTCCAGCAGCTGCGCGGTCTTGCGCTGCTGCTCGGCGATGGTGTTGGTGACGCCGCTTTCGTCCCTCAGGTCGTCCCACAGGGTGTCAATCTTGTTGAGCACGACCACCACGCCCTGTTGGGAAACCCCGCGGGCACCGTGTACATGATGTTGCCAGATATCCAGGTCGCTGCGGGTCACCCCGCTGTCCGCCGCCAGGATGAACAGCACGGCCTGGGCGGTAGGCAGCATGTGCAGAGTCAGCTCCGGTTCGCTGCCCAGGGCATTCAGACCGGGCGTGTCCAGGATCACCAGCCCCTGTTTGAGCAGCGGATGGGGGAAGCTGATCAGGGCGTGGCGCCACATGGGCACTTCCACCTCGGCGGGCGGCGCGCCACGCTGGCTGAACTGCGGGTCGTGACTTTCGTCGTACAGGCCGAGCCGGCGCGCCTGCTCCAGCGGTACCAGCTTGGTCCGCACCACTTCCCGCAGGGTTTCCGCGGTGCGTTCGGGCGAACTGACGTCCAGGGGGATGGTCGTCCACTTCAGCGTCTCGTGCTTGAGCTCGCCGATGCTGCTCTCCTCGGCGCGGGTCTCGATGGGCAGCAGACGGATGTACGCCTGTTCCTGCTCGCGGTCGTAGAACAGCTCAGTGGGGCACATGGTCGTGCGTCCGGCCTCCGACGGCAACAGCCGCTGGCCGAACTCGGCGAAGAAGATGGCGTTGATGAGCTCGGTCTTGCCCCGCGAGAATTCAGCCACGAAGGCCACGTTCAGGCTGTCCTTGCGCAGCGCTTCGAGGGCCTCGAAGATGCTCAGCTCGTTTTCGGTGGCGTCCGGATCGTGCTCTTCCAGCCAGCTCTGGTAGGACTGGATGGCGTTCGCCAGCTCAACCTTCCAGGTATGGAAGGACTCCATGCGTTGGGTGAACTCGTCTCGCTTCATGTTTCCCTCTTTCTCGGGGCGGCGCGGCGCTGTCCGCAGGCCTTGCTCCACTTGGCTCGACTAGCGGCCGCGCGCGGGAATTCTTGAGAGCGGCGCCGGACTTAGCGGGGGAAATGACTGTGTCGGCAGTATAGGAACTGCCGACGGTGGCGCACTGTGACGGCGGTCACAGGGCTTGGCGAGGCTCGATCTGCGCAGGCAGGCGCGCGGGCGCCTGGATGCGTACACGCTTGTCACGACCGCCGGCCCCGGCAATGACGGCGACCTGCTGCCTGGGGACACCGAATACTCCGGCCATGAACGCGACCAACTGGTCATTGGCCTTGCCGTCGACGGGAGGCGCGCTGATCCGTACCTTGAGGCGCTCGCCATGGGGTCCGGCGATTTCGTCCCGCCTGGCCCGCGGCTGTATCCGCAGCTGCAGTATCAGGTCGGTACCGTCCCAGTGGTACCACGGCGCCGCCATCGCGCCTCACCCCACATGAAGCAGTAGCGGCAGAACCAGCATTTTGAGGACCTGCAGCCCGATGAGCGCGAACAGCGGAGACAGGTCGATGCCTGAAATGGGCGGAATCATCCGTCGAACCGGGCCCAGCACCGGTTCTGTCAGGCTGTACAGCAGGGATGTGACCGGGTTGTAGGTGCCGGGGTTGACCCAGCTCAGGATCGCCTGGATGAGAATGGCGAAAATGTAGATGTTGAACACCAATCCCACCAGCTCCGCCACTGACAGCAGGATGATGACCGGCCACTGCAGCGCGGCGTCCCGTATGAGGAAGCCCAGAATGACCGCCAGGGCCTGCAGGGCCAGCAGCAGTACCACGGTGGCGGTGTCGAGGCGCCCGATGGGGGGGATCACGCGCCGCAGGGGTATGACCAGGGGATTGGTGATGCGCACCAGAAACTGACTGACGGGGTTGTAGAAATCGGCCCGCGAGCTGGCCAGCAGCAGGCGCAGCATGACCGCCAGTATGTAAAGGCTGAAAAGGGTGCTGACCAGGAACTGCAGGGGGTTGGACCAGTAACTGCCGCCCATTATCGGTCCCCTGCCTGTTCGGCCAGCTCCCGGGACCGGGAGGCCGCCGCCTGCAGGGCCTTGAGGAACAGACCGCGCAGCGCACCGTCCTCCAGGACGCCGACGGCCTTCTCGGTGGTGCCCCCCGGGGATGTGACCCGTTGGCGCAGCATGGCCGGGTCATCGGGGCTTTCCAGGGCCATCTTGGCGGCCCCGAACGCGGTCTGCAGGGTGAGCAGGCGGGCCGTTTCCCCAGGCAGTCCCAGTTGTCGTCCGGCTTCCTGCAGGGCTTCCATCACCAGGAAGAAGTAGGCCGGGCCGCTGCCCGACAGGGCCGTCACAGCGTCCATCAGGCCTTCATCGTCCAGCCACAGGGCCAGCCCCACGGCCCGCAGCACGGACTCGGCGAGGTCGCGTTGCTCGGCGCGGGTCTGCGCATTGCCGTACAGGGCCGTCGCGCCGCTGCGCACCAGGGCGGGGGTGTTCGGCATGGCCCGTACCACTGCCACGTTGCCGCCCAGCCAGCGGGTCAGGTCGGGCTCGCGGATGCCGGCTGCCACCGAAATCACCAGGGGCCGGCCGGACTGCACGTCGGCGGCCAGCTCTTCGGCCACGGTCTGCAGGGTCTGGGGCTTCACGGCCAGGACCACCACATCCGCGCCGCTCACGGCGGAGTGGTTGTCCTGAAAGGTGGTGACGCCGAACTTGTCGGCAATAGCCTGCAATTTGTCGCCGTCAGGGTCGGAAACCCGCAGCTGCGCAGGATCGATGCCGTCGCCGATCAGGCCCGCGATGAGGCTGCCTGCCATGTTCCCGGCGCCAATGAAGGCGATGGTGTGTTTTTTCATGGGCGTGAAGATACCGGAAGGGCCCGGACCGACACAAGTCAGGGCACGCGGGGCGTGCCAGTGCGGCGGGGGCCGAAAATCCCGGTGCCCACCCGCACCACGGTGGCGCCTTCGGCGATGGCGGCCTCCAGGTCGCCGGACATTCCCATGGAAAGCGTGTCAAGGGCGAGCCCCCGGCGGTTCAGGGCCTCCAGGGCGTCGCGGAGCTCACGGAAGGGCCGGCGCTGAGCCTCGAAATCCCCGCTCGGGGCCGGCAGGGTCATCAGCCCGCGCAACCGCAGCGCCGGCAGGCGCTGTATCCCGGCGGCCAGCTCCCCGAGTTGTTCCCGCGTGGCTCCCGACTTGCTGGGTTCACCGCTGATATTGACCTGCAGGCACACCTGCAGCGGCGCACGGCCGGCGGGGCGCTGGTCGTTGAGCCGGCGGGCGATCTTGAGCCGGTCGATACTGTGAACCCAGTCAAAGTTTTCCGCGATGGCCTTTGTTTTATTGCCCTGTATCGGACCGATGAAATGCCACTGGGCAGGCAGGTCTTCCAGCGCGCGCAATTTGCTCAACGCCTCCTGCAGATAGGATTCGCCGAAACAGCGTTGGCCGGCCTGCCAGGCTTCGCGCAGCCGCATGGCGGGTTGGGTCTTGCTGACCGCCAGCAAGGTGATCGACTGCGGATCGCGCCCGAAGCGGCGGGCGGCGTCGTCGATGCGTGACCGGGTTCGGGCCAGGCGTTCCGCGACGTCCTGCGGCACCTCGTCGTGTGGCGTGCTGTACATCCGCTGTCGGTCCCCGGGCGCTGGGTGGGCAGGCGCTGTCCACGTATCAAGTAATTCTCGTCAGGGACGATAACAGTGTCCAGAACAACACGCCCGTGCGCGACCCTGCTGGGAGGTAAAACAGGCTGTGGATATTGCTGAGCTGCTTGCCTTTGGTGTCAAGAACAACGCATCCGATCTGCACTTGTCGGCGGGGCTTCCGCCGATGATCCGTGTGGATGGTGACATACGGCGCATCAACGTGCCGGCTCTGGACCACAAGACGGTTCACAGCCTGATCTACGACATCATGAACGACAAGCAGCGCAAGGATTTCGAAGAATTCCTGGAGACGGACTTTTCCTTCGAGATCCCCAATCTGGCGCGCTTCCGTGTCAACGCCTTCAACCACAACCGGGGATCGGGGGCGGTTTTTCGTACCATCCCCTCCAATATCCTCACACTGGAGGATCTGGGGTGCCCGGACAGCTTCCGGGAGGTTACCAACCAGCCCCGTGGCCTGATCCTGGTGACCGGCCCGACCGGTTCGGGCAAGTCCACCACCCTGGCCGCCATGATGAATCACGTCAACGAGAACCACTTCGCCCATGTTCTCACCATCGAGGACCCCATCGAGTTCGTTCACCAGAGCAAGAAGTGCCTGGTGAACCAGCGCGAGGTGCATCGCGATACCCTGGGGTTCAGCGAAGCCCTGCGTTCGGCGCTGCGTGAAGACCCGGACATCATTCTGGTGGGCGAGATGCGGGACCTGGAAACCATCCGGCTGGCGCTGACCGCCGCCGAGACCGGGCACCTGGTATTCGGAACGCTGCATACCAGTTCCGCCGCCAAGACCATCGACCGCATCATCGACGTGTTCCCGGCGGCCGAGAAATCCATGGTCCGGTCCATGCTCTCGGAATCCCTGCGGGCGGTGATCTCCCAGGCGCTGCTCAAGAAGACCGGCGGGGGACGAACCGCCGCCTGGGAGATCATGATGGGTACGCCGGCGATCCGGAATCTGATTCGCGAGGACAAGGTGGCCCAGATGTATTCGGCCATCCAGACCGGGCAGGCGGCGGGCATGCAGACGCTGGACCAGCATCTGCAGGAGCTTGTGCGCAAGGGTCTGGTGAGCCGTCTCGACGCCCGGGCCCGGGCGGTCAACAAGGAGATGTTCCGATAGGTTAAGGAGGGGGTCCATGGATTTCAATTCGCTGCTCAAACTGGTTGTTCACAAGCAGGCGTCGGACTTGTTCATCACGGCGGGCGTGCCACCCAGCCTGAAGGTCAACGGCAAGGTCAAACCCATCTCCCAGACGCCCCTGACCTCCGACCAGGCGCGGGACACCGTGTTCGGCGTGATGACTCCCGCTCAGCGCGAGGAGTTCGAGACCCGGCACGAATGCAACTTCGCCATCAGCGCACCCGGATTGGGCCGGTTCCGGGTCAGCGCATTCATGCAGCGTAACCATGCCGGCATGGTGCTGCGGCGTATCGAGACGAACATCCCCATCATCGACGAGCTGCACCTGCCGCCGGTGGTGAAGAACCTGTCCATGACCAAGCGCGGGCTGGTGATCTTCGTCGGCGCCACCGGCACCGGCAAATCCACGTCCCTGGCCTCCATGGTGGGCTATCGCAACCAGAACAGCACCGGCCACATCATCACCATCGAGGACCCCATCGAGTTCGTCCATCAGCACGGCGGCTGCATCGTGACCCAGCGCGAGGTCGGCATCGATACCGACTCGTTCGAAGTCGCCCTCAAGAACACCCTGCGCCAGGCGCCGGACGTGATCCTGATCGGCGAGATCCGCAGCCGCGAGACCATGGACTACGCCATCGCCTTCGCCGAGACCGGTCACCTGTGTCTGGCCACCCTGCACGCCAACAACGCCAACCAGGCGCTGGACCGCATCATCAACTTCTTTCCCGAGGACCGGCGCGATCAGCTGCTCATGGACCTGTCCCTCAACCTCAGGGGCATTATCGCCCAGCAGCTCATTCCCACGCCGGACGGCAAGGGACGGCGAGTGGCGGTGGAGGTGCTGATCAACACCCCGCTGGCGGCGGACCTGATCCGCAAGGGCGAGATCCACAAACTGAAGGATCTGATGAAACGTTCCACCCAACAGGGCATGAAGACCTTCGATCAGGCCCTGTTCGATCTCTACAAGGCGGGCGAGATCACCGAGGACGACGCTGTGCAGTATGCCGATTCGGCCAACGAAGTGCGGCTGATGATCAAGTTGGGAGACGGCGATCCGTCCCAGTACGGCGCGGCCCTGGACGGGGTGTCCCTGGTGGACACCAAGTAGCGGGCTAGTGGTCCATGCGGAAAATACTGTGCCTCTCAGCCGGTCCACAAGCCTCATCGGCAAGGCGCACGAGCGCCGGACTGGCCGTTCCAATTCAAGCGAGTGCAACGCAGCCGAGGGGGCTTGTGGACCGGCCCGAAGGGAGCCCCGCTAATGGGCCAATGCCGCGTTGCGCTGCTTGGAAAGGGCCTGCCATTCCCTGCGCAGCGCGCCTTGCCTTGGCCCCTTAGCGGGGCTCTGAAAGACACACTATTTTCCGCATGGACCACTAGTCCGGAAACACCCGGGCGGCGTCGAATACCGGACCGTCCACGCAGACCCGCTTCATGGCGGGCCCGCTGTCCGTGCGCACCTGCACCACGCAGCCCGCGCATCCGCCCACCGCGCAGGCCATGAACTCCTCCAGCGAGACCTGGCATGGAAGGCCGTATTCCCGCGCCAAGCGGGCGGTCGCCTCCAGCATGGGATGGGGACCGCAGGCGAAGATTTCCACCAGGGCCCGCTCGTCGGCCTCCAGGTTGTCCAGCCAGGCGCGAGCCAGGTCGGTGATGTAGCCCTCGAAGCAGCCGGGATATCCCTGCAGGCTGGCCAGTCGACTGGCAATGCCCCAGTCCTCCAGCAGCGGCATGGCCGCGATGGCCTGCGGCGGCGCGCCGGGCACCAGGAAGCCCGATGGGCGGGCCGTGAACGGAAACGGCACTTCCGAGCCCATCAGCACCAGGGGGCGCAGGGCGCCGTCGCCGCGCATGGCGTCGGCGAGAAAGACCATCGGCGGAATGCCCACGCCGCCGCCCATGAGCAGCGGCCGGGTGTGTCCGGGCGTGGGTCGAAAGGGTTCGCCGATGGGGCCCAGCAGACTGATGCGTTCGCCGATCCGGCGCCGGGCCAGCAGCCGGGTGCCCTGGCCCACGGCCTTGTAGAGAAACTCCACCCAGCCTTCCTTTTCATGGGCCCGCATCATGGACAGCGGCCGGCGCATGGGCAGCAGCGGATCGCAGGTCAGATGGGCGAAGGTTCCCGGGCGGGCCCGGGCGGCGCACTGCGGCGCCAGCACCCTGAGTACGTATTGGTCGCCGCGGTAGGCGTCATGGGCGATGACCTCCGCATCCTCCACGAAGATGGTGTTGCGGTGGGCTCTGGCGGCGTCGGCGGTCATCTGGGGTATCCCTGTCCGGAAGCGCTCAATGGTGACCGTCGCCGGTGTATACCACCCGTCCGGCGAGCAGCGTATGGGTGACCCGTCCTGTGAGCTCCCAGCCGACGAACGGCGTGTTGAGGCCGCGGCTGTGCAGGTCGGCCAGGGTCAATCGCCAGCCGGCCTGGGGATCGAACACGCACACGTCGGCGCTGGCACCGGGACTCAAGGTACCGTAGGGCAGGCCCAGGATGCCGGCCGGACCGCAGGTCAGACGGGCGATGACCTCGGACAGGGGCATGCCCCCGTCCCGGGCCAGCCGCAGCGCCAGCGGCAGCAGTGTATCCAGCCCCGAGATGCCCGGCTCCGTGGACGGGAACGGGGCGAGTTTGGCGTCCGGCTCGTGGGGCTGGTGGTCGGAGCAGATGGCGGCCAGGGTGCCCTGGGCGACGCCGGCCCGCAGCCCGTCACGGTCGCGCTGGGTGCGCAGCGGCGGGGCCACGTGGCACAGGCTGTTGAAGTCGGCCACGTCCATCTCAGTCAGGTGCAGGTAGGGGATCGCCGTGTCGGCGCTGACCGGCAGGCCGTCGTATTGGGCGCGGGCCACCATGCGTACGGCACGGGCGGTGCTCAGTCGGCAGAAATGGGCCCGCACGCCGCTCTGCTCGATCAATGCCAGATCCCGGGCTACTGCGGCGGTTTCCGCCGCCTCCGGGACGCCGGGCAGACCCAGGCGGGTGGCGATGGCCCCTTCGTGGGCACAGCCGTTGTTGGACAGCCACTGGTCCTCGGGGTGCAGGAAGACGGTGAGGTCGAAGCTGGCGGCGTATTCCAGGGCCCGGCGCTGGATCAGGGTGTTGGTGAGCGGAGCGCCCGCATTGCCGACACCGATGCAGCCCGCTTTCTTGAGCGCCGCCATTTCGCTCAGGTGCTCGCCGGCCAGCCCTTGGGTGAGGGCGCCCACGGCGACCACCCGCGCATAACCGGTGCGTTCGCTGCGTTCGCGCAGCAGTTGCACCAGCGCCGGCGTGTCGATGACCGGATCGGTGTCCGGCGGGCTGCACAGCGTGGTGATGCCGCCGGCCGCGGCGGCCCGGGTCTCGCTGGCAATGGTCGCCTTGTGCTCCTGGCCGGGTTCACGCAGGCGCGCGCACAGATCCACCAGCCCGGGACAGACCACCTGGCCGGTGGCGTCGATTTCATGATCGGCGCGAAACTGCGCCGGCGGCTCGCCGACGCCCGCCACCCGCCCGTCGGCGACATACAGGTCCAGGGCGTCGTCGATGCGGTTGGCCGGATCGACCAGACGGCCGCCGTGGATGCGGATGCGGGCGCCGGACTCGGGAAGGGTAGCGCTCATGGAATCTCGGGCTCCGTCTCGGAAGCGGTCTTCCGGCGCATGGCCATGGACATCACGGCCATGCGCACGGCGATGCCGTGGGTGACCTGCTGCAGGATGACCGATCGGGGTCCGTCGGCCACCTGGGAGTCCATTTCCACCCCCCGGTTGATGGGGCCGGGGTGCATCACGATGGCGTCAGGCTTGGCGTAGGCCAGTCGCTCTTCGGTGAGTCCGAACAGCTGGAAGTATTCATGCTCGCTCGGCAGCAGTGCGCCCTGCATGCGCTCGCGCTGCAGGCGCAGCATGATGACCACGTCCGCATCCCGTATCCCGTCAGCAAGGTTGTGATACACCTTCACGCCCAGCTGCTCCGCCTGGGCCGGCACCAGGGTCTTGGGGGCGACCACGTGCACCTGCCCGGTGTTGAGCAGGTTGAGGGCGTGAATCTGCGAACGGGCCACCCGCGAGTGCTGGATATCGCCCACGATGGCCACGCGCAGCCGCCCGAAGTCAGGGCCCTTTTCGCGCCGGATGGTGAACATGTCCAGCAGCGCCTGGGTGGGATGGGAATGGCGTCCGTCGCCGGCGTTGATGACGCTGATGTGAGGGGCCACATGGCGCGCCATGAAATGGGCCGCTCCGCTGTCGGCGTGGCGCACCACGAACATGTCGCAGTGCATGGCCTCCAGGTTGCGCAGCATGTCCAGCAGCGTCTCGCCCTTGACCGTGCTGGAGGCATTGATGTTGATGTTCAGCACGTCCGCCGACAGGCGTTTGGCCGCCAGCTCGAAGGTGGTACGGGTGCGCGTGCTGGCTTCGAAGAACAGGTTGACGATGGTCCGGCCTCTCAGCAGCGGGACCTTCTTGATCGACTGTTCCGCCACCCCGGCAAACGATTCCGCGGTGTCCAGCACATCGGTCAACAGGGGACGGGTCAGGCCTTCGATGCTGAGGAAGTGGCGCAGCCGCCCGCGGCTGTCGATCTGGAGGTTGCTTGCGCTCATGCCGCCTTCTGGCGCACCAGCGTCAGGGGCTCGGGGCCGGTGAGCTTGACGTGTTCGCCGGGCTCGAGATCGAGATGGGTGCCCACCACGTGAGCCTGGATGGGAAGCTCCCGACCGCTGCGCTCCACCAGCACCGCCAGGAATATGGACGCCGGCCGGCCGTAGTCGAACAGCTCGTTGAGGGCGGCGCGCACCGTGCGCCCGGTATGCAGCACATCGTCCACCAGGATGATGTCGCGGTCGTCCACGGTGAACGGCAGGTCGGACGGGCGCACCTGCGGATTCATGCCGATGCGGGTGAAATCGTCCCGGTAGAAGGAGATGTCCAGGCTGCCCAGGGGGGGCGCGATGCCCAGGCGCTGGTGCAGCTCGCGGGCCACCCACACGCCGCCGGTGTGGATGCCCACCATGGCCGGTTCCCGCAGCCGCTGCGCGCGGATCAGCGTCTCCAGATCGCGGGTCATGGAGTCGAGTAGGGCCTGTACGTCAGTCGCCGTCGTCATGGGCTGTTTCCCCGCTGTCGAGCCAGCTCTGCAGGATGATCTGGGCCGCAAGTTTATCGATGTCGGCCTTGTCGTGCACCTGCCGGCCTCGGTGTCGGGCGCTGCGCTCATCGAGCGCCGCTTCGGCGGCCTTGGAGGTCAGGCGCTCGTCGACCCGGAAGGTCGGCAGTCGAAAGCGGCCCTCCAGCTGCCGGGCGAAGCGCTCCGCCGCCGCAGTGAGCCGGTGGGGTGTGCCGTCCATATGGCGGGGGATGCCTACCACCAGGGCATCGGGCTGCCATTCGCGGACCAGGCCGGCAATGGTATCCCAGTGCGGTTTGCCGTCCCGGGCATCCACCGCGGTCAGGGCGGACGCCGCACCGGTGAGCCGCTGGCCCACTGCCACTCCGATGCGTTTCAAACCATAGTCGAAACCCAGCGCGATCAGCGGCTTGTCCAACGGAGCAATCAGCTGTGACCGGCCTGGCCTGAAATGAGGTTGAGATCCACCCCCAACAACCCTGCGGCGGCCTGCCAGCATTGCTCCGCGGGTGTCTCGAACAGGATGCGGGCGGTGGCCGGGCCGCTCAACCAGGCGTTGTCCACGATTTCCTGCTCCAGTTGCCCGGCGCCCCAGCCTGCGTAGCCGAGGGCGATCCGGTGCTGGGGCGGACCCTCGCCGCGGGCGATGGCGGCGAGAATATCCCGCGATGCGGTCAGACCGATGGTGTCGGTTACCGGCAGGGTGGCTTCCCAGTGTCCCAGGGGTTCGTGCAGAACGAAGCCCCGTTCGCGCTGCACGGGTCCGCCCGCGTAGACCGGTTGATCCGCCGCCTCGGCCCGGGTGGGTTCGATTTCCAGGTGGCTGAGGATTTCCCGCACCCGCATGTCCATGGGACGGTTGATCACGATGCCCAGAGCCCCTTCGTCATTGTGCTCGCAGACGTAGGTCACGGTATGGGAAAAATTCGGGTCCGCGAGGGTCGGCATCGCGATCAGCAGATGATTGGTGAGGTAGTCGGCCATGACCCTAGTATCCGGCAGTGGGGAATCGCCCCGCAAGGGGGGTGCGATAGGCGGGTTACCGGCTGGACATCTGGTTGTTGTCCATGAATTCCCAGGTGCGGACGATGTGCAATACGTCCGTGTTCTTGCGTATGTCCGGAGGAAACGGCGCGAAGGGCGCTGCCAGTCGCACGATTCGGATGGCGGCATCGTCGAGCAGCTTGTGCCCGGAGGAACGGCGCAGGGTGATGTTGCGAATGGTGCCGTCCGGATTCAGGGCCACGTCCAGCAGCAGGCTTCCCGAGAGCTGTTCCCGGCGTGCCTTGTCCGGGTAGTTGAGGTTACCCACCCGCTCCACCTTGTGCACCCAGGCGCTCATGTAGGACGCATATTTGTAGGCCCGCGTGCGCGCCGAGATGTAGGTCTGGCGCTTGTGCTTGGCGTAGGCCTGCAGGGGCTGGTTCACCTGCTGGTCCAGTTGCACGAGCTCCATGCTCTTGCTGATCAGCTCGCTGGCGGTGGGTTGGTGGGCCGGCGGCGCCGGCTTGGGTGGCGGCGCCTTGTCGGCCATCTGCTGGGGCGAATGCGTGGTGGTCACCACCGGGGTGGGTGTGGGCGGTTTGGGTGGGGCCGCCGCCGGCGGCGGCGTGTGGGCCACGGTCTTCGGTTGGGCGGGCACCTTCTTGTGCACGTTGCCGTTGCCGTCCTGGCTGACATTGGCCAGGTAGTCCGGGTCCTTGGGCGTCTTGGTGGGGGCCTGCTGGACGACTGTGATATCCAGCACCGGCAAGTCGCTGACGGGCTTGTGCTTCGATGGAGCGAATCCGATGCCCAGGATGATCAGGGCATGGAAGGCCGCGGCCAGAAACAGCATAACGGCCAGCCGGTCGCCGGATTGGACCGCGTTCATCGGTGTGGAGGTCGTGCTCATGACCGCGCGGAGCGCATTTGCTGCAACATCATAAAAACAATTATACCGCTCACAAGGCCGAAAATAAGGGCAGCAGTCATCAGAATCGGGACCAGGTGGAGCAGCGCCGGATGTCGGATGAAGACATAGTAGGCGACCGTGAACTGGCCCGCCATATGGGCCATGGCCGCCAGCACGCTGTAGCCGACCGGTCCGAAGCCGGTGCCGGGCAGACGGCTGGCCAGACCCAGGGTCGCGATGCTGGCCAGGGCGCCCGACAGGCTCAGCATGAAGGTCGGCGACAGGAACGTGCCCAGCAGCAGGCTGCCCATGAGTACCCGCAGCAGGCTGATCCACGCGGCGGTCCCCCAGCCGAAGCGCACCAGGGCCGCGATGGTGACCACGTTGGCCAGTCCGGGTTTGATGCCGGGCAGGGGGCTGGGCAGGGCGGCTTCGGCAATGTGGATGGCGATGGCCAGGGCCGCGAGCCAGGCGATGCGGTGGTCGTCCCGGGTGGTGCGAATCGACTCCGGCTCCGGGTGTCCGTCGCCCCCGCCCATGGTCGGCTCTGAATGTCGAAGTTCGGCAGTCACGAGTTGATGGCGTCGAAACGCGGATCCTGACCGATGATCTGGACGCTCACCCGGTTGGGCAGACACGCCGTGGACTCGCCGGCGCGGCTCAGCCAGCCGCTGTGCACGCAGATCTTGTTGCGGCAGGGTGAGGAGACGAAGCGCACCCGCCCGTGCAGGATTTCCAGGACACTGTCACCCAGCGGCCCGTGCACGCGGATGCGCTGATCCCGGGCCAGGGAATAGTAGTGCGGCGGTTGGTTGCCTTCCTGGATGCGGACCTGCTCGGCAAAGCCGCCGCCGGACCAGAAGTGCAGGTACAGCACCGGCAGCAGCGCCACGGCCAGAATGACGGCGACGATGTCGGCACGGGTCATAGGGGCGGGCTCAGCTCCACTTTCGGCCGGGTCGGCGTTTCGAAGTGAATCCGCTTGGCCATGGCCGGGTTCATGTGCACGATGCCGTGTTTGTCGATCAGCATGACGTAGTGAATCCCCATACGCCGTGCGGTGGCCACCCATCCCTTGGGACCGGCCACGAACAGCGCGGTGGCCGCCGCGTCCGCCCGGGCGCCGTCGCGGTCGATGACGGTCACCGAGCGCGTGCCCCAGGCCGGGTAGCCGGTGCGCGGATCCAGAATGTGGTGGTAGCGCTTGCCCTTGTACATGTAGTAGCGCTCATAGTCCCCGGAGGTGAACACGCTCTGGTCCCCGGATATCTTCACCGAGGCGATCACCCCCGGCCCCCGCGGTCGCATGATGCCGATCCGCCACGGGCGGTCTCCGTGACGTCCGATGGCCCGCAGGTCGCCGCCGGCGTTGACGATGGCGTTGCGGATGCCGAGCTTGCGCAGGCCGGCAATGACCTGGTCCACGCCGTAACCCTTGGCGTAGGCACCGAAATCCAGCTGGACGGCCGGGTTGCTGCACCTCACGGTGCTGCCGTCGACGTGGATATCGTCCATGGACGGGTGCCGGGCCACCAGTGCCGCAATGCGTTTCGGGTCCGGTGGCGGGCCCTCCGGAGGCTGGTCGCTTTCGAACCCCCACAGGCCCAGCAGGCGTCCGATGGCCGGGTCGAAAAGACCGCCGCTCTGGTCCGACAACGTCTTGCCGAGGGTGATCAGGGGCAGCACCGAAGCGGGCGCGGTGAACGGTTTGCCGGTGGCCAGCAGCCGATTGGTACGGGTCAGATCGCTGGGATGCCAGGCGTGCCAGGACCGGTGCATGCGCTCGAATTGCCGCTCGGCCTGGTCGCTGGCCTGCTGGGCCAGTTTCGTGCTGGCTCCGTAGATGGTGATATCCACCAGCGTGCCGAAGGCGAAAAACTGTCGCTGGTAGTCCGAGTCCGCACGGTTTCCACAGCCGGCCAGTGCAAGGGCCAGGGCGATGACCGCCAGCCCACTGGCGGTGCCGCGCCGGCGGGCCGGCGCCAACAGGGTCTTAGCCTGCATATTGCATCAGCACCCGGGATACCGGCGCGGGCCGGCTACCGGCTGCGCGCTCGACTTTTCAGGCCCCATCGCCAAGTTCATCCGTAATATCAGTCACTTTCAGACAGGTCTGCGACCGGTGGGTGCACCAGGCGGGCTAGCCATCGGTCAGTTGCCGCTCGATGCGGTCCATAAGCTGCCCGGCGATGTCCAGGCCGTACAGTCGGTCCAGCTCCCGAATGCAGGTGGGACTGGTGACGTTGATTTCCGTCAGGTATTCGCCGATCACGTCCAGGCCTGCAAAAAGCAGACCCTTTGCCTTGAGGCTGGGGGCCACCTGGCTGCAGATCCAGCGGTCGCGTTCGGTGAGCTCCACGCCCTCGCCGCGCCCGCCGGCAGCCAGGTTGCCGCGGCTTTCCCCGGGGGCGGGGATGCGCGCGAGCGCATAGGGCACCGGTTCTCCATCGATGATCAGGATGCGTTTGTCGCCGGCGGCGATCTCCGGCACGAACCGCTGCGCCATGGTCTGGCGGGTACCCCGTGCCGTCATGGTCTCCAGAATCACGCTGGTGTTCGGTTCCCCCTGTCTGATGCGAAAAATGGAGGCGCCCCCCATGGCATCCAGGGGTTTGACGATGATATCCCCCTGCTCGTCCAGGAACCGGCGCAGGCGCGAGGGGGCGCTGGTGACCAGGGTGGGGGCGCAGCACTGGGGGAACCAGGCGGTGTAGAGCTTCTCATTGACGTCCCGCAGGCTGCCCGGGCGGTTGACCACCAGGGCTCCGCCCGCTTCGGCGCGCTCCAGGATATGGGTGGCATAGAGGTACTCCATGTCCACGGGCGGGTCCTTGCGCATGAGTATGACGGTCAACCCGTCGAGCCGCCGTTCCCCGGGCTGGTCCTCGAAGGTATACCAATCGTCGGGGTCGTCGCGCACTTCCAGTGCCCGCATGCGGGCCCAGGGTTGGCCTTCACGCAGGAACAGGTCCGGAGTCTCCATGTACTGAAGCGTCCAGCCTCGCCGCTGGGCGGCAAGCAGCATGGCAAGGGTGCTGTCCTTGCGGACATGGATGGAGTCGATGGGATCCATTACGACGCCGATTTCGATGGTCATGGGGCTACCTGAGAGCGCATTTCACGGGGCGGCCGTCGGGCGGCGGATCGCCTGCCGCACTGCCGTCGCCGCGGATGACGGCAGCCGATTGTACCGCGCATTTTCCTTCGCGTGTGCGCCCGCCGGCCACGGCGGTGTGCGCCCGCGGTCATCTCAAGTTCGCCATTACGAGCGCCGATACGCGTCTGAAGCTCGATTTGCGGCACGGTGTGTGCAAGGGACCTCGGGGGTGCCTGATTTATGACGCGGGAGGCCGCGTCGGACCGAACATCGACGGACAGTAAAGTTTGTACCTGACCGGACGCTATTACGAATGGCGAAAGCCGTCAATTTGCAGCCGAGTCGCGGGGTCTGGTCTCGGGCCGGGGAGGAGCACGCCCTCCGGGCCAGGGCTTGGGATAGACAATCCATGTCACTCAAGAGATCAGACCTCTGCTTGTGATCGTGTGTTAAGACACATAGGTAAGCCGCCGATATGCAGAATGTTTTGGAGAATTCAGAACCGGGTGGCCAGTCGGGGGGCGCCGTGGACGCAAATACAGATCAGAACGGACTGGCGGGTTTGAAGGTCATGGTGATCGACGACAGCAAGACCATCCGGCGAACGGCGGAAACCTTGCTGAAAAAGGAGGGATGTGAGGTGGTTACGGCGACGGACGGGTTCGAAGCCCTGGCCAAGATTGCCGACCACCGCCCCAATATCATCTTCGTCGACATCATGATGCCCCGCCTGGACGGTTACCAGACTTGTGCGCTCATCAAGCACAACCAGGTATTCAAGAACACGCCGGTCATCATGCTCTCGAGCAAGGACGGCCTGTTCGATCGGGCGCGCGGGCGAATCGTGGGCTCGGAGCAGTACCTGACCAAGCCGTTTACCAAGGATGAGCTGTTGGGTGCCATACGCGATCACGTGCGGGTGCCCGGCTGACCGATGGCGCGACGGCGGCGTCGCAGAGGCGGTTCTCAAATGAATGATGCGTCAACGTACAGGGGAGCATGAATATGGCCCGCATCTTGATCGTGGATGATTCTCCGACCGAGATTCACGTCCTCAAGAACATTCTGGACAAGAACGGTTTTGAAACACTGACCGCCCAAAGCGGCGAAGAAGGCATCGAGACGGCGAAGCGCGAGCAGCCGGACCTCGTTCTCATGGACGTGGTGATGCCGGGACTGAACGGCTTCCAGGCCACCCGCCAGCTGGCGCGCGGCGCGGACACCTCGTCCATCCCCATCATCATCGTCACCACCAAGGACCAGGAGACCGACCGGGTCTGGGGCATGCGTCAGGGTGCCAAGGATTACATCACCAAACCGATCACCGAGGGCGATCTGGTGGGCAAGGTGAAGGCGGCTCTGACGGTTGCCTGACGGGGACGGCATGGACATGAGTGCGCACAAGACGGATCCGCTGCTCCTGCTCCAGGAGCTCGAAAGGCGTTGCAGACGCAACGCCCACGGGCTGCCGCGCCAGGAGGAAGCGAAGCGCGAATGGGTCGGTATCGGGTTTCGCCTGGGCAACCTGCGCCTGGCGGCTCCGCTGGGCGAGGTGGTGGAAATTCTGACCTATCCGTCCCTGTCCAAGGTGCCCGGCACCAAGCCCTGGGTGCGGGGCATCGCCAACGTGCGCGGGAACCTGCTGCCCATCATGGATCTGCAGGGTTATCTGCACGGGCGGCCGGTGACGATGACGCGGCGCAGCCGCGTGCTGGTCATGAATCAGAAGGGAATGTTTTCCGGGCTCGTGGTCGACGAGGTGCTGGGCCTGAGGCATTTCCTGGAAGAAGAACAAACCTCGCAGTTGCCGGCGCATGACGAGGGCATCGCCGAGTACCTGAAGCATGGCTTCAGGCGGGGAGAGGACCACTGGGCCGTGTTCAGCATGCATCGGTTGGCCGACGCGCCGCAGTTTCTGCAGGTTGCTGTATAGAGATCCGGACATGGATCCCTGGTGGCCGGTAATGGAATGCGCCCGCCGGCACACGAGGCAACGTCCAGGCCGGTAACAATGAAGACGAGGGGGCAGACTCTAAGGGGTCAGGAGACGCAAAAATGAGTGCATCGAACGCATCGCAGAGCAAGCTGGCATCGAACAAGAGACTGATCTTTCTGATTACGTTGCTGCTGGTTTCGCTCGCCGCCATGTCCGGTATTTTCTACTACGTGGCGAAGCAGGACCAGTACGACAAGGGTTACATCGGTTACGCCGGCGAGCAGGAAGTGCTGTCGCAGCGTATCGCCAAGTACACACTGCAGGCCGCCGACGGCGGTAAGGACGCCTTCAAGCAGGTCAAGGCGTTCCGCGACCGCTTCAGCAAGACGATCGATTACCTGCAAAACGGCAACCCGGATATCGGTCTGCCGCCTGCCCCCCAGTCCATGGCGCCCGAACTCTCGGCCGTCAAGGCTCAATGGCACGATTTCAATTCGAACGTGGGTAAGGTGCTTGCCGGCCAGCAGCTGGTGCTGTCCGTCAGCCAGACCGCCTCGGTGATCAACAAGTTCATGCCCAAGCTCGTCAAGGAATACGGCGACGTGGTGAACATCCTGATCAAGAACAAGGCGGATCCGCAGCAGGTCGCCTACGCGAGCCGCCAGAGAATGCTCGCCCAGCGCATCGTCAACAGCATGAGCAAGGTGCTGGCCGGCGAGGACGCCCAGGCGGCGACCAAGCAGTTCGCGAAGGACACTGAGAGCTTCGGCAAAGTCCTGGAAGGTGAATTCGAGGGCAGCTCCACCGTCAAGGAACTGAAGAATCCGGAAGCGCGCGCCAAACTCGGCGAGATCGCCATGCTGTTCAAGTCAGCCAGCGACTACGCCAGCAACCTGCTGGGCAACTCGCAGAAGCTGCTGGCCATCCAGGCTGCTGCCAAGAATGCGGCCCAGAGCAGTGACCAGCTGTTCGCGGCAACGGTCGCCCTGCGCAGCAACTTCGCCAAGGCCGCGGCCTCCCGGCCGGTCAGCCCCGAAATGGCGTACGGCTTCGGTCTCATCGCGCTGCTTACGCTGTTCTGGATGGGCGCCCAGCTGTATCAGGACCAGCACCGTCGTACCCGGGTCGCCGAGGAGAACAACAAGCGCAACCAGGAGGCCATCCTGCGCCTGCTCGACGAAATGGGCAATCTGGCCGACGGCGACCTCACCAAGTATGCCACGGTGACCGAGGACTTCACCGGTGCGATCGCCGATTCGATCAACTTCACCATCGACGCTCTGCGCGACGTGGTCACCACCATCAACGAAACTTCCGAGCAGGTTTCGGGGAGCGCCCAGCAGACGCGGCAGACCGCCATGACGCTGGCGGAAGCCAGCGAAAACCAGGCGCAGGAGATCACGTCGGCCAGTACCGCCATCAACGAGATGGCCGTATCCATCGACGAGGTCTCGAACCACGCCACGGACTCGGCGGAGGTGGCGCAGCGCTCGGTGGCGATCGCCCACAAGGGCGCCGACACCGTGCGCCGCACCATCGAGGGCATGGACTCGATTCGCGAACAGATCCAGGAGACCTCCAAGCGCATCAAGCGCCTTGGCGAAAGCTCCCAGGAAATCGGCGACATCGTGGAACTGATCAACGACATCGCCGAGCAGACCAACATCCTCGCCTTGAACGCCGCCATCCAGGCGGCCATGGCGGGCGAGGCCGGGCGCGGCTTCGCGGTGGTGGCCGACGAAGTGCAGCGCCTTGCAGAACGTTCCGCCAACGCCACCAAGCAGATCGAGGCGTTGGTGAAGACCATTCAGACCGACACCAACGAGGCTGTGATCTCCATGGAGCACAGTACCTCTGGCGTGGTCAACGGCGCGCGTCTTGCCGAGGATGCGGGCGAGGCACTGGCGGAGATCGAGGGGGTGTCCAATCAGCTCGCCGGTTTGATCGAGAACATCTCCGGTTCCGCCAGCCAGCAGTCCCAGGCCGCATCGAACATTTCCCAGACCATGCACGTGATTCAGGAAATCACCATGCAGACAAACACCGGTACCAACGAGACGGCCCAGTCCATCGGCAACTTCGCCGAACTGGCTGAGGAACTGCGTCGGTCGGTGGCGGGCTTCAAGCTGCCGGAATAACGGGCTTTTCATGGTGGCTTTTGGTGAGCACAAAGGGATATGGACCCGGCATGGACGGGCCCACGGGAGCCCGGGTTCTTCCGGATCTGGACGAGCGGCAGTTCGCCCAGTGGAACGACCTGCTGGAACGGCGCACCGGGATGGTCATTCCATTCACGCGCCGATCCTTCCTCTCCACCAATCTGCGCCTGCGGATGCGGGAGCTGGGCTGTTCGGACTACCAGGCCTACTACGAGCGAGTGTCGGATCCCGCCGCCGTGGAGGAGTGGACCGTGCTGGTGGACCGCCTGACGGTTCACGAAACACGCTTCTTCCGTCATCCCAACTCCTTCCGCCTGGTTGCAACGCTGGCGCTGCAGGAGCGGCCCGGGCTACCGGCGGAAAACAGGCCCTTCCTGGCCTGGAGCGTGGGCTGCGCCACGGGGGAGGAGCCATACACTCTCGCCATGGTGCTGGAGGACTCCCAAAGGCGCCACGGGCTCGAGATCAGCTACAGCGTGGTGGGTACGGATATCAGCCTGCCTGCACTGCGGACCGCCAAACGGGGTCGATACCCGGTCGGCAGGCTGGCGGGCATAGAGCCGCGATTCCGGTCCCGCTACTGCCGGGCCTGCGGGGAAAAGCACTTCGAGCTCAGCAAGGCGCTGCGCGCCCAGGTGTGCTTCAGTCAGGCCAATGTGCTCGACCTCGATCGGGCGCCGTTCACCGGGCTGGATCTGATCTACTGTCAGAACCTGCTGATCTACTTCGATCGGCGGCAACGCGAACGCATTATGAACGGACTGGTCGAGCGGCTGGCGCCTGGGGGGGTGCTGCTGCTTGGTCCTGGTGAACTTGCAGGCTGGTCATGTACCGGCATGCAGCGGATCCGGTTTGAGGATGTTTTGGCCTATCGCCGGGTGACTGCGTCGGCTGCGAAGGAAACACAATGAATCAAGCCATCGATTTCAGCACGCTCAAATGGGTCAAGCAGGAGCTTGACGCCACTCTGAAGGACGCGCGCCAGGCGCTTGAGGCCTACGTCGAGAACCCGGAAGACGTCGACCAGCTCAGTTCGTGCGCCGATCACCTGCATCAGGTCCACGGCACCCTGCAGATGGTGGAGATCTACGGCGCCGCCCTGCTTGCCGAAGAAATGGAGCAGGTGGCGAAGGCTCTGGTCGAGGGCGGCATCATCAAGCGCGATGACGCCTACGAGCTGTTGATGCGTTCGATTCTCCAGCTTCCCGACTATCTTGAACGCCTCAGCGAGGGTCATCGGGACGTTCCTCTGGTTCTGCTGCCGTTGCTGAACGACCTGCGTGCCGCTCGCGGACAGCATCTGCTGTCGGAAAACGCGCTGTTTTCCCCGGACCTGCTGCGTTCCCTGCCCGAGGCACTGACAGAGGGCCGCCACGAAGCGCCTGAAGAGTCGGCCCGGGAAGTGGCCCGTCGGCTGCGCCACGGCTATCAGCGCGGGTTGCTGGCCTGGATCCGCAAGCAGGGCGGAACCGGCGGCCTTCAACAGATAGGAGAGGTCCTGGATGCGCTGCAGCATGCATCCCGCGAGGATGCGGCGTTGCGTCTGTGGTGGGCAGCCGGCGGGCTGGTCGAGGCGCTCGCCTCCGAACTGCTGGAACCCAGCGTGTCCTCCACGCTGCTGCTTGGCCAGGTGGACCGGCAGATCAAGCGTCTTATCGATGAGGACGAGGCGGCCCTGGGGACGGCCCCGAATACCGAACTGCTGAAGAACCTGCTGTTCTACGTGGCCAGTGCCGAAGGCGACAACGAACGGGTCGCCGCCATCAAGGAACATTACGGGCTGGCTGCTCTGCTGCCCGGCGCGGACGAGGTGGCCGAGGCCCGCGACAGCCTGAGCGGCCGTAATGCGGAGTTGATGCGCACGGTTTCCGATGCCATCAAGGAGGACCTCACCCGCGTCAAGGACGGGCTGGACGTCTTCCTGCGCGGCGCCCAGGACGATCCCGGTGAGCTCAAGCCGCTGGCGCAGCTGCTCCATCAGATCGGCGATACGTTGGGCATGCTGGGTGAGGGTGCCTGCCGCAAGATCGTTCAGGAGCAGGCGGCCCTACTGGAGCAGATCGCAGACGGAACCCGTGCCTGCGACGAAGCCGCGCTGATGGAGGTGGCGGGCTCGCTGCTGGAGGTGGACGCCCGTCTGGCCGCCATGTCCGGTGGGGGTGCCCGGCCCGGGCCGGGAAACGCCGCCGGCCAGAACAGCGCCATTCCGGACTCTGACTACGGGCAGATCCTTGGCGTGGTGGCCCAGGAGGCGGTGGCCGACCTGAGCCGTGCCAAAGACGCCGTGGTCGGTTGCATCGACGGTTCATGGGATTTCGAGCAGCTGGAGTCGGTTCCACCTCTGCTTCATCAGATCAAGGGCGGTCTGTTGCTGCTGGGTGAGGAGTATGCGGCGGCGATAGTCGATGCCATGAACCACTACGTGCGCACCGAGTTGCTCGAAGGCAGGCAGGTGCCTGCGGAAGACCAGCTGGACACCCTGGCCGACTCCATATCCAGCGTCGAATACTATCTGGAAGGGCTCAAGGACAACCGCATATTCGGTCCCTCGGTGCTGGATGTGGCGGCATCGAGCCTGGAGAAGCTCGGTCATCCGGTCAGTGTCCCTAAGGACGCTGAAGCGGAACGCCCCGACGAGGATTCGGATTCCGCCATGGAGCCCGGGGCCTCGGCTGAATGGGACGGCCCGGAGGAGATCGTGCTCGAGCTCCCCCGGGATGAAGACATCGAAGCGGGTGCGGAAGACGACGGTGCTGCAGCCGAACAGGCCGACAGTGCGCAAAGCGATGCGTCGTCCGTTCCACCCTCGGCCAGCGGGCCGGACAGCGGGGAGCAGGAGGGACCTTCAGCGTCCGACTCTGCCCCGCTCGAAGACGCCGACAGCGAGCAAATCGAGCTGTCGTCTGTGCCGCCTTCCGCGGCCGAGGTGGACAACGGGGAACCGGACGAGCCTTTCGGGGCGGACCCCGCCCAGGCGGTTGAGGTTGACCAAACGGTGGCAGCGGCGACGGCAGCGGCCCCCGAGCAGGCCGATGAGGTGCACGCCAGTGACGCCGGCACCGCCAACCTGGTGCTGGCTGAGGACGTCGACGACGAGATCCTGGGGATTTTCATCGAAGAAGCCGACGAGGAATTCTCCTCCATCACCGAGCACTTTCCACGCTGGCGGCAGAATCCCGACGACAGCGAGGCCCTTTCCACCATGCGGCGCTCGTACCACACCCTCAAGGGCAGTGGGCGGCTGGTGGGCGCAGTCGGCATCGGCGAGTTCGCCTGGGCTTTCGAGAACATGCTGAACCGGGTCATCGACGGCAGCATCGAAGCCGGCGACGTCATGTTCGCCCTGGTGGAGCACGGTATAACGGCGCTTCGGGAGCTCGTCGATCAGATCAAGGCCGGTTCACAACCGACCATGAACGTACAGGCGTTGATGGACTGCGCCGACCGCCTGAGCCGTGGTGAACAGGTGACAATGGACGAGATCCAAGCGGCTCTTGCAGCGGCCCCGTCACCGGCGGTTGCGCCCGCCCCGGAGCCGGCTCAGGGAGACGAGGCCGAGGCGTCGCAGGCGCCGGAAGCGGACGCTGCGATGGATCCGGTGCTGTTCGAAATCTTCCATAGCGAAACCCGGGGCCACACGGCGACGATCCGCGAATTCATCGACGGCTGCCGCGGCCTCACCGGAGCCTGCAAGGTCACCGAGCCGCTGATTCGTGCCCTTCATACGCTGCACGGCAGCGCCCGTATGGCCGGCGCCGACGGTGTTGCCGGACTGGCGGGCGAACTGGAGAAGTACACCAAGACGTTGATGGCCGAGCAGCTGCCGCTGCCCGCTGAAGGCGTCGCCGCTCTGGAAGAGGCCGCCAATGTCGTCGAGGACGTGGTGTTCCGTATCGGCCAGGGCGGTCTGGACATTCCGGACTGCGCGCAAATTCGCGCGCATATAGCGGAGTTGCCCCGCACCCGTTCGGACGTACAGCACGAAGATGACGCCCCCTACGTGGAGTACGATTTCGGCCTCGATTTTGCCGACAACGAGAATGCGGGCCCACCCGCTGCCGAAGACAATGTCCCGGATGCCGGGCACCCGGATTCCGGTCAGGGTGGGGACGAGATCGTCGTGGAAGAGCTTCCCGACCACGTCGACCACCGTGCTGCGGACGGCGTGGCACCCGTAGCCGGCGACGAGGCAGCTCCCCTGGATACGCCGATCGATTCGGCGGAACTTGCGTTTCCCGATGCCCTCTCCGAGTCCGAACTCGGCGAAGACCCGATGGCGGCCGAGTCACACGAATCGCCGCAGCCGGTCCCGACAGAGGGCGACCCGGGCTTGGAGAGCTTCGACGGATTGGAATGGTCCGACGCGGACGCCGGGGATTCCAGTTTGGGGTTCCACGACAGCGACGCCAGCGCAGCCACGATCGCCCCGGATTCCATTGACGGTGCAGAGGGGGCCCTCGCAGGTGCAGAACCGGAGCCCGACGAGGATGTGCCGGGCGACTCCATGGAGGCCGGCGACGCGGTGTTGGACCTCGATCTGGCCGGCACGGGAGCGTCCGTGGCCCTGGACGACGACCCGCCGGCGTGCACCGCGCAGGCCGAAGCGGCCGACACGGACTCGTCGGCGCTCGCCGGCGAGTGGGTGTCCGCGAGCGCCGTCCCGGCGTCCGCGGCTGCTGCGGAGGACGACGGCGATGACGAGCTGGTGGAAATCTTCCTGGAAGAAGGCGACGAGCTGCTCGAGAACATCGAGCTCAGCCTGCAGAACTGGATACGCAGTCCGGATTGCTCCGAGTTCATGCACGCCCTGCAACGGGACCTGCATACACTGAAGGGCGGCGCCCGGATGGCCGGCATCCAGAACCTTGGCGACCTCAGCCACAGCCTGGAGTCACTGCTGAACCGGGTCGTCGACGGCCACCTGGCAGTGTCCAGGCGACTGTACGACATCCTCCAGATCGCGCAGGACCGTCTGGTACATATGCTCGAGCAGGTGCGCGGCCGCCAGCCTGTGGACTCGGCCGCCGGATTGATCGAGGAGCTGGAAAGCCTGCGCGCCGGCTCAGTTGCCGACCCCGTCGCCGAAGCCGCGCCGGAAGCGGCCCCCGAGCCCCAGGCGCCCGTGCCCGAAGAGGAAGTCAAAGCCGATGCTCCGGCGCCGCCGCCAGAGGCCGACACGGATTTTGCCGCGCAAGTCCCGGACAGGTTCGAAGCGGACGCTGCCGAGGGACCGGCGGACCGGCGCAATGCTTCGCGCGTGCAGCAGGAGCTTGTCCGGGTACGGGCCGATCTGCTGGACGGCCTCGTCAACTACGCCGGTGAGATCAGTATCTACCGCGCCCGCTTGGAGCAGCAGGTGGGCGCCTTCGGCTTCAACCTGGTCGAGTTCGAGCAGACGGTCAACCGTCTGCGCGAGCAGCTGCGCAAGCTGGAGATCGAGACCGAAGCGCAGATCCTGTTCCGCTATGAGCGCGAAACGGAGGAGGAAGGCGACGAGGATTTCGATCCTCTGGAGCTCGATCGGTACTCACAACTGCAGCAACTGTCCCGTTCGTTGATGGAAAGCGTCAGCGACCTGTCCAGCATCCAGGGCCTGCTTGCCAACAACTCACGCGAATCCGAGACCCTGCTCCTGCAGCAGTCGCGAGTGAACACCGAGTTGCAGGAAGGGCTCATGCGGACGCGCATGGTGCCGTTTTCCAGATTGGCGCCGCGTTTGCGCAGGATCGTGCGCCAGACCTGTCAGGAGCTCGGCAAGCAGGCCGAGTTGAGCCTGGAAGGGGCCGAAGGGGAGATGGACCGGACAGTCATCGACCGCATCGTGCCGCCCCTGGAGCATATGTTGCGCAACGCCATATCCCACGGCATCGAGACGCCTGAGCAGCGCTCACAGACCGGAAAGCCCGCCGTGGGCAGCATCAGGATCAGCCTCGCCCGGGACGCCTCGGACGTCGTGATCAGGATCACCGACGACGGCACCGGCATGGACCTGGACGCCATACGGCGCAAGGCCCTGGAGCGGGGTCTGCTGGCGCCCGGCGCGGAACCCACCGACCGTGACGTCATGCAGTTCGTCCTGGAAACCGGGTTCAGTACGGCGGAACAGGTCACCCAGGTCGCCGGGCGCGGCGTGGGCATGGATGTGGTCAACAGCGAAGTCAAACAGCTGGGCGGTTCCCTGGAAATCGATTCCCGTTACGGAACGGGCACGACGTTCACGATTCGCCTGCCCTTCACCCTGGCCATCAACCAGGCGCTGCTGGTGCAGGCGGCCGAAGAGAACTTCGCCATCCCGCTGACCAGCATCGAGGGCATTGTGCGCGTCGGCCGCGACGATGTGGCGCAATACCTGGCCGATGCCGACTCCACGTTCGCCTACGCCGGGCACGACTACCGTGTGCAGAGGCTCGCCGACCTGCTCGGCTCAGCGTCGAGTCCGGGGCCGGCAGCGACCAAACGTGTGCCGATACTGCTGGTGCGCTCCGGAGAGCACCGTCTGGCCCTGGCGGTTGATTCGCTGCTGGGCAGCCGGGAGATCGTGGTCAAGTCGGTGGGCCCTCAGCTCAGCACCGTGCGTGGAATATCCGGGGCAACCATCCTCGGGGACGGGCGCGTGGTCCTCATTCTCGATCTTGGCGCCCTGGCGCGTGCCGGAGGCGCGGCGCCGCAGCCGGCGGGACCGGAGCCCGCTGCGATCGCCAGCGAGCCGGACGTCGTCACCGTGATGGTCGTCGACGATTCCATTACGGTGCGCAAGATCACGGCGCGGCTGCTGGAACGCAACAACATGAACGTCATCACCGCCAAAGACGGTGTCGATGCGGTGACCAAGCTCCAGGAGCAGTTGCCGGACGTCATGCTGCTGGATATCGAAATGCCCCGTATGGACGGCTTCGAGCTGGCGACCCACGTGCGCAACGAAGAACGCCTGCGGCACATTCCCATGATAATGATTACCTCGCGCACGGGAGACAAGCATCGCAAGAGGGCGATGGAGATCGGCGTCGACCGCTATCTCGGCAAGCCCTATCAGGAAAGCGACCTGCTCGAGAGCATTACCGGCGTACTGTCGGAGAACACGGAGGATGCCTGAAACGCGAGCGGCCACGCTGCGCGTGGTGGTGATCGCGGAAACGGAAACACAGCGTGGCAGGCTGAAGACACTGCTGGAAGCGCACGGCGTCGTGGTGGTCGCGGAACAGGGATTGCGGGACTGCCACAAGGTGGCCATGGATCCGGTCAAGGCGGATGTGCTGCTCATCAATCTGGACGACGCGATGAACGAGGAACTGGAGAACCTCGAGATGCTCATCGAGCGCTCGCCCTGGCCCATTCTCTTCAATGAGAACGGACCGGTCAACGCGGGCTCTCCGCGTTCGCTGATCGCCAAGCTTGCCCAGTTGGCAGGGCCCCCGGCGGCGATTCCGCAGGCGCCCGTGACGCC
>Ga0102956_1000101_pt1 | contig 26274 bp, 23 predicted proteins | sample SalPonF2_A_D2_MG_FD_84515 | JGI IMG/M metagenome (GOLD analysis project Ga0102956, IMG submission 84515) | Salt pond soil microbial communities from South San Francisco under conditions of wetland restoration - Salt Pond MetaG SF2_A_D2_MG ...
CATACGGTGAGGTTTCTTCAGGACAAAGGCCATGACTGTGTCATCACAAGGGAACCGGGAGGCACACGGATCGGAGAAAAGATACGGGCTATTCTCCTGGACCCCTTGAGCAAAGACATGGATCCGTTGACGGAACTTTTGTTGTATACGGCAGATCGGGCCCAGCATATCAAAGAATATATTCTTCCGTTACTGTCCGACGGCAAGATGGTCCTGTGTGATCGCTATTATGACGCCACCATGGCTTATCAGGGATTTGCAAGAGGGCTGGATATCGGTTTGATCGAAAAAATGCACAAACTGTTATTCGAAAATTTAAAACCCGACATCACCCTCCTTTTGGATCTTCCGCCGGAAATCGGTCTGGAACGGGCTTGGAAACAGATAAATAATGGGAATCGGATCAGTGAGGAGACCCGGTTTGAAGAAGAAAGGCTCTCTTTTCACAAAAGGGTTCGGGCAGGATATCTTGAACTTTCACGCCTTGAGCCCGAACGATTTCGCATCATCGATGCATCAAAGGATGAGCATGGGGTTCGAGAGGAGATTATCAAAATATTGGCTGCAGAAATTATACCTTAAATGATCGTTAACAAAATGGAAAAAATATTTATATAGGGTTATACTTGTTCGGTTAAAACAGGTTAATCCTGCCTGCCCCGTAGGTCCGGAAGACCGTACTGGGGTCAATCTTGTCTCAAATAGTATTATAATTAAGTGGAACTCACTATATTATTAAATTATATAACTATCAACAAACTGGAATATAGATATAATGACGTTTTCTATTCTTGACGCCATCGGCAATACGCCCCTTGTTGAAATCAGGCATCTCAACCCAAATCCGAATGTAAAGATTCTGGCAAAACTGGAATATCTGAATCCGGGCGGCTCCATCAAGGACCGGGCTGCAGTGTATATGATCGAAAACGGGGAGAAATCCGGCAAACTGACCCCGGACAAAACCGTGATTGAGGCCACCAGCGGAAACACCGGCATCGGACTGGCCCTGGTGTGCGCTGTGAAGGGGTATAGACTTTTATTGACCATGTCCAATGCAGCCAGTGTTGAACGCCAGAAAATTCTAAAGGCGCGGGGAGCGGATATTTTGCTGACCCCCGGACATCTGGGAACCGACGGTGCCATCGAAGAGGTCTATCGACTGGCCCGGGAAAACCCCGACACCTATTTTATGGCCGATCAGTTCAATAATCCCGCAAACTGGCAGGCCCACTATTATGGAACCGCCCCGGAGATCTGGGAGCAGACCGATGGAAAGGTGACCATGGTGGTTGCCACTTTAGGGACCAGCGGAACCCTCATGGGTCTTACCAGACGGATGAAAGAATATAATCCGGACATCCGCATCGTGGGTGTCGAACCGTATCTGGGGCATAAACTCCAGGGTCTGAAAAATATGAAAGAGGCCTATCGTCCGGAGATATTCGAAAAGAAACTGTTGGATGAAATCGTGAATATCGACGATGAAGAAGCCTTTGAAATGACCCGGCGCCTGGCAAAAGAAGAAGGAATCTTTGTGGGGATGAGCAGCGGCGCCGCCATGGTGATCGCTCAAAAGAAAGCCGAAGAAATGACCGACGGCACCATCGTGGTGATTTTTCCGGACGGCGGAGAACGGTATCTCAGCACCACGCTTTTTGCGGTGCAGGAAAAAGTCACTCTGAATCTTTTCAATACCATGAGCCGGAGCAAAGAGCCGTTCGAACCGATTTTACCGGGCAAAGTCTCCATGTATTCCTGCGGACCCACGGCGAACGCAAGACTGCACCTGGGACAATGCCGGCGTTTTATTTTTTCGGATCTTTTGTGCCGCTATCTTGAATTCCGGGGGTATGATGTCACACATATTATGAACATCACCGATCTGGACGACAAAACCATCGAAGGATCTGAAAAAGCAGGTTTGGATTTAACGGAATTCACTACACAACATATCGAGTCGTTCAAAGAAGATCTAAAAATTCTAAACATCAAGCCCGCCTCAAATTACCCCAAAGCCAGCGAACATATCCACGACATGGTGTCGCTGTCTGAAAAACTGGTGAAAAAAGGGGTTGCATATGAAAAGTTGAGATCCTTGTATTTCGATATCTCCCGCTTTTCCGACTACGGCCGGCTGTCGGGAATTGACCTCAACAAAATCAAGCTGGGCGCCACCGTGGATCTGGATGAATATGAAAAGGACAACCCCAGAGATTTTACGTTGTTAAAACGATCCAAACTTTCAGAACTGAAACGGGGAATTTTCACCAAAACCGACTGGGGAAACATTCGCCCATCCTGGCATATTCAGTGTGCGGCCATGGCCATGAAATATCTTGGAGAAACCTATGATATTCATACCGCCAGCCGTGAGCTGGTTTTTCCCCATCATGAAAACAAAATCGCCATTGCCGGAGCAGTAACCGGAAAACCCCTTGCCAGGTTCTGGATGCACTGCGACCGGGTTCTTGTTCACGGAAAGATAGTCGACGAACAGGGGGCCGGGGAAACCTTGTCTGATCTGACGGACATGGGTTACTCCGGAAGGGAGATCAGATACTGGCTTATTTCCGGCCATTATCGAAAACCGATCACGTTTTCCAAAGAGCGGCTCGAAGATGTAAAACCCTCTCTAAAACGGCTGGATTCCTGCATCAACTCGCTCATTCACATGAAACCGGGCGGATCGCCCTACCCTGAACTGGATCAGTTGCTGTACGACATCAAGCAGGGATTTGTCAGTGCCATGGATGATGACCTGAACATATCAGCGGCCATGGCTTCCATATTTAAAAATGTCAAAAAGGTGAACATTCTGGTTTTGGAAAACAGATTGGATACAAACGATGCTTTGAAAATTTTAGATGCGTTTCGCAATTTGGATGCTGTGCTTAAAATTTTTGATTTTGAAGATGCGTATGATGATCCTGACGTGCAGCGTCTCATCAAAGAAAGAGAACATGCCAGGCTTGAAAAAAACTGGGATCTTGCCGATAAGATCCGGGATCAGCTCAAGGCCCGGGGGATTACGATAAAAGACCAAAAACTAATCAACGAATAAACTAATCAATAATTTAACGAACTCTGACAGAGGAACCATGAAACCTTTATACTTCCCATTTACCTATATCCCCAAATCCGCAGGTAAAACTTTATCCGCCTGTTTTCGTCAGACAGCGGTGTATCAGATCTCGGGCACAAAAATACCAAAAGACATGCAAGAATTGTCTCGAAACGGCATTCTTGACATACGCATTCCTGTAGAAGCTAACGGCAAATTTTTAGACAACGTTCTCAAAGACTATCGCGCCTGGGTCAATATCCACCAGGGAACCGAAACCGCTTTTTTAGCAGCCATGGCCAATAAAATTCCTTTTTTCGATGAAAACGCTTCTTCACAGATCAGGGCAGATCTTAAAAAAATCGGGAAACAAATCCCGGCTGAAGAAAAACCCGATCCCCTGTTCAATGCCAAACTATTTCTTCACATGGCCCAGGAACTTGACCTTCAGAACGCAGGACTGGACCAGGATCTGATGGATATTGACGCCATGGAAGACGATTTCATGAAAAACCTCAAATGGGAAGATGACGACGATCATGCCCGGGCTGTTGTGCGAAGGCAATGGGATAAAAACGATCCAGGCCATTTCATGACAACAGAGCGGATAAATGCCTGGGTATCTCTTATGCTGCAAGACCCACAGGCCTCCGGGCTGTTTATCACCACCAGCCGGGCCGTGCTCGAACACCTCATAGAAATTGTGTCTGAGATGGAACAGGTGATCGGTTTGGATGCCATACCCATGGGTGTGGATGAAGATGAAGCGCTCTCAAATTGGCAAGACGACCTAATGAAGACCCTTGAGATGTTGGCCACAGAGAACTGGCCCGTTTCAATGGATAACATGGCGAATCCTCCTGAGATTCCCGGAAGTGAAAAAAGCGTTTCTTTAACGCTTTACATTGTACCCAATAAAACCCCGTATGAATGTTTTTCAGACTGTGTTGGAACCGATGTGTTCCAAGGCGAATCTGCAAAAACAGATACACGGTTTAAAAATACCATCATTGGCCTTGTTGAAAAGAGCGGTTAGTCAACAAGCACTTTTGATCCCCGCATGCACAGAAAATTGTGCATTTCGACATACGCAAACTTACATTTTAAAATAAATTATCACGGGGATTTTACCCTAATTGAGCCTAAGCTGCATGGTCTCAATGGGCGTCGGATAACAGCAACATATTGAGATGATATATAAAACGTTCATATTTTTAGTCAAATAAGGCTGCAAAATAACATTTTGACGGGTAAAAAACATCCTTTTAAAAAAACGCAAGCTGCTCGCGAAAGTGATTTTCCCGATTTTGCTGGATGCTGAGCGTACCTGTTTATTATTTTTTTTCGGGAAATACTGATAGGGAGAAATTTCTAACTAATCGACGAACCTTCTTAATACAAATCGATTCCTTAACTTGGATGCAGAATCATTGAGCGAACAGATCCAAAAACGGAGGTATCTGTGGAAAAACTGAAAGGTTATCAGAAGAAATATCTGAGGGGGCTTGTCCACGGCATGAAACCGCTGGTTTTTGTCGGCCAAAAGGGACTCTCTTCCACTGTAACCAAAGCGGTTGATGAGTCATTGGACAAACATGAGCTTATTAAGGTAAAATTTATTGATTTCAAGGAAAAAGGTCAGAAAAAAGAGATAGCCGGCGCCATTGAAAAAGAAACCGCATCCGAGTTGGTGGGGATGATTGGTCATATCGCAATTTTTTATCGTCAGCAAAAGGATCCCGAAAAAAGAAAGATTAATGTTCCAAATCGGTAGATGGCGTGAGAGCAGTGTGAGAACGTTGTGAGATCGGTGTCAAAGCTCGAATAGTAAATTAAATATTTTTAAAATTAATTTCAATAGGTTATGGTCGCTATCAAATCTTGCTTTTTGGTAATATTCCCAACAATCCTTGCATAAAGTGTACAATTTTCTGTGCATGTTTTAACTTTCCCAGCAACATTAATCCTCATTGAACCAAGATGGTTTGACAATGATCAAAAATTGGAGTTATTTAATTCAAGATATTGTGTGTGGGGCTATCCACGCACCAACCTAAGGAACGCCAAAAGCAAAACAAATATCCATATCCGTTTTTAGGATCATAATGAAAAAAGAAGACATTCAATATGTTAAATGTGCTCACTGCGGTGCCCGGGTACATATAAAAGATGCTGTTCACTTTAAGAGTGTCTTTATATATGGCGCGCACTACCATTGTAGAGAATGTGATCCCAACGGCCAATGGGATTGCATGATCGATGATGTGGCTATGCACTGAGAGAACTTTTGCAACAATGAGCGCTTGCATATTTCTGTGCAGTTCATCTCGCACCCGTTATCTACTTCTTTGTTCAAGGAAACATTCAAATGACAAAACAATTCCGAAAATATTTGATCTTTTTGGGTCTTTTATTGATTATCTTCATGGCTGGTGTTTTTGTAGAAAATTCCATTGCGGATATGTATAAGTGGGTTGATGAGAATGGCGTCGTACATTTTTCAGATGCGCCACCTGACGATTCTGATAATTCAGATATTGAAACTTTACCGACGTATACAACACAGGAAAACAGTGGTTATCCGCGGGAAAATAATTCGGTAGGAAACAGAGACAACCGGTCAAATCCAACGGATACCGTTCAAAAAAACCCATGGGTAAAAAAACCAAAAGTTGAGTTGTATACGACAAGCTGGTGCCCCTGGTGCAAGAAGGCCAAAGCGTTTTTTCGATCCAGGGGAATTGCATTTGTTGAATACGATATTGAAAAAGACAAAGCGGCTGCACGCCGTAAAGCGCAGATAGATCGCCAAACAGGCGTGCCCTTTGCTGTAATAAACGGGAAAGGTATCAACGGCTATAATGAAAAAGCTTACAATGATGCGTTAAGATAATCGTATGATCAACGTTGAGGAGACGCACATATTTATAGACATTTCGAAAAAAATTAAAAAACTTCCCTCCAATATCTAACAAAGAAATTGACTGGCGGGAACAGTGGATCAATATTTTTAACTCCTGCGCCAAGGCTCGGGTTGGGAGTATCCGGATCTGCACTTCCCACTGAAATCAATAATTTTGTGCCGGTCCTGGTTATTAGCACAACCGGTTTGGAAAGGATACCTCCTCCGATGGCTAAAATGCGGTCCAAATTTAAATCATTATTAAAATCCATCGCCGCCGCACCCGTTAAATATGACAGAGCATATAGTTTGCCATCGCCGCCGGGCACATTGGGATCGTTGTTTGGAGTAAATGTCGTAATATAAAACGTTTTGTAAAAAATCGTTCCTTCTGCAAGAACCTTTTCACCCACAGCATTGCCGCTGTCATCCACCAGCCGGATATACCAGCCTTTTCCGGATGCACTTAAATCGGGAGGTGTGGCGGTTGGATCCGTAACATCAACCAGATCCGTTTCGCCGACAATGGTGGTTAAAGAATGTGTTTCTTTTACAGCAGTTATGATATCGGGTCCGGTAAAACTGCAAACATTGTTACTATTGTTACAGCAGGCGTTTTCCCGATCTCCGGTTCCTAAAAAAACCATATCATACCCTTTTTCAAGGGTAACACTAGGGGGGGAGAAAAACTTTCTGGAGTTGCTGCTATCTGTTTTAAAGAAGACCTGTCCTGTCCATGAATTTATATTCTCATTGCAGTTGGGAAAAGATAGAGGATTATTCCCGCTGTCAACAAAACTTGCAAACCGCCACATCTGGCCGCCAATGTCGCCCACATAAACTTTATCTACAAAGCCGTTGTTATTTTCATCTATAACAAGGACAGAGCTTGGAAAGCTGTAATTCATACCGGTGGTGAACTTTTTCACAACATCACCGGTCAGAACCTCAACGGCAATGACCACCTTTCCTGAGGAATTGTTTGAGCTGTACCCCCCACCAATGAAAAATACGGGCGTTCCGGTTGTATCACTGTCCGTAGTTTTGACAACACCGAATTGGGGCTCGGACCAGGTCTCGCCCAACTCTGCAATGACCGTTGTGGGAGCTGCCCAGCCAAATCCGGAATCATCATACTGGTTGATCCTCCAAAGATATTGGGGAGAAGAAGGATCGGTTACATCTAATGCAAAGTAACCGGTGCCCCCCTTCCTTGCACCGCATACAAGAATCACTTTATCCCCACCACCCGAGTCTACAATACCATCCCCGTTGATGTCCTTAAAGTAAATCTTAGGTGTGGCATCTATATAACTCTGATGATCAACACCTTCTATCATCTCTTTTAAGCGGGGCAATTGATCAGGGGGAATAAAAGCCCATTCTTCCGTACCATGAGATGTCACGGTTGGGGGGACTCCTGAACTCTCTGTTACATCTAAAACCGCGTGAAGCATCCCATCGTTTGCGCCAAAATAGACCATTGTTTTGGACCTACCATCAGCATATCTGTGCTGAAAAATAGAAGGTTCGCTGTGAAGGACATCTCCGGTAAGTATTGATCTGTTCTCTGTAACATCACTGTCCTTGTCTTCATCGAGGACATCCGCCCCTCGAACATAATTGATGATATCTGCAACACTTCTGGTTGGATTTCCAAGGATGGCCGCTGTCAAATTTGCATTGGTCGACTCAAACTGGGTCAAACTTGTCAGATAGGTATAGATATTCCTGTTTGAATTATGGATGTAGTTGCTTTTGGTGACATCGGCCCAGTCGATTGTCGCCCAGTACGGCACGGCATCATCCCTCATGGCACCATTGGACCACGTGGCCGGATCACCATTGGCATCGACAATCTGGTTGTCCGTCGAAATACCATATTTAGTGACGTTTCCTTCCCAGAAATTCCCTTTGCTGGGTTTAAAAAAGGCCATATAAATTTTGTCTCCGCTGGTGGTGGTTCTTGCCGCAGGCACAACCGGCGCCATAAATGTGGTGGTCCTTGAAAGGATATCGCCGGTCACCGAAAAAACACAGGTATCATCAGCTAAAACCGGATATCCCATATAAACAAGGCAAAATATGACAAATAGTGTTGTGAGTCCGTAATGTCCTGTTTTTTTCATAGTAACTCCTATGTGTTGATAATCTTTTTTAACACCGGCCGACAGAAACCTAACTTGAGCGATTTTCGAAGCTTGCCCGCCTCACCGCGAGCGGCATCTTCGTCTGGCGTGGTTACCGCAGATTCCCCCGATAACGGGATCTCCGTTTTGCTACGAAAGGCGAAGCTTGAAGCCATAGTGAACTATTGCAAATGCGCTTCAACGCAGAAGGTGCGGCAAGATGGGAAATCGCTCAGGTTGGGTTAAAAACCGATACGATAGAACCCAACCACGATATTTTTAGCGGTCTCCTTAGAACTATATCCGTTGCATACCATCTGATACTGATGGGCTTTGAATTTACTAATCGAAAATCCTGATCCTCTGGGAGGCAATAAGGAACTATCGTATTCAACTTCTCCATTAAAAGATTGGGTCGCATTAATCGATAGTGCTGTGGGAAGACCGGAAGTAATTCCTACATAAGGAACTGTGTTGTTCGGGAAATAATGAGGAGTACCTGTTGTCATATTGTCAGGACCGTATAAATCGAGGCTCCATGTCACATAGGCTGTTGCAGATTCTGCTGCGTAAAACGCCCGTTTATGTCGCAGCTCATTTCCTGCGATCTGAGTGTCAATGCTTGATGAAGTTAATGCTGCAATACCCAGAATTGTCAGCAACACCAGCATAATCACGGCGAGAACCATTACAGAACCTTTCTCATTTTCTAAAAGGATGTTTTCCATTTTTAAATTCCTTCCTAAAAATATTTTCAACACAAAGCCATCACCCCATCTTCCCAAAAAACCAGGCCCAGAAGGCAATTATAGATTTTTAATCATAGGATTTTATGCCAGAGACATTTCATTCACAGATTCTAATTTCAAACCCGTCGCACCGGGTCGGGCCATCATTCCAATGTTCCACCATTCCATTATTCCAATTGGAGCGTAGCCCCTAATTTGGTTTAAGAACACTAATATCCGCTCTTTTACCTTGGCCGGTAACCGTTACAGTGATGTTCTTGGTGTTTGTCACCGGATTGTTGTCAACTACAGTCCAGGAAATGGTATAATCTCCTAATAGTTCCTGATGCGGATTGCCGGCTGAATCCAGTAAGGGATGAGAGTACGGAAGTGCTGATAGTTCTTCAATCTTGTCCATGCCCCATGTACTGATATTTGTAAGTTTGCCGGCAATGGAATTCATCCTGATGGCCGAGGTCTGCATGCCTGCCACGGCAAGTAGTCCAACTGCAAAAATTGTAAGGGCGATGAGGACCTCTATAAGCGTATACCCGTCTTCTTTTTTCGATGTTCCCATACCGAGTCTCCGTGTATCTGTTATATGCTTTTTCAGGGTTTATGATATCATCCTATAAGCCTAAATTTCGGCACTTAATCCATACGGTTAAACATCTGCGGCTGAAGTTGTCATTCTGGGGTTCTAAAATCTCCCATCCCCGCTGGTTAAAGTAAGCGTTATTATTTTTGGAAGCCAACGTAATCCTGTCTGTCCGTGCCACCATGGTTACCTCCACCGATCTTATTTGATCCAGACTTTCGTCAGGAACACTACTTCCTCCCGGGTTCAGCACATTGGGGGGTGAAGATCCGTCCAGATAAACAAAATCGAGGGCATCGATGTTCTGGACCACCATCTGATTCCCGCCCCCGGTATTTTTCACAAGATTGTTTGCTTTCAAACGATAGGTAATGTCTTCATTCGCATCGTTTGTATCCCCGTCCGAATCACTCTCGTCAAAATCCCCTCTGACATCCTCGGTAAAATTGATAGACGTCGCGTTTGCTGTTATGATCCTTGCATTGGCATTACCGGTGGGGTCACACCCGGCCATCCGAATTTCTCTTTGCACGTAAAACAGGGCAATTCTGAGATTTTGATTCATAACGGAGGTCTCTTCCTGAACCATATATGATTTATGCTGGTTTAAGAACGTCGAGTAAATTGCTCCCAGGGCAAGAAGAGACACAACCATAGCAACCAAAAGTTCCACAATGGTAAATCCTTGATTTGGATGCCTAAATATTTTTTTCAACTTCATTTCCATAACGTCACTGTGCTCCATATTTTGCAAATTATGTTCCAGAAACGTTCTGTTTTTGAAAGAGTTTAAAGACACACCATTTTCCTAAAACATATAATCAATCATATCATTTTGTTTTAATTGACAATGGTTGATGAATTCGGATGCTGAATGGTTATTAAAGATGAAAATTTGAGGGATACAACTTTAGCGTGATGTGTGATTTTGGGTTGGATAATTTTTTGAAATTCATCTGATAGTGCACCGAAAAATGTGCATTCATGCCTATAAAAATGTGCATTTCGACATATAAAAATTCACATTTCAAAATAAATTATCGCAGGGCTTTAACCCTAATTGAGCCAAAGCTTCACGATCTCAATGGTCTTTAGCATTTTACCCTATTCATTCGCTTTTGGCGAATTTCTTTCAATAATTCTAAGCAACTCTTTCCCGATGGGATTATTGGGATATTTCGCAACCATTCGTACTGCAATACTTCTGGCTTTTTGTAATTTTCCTCTCGTCAAATAAAAATCCCCGAGGGCATATAGATAATCCATATTGTCCGGTTCTGTCTTCAGTGCTGTGAGCAATGCGCCTTCAGCTTCGGCATCTCTTTGAAGATACTGCAACAGAAGCCCGAGGTTGTAGTGAATCCGGGCGTGTTCCGGCATGCCTTTTGCTGCCTTTTTCAGATAGACCGCCGCTGGGTCATATTTCTTCATTTCTGCCAATAAAAGACCCAATGAATATGAAATTTCATGCAATTCCGGATGTGCTTTTACAACTTCACGCAGCAGTTCTTCGGCTTTGTCATTCTCGCCTCTTTTATTGTAAAACATGGCCAGGTTGACCTTGGCCGGATAGAACAGGTCATCGATTTTTATGGCAGCCAGATAGTTTCGGATGGCTTCCTCCGGCCGATTCATAGAAACATAGAGATTACCCAAATTATAACGACCAAAGGAAAAGTCGGCACTATATTCCATGGATGATACAAATTCTTTCAAGACGGCTTTAAAAACCTTGTCTTGATCAGGGTCCAGGTGCTTGGAAGGTTCCCCGGACAGACGGCGGGCGGCTTCGGTGCGTACCGCCTTTACGGGGTCATAAAGCAAGGGTACGATGAGTTCGGTTTGCTCTTTTTGATTCGCCGGCGCGATACTCTCGAGCGCCGTTCGGCGGATCAGCGCTTCGTCATCCATCAACGCCAGTTTTATGGTTTGGGAAGTATCCTCACCGGGGTAGGCGGTTAAAAGGGATATGGCCGTGGCCCGAACGATAACGGGATAGAGGGGATCTGCGGCCAGTCGGATGAGGTCCTTACGGACATCGGGGCGTCGTTTACGTCCGGCGTCGATGATGGTTCCGTAGTGTCTCCTACGGCCCGGACCATACCACTTGGTGATGGCCTTATCGGACCATTGAGAAGTTTTATCGATGTGGCACCGCTTGCAGGGATCGGGCGTACCTATCGTAATACTCAGGTCGGGATGTGGTACCCGAAAACTGTGATCCGGACGGTAATCGATCCCCATGTAGGTTCGGCCCGGCATATGGCACTGGACGCACTCAGCGCCTGTGCCGACGTCAAACAGTACGCTTCCGGCTGCGGATGTGATGGGCGCTCCTTTTTCGCCCTTTTTTTTGTGGAAATGATGCGCTGTTGTGTCGTACTCGTTTGCCCTGTGACACTGTAAACAGAGAGCGTTGCCCTTTTTTACCAATTTTATGCTGTGGACGTCGTGGCAGTCATTGCAGCGCACACCCCGATGATACATTTTACTCTGGGTAAACGATCCGTAAACATAGACCTCATCCAGAATCTGACCGTCGGCAAAATATAAATTTTCGGCAAGCAGACTGGGCAGCATGCTGTCCAGAAAGTCGGGTTCTGCGTGAGTGTAATCTCCCAGAGCCGCCCGACGCGAGTGACACGGCGCACAAAGCTCCACCAGTTTACGTGAGTTGATTCCGGAGGTTCTTACCACCAATTCATAGTTCTCCACTTGGGGCCGGGCCATATCCGGCATCTGTGCCCATTCCACATGACGAGACCCCGGCCCGTGACACGCTTCACAACCCACGTCGATATCCGACCAGGTGGTCTGATAGGTATTGGTTTCCAAGTCATAGTTCTTTTTTAAATTGGTGGAATGACACTCGGCACACATGCCGTTCCAATTCTGACCGGCATTGGTCCAGTATAACCAATCCTTTGGAGAAAGGGGTTCCTTTGGGTAAAGGTGATACCACTTTTTTTCTCTTACATCCCAGGCAAGAGGAAGACATTGCAAATTCCCGCCTTGAAAGGGAATAAGATACTGTTGGAGCGGATACCATCCAAAGGTATGGGTGACTTCAAAGTCCCCCATCTTGCCGTTTGGCCCCTGTGTGTAAACAAAAAACCTGCCATCCTTTTGATAAAAGCGAGAAGCGACCCCATGGTTTTCAAAAACAGCGTTGTCAAAATCTCCTAAAACGGTCTTCTCATCGGCAACCTCCATGGCATGATCGTGGTGGGAATCCCGCCATTTGTCGTATTCTATTTTGTGGCAGTCCATGCACTTTTGTGTACCGACAAAAATAGCCGCCAGCTTTGATTGAACACCATCTGAATTCGAAAAGATATGCTTATGTTTCAGAAGATAAAAAGGTATTGAAAGGACAATGACGGCCGTTGCAACAACACCGGTGATTTTCCATTTCTTCATATTTAAGCCTTTTTAACGTACACGACCTGGTCAGTGCGAAAACCACTACGTTTGATCCGCTTACCAATGTCCACTTTAACGATGTTGTTCTCGATATACAGGTGATAAACATCCAGGGCGCGCGGAGCAGGCGGGCTGATCACCTCTCCTTTGATATCAAATGCCGAAGCGTGGCAGGGGCAGACGAATTTCTTATCTTTATCCGACCAGGGAACGGTGCATCCGAGGTGGGTACACTTACGGGAAACAGCCAGAAAACCGCCATCTTCCAATCTGCAAAGATAAAACTTGCCCCTGATAAAGGCGGTTACGGATTCTTTGGGGAACTTATCCACCGGACCGGCGTCGATAATGGTCGCATAATCACCGGCTTTTACACTTTTTTTTCGGGGAAGAAGAAAGGCGGTCACCACGCCAATCAATTCGATAAAGGCAACAATCCCTAAGCCGATCCAGAGTATGGAGAAAAAAGAGCGACGAGAAGTCCCTTCTTTCGTCTTCTTCATCTCTTTTTTAAGGTCTGAATTAGGCATTTTATCTATAACTTTTTTCATATGGTTTACCGGCGTTATAATCTCCACGGCCATGTTAACTTCATTCCCGATCCTCTGAACCATATTCCGGTGATCGTCAATATGAGAAATACGACCAAAATAAGAACAAAAAGCGCCTGGATGGCTTCATTGTTCGTCGCGGAATACCGGTGTTTTATCAGGATGTAAAATCCTGCACATCCGAAAAAAATGAGTGTAAACGGGATAAGACCGTTGCCCAAAAAAGCCGGAACACCGTTCAGTCCGCCAACAAAACCGATAAGATACTCGTCCGCCAGAATTCCTATGGGGGCGGCGACGATTGCGATAAGACCGGCAATCAAAGCCATACGCCGCCCTTTTATAGAAACAAACCAGATACCCCCGGTATTGGTGTCGTATTTCAAATAGGGTATTCCCATCAATGCCACAGCCAAAACCAATGGAATGATAAACACCGTAAACAACGGATGAAGGTGAAGCAAGAGTTCTTGAAGCCCGGAAAAATACCATGGTGCTTTGGTAGGATTGGGGCTCAATCCGGGATTTGCTGAATCTCCTAAAGGGACATCAAAAAAAACCGACACCACCATCACAACTGCGATAAGCACCAAGGCCACCACTAATTCACGGAGAAGCAGATGAGGCAGAGTCGGCACTCGAATCGGTTTTTCTTCAATCTTTTCTCCCGGTGCTCTGGGAATAACCAGACCGCCCGATTTCCGGATTCTCCAAAAGTGAAAGGCCATCAGTATGATCAGGCCCACCGGAACGATAGCCGTGTGTATGGCAAAAAATATGTTTAACGTAGCCGGACCGATTTCGTTACCGCCTCGAATTATTTCTTGCAAACGGTAACCAACGGCAGGGATGTATTCCAGCATACCGGTGGAAACCGTCACTGCCCAGTAGGCCAGTTGATCGTAGGGTAACAAATAGCCGGTAAAATTGGCGGTTAACACCAGGCAAAACAACCCCAAACCGATAATCCAGGTAAACTGTCGCCGCGGATGAAAGGCACCGGTGAAAAATACCCGCAGCATGTGCAGAAACACGATCAGCACAAGAAAGTTGGCACTCCAATGGTGAATGTTGCGAATCAGCTGTCCGAACACGACCTCGTTGCTTAACACCAGGATCGATTTATAAGCGCCCAAAGGCGTTGGTACATACACAAACTTCAGCAACAGGCCCGTACCAAGCTGTAAAAATATGAGCACGGCAGCCATTCCGCCCAACCCCCATGTTAGGGAAAATTTCAGCGTTTTTTCCGGAACAGTCGGGGGTCTGAAATGCAGAATGAAGTTCTTTAACAGGTAGCGCTTGCGCTCCTGATCAGATTTTGGAATAAGTGGATCAGGAAAAATTGAACGAAACATTCCATGGAAAAATCCTGTAGTCTTCGGTAATGGGCTATGTTCTCGTCTCATTCAAATGCTTAAAGTAGGGTGTATAATTGGTAGATGACTTTCTATTACCACAGATCCTGTTTATGGTCGAGGCATGATTTTTCAAGGTTTTCGTTTCGATACTTAAACTTCACCGAATTCCAAATTACATGATATCCGGCAAATAGATGGTGCAACTTAAGACATCTCATACTGTTTTTCAACATTTTGATTGAATGGTAGATTCTCTTAGCATAGCTTGTACGACAGTCAACTACATCCCCAGACACGTGGCCGCTACCTTTCGAGTGCTTAAAGAACTCAGTCTAACCTTATAGAAGTCACCCTATTCTCTCCGGTATTAGCCATAGCGAATGAAAAACTAAAACTATTTTATAATAAATCCAAACTTGTCCGAACTTAACCCTGATTTTTGAACATTATTAATTAATTGGGTAAATGCACTCGAAACAGAATGCATCTATGATTGTGCTCGCCTGGGTTTTTTAGAAATAAGGGTCTGTAGGAATTTGATGTTTTAAATAATCTAATACATTTTTTCGTGATACAGATATGTATCGTCTGTCCAATTGTGAACATATAACAAACACAGTTTCTTTAAAAATAAGAACCATTTATAAAACAGGTCTGCATCGGCATGGTTTTTGCTGCTATTTGTAGGGAATTGGTGGAACTTATTTTGCCTTTCAGATAAAAATCAAAAGTCAAAATTACCTTGTAAATGTAAAATCTATATAAAAGATCCCTGTCAGGCAACCTTCATGTGTTGGTAGAAATACCCATAACGCAACAATATCATGATTTTTAACGCGCAGCAATTTTCGGAGTATTAAACCCTAAGCCAGAATAAAGGATGATCGTATCTGTTTTAAAATAAAAAATGAGTGAAAAAGGGGGGCCAAATGAAAAAACTAAAATTATTTCCTTTGACGCTAACTGTCTTCGTGTTGCTTGTCTGGGCTATCAACCCGGCAGCAGCGACCGATAAGCCTAATATTCTCGTGGTTTGGGGCGATGATATCGGTCAGACCAATATCTCTGCATACTCACACGGTCTTATGGGATATAAAACCCCGAATATAGATCGTATTGCCAAAGAAGGCATGATGTTCACCGACTACTACGGCGAGCAGAGCTGCACGGCCGGTCGGTCGTCATTCATTACGGGTCAGAGCGTTTACCGTACCGGTCTTTCCAAAGTGGGTCTGCCCGGCGCTGAGGAGGGTATGAAAACAGAAGACCCTACCATTGCCGGTCTTCTAAAGGCGCAAGGCTATGTAACCGCCCAGCTTGGTAAAAATCACCTGGGTGACAAGGACGAGCATTTACCGACCAATCACGGTTTCGATGAGTTTTTTGGAAATCTTTATCACTTAAACGCGGAAGAAGAGCCGGAGTTGCCTGATTATCCAAAAGATCCCAAGTTCCGGAAACGCTTTGGTCCACGCGGCGTGATCAAATCATCGGCCGACGGTAAAATCGAAGACACGGGGCCTCTAACGAAAAAGCGTATGGAGACGGTTGACGATGAAACTGTCGCGGCAACGTTGGACTTTATCGAACGTGCGCATAAAAGCGGAAAACCGTTTTTTGCCTGGTGGAATGGTACGCGCATGCATTTCCGTACGCATGTGAAGGCGGAGCTGAAAGGCATATCCGGTCAGGATGAATATGGTGATGGGATGGTGGAGCACGACAGGCATATTGGTAAGATTCTGGATAAACTCGACGAGCTGGGTATTGCCGACAATACGATCGTGTTCTACTCGACAGATAACGGTGTTCACATGAATACATGGCCGGATGCCGGTATGACCCCATTCCAGGGTGAAAAAAACACAAACTGGGAAGGCGGCTGGCGTGTACCGGCTATGGTGCGTTGGCCCGGCAAGATCAAGGCGGGATCCGTATCCAATGATATTATTCATCATATGGACTGGTTACCAACATTTCTGGCCGCAGCGGGTGAGCCTGATATTAAAGCCAAGCTTAAAAAAGGCGGCGTAAAAGCCATTGGCCGCAGCTACAAAGTTCACCTTGACGGCTACAACATTTTGCCCCTGCTGACGGGTAAAACAAAAGAAAGCCCGCGTAAGGAGATTTTTTACTTCGCCGATACGGGTGAGCTAACCGCTCTTCGTTACAACGACTGGAAGGCCATCTTTTTAGAGCAGAAAGTAAGAGGAACTTTCCGTGCCTGGATGGAACCCTGGACGGAATTGCGAGCGCCTTTGATCTTCAATCTTCGTCGTGATCCCTATGAGCGTGCATATTTTACCTCAAATACCTATTACGACTGGTGGGTTGACCATGTATTCTTCCTTGTTCCTGCGCAAGCATATGTGGCCGATTTCTTGAAAACATTCAAGGAGTTCCCGCCGCGCCAGAAGCCTGCAAGCTTTAGCATCGACCGGGTCATGGAAAAAATGCTGACATCAACAGGGTCCAAATAACCTAAACTTCCAACATTGGGATATTAGACGATCCAGCGCCGGATCTTTGGCGCTGGATCGACCTTCGAAACCAAATCAATCGTCCTTGAGGCACAGCGATATATTCGAGCATGAGGATGGGAAGAGAAACATCAATGAAAGTGAGATCAGTAGCAGGCAATATAAAAATCATTCTTCTGGCAACGCTATTCACATTTGCGGCATTATTTCCGGCCACAAAAACAGCGGTATCGGGTATCAAGCCGGATCTTAAAGTAATTATCGGTGAATGGATTCGACCCGACGGTGGCTATGTTGTTCACGTCCGGGACGTCAAATCCGATGGTTCGGTTGATGTGGGGTATTTTAACCCTAATGAAATCAACGTCTCGGAATCCAGGGTTTCCCTGTGGAAGGGGCTGGTGAAGCTGTTTATCAAACTACAGGACAAGGGATATCCGGGATCGACCTATACGCTTTATTATTACGCGGAGAAAGATGTTCTGGCCGGCTTTTATTATCAAGCCGCCATAGGGCAGACCTATGAAGTGGTTTTTATCCGGAAACCGAGCCGGTGAAAATGGTGAGACTTATTTTGATAAAAGAAACTTAACAATGAAAAAAAGCCGGGAAAAAGGAGGAAAGCAATGAAATCAAAAGGGCTGTTTCTGGTATTGATCATCTATTTCCTCGTATACGGACTGATGCTGCCCGCATCTGCTGCCGATAAGAAACCAAAACTGGTTCTGCAAATTACAGTGGATCAATTGCGTGGTGACCTGCCCATGCGTTTTAAGGATCGCCTCGGCAAAGGCGGCTTCCTTTATTTATTGGAAAAGGGCACCCATTACAACAACGCCCACTATCAACACGCCAACACGGAAACAGCCGTTGGACACGCGACACTTGCCACAGGTGCAGATCCGTCCAGACATGGCATTGTCGCTAATGACTGGATCGATCAGAAAACCGGCAAGTTTGTATATAACACCGAAGACGATCGCCATCACATCCTCGGCAGCAAACCGAAACCCCACAAAGGCGTCTCACCCCGCAACCTTCTTGCCACCACGATTGGCGATGAGCTTGTTGTTGATAATGCTGGACAGTCACGGGTGTTCAGTGTGTCCGTCAAGGACCGCGGGGCTATCCTTCCGGGAGGACATGCGGGCAAGGCTTTCTGGTTTTCCAAGAGCAGTGGCAAGTTTATTACCAGCACTTACTACTATGACGATTATCCTCAATGGGTCAAACAATGGAATGGCACCAAACCAGCCGACCGTTATAAAGGAAAAACCTGGGATCTTCTGCATGATCGTTCCTCTTATATTGCCGGGGATATTGACGATCGTCCTTACGAAGGAGCGTTTGCACAATTGGGTCGGACATTTCCCCACGCACTGGGAGATGGAAGTACGAAGTATTTCTATTTATCGCTTACATTAACCCCCATCGGTGACGAACTGGTGCTGGATTTTGCCAAAACACTCATTGAAAACGAAAAGGTCGGCCAGAAAGATGCCACTGATTATCTGGCAATCAGTTTTTCATCCACCGATTATGTCGGCCATCTGTTCGGGCCTTCCAGCCTGGAAACAGAGGATAATATCCTGCGGCTGGATAGGATACTGGCTGAGCTTTTCCAGTACGTCGATAAAAAAATAGGGCTCGACAATACCCTGATCGTGCTTTCTGCCGATCACGGCGCACCTGAAGCGCCTGAATACATGGCTGAACACGGATTGGAGACCGGCCGCTTTCCATTAGACTGGTTTAAAAAAGGCTCTCCTTTATCGGATGCGCTTAAGAAACGGTTCGGCCGGGATGACCTTGTTGCCGTCCACAGTCATCCTTATCTCTATCTCAATCTTAATGCCGTAAAAGGTGCAAAGCTTGATATCGCAGAAGTGGAGCGCTTTGTTGCCGCAGAAATGATGAAAGTAGAAGGGATTGCCTATGCCATGACACGCAGCGACTTATTCGCCGGGCGAATAACCGAGTCGCCGATTCAGAACCAGATCCGGCGCAGTTTTCATCCAATACGTTCCGGCAATATCCACATGGTACCGGAGCATTACTGGTTTTTACACTCCAGTGAGGAAGCCGAAAAAATGGGTATCGAAAAGCTTGCTGCAATCCATGGATCGCCGTGGAAGTACGATACTTACGTGCCTATTTTCTTTGCCGGCAACGGTGTTTCGGCTCAAACTATAAGCAGGTCGGTGGGCCCTCAAGACATCGCCGCGACGATCGCAGCGTATTTGGAAATCAAACCCCCATCAGGTTCGGTGGGAGTTCCGCTTGTTGAGGTGCTGAAAGAGTAATTGGTTTCCATCCATAAATGGCTATTTTTCCGATGAGCGGCGTTCTCCGCGGGTTTCCGCCCTTGACGTACAGACGTACGCCTCGGGCGAAAGCCCTTGTGCGGCCTTGCTCATCGAAAAAGTTTCTCATTTATGAATTGGACACTACTTAGTGCTCAAATGTATTTATTGATGGGCACTAATCATAAATAAGGAAGTGAATTAAAACAATTTTTAATATCATATCAGCAATTTATAGTCGCACTTAAACCTTGATTTTTAGTTATATGCCCAATAACCAATGAACAACTGCACAATTTTCTGCACAAATTTAAATATTTCTCGCCAAAATTAGTTCTCCTCGGACAAAGATAATTTGACAACGATCAACAATTGGACTTGTTTGATAATCCTCTTTATATAATATTTGGATAGTGATAACATCAACTCACGTTGTGAAAAAAAATTTCTTACAATTTGTAGTGATTTGAAGGTATAAAATATGTCTGATTTTGCAAGCAAAAAACTGCCTACGGTTGAGCAAGTTGAAGAGATCATGAAAGACTGGGGGAAGTTTTCGGTTGAAGAATTTGCAGTCCGTTTTCAACTGGAAAAAGAAGTTGTAGAGGCGACTGTAGAGTATCTCCACAAATTGAAAAGAACGTCCGACGAACGTTCAATTCCAGTCATGGCATGCTACCGAAACGACAAACTTGAATCCATTGTCAGATGCGCTGGTTCACGAAAAGGTTATATGTGATCTAAAGAGTTGGTCTATCTTTAATTTTATGCCCTGAAGGAAACCTGACATGCAAGATATTGCCCGGCAAATTCGATCCCTTATTTCAACGGTCGAACCTCAATTATCTCGCATGAATCATGATGACATGGGGTTCAAACCCGATCCACACGAGTGGTCGAAAAAGGAAATACTCGGGCACCTAATCGACTCGGCCGCGAACAATCACCAGCGGTTTGTAAGAGCTGTGAACAAAGTTGCCGGCGATTTCCCAACATATGATCAAGATGAATGGATTCGGATTCAGCGCTACAATGAAATGTCTTGGTCCTTTTTGGTCACACTTTGGTCTGCATACAACAGTCATTTGAGTCATATTATAGAATGCATTCCAGGGGATGCTGAATCTTTTCCATGCAACATCGGAAAAGAGGAACCCGTCACACTTGAGTTTGTTGTAAGGGACTACTTGCGTCACTTTCAGCATCATCTAAAAGACATATTGGAAGAAGAAATATAATCCGCGTATAATATACATTTTGATATATCAGGAACGTATCATGATAATCTAAAATCGGTTTGTAACATTGTTTTTGACCCGAAAGGCGGAACTCGATGACCGGTCAAATTACCATCTCCACCTGGCTTTTTATCCTGCTGGTAATCATAGCCGTCTTGGCTGTGCTCGACCGGATATTAATCCCCAGCACCCGCTGGTTTTTGCGCCGGCGTATTAACCGGGTATTAGACGAGATCGGTACCCGGCTTGATATCGAAATCCGCCCATTTCAGCTGACAAAAAGACAGGTCCTCATCGATCGGCTGGTCTACGATCCCAAAGTTGTGGAAGAAATTCAGAATCACGCACAGCAACACGACATGCCCCTGGAAGTGGTTCAGAAAAAAGCCGTAACCTATGCCCGTGAAATCGTGCCTTCATTTAATGCATATCTCTATTTTCGGATCGGCTACTGGCTTGCTAAAAAAATAGCACGACTTCTTTATCGGGTGCGGGTGGGATTGATTGAAGATGAGCAATATCTTTCAATTGATCCGGATTCCACTGTTGTGTTTGTCATGAATCACCGCTCCAATATGGACTATGTCCTGGTGGCCTTTCTGGCGGCTGAGCGAACAACCCTTTCCTATGCTGTAGGAGAATGGGCCAAAATCTGGCCGTTGCAGATGCTGATCCGCGCCATGGGAGCCTTTTTTGTCCGTCGCAATTCCGGCAACCCCTTATACCGGCGGGTCCTGGAACGTTATATTCACATGGCAACCCGGGAAGGTGTCTGTCAGGCTGTTTTTCTGGAAGGTGGTCTAAGCCGTGACGGCAGACTGCAAAAACCCAAACTTGGATTGATAGACTACATGCTGCGCCGGTTTGATCCGGCCACGGACCGGGACGTTGTGTTCATTCCGGTAGGTATAAATTATGATCGGACCATTGAGGACCGCAGCTTGCTGCGTACCTTCGACCCGGCCGCGGAAAAGAGAAGCTGGTGGTTTGTATGTCGAACAACCTTCAAATTTATTAGACGCAGTCTCGTGTTGATGATACTCAGTCGCTGGCGTCGCTATGGATACGCCTGTGTCAATTTTGGTAAGCCTTTGTCGGCCAAAGCCTATTGCCTGGATCAAGGATTAAATTTCAGCCGGCTCCCAAGGACCGATCGATTTCCGGAGATTGAAAAGCTGTGTCATCGGCTAATGGCGGCCATTTCCGAAGTCGTTCCGATATTGCCGGTATCTCTGATGTCTACGGTATTTTTAGAAGCCATGGACACTGAACTCGACATTTTAGATATTGAGGAACGAAGCAACCGACTAATAAACAAACTGCAGGCCTGTGGTGCGCCGGTATTTGAAATGTCTCGAAGCACCCGCGCTCACGACATTGTCGACGCAATCGATTTAATGATGCTACGACGCATAGTGACAGCATCCGGCGACCAGTTCAAAGCTGTATCCTCAGAAGAAGCAATTATGCGTTACTATGCCAATACCATCGATCATTGGCGGCAACATGAATAAAGAGGGTTACATCTTGGCGGGCTGTTGAACAGCAAAATTAAAGGGTGCGAAGTTTGCGCTATAATTATAGCGCAACATATGTATAAAAATGAAATATATACTAAATTTTAAAGCGTTAGAAACGTATTTTAAAAACGCCGATTTTATAGATGTGAAAGTATTCGAAGGACAGACAACATTGCGTCAATTTATCGCATCTATGTTGTCATACTATCCCTGGTGGATCGTTCAGCTTTATCGTATTCGCAAACTGCTTGCAGGAATTCTTGGTCTGGTCAAACATGAAAAGCCGGAAGAATTACCGAATCTGCAACCTGCAGATGTTTCATTTATTCCGGGTGAAAATGTTATCTTTTTTATGGTCAGAAGCACCAAAGAGGATCTATTTTGGATCTCGGAAACCCCTGATGACAAACATTTAAAGGCCTATTTTGGCGTTGTCAGAGAACCTTTGAACAATTCTTTTAATCGTTTCCATGTTATGACGACCGTATACTATAAACATTGGACAGGACCGGTTTATTTTAATCTCATTAGACCGTTTCATCATTTGGTGGTTTCACGTATGGCCAAGCATGGTTTGGCCCACGAATAATCCTAACTCGACAGGCTGTTGCGCTTTATTGGAGTTGTTGAAAATAAAGAGTACAAAATTCGAGCCACAACGATCTCTCATATGAACCAACACGCTTAAACAAATATAAAAGCAAAAAAGGACATCGTTTTATGAGTATTCAAATAATTATAATGTTGGCCAGTGGTGTTCTTGTGGGAATCGGTGCGTCGTTTACTGGATTGGGAGGCGGTTTTTTGATGGTTCCGATACTCCTTTTTATGGGATATCCCGCACAAAAGGCAGTGGGAACGTCATTTCTTGCGATTCTCGTTATCTCAATATCTGCCTTGATTGCGCACAATAAGTTTGCAAATGTCGACTATAAAATCGGCTTCCTCCTTGGTATGGGGGGTATCATTGGCGCGCAGGTCGGAGCCAGACTGGTTGAACATGTTTCTACTGCACATTTTAAGAAAATCTTCGCTCTTGTGCTTGTCGCTCTCGCAGCGTACCTCTTCATAAAAAAATAGATAAAAAAGGTGGGGTCGAGCGTACTGCTTTACCACAAATCCTACATATCACAGAAACAGATTGGCCCGACGACTCTTTCCTAATTTCAATCTTTACCAAAGCTTTACCTTTTCTTTATGCCCCTTTTAAATTCAATTGTTATTGTTATCCCAGAATTCATCGTCCCCTTAAAGTGAAAATGGGACATACACCGAAACGCTGGTGGTGCGCTATCCCATTATTGGATTTCTTTTAATGACAGCCCCACCGCTCAACATGGAAAGGAGTATAGACCATGAAATCATTGAGTTATCTGCAAATTGTCATGATGGGACTTGCCCTTCTGGGATTTACATTCGGTCAGGCAGATGCCGGAGGGAGGGAAAAACCGATGATGAAGAAAGAAATGAAATAAAAAAAACACAGCACTCTAAAGTCTGCCGCAGCAAACTTTAGAGTGTCCATCCCGATTTCTGTCATCATCTGTACGTATCATGGGATGCATCTTTTTGATTGGGTTCCTTAAGAGTTGTTGCAGATGCATCTGTCAATGTGGTAAAAAGGATCATCGACGAATCGACCGGTAATTTTATCGACGACAGTCATCCATTACTTGAGAGACCCCATAGCGAAACCTTTAATGCTCGATATAAGGGTCTCAAGTAATGTTTATTGAATTTTAGCCTGGGTAAGGAGTCTGTATGAATGTTTTTAAGGCTGCAGGGCTGGCATTTCTCATGCCGTTCTTTATCATGTCTTGTTCGGTCATCTCTCAACAGATCCGAAAAGAATCGATGGCGCCTGTTAACTTTAAAATACTTGTACAGGAAACCGACAAATATCTGGGAAATACCGTGATTCTTGGAGGCTACATACTGGAGACTCAGAATTTGGCTGACAAATCGTCCATTAAAGTCCTCCAAGCCCCCTTGGGATTTGGAGAAACTCCCAAATCCAGGGATGATTCAGAAGGAAGATTCATCATCTCGCACAAAGGCTTTTTAGACCCGGAAATTTACAGCAAAAACCGTAAAGTGACCGTAGCAGGCATCATCGTCGGCACGGCAGTCGAAAAAGTTGACCATTTTGCCCAGTCTTATCTCAAGATTGAAAGTCGTGAAATTCACCTGTGGCCGAAAGAGGAAGATTATCTCATGCCCTACTACTACGACCCATGGTATTATCCCTATCCCTACTATCGGCAACCGTATCCCTATTATCCTTAGCTGTTTTTAAACGGATAAAATATTCCAATCCCCCACATTAATTCATCCCGACCTGCCCCTTTGAGTTGGAATCCTCACCGCGTTCCAATTTAGAAGGATCGGGATTTCCACTGCGCTCCAACAGGCAGGGGAGAATTGAAACTTAGAGGTACTTAAACGAACACTAAAACAGAACAAACCGAATTTATTCAGTTTATTGATTTTAGAGTGCACAATATGTAGTAATTTATTTTAATGAACTACAATATATTCTAATTCAATAGAATTATATATAAATTATACATAATTCTACTTGACATAATACAACTAGAAACCTATGGATTAAAATACCCGAATTGCTAAAAGAACTTCCAAATTGAAAAAAAACAGGATAAAGTCTATATTTCGGCATGTTATTTCATACCAGTAACCTTAGTTTAAGGATACTGTGCAAAGGTTAACACCATGGGAAAAAGAATTTCTACGAACAACATTCCTGAAAGCAAAACTGTATCGAGATACATTCTGGATAATTATTACAGTGTTCAATTCTCATTAAATGAAATGGGTCCGATTTACCTGTTCAAACTAAGAAACATTTCCTTAAACGGGCCATGCATTCTGGTAAAGGAAGATTCCAGCGTCTTTGGACAACTTGAGGTCGGCGACATTTTACACATGGAATTCAAGCCTCCGGAACTATCCGTGCCCAACAAACTGTTGAAAACCCGGATCATTTCGAAAAATTCTCATGATCTTTTCACGGGACATTCTCTTGTCGGACTGTCCATCATCGAGGAAGCAAATTAGCGATTGTAATTTCTTGACTATCAAAACAAATGGCTTTAGGACATAAAATCTCAGATAAAACGAGCGGTCTGGAGTTAAACACATCATCAACTCCTTTTCTTCTCAGGTCTTTGAGTCGTTAATACATATTTATAAATTTATTAAAAATATGACAGTATTCGATAGAGATAACGGCGGCCGTCGTTTAGGGATTGACCGGCGGCAATTTACTTACACCATGTATTTCCCTGAGCGCAGATCCGGCAAGGAAAGAAGAAGCGGATTGGATAGGAGGCAAAAACCAAGAATATCAAAAAACGAACGATCTTAAACAGTTTTGTCAACAGCTAAGGGAGGTGGCCCTCAATGATAGAAGTGCTAAGAAAAATATTTGAAGCTAACCCCAAGAAATCGACAATCACAATAAATGGTAAATGTTCGAAATGCGGGCGTAAGGTGATCGTTGAGATAAAACCCACTTCAGGAGGGTATGGTCTACAGGGTGGCATTTTAGTCAAGTGTTCACCTAAAAAGTATTCCATCACCTGCTCTGAGTGTTACAAATTCAACTCCAAGATGGAAACTCCTTATAGATCCAAGTCCGCTCATGCTTAATCGTTTTTGGACATCAGTTTAAGGATTTTACGCTTCCTGTTCTTTCTGAATTCCTCAGCCATATCGATCCGATTCAATTCGCACTCAATTATCCGATCCTCTGAATCCGAATAATACCATAACGTTCAAAATCGAGCCATAGAACATTTCAAAGGATAAAATCAGTGATTTCTTAAAAGTCAATGACCACCCCTAAAAAGGGTGGCTTGATGGTGACCCTAAAAGGGTCTTTAAAAAATTACTCACCGCGGAGCCGCAGAGAGCGCAGAGTTTTCAGTTTATTTTTGCTTTTCGCTGACCCCGAAGGA
>Ga0102956_1000102_pt1 | contig 26273 bp, 29 predicted proteins | sample SalPonF2_A_D2_MG_FD_84515 | JGI IMG/M metagenome (GOLD analysis project Ga0102956, IMG submission 84515) | Salt pond soil microbial communities from South San Francisco under conditions of wetland restoration - Salt Pond MetaG SF2_A_D2_MG ...
AGCAGAAAAGAATTCCGGATCATGCAAGTAGGGGTCAAATACCCCTCAAGGGGGTACTGGAAAGAGTCTTTATCCTTGACACTTCTTATGGCACACCTTAGTAAACAACCAAGTGTCAAGGATAAAGATTTGACCCCCTTATTGAGAGAGCTATGCGTAACACAATATTCATGATACATGGAATGATGGTTGGGCCCTGGTGCTGGGATAATTACAGGAAATTTTTTGAGAAGAAAGGCTATAGATGTATTTCGCCGGCGCTGCGTTTTCATGACATGGATCCCACAGGTCTTCCGGACCCACGCTTGGGAACAACCAGCCTCTTGGAATATGCTGCCGATCTTGAAGCCGAAATAACAGGATTCCAGGAGCGCCCCATTGTAATGGGGCATTCCATGGGCGGTCTTCTGGCGCAAATCCTTGCTGGCCGGGGACATGCAAAGGCTGCAGTCCTCCTCACCCCGGCAGCACCGGCTGGTATAAATGCGCTCAGCTATACGGTGCTGAAAAGTTTTTCAGGTATAATGCTGAACTGGGCCTTTTGGAACAAGCCCTTCCGCTTCTCCTTTGCCAAGGCTGTGTATTCCTGCCTGCATTTAATGCCAGTCGAGGAGCAGAAAAAGGTGTATGGAAAAATGGTTTATGAATCGGCTCGAGCTGCACGCCAGATTGGCTTCTGGTATCTGGACAGAACGAATGCAGCAAGAGTGGATCATGATACCACCCGTTGTCCTATCCTGATTATTGCGGCAAAGGGGGACCGTATCACTCCGGCTTCGATAGTTAAAAAGGTGGCGCATAAATATAAGGACGCAAGCTTTAAACAGTTTGACGATCATGCCCATTGGGTTCTCGGCGAACCCGGCTGGCAGGATGTTGCGGAGAATGTTTCCGACTGGTTAAAGACAAACTCTTTATGAGGCATTGTCTGGTGGCACGGAGGGTTTCCCGGGGCTGCCGGGAAACCACTTTGATCTGTTCAGGCAGGAAGCAAGCATGCTGCTGCCTGCAGCAGGAATAAAGAGGGGGAAATGTCTGCGAGCTGTTGTTATCCGGTCTTATTTATGATACTTTTATGCAACGGAAAATTGAAAGAGAAGAGGAGCGTTGTTTTATTAACCAAAGACGAGGAGGTTGATATGGACAAAAAAGATCTGAAGAAGCTGTTGGCCGGCCTGAGTATTGCCAGTTTGCTTACCGGGGCTGGTCTTGCAGTAACAGGTTGCGCCACAACCGCTTGAAGTGGAGAAAAATCCGGTGCAGGTGGCACCGAAATGGAAAAAAGTTCAAGCACACAAGAAGCTCCAGCCCAGTCACCTGTCGGCGGCAGCGGCTGAAGCGGAAACAAATAGTGCGGTCGCACTGCTAAAAAAATAGTAACCGGGTTCCCTGGTGGTGAAAAAATGCCATCTGGAACCCGGTTTTTTATAACCATTAATCTGATCCCGATGCAGGACACTTCACAAGACAAAGCCCAACTGCTGCGTAAAACATATCCAAGGTGCAGGAAGCTGGTTCCAGAAGACATCTGGCTGCAGCTTGTTGCCGAAGTTAAGTCGGCAGAAGATTTTAGCGACATTCTCAGGCACAGGGCAGCTGCGCTGGGACTGGAGCCTTACCTGGGGGAGCTTGCCCGCATGGAATCTTATGTTGCCGGCCTGGAAGCAGACGATACCCCTGTTCCTGAATATGCCGAAAAGGTATCAGTAAATCCGACCCTGCAGCTCTTTGAGAATTCCTGGAAAAACCTGGCTTGTCTCATTGATAAAGCGGCAGAAGACCTGGAACCCGAAAAAACCGCGGAGCTTGTCATTGTCTGGCGCCATCCCGTAGATGGTAAGGTCAGGGCGAAACAGGTGCAGAAAGAGGATCTGCTGGCCATGAAAATGGCGCTCGAGGAATTATCTGTGCAGGCTGTGGCCAAAGACGGCAATGTCCATGCTGCTGCTGTTGAATCTGCCCTGATCCGGGCCCTGCATGACGGTGTCGTTATCGGACCGGAACCCTTTATAAAAAGAGACAGCAGGCCGGAGCAGTACCGGGATGTTGATCCTTCTTTTTTCAGCGCCAGGATATTTTCCCTGCAGTGGCATATTACCCAGGCCTGTGACCTGCACTGCCGCCACTGCTATGACCGTAAGCAGTACAGGGCCCTTGCTCCGGAGCAGGAAATCGGCATCCTTGATGATTTGGCCCGGTTCTGTGCCTCTCATAATGTACATGGCCAGGTGACGTTTACCGGCGGCAATCCGCTGCTGCATCCGAATTTTGCAACGCTTTACCAGGAGGCGGCTGACCGGGGATTTACCACAGCCATCCTGGGAAATCCTGCGAGCCGTGAAGAGATTGAGCGGCTGCAGGCAATTCAGCCCCTGGCCTTTTACCAGGTAAGCCTGGAAGGGTTGCCGGAGCATAATGATTACATGCGCGGCCGCGGCCATTTCGAGAGGGTCCTGGCTTTTCTCGACCTGCTGCGGGAACTCGGCGTTTTTTCCATGGTCATGTTGACACTGACCCGCGATAATATGGCACAGGTGCTGCCGCTGGCAGAAATACTCCGGAACAGGACAGATCTGTTCACCTTCAACAGGCTCTCGCTGGTCGGAGAGGGTGCAAATCTCGCTGCAGTTGACCCTGGGGAATACCCGGGTTTTCTCCGGGCCTATGGCGCAGCGGTGGGAACAAATCCCTGTCTCGGCATTAAAGACAACCTGCTCAACATCATCTACCACGAACAAGAGCGTCCCCTGTTCGGCGGCTGCACAGGGTTTGGCTGCGGGGCTGCCTTTAATTTCATAACAGTACTGGCGGACGGCGCCGTTCATGCCTGCCGCAAGTTTCCTTCGCCCCTGGGCAATATCCTGGATAATTCACTGGGTGAGATCTACCATTCTGGTCCGGCCAAACGCTACCGCGGCGGCGCTGAGGAATGCCGGGGGTGTGCAATAAGACCCGTGTGCGGCGGCTGCCTGGCGGTTGCGCACAGTCACGGCCTTGATATTTTCAGGCAAAAAGACCCCTACTGTTTTATTGATGCAAATACACCTGTTGCTGATTGACAGACAGTTTGCATAACTTTGAAAGCACCGTAATCATTAACTGTGGAAGTCTCATTATCTGAGAGATGCCCCCATACCGTCAGCGATTATTGTTCGCTGACAAAAACGAACCCAAAAGGGCAGCCAATCACTTGGCCTTCGGCTTCCCGACAATCACATCTTTGATGATTAGACATGCCCGAGCACCCAGACGCACCACTTATCGAGCCGGCGCCGGTCCAGGAAGGGGGGAGGAACTGCTGGCAGAGAGGCCAGGAGCTGTTCTTCTCCACCCGGCATAAAACCGGAGATGATATAGAGGCCGGCCTGCCAGAATGCCGGTTCCCTGAATAGTTCTGCCAGCAGTTCATGATGCAGGTTGGCCATGATGACATCCACACCTGTTGCCGGAAGTTCCTGCCTGATATCCATGCACTTGACGTGTATGTTGTCAACAGCGTTGTTGTAGGCTCCATTCTGCTGTGCCACCGCACATGCCAGGGAATTATGATCAACGGCCATTACAGATGAGCCCCCAAGCCTGACAGCGGCAATGGAAAGCAGACCGGTGCCGCATCCCAGGTCGAGCCCGGTGAAATTTTGCGGGAGTCCGGTCCGATAGTTGACAAGGCTTTGCAGGCAGAGACGGGTGGACGGGTGAAAGCCGTTGCCGAAGACAACGCTGGGGTCGATCCTGATATCAGCTTCTCCCGGGTCCCAGACCGGGGCTATGGTCAGGGGGCCGACTGTAAAGGGGACGACCTCCCGGCCCATCTCCCAGTCAGCGTAATCAAGGTCTGCCTGGTAAAAAAGGCGGCAGGAGTGTTTCCGGCAAAGTTCCCGGACCAGCTCGTCCTTGGGCCTGTGGAATATTAAAATGGTTTTGTCGTCTTCCTCCCAGGTGCCGATGAGGTCCGGGTCATAAGGCGCGGGCAGGGTGCTGCCGTCAACATGATACGTGTATATCCTGTCATATCGTGTATAGGGAGGTTTGAGCATGCTGTCGCTCCTGTTGCATAAATAATACGTTCGAGTCGCTCATCCGTTTTTTGCGGAGTTTATGCCCCGTTTTTAGGGGTGCTGCTCTGGCGGCGTGAAATGGCGTCAAGAATATTCTTTACAGCGAACAAAAGATTATTTTAGGGTCAATTTTTAATCCACCTCTTTTAGAGGTGGTCGTCAAATTGTTCAACCGGTGCTGGCAACTACCTGCAACCCGGGGTGTGAAACATATTGCCCTGAAAATAGTTCCTCGCCGCACAAGAATATGTTTTACATCTTTGCTGTAGTCATAGTTTAATTGTGCCAGGGGTGATTGTAAAACATAACAACAACAGGTAAAGAAAATTCTGGGAAGAAAGAATGGAAAACTACAAACTGGTGCTGCCGGAACATCTGAACCACTACGGATATCTTTTTGGCGGCCATCTCCTGAAGTGGGTTGACGAAGTGGCCTGGATCGCGGCAAGTCTTGATTATCCGGGGTGCAATTTTGTCACCATCGGCATGGATAAAGTGGAGTTCAGAAAAAGCGTGAAACAGGGCGCCCTTCTCAGGCTGGAAGTCAACAGGGCCAGGGAGGGAAATACCTCGGTGCAGTATACTGTCGAAGTATACAGCCATGATATTAAAAGCGGCGAAGGTGAGCCGATTTTCACGACCAACACGACCTTTGTCTGTATCGACGACCAGGGGGGAAAGTGCAGGCTTTACAAGGAATCAGGGTAAATACAGGAAAGAAGTCACTCAGCTGTTCAGTATGGTAGGGCCTGATGGCTGCAGGCGCGGGCGTTCTTGCCCGAGATCGGGCTCCCCGCAATACGTGAGAATCCACTGCCTCGTTTTATCCCGGAGGATGAGTCCGGCTGCCCAACCGTCCTGTTCCAGGTCCGACGCCGTTTCAGGGTGTATGGGGCTGCCGATTGTCACTGATATTGAGCCGTGACGGGGAAACCACGAGCCGGACCGCAGTATGGAGCGGGTTCCCCTGATGACAATGGGCACCACCGGGATGTTGAGCCGGGCCGCAGTCGTAAAGGCCCCCATCCTGAATGGCAACAGGCCGGGCATGCGCATGATCGTGCCTTCCGGAAAGAAGCAGAGAGAGCGGCCTGCGCCCCCCTTTTCAGTCACTATTCTGGCATCTTCCAGACCTTTCTGCTGGTCAAAACGCTCAACAAACAGGGTGCCAATGCGCTTCAGGAGGAGATGGAGGATGGTTTTGGCCTTGAGTTCCGCCTTGGCAACGAAGCTGATGGGACGGTTCAGAACTGCGGCGAGTACATAGGAGTCCAGGTAACTGGCATGGTTGGACACAAAGACACAGGGGCTGGTTGCACCCGGCAGGTTGTCAAGGCCGTGCAGCGTCATCCTGGTGCTGCTGAGGCCGGCAAGAATCTTGACCGCAAGCCGCATTACCGACCAGCGGAGTTTTTCTGCCGGCAGGGTTAAAACCAAAATACCGACAACAGGAGCGAGGAGACAATACAGCAGCCAGCACCAGGAGGCATAAAGTATGGCTTTTGTCTGCCGGACGCTGCTGTGAAACCTGGGCTGCAATCCCTGCAGGGTGAAGCGGGCAAGTTGCAGCCATACCGCCTGCGGCGCTTTGCCGACCAGGCCGCGTTCATAAATGTCCCTGCTGGCGTTGCGCCTGATCTTGCCACTGGAAGTTTTTAACACCGTATTAGGAGGTGCCAAAACCACCTCATCCGGCGGCGAGCCGATCAGGTCGGTGACAATGGTATTGATTGCGACCCTTAGCTGCTCCAGGGCCGGCCCCTCTTTTTTCCTGGTTTCAGCCAGGACAACCAGGCGCTCAGTGGAGTTTTCAGAAGATTTGGAACCGAAGACCGCGACGTTGCCGTCACGGATTCCTTCAACCTTGCCGATGGCCTCCTCCATTTCCACGGGGTAAATATTGCGGCCGGCCCTGATGATAATATCCTTGGAACGCCCTGTTATATAAACGCTGCCTGCAGCCATATAGGCCTTGTCACCAGAATCCAGCCATTCGCCGTGGAAGAGTTCCCTTGTTTTTTCAGGGCTCTTGAAATAGCCCGTGGTTGTAGAAGGCCCGGTAAACTGCAGGCTTCCTTCCATGCGTTCCGGAAGTTCCCGGTCCGTTGCATCTACTATCCTGATCTGGTGCCCTGGCAGCGGCTCTCCGCAGCAGACAAATTCCAGCCAGCCTGCTGCGGATTCTGCGACCGGGACCGCCCTGCCGGTTTCCATGAAGGTATCGCGTTTGATCCTGTCGATTGTGGCGCCGCTTCCAGGCTTGGGGAAGGCAAGCCCGACGGATGATTCCGCCAGGCCATATACAGGCAGCATGGATTCCGCTTTGAAGCCGTACCGGGAAAAGCGCTCGATAAATTGCCTGGTGGTGACCGGGTTGACTGTTTCGGCACCGTTACAGGCAATTCTCCATGAACCCAGGTCAAGTCCTTCGATTTCCCTGTCATCTATGCGGCGCAGGCAGAGTTCATAGGCAAAATTCGGAGCAGCGGAAAGTGTGCCCCCGTACTTATGGATTGCCCAGAGCCAGCGCTGCGGCTTGGCGATAAAGGCAAGGGGCGCCATAATGATGAGGTGACAGGCAAAATGAAGACTCCCCAGCCATGCCCCGATGAGCCCCATATCATGGTAGAGCGGCAGCCAGCTGACGAATACGTCCTCAGAGGTTACATCCAGCATTTTGGCCATGGCCCGGATATTGGCCAAAAGGTTTGCATGCGTAAGCACAACACCCTTGGGCATGCCGGTGCTGCCAGAAGTATACTGCAGAAAGGCGATGCTATCGCCTGTGAGCATGGGTTTCCGAAAAGCTGGGAGAGCCCCGGCGCCGGCCTGGAGTAAATCGGGCATGGTCACAACATGACGCAGGTTGACAGCCCGAGTGTGCATGAACCTGGCAAAGCGCTTGGCCTCCTTCACAGTCACCATGATCCGGGCCAGGCAATTATTTGCTATGGCACTGTGACGGAGAAGGTGCTCTTCGATCTGTTTGAGCCTGCCCGGAGGATACACCGGGACCGGGATCCCGCCTGCCAGAAGAACACCAAAAAATGCGAAAAAGTATTCATGTCCCGTCGGGAGCATGATAAGAACCGATTCGCCGGGAGCCAGCCCGAAGTGCTGCAAACCGGAGGCAACCAGTTCAGCTTCGTTCCATAACGCCCGATAGGTGATAACATCATCGGTGTCCCGGTCATCACTGTAAAGGCGGATATGGGGCCGGTCCGGATGGTTTTTTACGTGCCACTCGAGAACCTCGACCAGGGTTTCCGCCATGAGCGGGGTTTCTGCAACTTCATCGAGTTTTATGGCTGCAATTTCCCGGGCCACTGTTTCTGGTTTCCCGGCCCCGGCGCTTAAGACTGCCCGCAGAAGGTCACGGATTGTATCAACTGTGGCCAGGATCTGTTCCGAGAGTGAGATATTGAAAGATCTTTCTATACGTGCCAGAAGTTCGACCTGGGCGAGGCTGTCCAGGCCGAGGTCACGATCGAGGGAGCTGTCCAGAACCGGTGTGAAGGTTTCTTTCTGCCCGGGATTTATCTCAGCAAGCAGGCTCCTGACTATTTCAAGCAAGCGCTCAGCAGTTTCTGCCGTTGTGCCGGGAATAATTCCGTCTTGTTGGTTTGCCATTTTTGTTCATCCAGCGCGGCGAGCACCTGCACCGGGAATTCTTACGAACCACGTTATATTAAAAAATGGATGTTTTCATCCGGGATTTTTATCTGTTGGCTTTTTTCAGTTGCCGCCTGCAGCTCAAATTCTGCAATAACAGGGAGGTGGTCGCTTGCCAGCCTGGTTATACCCATCCAGCAGCGCTTCCGTCTTATGAGTTCCATGGGGCCACGGTAGAAGATCTTGTCAAGACCCCCTGTGGGTGAGAAAGAGGGGTAGGTGAGGTAGGGATTGTGATAGCCGCTGCTGTGATTGGAGGCGCATTCGAAGTTCAGGATATCGGTAAAGATCGGGGCCAGCCGCGTGCGCCAGTCATTTAGATCACCACCGACCAGGCAGGGAGCATCGGGAGCCAGTGTGGTGAATTCCTCGGAATGGATAAGCAGGCCGACCTGGCGCACCCTTTCCTGGGAGGAAAGACCGAGGTGCAGGTTGAAGACCGCAATATTCTGCACAAAATCAAGGGAGTTGTTTATCTCTATAGTGGTGTGCAGGCAGCCCCTGGCTTTGCGCTTGCCGACAGTAAGGTTAATATTCCGTGAACGTGTGATGGGGAATTTACTGAGGGTGGCATTGCCGTATTTGCCCCTGAAAAGTTTGACATTAAGGCCGGTCGCAAAGTGAGGGTAGCCGGCAGCCTCAGCCATTTCTCTGGCCAGGTCAAGCTTTCTCGAGCGCGGCACACCGACGTCAACTTCCTGCAGGAGTACTATGTCGGCCTGGTGATGATTGATAACCTTGGCTATTCTCTCAGGCCTGAAGAGCCGGTCAACACCGATGGCCCTGTGCATGTTATATGAAAGAACCCTGATCAGCATGTTTTTGCGACTAGATCAATATACTACAACATTTTTAGCTTCCAGGTACGCGTCGACGAGGGTGGGCCCGGCAACTATCTCGATACCCTGCAGCAGGTCTTCGGCAGCAATCTTCCGCGCCCGGAGGCAGGGTTCACAGGCATAAAGCTTTCCGCCTTCTTCCTTGAAAATTTCCATGAGCTGCTGTAATGGGGGAAAGCCCGTTGCATGGATATGCCTGGCATAATCTTTCTTGCCTAAAAAAACACCTGTTGACTGTAAGATTATGGTAGCCTCGGCATCCATTGCCAGGGCTGAATTCCCAAGGGCAAAGGGTATTGTTGCCTTGTCCGGTTTTTCATCGGCGCTGGTTACGACAAAGATCAGTTTATCTGCCATGGCAGAACTCCTTGCGAATAGGTTAGGAAAATTTTGTTTTCTAAGTTTATCATAAGTACCCTTGACAACCTGTCAAGTAACAATACACGACCATCTTACCAGGAGTCAGCTGTCGAATACATATATTAATTCGGCGTATTCTTCTTTTTCAAGGTTTTACTGCGGGTTGCTCTTCCGGGAGACAGCGTTATTGTTAAAAAGATTATTAACGACCAGGCCCGGGATGCTGTGTTATATCCGCGGCGGAGCAAAAAAGGAGGTAAAGCCGGGAATGGCTTTTAGGGGCTGGGGGATTTTTTCGTATAATCTTCTGCAAACAAAATATTTCAGGGAGTGCAATACACCGGCAGATTATGGTAAAAAGAAAGACCATGGGTGGATGGACAGGCAGTTTTTTATATACACACTACGACCAAGGTGAAATACTATGAAAATCATTAGCAAATCCGCACTGTATGTATTTGCGGCCTTAACAGTTTTGCTGTTCATGGCAGCCTGCAGCGGCACGGCTGACATAGGGGAGGCTCCATCAGATGCAGTCTGCAAATCCATTGTTGATGTAAAATGTGTACAATGCCACTACAAGACGCGCATCTGTGATTCCCTTGGCACAAAGAGTGTCGGCAAGTGGAAGCAGAGCATAAAATTTATGATAAAACAGGGGGCGCAACTAACCGAAGATGAACAGAACAAGGTGGTAGCCTGTTTGAGTTCCCTGCCCAGGGGCTCTGAAGTTGTCTGCAAATAGTTCCGGCAGTGGGTGAGCCAGGGATCAGCAGGTAAAAAAGAGGTGCAGAAAACAGGGATTTGAAACGTGCAGTTAATATTTTAAAGCAGGAGGGGTACATGGGAACAGGAACTACTGTGTTGCTTGTTATTTTAGCCGTTATTGTATTTGCTATTTTCTTTTTTGTGGCAATCTACAACAAACTGATCCAGCTGCGGAATCGTTTCAAGAATGCTTTTGCCCAGATTGACGTCCAACTTAAGCGCCGTTATGACCTTATTCCCAACCTGGTTGAAACTGCGAAAGGCTATTTGAAGCATGAGCGTGAGGTCCTGGAGTCTGTGATCAAGGCCAGAAACCAAGCTTCGAGTGCCGTGGGAAAAGTTTCTGCAGACCCGGGGAACACTGAGGCCATGCAGGGGTTGATCGGGGCAGAGAGTGCTTTGAGCGGCACACTTGGACGGTTGTTTGCCCTGGTTGAAGCATATCCTGATTTAAAGGCCAATCAGAACATGATGCAACTCAGCGAGGAGCTGACCACCACGGAAAACAAGGTTTCTTTTGCCCGGCAGGCATTCAACGATGCCGTCATGGCTTACAATATTGCCCGGGAGGTCTTTCCCAACAATATCGTCGCCAATATGTTTGCCTTTAATGCGGCCCAGCTTTTTGAGATAAAAGTTGAGGCAGAAAGAGAGGCTCCGAAGGTTTCCTTTTAATTTGCCGGGGCCTGTGTCGTAATCCATGGATTTTTTTGCCAGCCAAGATGAGGCGCGCCGGAAAACCGGTCAGCTGCTTTTTTATTTCGTTCTGGCCGTCATTCTTATTATTGTTGCCATCTATGCAGCGATAACGTTTATTTTCATCTACCAGCAAAGCCGGCCCGGCCCTTTTGATCCCGGCAGGCTCTGGAATCCGGACCTGTTTGCCGCGGTGGTAGGTGCCATCCTTCTTGTTGTTATCTCCGGCTCTCTCTATAAGATAGCTGTATTGCGGTCAGGAGGGGCCCGGGTTGCAGAAATGCTCGGCGGCATGCTCATCCCTGCGAGCAGTGATGCGTTTCTCGAAAAACGTCTTTTAAACATTGTCGAGGAAATGGCCATCGCTTCAGGTGTGCCGGTCCCCCCTGTCTACCTCATGGAAAAGGAAAAGGGCATCAATGCCTTTGCCGCCGGATTTACACCGGATGATGCCGTGATCGGTGTTACCAGGGGAGCGCTTGAAACCCTTAACCGGGAAGAGCTTCAGGGAGTTGTCGCCCATGAGTTCAGCCATATTTTAAATGGTGACATGTGGCTGGATCTCAAGCTTGTCGGGTTTCTGCACGGGATTCTGCTGATCGCCCTGATAGGGAGATCCATCCTGCGCGGCTCCAGTCGAAGCCGGAACAACAAAAACAGCGGCGGAGCTGTTGTTTTCGGCCTAATCCTTTTGATCCTGGGTTATATCGGTGTTCTTTTCGGCAAGCTCATAAAAAGCGGAGTCTCACGGCAGCGTGAATATCTGGCCGATGCATCGGCTGTACAGTTTACCCGCAACCCGCACGGCTTGGCTGGCGCGTTGAAGAAAATCGGCGGGCTGGCCTCAGGTTCCTTGATAGAACACAGCAAGGCCGAAGAAATAAGCCATATGTTTTTCAGCAACGGCTTGAAGGCCAGTTGGGTGGGGGCATTTTCAACCCATCCGCCACTTGCTGAGCGCATTACCCGGCTGGATCCTGCTTTTGACGGCACATTTCCTGCGGTTGTCCCGAAACAGGCGGCGGCTCCGGGTGCGGATACGATTGAGACAGAAGAGCGGCAGCCCCTGGATAAAATTCCCCAGGGGGCAGCAGCCGTGATTGCCCTGGCGGTTCTAGCAGCTGACCCCAAGAATATTACCAGGGATATCGGTACACCGATCCGGGCACACATGGAATATGCCCGCAGGTTGCTTCAATCGCTGCCGCCGCAGATACGCGAAGCGGCAAGCGATCCCTTTGGTGCCTGTGCCGTAATTTACGGGCTTTTACTGGATAAGGATGAGGAGGTGCGTGGCAGGCAGGTCGAACAGCTTAAATCCTCTGCCGATCAAGAGATATTAGCGGCAACTGAGAAAATTATTCCGCTCATGCTGGCGCTGGAGGAAGACGCGCGTCTGCCCCTCATGGATTTGGCCATGCCGTCTCTGCGTTCCATGTCCCTGGAGCAGTTCCGAAAATTCGAAGAAAATACCGGCAGACTCGTCAGGATTGACGGCAGGACCAGTTTATCCGAGTATATCCTTGTGCATGTTGTTGTCAGGCGCCTTGAGAAGAGCTTTATAACAGCGCAGCGCTCTGTAACGGTAATTGATTCCATCCAGGAAGTAGCGGAAGAAATTTCGGCTTTACTGTCACTGCTGGCAAACATCGGGCATGATGATGATGAGGCGGTTCGGGCCTTTGCAGGTGCTGCCGCAACGTTTAAACAGCAGGTGGCAACATTTCACTACCTGACTAAGCAGGAATGCAAAGAAATCAAGCTCGATACTGTTTTAAACCGCCTGGCACAGCTCAACCTGAAGGTAAAGCAGTCGCTTATTACGGCTTTTTTCCAGTGCCTTGTCCATGACCAGCAGATTACAATGAAAGAGGCTGAATTTTTCCGCTTGCTTGTCTACGCCCTTGATACCCCTTTGCCTCCCTGGGTAAAGATCTGACCTTGTCTGCAATAGAGTTGCAATTCTCATCTCATGGCTGAAGCGGCAAGCCCCGTTAGCTCATTCACTCACAGAAATATGTATGAAAATGCTCTCTGCCCGAATGTTGATCCGGCATTGCGCCCATGAGGACGGGAATGCCTGTGCGCGGCCCCGGTTTATTGAAGATAAAAGGCCAATTTTGGTAATTTGAGCGCCACTTTTGGTCATATTCCCAATTTTTCAGAGTCACTCGTACAGGTGCAATTTTCAATAATATTGAACAACAGTTTAATATTATTTGAATAATTTTGTTTTTCAGGGAATGGCGCGTTTTTTGCAATTATATTGTCAGAGGCAATGGACCAGACAAAAAGAGTCTACAATCAGGGGTATTCTTTGCATCATGGACAGGACGTACACCATAACATTTCTGGACAGGGTCCGACACCGGTTGAATCCGCTGCACATTTACTGCAGGCTCACATGCCTGGGAGTTTCAACCAGGGTTGCAAGGGGTATCTGTAAGATCTACGAGGTGAGCCTTTACAAAATATTCCTGGGCAGATGAAGGCTGACCCCTACTGAAGTGGACAGAGTTTTTCCAATATTAAGGTGCTGCTATGAATGAAAACAGAATGCATGAACTTGCGAAAGGCCGTGTCGCACAGATCAAAATGGCAGATATCTGCAACAGTACTGTAATAGGTATTTTTAGCCTATGGCTTATCTGGGTGGCATCTTCCGTGCTCATCCGTTTTGTCCGGTAATAATTGATACCGCGTTGAAAGTGATTTACCTGTAACCAGGTTTTCATATCTTCTCTCTCGCACCGCAGGTGGCGTTCATGTCACCCGCGGTGTTTTATTTTGTCTCTTATACTTTCTTGCAAAAATATGTCTAAAAGTACTATGCTGCCCGAGTTCAATTATTTGCAGCAGGTAGAAAAGTATACATATAACCGAGACACGGGAGGTAAGAGATGATGGGAAAGTGTGGATATGCAGCATTGCGGCAGATGTGCCAGGTAGTGCTTCTGGTATTTCTCTGCAGCGGCTATGCTCTTGCTGACGAGGTAATTCTCATGAACGGCGACAGATTGAGTGGTAAGATTATTGATATCAAGGATGGTATTCTGACCCTTGAAACCGGCTATTCCGAGCCTGTCAAGCTGAAATTTGAAGCAGTGCAGCAGATGAGCAGTACAGAGCCGGTGGAACTCCATTTACATGATGGCGAGGTGCTGAAGGGGGAAATAACGACCAGCACAGACAGGCAGGCTGCGGTTGCGGCAGGGCCTGGCAGGGAGGCAGTGAGTGTAGCGTTTGACAATATAGCAGCCCTTAATCCTCCGCCAAAGAAGCCTGTTACCTGGATGGGCAATATTACCCTGGGCGGAAATCTGCAGGATGGCAACACTGATAGTATGAACTTTTCTGCCGGTGCCCTTGCTGTCCGCAGATCGGAAAATGACCGCTTCCTGATAAATGTTCTTTACAACAAGACAGAGGATAATGGTGAAAGCACAGCTGAAAACACATACGGCCAGCTGAAGTATGATTATTTTCTGAATCCGAAATGGTACCTGTACCTCAATATTGATATGCTTTCCGACGAATTCAAGGATATCAATTTTCGCACATCGGTCGGGCCTGGTTTCGGCTACCAGATATGGGAGGAGGAAGGCAGAGCCCTGGGCCTCGAAGCCGGTTTATCATATACCAATGAGGACATGGACCAGGGAGAAGACACTGACTGGCTCGCAGCAAGGCTTGCGGTTAATTTCCTTTACAAGCTCTTTGACAGGATTGTCTTTACGGATCAGTTTGTTATCTATCCCAATCTGGATGATACAGGGGAATATACCCTGCGCAACGAGGCGGCCCTTGTCACTGACATTGGGGCCAGCTGGGCGTTCAAGCTGAGTAATATCTGGGAGCGCAATTCTAATCCCGGATCAGACCTGGAAAAGGATGACTTCACTTGGATCCTTGGGCTGCAATATTCCTTCTAAGACAAAAGCCCGCCCCAGTTTAATAACAACAGGGGCGGGCTTATAAATGTTACCTGTATATTCTTACTTTTTTTCCTGCTCCTTTTTTTCAACCACGCAATATATGCCGCCCTCCTTCAGGCCCGGCTTGAAACAGCTGTTGCAGGAGATGCAGCGGGCAACAGACCTGTCGCCTTCCTGCCAACGTTTTGCCAGGGCCGGTTCACGGATAAAGGGCCGTGCCATGGATATGTAGTCTGCTGACTCCTGGACGGTTTTATCTGCAACCGCAAAGCTTCTGAAGCCGCCCACAACCATGATGGGGCAGTTAACCGCTGCACGTATATGTCCGGCAAGAGAAAGATTATAGGCCTCTTTCTCGGGTGAGTCGATTTTCATTCTGGCAGGGCTCTGGTCCCCGGATGCGGGGGTGCCGCCGCTCACTTCTATGCAGTCAATGCCCGCCTTGTCAAGGGCTTTTGCAGCAAAAAGAGCGTCTTCGGGACTGAGACCGCCTACAATGTTATCCGAGCCGTTCAGTTTAACCATGACCGGGAAGTCAGGCCCTACAGCAGTTCGTACCGCCTGATATGCTTCCAGGAGAAAGCGGCACCTGTTTTCAATGGAACCGCCGTAGCCGTCCTGCCGGTGGTTGGCCAGCGGGGAGAGAAACTGGTTGATCAGGTATCCATGGGCCCCGTGGAGCTGGACAGCGTCAAACCCCCAGTCTTTGGCGCGGCGGGCCCCATCCCCAAAGGCGGTTATGATCCTTGTGATATCCTCCCCGGTCATTTCAGCCGGCATTTCCGGATACTGGTCAATTTTCAGCGCAGAAGGGGCGAGGGGCTGCCGGCCTGCATTGCCGGCATCTGTCTGCCCGCCAGCATGCACCAGCTGGATACATATTTTGCCTCCTTCCTCGTGAACAGCCCCGGTCATATCCTTCATGACGTCTGCAAAATCGTTCGTATGGATGCCCATCTTGCCGGGCAACTGCTTACCTTCAGGACTCACAAAGGTGTAGCCGGTTATGATGAGCCCGACTCTGCCACGGGCCAGGTCGCGATAACAGGAGATGAGTTTAGGAAAGGGTTTGCCGTCAACAGCGCACATGCCTTCCCATGTAGCTGAGCGGGCAAGGCGGTTTTGCAGGGTCATGTTGTTTATCGTTGTCTGGTCAAATAATGTGTTCATAGCAACTCCAATAGAGTTTTCGGATGAATGATTGTAAAGTCTGTCGCGGATTGATACTTTAAAATAAATATTGTACATCAAAGTGGGTTGACGGGTCAAATAACAATAGTGGTTCTCAGGAATTCGCAGGTGCAGGTGATTTTAGGGGCTTGGACAATTTTCAGAATGAAAAGGACCCCGGAATCTGTTATGCAGCTTTAAAATACAGTCGGGGTTTGAAGATGCCTTGCAAGGAATTGGCATTATATCTATCCTGGGAAGAGCTGAAGAATCAAAAAAGGAGGGCAGGGCGATATGTCAGAGACAATTTTCACAAAGATAATCAACAAAGAGATTCCGGCTGATGTTGTCTATGAGGATGATCTGTGCCTTGCATTCAGGGACATCAATCCGCAGGCTCCGGTCCATATTCTCATCATTCCCAAAAAAAACATGCCCCGCTTAAATGATGCGGGCGAAGCGGACGAGGGACTCCTGGGACATCTGATGCTGGCAGCGCATAAAGTTGCTGCCAGGGAAGGGGTTGCCGATGCCTTCCGGCTGGTACTGAATAACGGTGCTGCTGCCGGCCAGGAAATCTTTCACATGCACTTTCACCTTCTGGCCGGGCGTTCATTTGCGTGGCCCCCGGGCTGAGAGGATCTCACGGTTTCATTCTGCGGCAGCAGGCGCTGCTGTTTTAGGCGCCGCCTGCTGGTTTATTGTGTCATTAATGAAACAAACAGCATCTTCGCCGGTTTCAATGAAACGGATACCCATGCCGCGGTTCACCACCTTTTCTGCCGGCAGGTGCATATTGGACCAGGTGACCTCGGCCCTTAACTGCAGTGGAGGCCTGTCTTGCAAGTGCACAGAGATTTGAAACTTTTCACCAATCGCCAGCTTGGTGGTACTTGTAATGAAGGCACTGCCGTGTGTTACACTTACAATACTGGCCTGGGCCGTTTCTCCGGCCGCTGTTTCTATGGTGGCAGGCCAATTCGGCTCGGCCCTGTGGGGAATTGGAATCTCTTCAGGGTCGAGGAGTTCTTTTTCAAGGGTATGGGGTGAAATTTTATCCTTTTTTCTGGGTCTGAAAAAATAGACGGCAAAGAATACGAGAAAAAAGGCGATCGAGAAAACAAACATTGTCATGAGCCAGGCTTTTTGCATAGGCGTTACACCTTGGTTATTTTTTTTGGTTCCTGAGAAATCTCAGGTGCAGGTCATGAGAAGATTCCCTGAGCTTGTCGCAGGGAATTTCAACTATAAATAATGCAAAAATCCTGCCAATAATCTTCCGGTCTGTATACATATGGATAGTGCGCTGCATATAGATTACAGCCGCTTGATTTTTTTCATACCATTATGGACAAACCTCATTTACTATAATAACCACAAGAACACTATTTGATAAGTATTTATTAGAACAGGGCAGCTTCCAGAGCAAAGTGATAATTTAAATTGTGAGGTACACTATGGGGTTGACAGAACAAATCAACGATTTGAAGCAGCAGCTGGGTCGGGATATACCCCATGAGACCCTGAAGGAAATCGGTCAGTTTGTGCAGGGACTGGTGCAGACAGGTATTGAAAAAACAAGCTGCCAGGCTGGTGACAAAATACCGGCTTTTGAGCTGCCCAATGTTTCCGGGAGGATGGTTTCCTCCGTGGATATATTGGCTAAAGGGCCCATGGTTTTAAGTTTCTACCGCGGCGTCTGGTGACCATTCTGTAATCTTGAGCTGCGGTCTTTGCAGCAGTCATTGCCGGAGATTAAATCCCTGGGCGCGGAACTGGTGAGCATATCGCCCCAACTGCCGGATAATTCGCTGTCCACAGCCGAGAAACTTGCCCTGGAATTCGAGGTGTTAAGCGACGTCGGCAACAAGGCAGCCAGTGATTTCGGGCTTGTTTTCAAGCTTAGCGATACAATGCAGGAAATTTACCGAAATTTCGGTATTGATCTGCCGACAGCCAACGGAGATCAGAGTTTTGAACTGCCCATTCCGGCAACCTATGTGGTTGCGCAAAACGGTATAGTTGCGTTTGCCTTTATTGCTGCTGACTATACCACTCGTCTTGATCCGGAGACCATAATCGCAGAACTGCGGAAACTGTAAAGTACATTGAAGGACTGCCCTGCCGGGTGCGTGATCATGAAACTGCTGCTTTTTTATGCCCATTCATTTTCCTATGAAACTGCCGCCAAGAGCCTGTCCACGGTTCCTGAGGTCAAGAAAAAGGAAAGCGTTGCCGATGCTGCGGTTGTTTTCTTTCATGTTGAGGCAGAAGACGTGGAAAAAAGAAACAAGGTTGTGCAGAAGTTTGTCAAGAATGTCAAGTGGTTGTGTGGTAAGTTTGCCACTAAAAATGTTGTGCTGCACTCCTTCAATCACCTGTCCGGAAGCAAGGCGGACCCGGATTTCTCCCTAGAGCTTTTAGACGAGGTGGCAAAACGTCTGGCTCGAACGGATTTCCAGGTAATGGTTACCCCATTCGGGTATTTTAATGAGTTCAGGATCCATGTCGCAGGGGATTCACTTGCCAAGGTTTTTAAGGAATTCTGATTTTAGAATTTAGAATTTAGGGGTCAAATCTTTATCATTGACACTTATCCAGGATTTGACCCCCTCACTAGTCGACTGCATGAGAATGCTGAAAGCGGATACGAAAAAGATATCCAGGCAGGTCAAGCCGGGTAAAAATGTTTTGTCCATGCACCCGGTGATTGGCGGTGATGCCTTTTATTGGGACCGCGGTGTCTGGGACTGGGATCTTTTCAATGCAATAAAAAAGGCTTTTGCTATTATACTGCCGCAGACGGTGGAAAAGGAGTTTTACTGCCTGTGCAGTAAAATGTGCCCGCATGTTTTTCCCAATTATGACCTGCGCTTTCAGTGGGAAGGCAAAATGGGTGACACCCTTGCCTTTTGGGCTTACGGTGTCAGGCATCCGCACACGCTGGTTTTTCCAAAGGTGGAAACCCTGCTTGGCGAGCATTCCCACATGGACCACACGGTCCCTGAATTGCCGTCGTATCCTTTTGTTCTGAAAGGCGCCCACGGGGGAGAGGGAAAACAGGTATGGCTGCTTGAAAATGAAGCAGAACTTGCAGCAAAGTTGCAGACGCTGCTGCAATTCGAATTGCATGGCAGCAGCGGTTTTGTCATACAGGAGTATATTCCGGCCCTGGAAAGAGATCTCAGGGTGGTTGTCATCGGTAACAAGGTTTCCAGTTACTGGCGCAGAGCCCCGGGTTTTTTACACAATGTAGCCCAGGGCGGCGAGATAGATGCTGAATCAGACCAGGATCTGCAGGCAGTGGGCAGGGAGAAAGTCAGGCAGTTCTGCCGGAGATCAGGCATCAACCTGGCGGCTTTTGACCTGGTTTTTCCGGCTGGAGCAGCTGCCCCGGTCTTTCTGGAGATAAATTATACTTTCGGACGGACCGGGCTTGGCGGTTCGGAAAAATTTTATACCCTTCTGCAGGATGCAGTTGACGAGTGGCTGCAGGCAACACTTTGAAGAACAGGATGTTTGCCTGACAAAATTCAATCTTTGACAAATGGTGCTGGTATGAAGGTGCGGTTTGGTGAGATTCCCGATGAGGGGCTGCGTTTTGAAATAAAGGATGAATCCTGGTTTCCGGATCATGAACTGCAGCGGAGCGGACCTGTCCTTGCAATCGTTGTCCTGAAGCGCAACGGGGTAGACAGGGTTCTGCTTGAGGGCGAGATAAAAACAACGCTTGCATTTGACTGTGACCGTTGCCTGGAAAACTACAGCATGGAGCTTGACAGCAGTTTTAAGCTCGATCTGGAATATGCAGCCGGCCACAGACTTGACACCGCCGAGCATGAAGTAAGTCCAGCGGAAATGGACATGATCTACCTGGAGGAACCGGTGGTAGATGTATTTGAGATATTGAGCCAGCAGATTTTTCTCATGGTTCCTGGAAAACATCTGTGTTCGGAGTCGTGCAAAGGCTTATGTCCCAGGTGTGGTGCCAATCTCAACGAGGAAGCCTGTGACTGTAAACAGGAGCTCAAATCATCACCCTTTGCCATTCTGAAGAAGGTCCAGCCTTAAGTTGTGTGGGATTTTTTGTGCAGGTGGAGATCAAAGAAAATTTTCAACAGCACCAGGGCGATCAGGAGCGGCATGGGTGAGTCGAGCTGCATGACAAAGATGCCGCCGGCCAGGATGGCAATATGCATGACGATGATCCTCTTATACGGCTGGTGCATCAGGTTTTTCAGGCTGCCGGTTTTATACTCCTGCCCAAGAATGTAATTTTCCACAAATGAAACGCCGTGACTTATGAACAACCCGATCACGGCCCAGATCATCTCCGGCGGTCTGCTTGCCCAGATCCTGGCAAATACCGAATAGAGAAGCTGGATAAAGATCAGGGGGCCCCACCATTCAGTGGAGTTTTCAAACGGCGCTGATCCGGCGCCGATCTTGAAAAAATGGATGAGAAAAAATCCATGAACGGCACAAAATCCTCCGTAGTGGATGCAGAAAAAAGGGATAAGAAACAGTTTCCCAACCTTTTCTGTCGACGAGTCAATTTTCAAAAATGCCAATTTCAGGATGTTGTAGAAAGCGGCAACAAGGTTCTCAATCCAGTAGAGAAGGACTATATAACTCACATCCCAGTGAAAGAAAAAAATCCCGATAAAGGGAATGAGGTTTGCCCCGATGAGGGCAGCCAGCGATAGGGGGTCTTTCTGTTTCTGTGGGGGTTTCATCCGTTTGTCAACCTGAATCCCTGAGTTGCCGGCTATACAGGTCTGTTCTTTTCAATGCTGCAATATGACTATAAAACTGAACACTGAAGACCACAGTATCACTTGAAAAGAGGGTATTCAACCAGTTTTAAGTTAGGAGTGAGGGGGTCATGTTACAAGGGCTATAACGATGGGCAGGCTGAGCATTGATATTCCTGTCTGCACGGTGATGATGGAAGACATGAGCCTGGTGTCACCGCCAAGCTGTTTTGCCAGTATATAGGACAGGGGCGAACCGGGCAGCGCGGCAAAAAGGACGGCAACCGCGGTAGAAAGACTGTCGACGTCCAAAAGGGTACAGCTGAGCCACATGAGTAGCGGCATGAGGATCAACTTCAGGAGACAGGCGTAGATTAAAGCATTGCCGGCTTTTTTAATGGAGTTGACCTGCAGGGAGGCTCCCACGGCAAGAAGGCCCAGCGGTAGTGAACCCCGGCCGAGGATGGTAGTGAAATTTTCCGCCATTTTTGGAAGCTGCAGGCCAAGAAGGTTGAATGCCATGCCGGCAAGACAGGCAAGGATGAGAGGATTTTTGATCACAGTGATGAAAATCCAGGACCAGCCTCCCTTCTGGCCGCCGTAACGGACCAGGACCATGACACAGAGAATATTGACCACGGGAATCATGACAGTGATGAACACTGCGGCCAGGTAAAGGCCTTCATCGCCGAAAAGGGAAAAAGCGGCGGCAAAGCCGATATAGGAGGTAAAGCGCAGAGAGCCCTGAAAAACGGAGGTAAAGGAGGCATCAGTGCTCGCCAGTTTGGGACGGATGAGCAGCAGCAGGCCGCTCATGACAAAAAAGGCTCCAAGGATTGCCCAGACCATGGAAGCTACACTGAAGAATTCCCAGGAGGCCCCGGCACTGCTGGAAAAAAGCAGGGCAGGGTAGAGTACGTAATACACCATGCGTTCAGTGCCGGGCCAGAAATCATCACCCGGGAAGCCGCTTTTTTTAAAGCCGTAACCACAGATGATGATAACAAATACAGGGAGTAGAGAAGTTAGGATTGAAGGCGCGCCCAAAATTTATCTGGATACTTTACGAGTTGAGGTGACCATTTCAGAGAGACTCAGCCTGACAAAAGATAAACAAACAGTGTGCATTATTTTAAAAGGGCACGAATAATAGAAAATATCAACATGTTTTTAAAATGATATAATACTTATTCTGAAATGGTCATAAATAATTCAGATCAATCCTCATCCGAGAGGATGGCGGCTTTTAAAAATTCCCGGTTCAGTCTGGCAATGTTCCGTATGGAAATGCCCTTGGGGCAGGCTGCTTCGCATTCACGCTCATTGGAGCAGTTGCCAAAGCCCAGTTCATCCATTTCCCGGACCATGTCAAGGGCCCGGCGGGCCCGTTCAGGATGCCCCTGGGGCAGGAGGGAAAGGTGCGAGACCTTGGCGGCAACAAAGAGCATGGCCGAAGCATTGGGGCAGGCTGCCACGCAAGCACCGCAGCCGATGCAGGCGGCGGCATCCATGGCTTCCTCGGCATTTTTCTGGGGGATGGGTATGGCGTTGGCATCCGGGGCGCCACCGGTGTTAACTGAGACAAAGCCGCCGGCAGTAATCATTTTATCAAGGCCGCTTCTGTCGACCACCAGATCCTTTTCAATACGAAAGGCCCTGGCGCGGAATGGCTCGATCACCAGGGTGTCACCGTCCTTAAAATGCCGCATATGCAGCTGGCACAGGGTGGTTTCCTTTTCAGGGCCGTGGGGATGGCCGTTGACCACGGCGCCGCACATGCCGCAGATGCCTTCGCGGCAGTCATGGTCAAAGGCAACCGGTTCTTCACCTTCCCCGGTCAAACGCTCGTTGAGAACATCAAGCATTTCCAGGAAGGACATGTCTGTGGAAATAGGACCGCTGGCATAGGTCTGCAATCGGCCTGGGGCATCAGGTCCCTCCTGGCGCCAGATTTTCAGGGTCAGATGTATATCGCTCACTTGTAACTCCTCTGCGATGGCTGCACATTTTCAAAAGTCAGGGGTTCCTTGTGAAACTCCGGACTGTTGTTGTCCCCGTTATATTCCCAGACAGAGACATGCGCATAGTTTTCATCGTCACGCTTGGCTTCATTTTCTTCGGTCTGGCTCTCTTCACGGAAGTGACAGCCGCAGGATTCCTTTCGGGAGAGCGCGTCAATGACCATCAATTCAGCAAATTCCAGGAAATCGGCAACCCGGCCGGCACGTTCCAGTGACTGGTTGAGTTCCAGGCCGCTGCCGGGAATGGCAACATTTTGCCAGAATTCCTCCCTGATGGCGGGGATTTTGGCCAGGGCCTGCTGCAGCCCGGCCTCGTTTCGTGCCATGCCGCAGGAATCCCACATCAGGAGGCCGAGTTCCCGGTGTATTTCATCAACGGTTTTCTTGCCTTTAATGTCCAGCAGTTTGCCTATTTTCGCGGCCGCTTCATCTGCAACCTGTTTGAAGGCATGGTGGGAAGCATCCTGCGGACTTGAGGAAATGGTGGCCAGGTAATTGCCGATGGTATAGGGAATGACGAAGTAGCCATCCGCAAGCCCCTGCATCAGGGCGCTTGCCCCGAGACGGTTGGCGCCATGATCAGAGAAGTTGGCCTCGCCGAGAACGAACAGGCCTGGAATTGTTGACATCAGATTGTAATCCACCCAGAGACCGCCCATGGTGTAATGCACGGCCGGGAAGATCATCATGGGTTCATGCATGGGGTTGGCGGCGGTAATTTTTTCATACATGTGAAAGAGATTGCCGTACTTCTGGGTGATGACCCCGGAGCCGTCCCGATTGATGGCCTCGCTGAAGTCAAGATAAACAGCCAGTCCGGTCGAGCCTACACCCTTGCCCTGGTCGCACTGTTCCTTGGCATTTCGCGATGCCACGTCCCGCGGCACCAGGTTGCCGAAACTGGGGTACTTGTTTTCCAGGTAATAGTCCCGTTCATTTTCAGGAATTTCTGCCGGGGGTCTCCTGTCGCCCGGGTTTTTGGGAACCCAGACCCGACCGTCGTTGCGCAAACTTTCACTCATCAGGGTGAGTTTTGACTGATAGGTGCCGTGCACCGGGATGCAGGTGGGATGGATCTGCACAAAGCAGGGATTGGCAAAACAGGCGCCTCGCTTATAAGCGCGCCAGGCTGCCGTTACATTGGAACCCATGGCATTGGTGGAAAGGAAGTAGACATTGCCGTAACCGCCGGTGGCAAGAACCACGGCATGGGCGGCGTGGGTTTCAATGGCCCCGCTCAGCATATTGCGGGTAACAATGCCGCGGGCCTGGCCGTCAATAACAACGACATCGAGCATCTCCCGGCGGGAAAGCATTTCGACCTTGCCTTTTTTGACCTGGCGCATGAGGGCGGAATAAGCGCCCAGAAGAAGCTGCTGCCCCGTCTGGCCGCGGGCATAAAAGGTACGCGAGACCTGGGCCCCGCCAAAGGAACGGTTTGCCAGCTGCCCGCCATATTCGCGGGCAAAGGGAACGCCCTGGGCCACGCACTGGTCAATAATATTGTTGCTTACCTGGGCCAAGCGGTAGACATTGGCCTCCCGCGCCCTGAAGTCACCACCCTTGATGGTGTCATAAAAGAGGCGGAAGATCGAATCCCCGTCATTCTGGTAGTTTTTGGCGGCATTGATGCCGCCCTGGGCCGCAATGGAGTGCCCCCGCCGGGGGCTGTCCTGCAGGCAGAAAGTCTTGACGTTATAACCAAGTTCCGCCAGGGAGGCGGAGGCAGAAGCACCGGCCAGGCCGGCACCGACGACAATAATATCAAACTTCCTCTTGTTGGCCGGGTTGATAAGTTTGCATGCGAACCGGTGCCGGTCCCATTTTTCTGCCAGGGGGCCGCCGGGGACTTTTGAATCCAGTATCATGGTTCCATCCTTTGCGGTAAAAGGAACGGTTTGCGGGGACAATAGATATCCTGCCGGTCTGTTTGTTTCATCGTTAGAGGGCCTATAGAAGAAAACTCCTGGAAACAAGGGCCAGTACGGGAATGAGAATAAAAACAGTGCCGACCAGGATGCTGAAGGCCAGGGCCCCTTTGAGCAGCACCCCGTTGTATTTGTCATGGTTGAAGCCAATGGACTGGAACAGGCTCCAGGCCCCGTGGCTTAAATGCAGGGCAACCGCCAGCAGGGAAACAATGTAAAATAAAGCCAGAGGCGGTCTGCTCAGCAGTCCCCTGACCAGGTCGGCGACAGGCACGCTTTTGTCGGTAAAATGAAAGTTCAGCAGGTGTACGATGATGAAAACAATGATGATGACACCGGTATAGGGCATGGTGCGTGAACCCCATGAACGCCCCCCCTCAGCGGTGTTGACAGAATAGCGTGCCGGGCGGGCCTGGAGATTTTCGACGTAGAGGATGATGCCGGTGATTATATGGATGAGAAACAGGGTGAGCAGCCCGATTTCAAAGACATAGACAAGGCCACCCAGGGAATGCAGCTTTTCAGCATAGGCATTGAAGGCGTCACGGCCCAGAAAACTGACAGAGTTGCCAAGGAGGTGGGTTAAAAGGAAGAGAGAAAGCAGCAGGCCGCTTGCCGCCATAATGCTCTTTTTGCCTACGGATGAACGATACAGGGAGCCAATCGAGCCCATAATGTCCTCTTTGTCAATACTTGCTGATGGTTATTGCAGTATGCTTTAGTGTATACTTTTTTATAAAGTGACGAAAAACTGCTTTTCAGTCAATATTTTAATGTGCGTAAGCCGGAAGCTGATTATTATTAAATCGTATAAAAAACCAGTAGAAATACGAGGTAGCTAACGTAACAAAGTTGTATGTAAAAAACAAGATTTTGCATATAGCATAATGTAATATAAGACTTTTATTTGCTGATTAAGAGAAAAAAATGACACAAGCCGCATATCTGACCCTCCATAAACAGGGGGCGTTGGCCAAGCGCATTGCGGCGGCCCGGGGCCGGCTGTCTCCGTGCAGGGTATGTCCGCGCCAGTGCAAAATTGACAGGCTTGCCGATGAAAAAGGGGTCTGCCGGACCGGGGCAAAGGCGGTTATTTCCAGCTATGCGCCCCATTTCGGCGAAGAAAGCCCCCTGGTCGGCTCCGGTGGCTCAGGGACAATATTTTTGACCCATTGCAATCTGCTCTGCGTCTTCTGCCAGAATTACGAGATCAGCCACCTGGGGCAGGGGGTGGAAACAGATGAGGGCCAGCTTGCTTCAATGATGGTAAGCCTGCAGCGCCAGGGCTGCCACAATATCAATTTTGTCACCCCCTCACACGTGGTGCCCCAGATAATTGCCGCCCTGCCAAAGGCCATTAATAAGGGGCTGACTGTGCCGCTGGTGTATAACAGCAGCGGCTACGATGAGGTTGAAACGCTGCAGCTGCTTCACGGCATATTTGATATTTACATGCCGGATTTCAAATTCTGGACACGGGATTCGGCGAAGCGTTTTGCCAAGGCGCCGGACTATCCGGAAGTGGCGCGCAAGGCCATTCTGGAAATGCACCGGCAGGTCGGTGACCTTGTTTTGGATAAAGAGGGGGTGGCGACCAGGGGGCTGCTTGTCAGGCACCTTGTCATGCCGGGAGGACTGGATGAGACCCGGGAAATAGTGCGTTTTCTGGCCCGTGAAGTCTCGGTTGATACCTATGTCAACATCATGGACCAGTACCGGCCGTGCGGCAGGGCGCACCAGTATTCCCCCATTGACCGGCGGTTGACGAACGATGAATTCCAGGAGGCCCTCAAATTAGCCGGAGAGGCCGGGTTGCAGAGGCTTGATGAAAAAGACTGGCTCAGAATATTGAGAAAGCTCCGCATCAAGTAGTCTATGAAATTGGTTGTTCACCCATTTTCAGTTAATCATCAAGTGTCACGTCCTAAAATAGTTTACACATTTTTATGCTGCATGCCTCATGCTCGGGGTGTCATAATTGAGAGATTCATGCCAGCGTTCATTGTTGTATATTTCAATTGCATGTTTTGTCGCTAAAATAGCCTGTTTATGACTCAAGAAGACTACTCCTA
>Ga0102956_1000104_pt1 | contig 26175 bp, 20 predicted proteins | sample SalPonF2_A_D2_MG_FD_84515 | JGI IMG/M metagenome (GOLD analysis project Ga0102956, IMG submission 84515) | Salt pond soil microbial communities from South San Francisco under conditions of wetland restoration - Salt Pond MetaG SF2_A_D2_MG ...
GCTCCGGCAGCGGCGACCCCTATAGTGTTAACAGGCCCTAACGACCCTTGGATATCACAATCATGAAGCGCAACACGCTGTATGCATGCCTGATGGGGGCGATGTTGGCCGTCCCCTCCGCACACGCGGGCCAGAAGGAAGACCTCCTGGAACTCAAGGGGACGGTGATCAACCTGCTCAATGCCCTGGTGGAGCAGGGTGTGCTGACCCGGCAGAAGGCTCAGCTGCTGGTCAAACGCGCCGAGGCCGACGCGAAGCGGCAGGCGAAGTCCCCCGCAGCGTCGGGCGAATCGAACAAGAATGTGGTGCGTGTCCCCTACGTCCCCCAGTTCGTCAAGGACCAGATGCGCGAGGAGTTGCGTGCGCAACTGCGCGAAGAGGTCAAGGACGATCTGGTCACCGAGGCCAAGCAGGATGGCTGGCTGGTGCCCGCATCCCTGCCGGCGTGGGCCAAGCGCTTCAAATTCGGCGGAGACATCCGGTTGCGGGCCGAGGCCGACCGTTTCGGGAGCGGGAATCCCCCTTACAAATATTTCGACTTCCTTGCCATCAACAAGGCCGGCGGTAGCGGCAAGCTCGACAACCCCTACCTCAACACCACGGTGAACCGTACCCGCCTGCGGGAACGCCTGCGCTTCGGTTTCAGTGCCAAGGTCACCAACGAGGTCAAGGTGGCCGCGCGTTTGAGCAGCGGCAATCTGCGGGACCCCGTATCCACCAATCAGACCCTGGGCAACTACTTCAATCGCTATCAGGTGGTACTGGACAGGGCCTATCTGCAGTATGCCTTCAAGGGCGCGTCCGGCGATGCCTGGCTGACCCTGTGGGGCGGACGCATGCCCAATCCGTTCTATTCCACCGACCTGGTGTGGGACAAGGATCTGGGATTCGAAGGTCTCGCCGCAAAATACAAGTACAACATCAACCACGTGCCCTTCGACCGTCAGTCGCTGTTCCTGACCGTGGGCGCCTTTCCCCTGCAGGAAATCGCCCTGTCCGCCCACGACAAGTGGCTGGTCGGCGGACAGGTGGGTGCGGACCTGCGGTTCTTCGATGACTCGCGCCTGCGACTGGGCCTGGCCTATTACGACTTCCGCAATATCACCGGCCAACGCAACGTGCTCAACAGCACGCTGCTGGACTATACGGCGCCGCAGTACATGCAGAAGGGCAATACCCTGTTCGACATCCGCAACGACGGCGATCAGAACACCGGACTCTGGGCGTTGGCTGCAAAGTATCGGGAAATCAATCTGACAGCGTCCTACGATTTCGCGCGCTTCAATCCGACCCACATCGTGCTGACCGCGGATTACGTCAAGAATGTCGGGTTCAGTGAGGAGGGCATCTTTCGCCGTACCGGGGAACACGTGCAACCGCGCACCACAGGTTACCAGATTGCCCTCAAGGTGGGTATGCCGCAGGTGCGCCTGTGGACCGACTGGCAGGTGTACGCGGCATACAAGTATCTGGAACGGGATGCGGTCCTCGACGCGTTCACGGACTCGGACTTTCACCTGGGCGGCACCGATGCCAAGGGTTGGCTGGTAGGCGGCAAGTACGCCATCGACGACAACGTGTGGTTGGGAGCGCGCTGGCTGTCCACCGATGCCATCGACGGACCGCCCCTGGCCATCGATATTCTGCAACTGGACATGAATGCCCGCTTCTGATGGGAGTCGGGCAAGGCGTATCGGCAGGAGGGTAAACATGGGATACCGACGGGGGCTGACCATCGTGCTGGTACTCTGCCTCGGCCTGGCTGGTGGCGGCGCCAGGGCGGAGACCGCACGACGGGGCGGAGACAGCGCTGCGCTGGCGAAGGCCCAGTATTTGCTCAAGCAGCTGTCTTCGGCGAAGGCGGAGCTGCAGACCAAATACGACAAGCTGAAGGCGGCCAACGACAAACTGAAGGCAGCCAATGCCGGTTTGGAAAAGCAGCTGCACGGGCGCGAGCAGCAACTGGCAACGTCACGCCATCGCAACAACGCCCTCATCGACGGCATGAAGAAAGAACGGCAGCGCCTGGTGGACCTGGCCGGCCGCTGGCGGGCCACTGTGGTCGATCTGCATCAGACCCGGCAGGAGAAGCACCGCCTTCAGCAGGAACTCGCGCAGCAGAGGACGGCATTTCAACAGTGCGACGGCAAGAATATCAAGCTGTACGAGGCGAATGTGGACCTGCTGAAGCGCTATGCCGACAAAGGGGTTATGGCAGCGCTGCTGCAGAAGGAGCCGGTTACCGGTATCAAGCAGGTGAAGGTTGAAAACATCCTCCAGGAGTACCGGGAAAAGCTCAAGCGGCTGCGGGTGGAGCAGCTTTCAGGCAGCGCGGACGCGGATTCCTCAAGCAGCACGCAGCCCGCGCGAGCGGCAGGCGGGCCGGGTTCGTAGTCCCGATCCGGGCGGCCCCGGAAGAAGCGGTGCGCGCCGGCGACGCTCTGCTATGGGAATCTTTGACTCGCCACGCTAGTGGCAGCGGGTCATTGCCACCTCGAGGTCGGTGATCTGGTTCACCAGTAGGTCGCGCCGAACCTTGTTCCTGTAGATGCTCAGCATCTTGTCGCGCCACGTCGGGTGGCGTGTGAGAATCTCTTCCACCGCCTTGACTCGGGGTTGGAGTTGCTTCCGGTGCCCACAGATGCACTGTTGGCGGACAGCTGGATTATTCCTGCCGGCGGCAGTGACGCAGGGTGTCAGAACCTTGCGGTCGATGTCATTGAACGCTTTGACCAGGGCGTCGGTGTCAGAGCTGGCATCCACCTGGAGCCAGGCGGTGGGGCCGGCGATGCTGCCGGTGCAAGTGGCCATGGTGACGGCAAAGGCCGCGACGCTGATGATGTAACGAATGTGTCCTGGAGCCATGAATAGATTCTCCTGGTGTCGTATTCCATGGGGCGACAAATCGCAAAGAGCAAAAAAAATCAGCGCAGGATCCCATGGCAGTCGAAATCCGGCGTCAGGGTGTATCGTTGGCGAGAATCCGCCAGCGCACGGGCGCTGTCCGTTACGTTGCATAGACCGGCAAAAGCGGGGCAAGCGCTAATCGAAGGTGCTCACTGCGATATTCCCAACGTTTTGGCGAGCTGATCCAGCTTCGGAACACCCGGACTGCCTTGCCAATGCCCGTGTACGTCCTTGAATACCACCCCCGGAGTCCCCTGGAAATGGAGTTCCTGCATGAGTACCAGGTGCTTGTGCAATATCTTCCGGTATTTCTCCGGTACCGGCTTCAGCTCTGCTATGCCGCCTTCCTCATTCTTCAAGTCGAAACGCACCTCGTCCTCGGTAAGCGTCTTCGCCCCGTCCGCCGCCGCCAGGATTGCCGCTGCGCGTCCGGTGCTCGAGTGCTTGAGGAAGCCGACCATCGCCCAGTGGAGCCTGATCTTGCCCGCTCTGACCCAAGCCCTGGTTTCTTCCCAGAGCTTGCGACAGTAGTAGCAGTTGGGATCGGCGAAGACGTAGACTTCGGGCGCACCGCGTTTCCCTTCGCTCACCAGCCCGGGCGAATCGGCGAGTGTCTTGACGACGGCGGCATAATCGGGCTTGGGAATGTATTTCGCGGCGTACGCAGGCGTCAGATTGGTGCCTCGGGCGTCCAGCAGCGAACCCGATATCAGAAAATTCTTGTAGGTATAGACTACGCCGAACCGGCCGTTCCCGTCCTTGACGACAAAGCCGGTAATTTCGGGTGCGTCCGTTTTGAATGTCCTGAGCACGACGAAGTCCAGCTTCCTGGCCAGCGGAGCGAGGGCGGCCGGAAGTCTCGCTGCGGTGCGCGCGACTGCCGTTGTGGCCGAGACGAGGGAGGAGCCGCTGAGCAGGAATAACAGAATAAGACAAGCCAAGGTGCGATTTTTCATGAAACATACCCGTTTTTCTGCAACAGACCTTCCGTCGCGTATATTCAAAGCCTGTCGTGCCGTTGCCCCGACACCGTGCGCTGCAGCTGGTGCGTCTGGCGAGTGCTCCTGGGAAGTACAGTCGGCTCCCGGGCGCCGGCACCGCCATTGAACGGCGATAGTCCCCGGCGATTAGGGCAGCCAGCATTTCCGGCGCTACATCTCCACCCGCCGAAGAGCGGCAATGGCGCCGCGATTGCGATCAACTCCATGCTCAGGCAACAAATCCCGGCTGAAGGGGTTGCACAGCCGCGATCCGATCACCGGAGTTCTTCAGCGACGAATGGTCTCGATTCGGGGTGAGGACCGTTGGCAACGTCAGGTTCCGTCAACGACAGGCCCCCTGCGCCGCGCCGACGGTGGTCGACAGAGCCTGCTGACATCTGCGCCAACCCGATGCGGTCGCGGCCGCCTCTACAACTTGCAACCCATCATGGTCAGCCTCAGACGGGTAAAGCTATTGCCCCCCCGATACAGGGTGCAGTCGGGTTTTCCGTTGGAGGCGGTCCCTGACGTCGCAACGGCGGGTTCAGGCGCCGCGGTCGGCAGGTATGGGTTCTGGCTCGCTGTGGAACCGGTCCTGGAACCGGCTGTAGAGGATGTCGTGTCGCCGACGATATTGATGTCGATATGGCCATTGTTGCTGTGAACGGTGGTCCGGTCCCGCCACTGGCGCAGGGCGGCGGTAAGGTCGTTCTCCGCCTGAGCCTGAGCCTGAGCCTGAGCCTGGGTCTTCGGGGCCGTGGAAACTGCCGGCGCCGCCGGTAGGGTCACAGTGGCCGCCGGGGGTTCTGTTGTGCCTGCCGTTTCGGACGGCTCCGGCCGTACGGGGCCGTGAGGCCGGCTCGGAGTCGAGCTCATACCCTCTGGCGCTGCGGCCGCAGGAGCGGCCTCCGGAGGGCGGGTTCCAGCGGCAGCGTGCGGCTGAACGGCCGACACAGGGCCGGAGTGTAGGCCGTAGCGCGAGTCGCGCCGGGCCTGAGGGTTTGTCTGCGCGTGCGCCGTGCCGGGCTGTGAGGCGACCACGGGAGCGGCAGTGGGTTGGTCTCGGGTGCCCTCCATCCAGGCGACGGCGAGGGCGAGGGCAGCGGCGCCGGCGACGTAGGCGGCGGGACGATTCATGGCAACCTCGTTCCGAAATTGAAAGCGATGGGAAGTTATGTGGGAAGCTTACCGGCGGATCGTGAAACTTTGATTAACCGGACAGGTCGGTCTGCGCACCAAGGCGCCTGGGGCGGCGTCCTATTGTTACAATTGCATGAAAAATGCCTTCAATGCGGGGTCACAGCATTAGAAGGGACGGTTGTATCTGTGTGTTCAATCTCTCTACATAATCGTCGTGGCGGGCCACGCGACGCAGAGCAACTCCGGCCAGGATTTCGCGGTTGCCCGCTACAAGCCGGACGGGACTCTCGATACCGCTTTCGGAAAAGGGGGTATCGTCATTACGCCCGTGGGAAGCAGTACGGTTGACAGTGCCCAGTCTGTAGTGGTCCAGCCGGACGGAAAGGTCGTCGCTGCCGGCTATAGTGGCACCAGTTCCCAATATCAACTGGCTTTGGCCCGCTATGATGCCGACGGTAGCCTCGATACCGCATTCAACGCATCCGGATCCAAGCCCGGAACCGTCACCACCACGGTAGGTTCGGCACCGGACAGCCGGATCTATGCGGCCGCCTTGGAGCCCGATGGCAAGATTGTTGTGGGCGGAGCCAGTGGGTCGAGTTCGGCGTACAAAGTCATGGTCGCACGCTAAATCGCTGTAAATGCCCCATGGGGCCTTACACCGGATGCGTTCAGCTTCTCCGACGCCACCGGCGCTGAGCCGGGTCACCGGGATCGACAAGGGGGAATCGGAGGCAGTTGGGGGAACGCGAACGGGGTCGGCACCCGGGGATCCTCTGCGCAGGCTGCTGAAGCGGCGCTCACGGCGTTGCAAGGACGCTGGGAATGCGGGATCGCGAAGCGACAGGCCCTTTGTAGACTGCGTCGCGGTGCCGGTGGCCGTCGGGCCGGATGAAGACGAACACTGTAAGGGCAGGGCGTCGTTGTGGCCGCTGGCATAAACAGGCCGCCCGCGTTGGGCTTTGGCGGGCACCTGAAACCACGGGGGCTCGCGGTTGGCGACTTCCCACGTCTGCATGGGGCCGGTGCACCGTTCAGCCGGGTTCCGTGCCGATGCACAGGGGCCGCGCCACAGGGCATGACAAGGGACGCCGGGCATTGGCGGGCGCGCGTGCGCACCGGAGCCGCTCGCTGCACGAGGGTGCGCCGATGCGCCGTCGGGTCAACCGGAGGCGCAAAAGAAAACGGCCGCAGCGACACCCGTGGATCAGGATGCCCCTGCGGCCAATGGGCTGGCGGGGGGAGATTGTTTATGAATTGCCGGTCGAGCGCGGTGTCTTAGGCTTTCATGCTGCGGCGTCGGGCGACGCCGACCAGTCCGATCAGCCCGGAGCTGAACAGCCACACGGCCGCCGGTACCGGTACCGCCGTCAGCGCGAGATTGCCGTCCGCGCCCAGGGTCAGATCACCGGGGCTTACGGTATGACCGCCGACACTGGTGATCCCGCTCAGGAAGCTGCTGGTGCTGGCTCCTCCGCCGAGCTGCAGCGTGAAGACCGAGTTGCCTCCGGCGATGGTGTTGGGACTGAAGATGTTCTTGTCGTAGTTGTCCACCTTGAAGTCAAGGGAAGTCACGCCCAGGTTGCTCGGCCCGAACGTCCCCGAGCCGCCTACGATGGTACCGCTCAGAATCGGGTTGCCGCTCGTGAACCCGCTGTCGGTGGAGAAGTTGTAGCTGGGGGTTCCGCTCAGGTACAGCTTCGCGTTGCCGCCCGTCAGGGAGAAGGTCGTGATGCCCCCGGAGGTGGAGTTGATCTTTTCCTGGAAGTTGCCCGCCAGGGTCAACTGGTAACCGGAACCGCTTCCCGTGCTGTTCAGGTGCGGCGCGGCCACGCCGGTCCCGTTCAGGTCGTGCTGCACCACATAATCCTGAATGTAGCCGTTGTACATGTCACCCGTCGCCGGTGATGCTGGCGAGCCGGTGTTGCCGGCTTGACCTTGCAGCAACACGTCGCCTACGCCGAGGTCGTAGGAGTCGAAGGGGCCCACTGTGTCCCCATTGCTCACGCCGTTGGGGCCAGCGGCGTAGTTCGCGGTACCCGTCCATGGGACCGAGGCGGCGCTCGCGGACGCGGCAAACAACACTCCTGCGATGGCGACCGGAATAGTCGTCTTCAGTTTCATTGAGAATCCTCCATGAAGTTGCACTGTAAACTCCGAGCCGGTGCCAAATCCACGGCGGTCCTAACGCCCGCCGGCGTGGTCTTTCGCACTCGGCATCCGCAGGCCAGGGATGCAGAACGCGTGCCACCAAGCATGTACTTGTAAGGTACTGAACAGGAAAGCTAAATAAGATCTCTTCGAGCCCCCAACAGGGGTGTGTAAAGGAGCTCGAAAAGCACAAAAAAAGCGTAAGAACCGTGTATTAGTAGTAATCTCGGAGACTTATGATTATATTGTGGCTTTAATATACTAATTAATATGTGGAAACATCATCGACAATTTTCGGAGGTCTTTCCATCGATTCCGTCTCTACGGATTGCGTCCCCCGTCTCGCCGTTGGCCGGAGCGCCGTGGTTGTTTCGACAAAGGGGTTGCAGAGTCCGGAACCGGGGGTGTGTGGACGTTCGTCGACCCGGAGGCCGGGAAGGCTCGTCGATTCGCCTGGGCCTATTGATGCGGACGATCGGCGGGGCGACCGTTGGGCGGGCTCTGGTCATTCCTCCGAGTCGCTGCAATGGTCTCGTAGGCGACCCGAATAGCGTGGGTGTTTTGCGAGGCGCGGCTGGTGGCTTCGGCGGAGCCCCCGGAGCCCGCGATCTTGTCGGGGTGATGGCGACTGAGCAGGCGTCGATAGGCGAGCTTGACAGCTTCGTCCGTGGAATCCGGCGAAAGTCCCAGAAGCGCGTAGGCCTGTGCCAACGACCCGGGCAGTGCGAGGTGGTGATGCCCGCGACGGTTCATCATTTGCTTGCGCACCGCACGTTCCAACTCGCCGAATGCGATGACGGAGAGTCCCAGGCGCTGGCGTATCAGTCGAAGAACCCGCTTGCGGGCCGGCGAGAGAGGACCATCGGCGTACGCCACCCGCAATTGAATGCGCAGCAGGTCGAGTAAGAGTTCGGGACTTCCGCGGCAGCCGGTTTGCAGTTGCTCCAACAGCGGCGCCGGGTCGAACGAGGTTTTCTTCCCGTCCTGAAACAGAGCGATGGCCAGCGCGCGCCCCTGGGGCGAGAGTTTCATTTCAAGGAAGATCTCTTCGGCGGTAGCGATTGCCGCTTCGGTGACCCGGCCGTCGGATTTGGCGACGAAGCCCATGACGGAGAATGTGCATGCGTACGTCACGCCTCGGGCAACGTGCGCTCGGTGCGCAGTGCCTTTCCGGGAAAGGGCCTCCACGCTGGAGTCGACCCCGTGACCGAAAGCGCTGCCCAACAGAAAACCGATCGGGCCGCCGGTCGCCAGCCCGAGCATGGTACCGATGAGCTTGCCCCACCAAGTCACCGTTTTCCACCTCCTCCTTGAAGTGATTATTGGAAGTGATTATTGCAGCGCGGATTCTGAAAGGGTGACGTCTACAGTGGACGGATGATAGCAGGGAAAATTGCTTTTTGAAGGCTTGTCGACCGCAATGAATTTGCGTTCACGCACTACGAATGGGCAATAGAACACTGCCTCGCGGAATACGATCCGGATATGTACCACAGGTGTTATGGAAGCGCTGGTGGTGGCGGCCGGTGAGCCGCAGGGTTGTGTCCATTCCATGCGCGCGGCGTCGATTTTTCCGCAGCTGGGCGCAATCCGAAAGCAGGCTATCAGAACACGGCGCTATGCCACAGAATCCGGGGTGTCGGATTGCAGGTGAGCGTCGCCCTGAAACACATCCGTGCCCCCTTTGCAGAGCGTCTTGACCCGGTACAATGCCGAGTCGGCGGCACGCAACAGGTCCTCCACATGTCGCGCAGCAATGGAGTTCAGGGCGACGCCGATGCTGGCACGGATGGGGCGCAGCTGGGCTTCCAAAGCCATGGGGCGTTCCAATGCGGCGTGGATTCGATCGCACACCTGAAGTGCGTCATCCATTCCGGTGATGCCCTCCAGCAGCACGCTGAATTCGTCACCGCCGAAGCGGGCAAGGGTGTCTTCCGGACGCAGGCAGCTCTGGATACGTCTGGCCGCTTCCACCAGGTAACGATCGCCGGCGAGATGGCCCAGGTCGTCATTGATGTGCTTGAACCCGTCCAAGTCGATCATGAGCACGGCATAGCCGGTTTTGTGGCGCTGCTCGCGCGCCATGACATGTTCAATGCGGTCCATGAACAGTCGGCGGTTGGCCGCACCGGTCAGGTTGTCGTGGCTGGCATCGTATTCCAGTCGGGCCTGGAGTTCCCTGCGTTCGGTGACGTCATGGGCGACGGTGAGGGCGCCGATGACCTGGCCGCCATGGCGAATCGGCGTGACCGTGATGGAAACGAACAGGCGTCGCCCGTCCTTGGCCACGCGCTCGGTGTCATGGCGACGGACATCCTCGCCATCGAACAGCCGTTGGAGAATAGCGATTCCTTCCCCTCGACGTTCCAGCGGTACGAGCAGTTCCACGGATTGGCCGATCACCTCATCGGCGCGGTAGCCGTACAGTCGCTCGGCCCCCGTGTTCCAGCTCGCTATCCGGCCTTGCAGATCCTTGCTGAGAATCGCTTCGTGGGAGGAGTCGAGCACGGCCGCCAGTCGGGATCGGTCCAGCTCGGCCTGCTTGCGGTCGGTGATGTCGACGTTGACCGCGACGGCGCCCAGAAGCTGACGGTTGTCGTCGAAGTAGGGTAGTGCGTAGTTCAGGATGGTCTTGCGGGCGCCGGCGAACGTTTCGATGTCGATCTCTTCGTCCCGGCAGGTTTCCCCATGCCCGAGGGCGCGTGCCATGGCCCATTCGCCCTCGCCGATGGGCTCTCCGGTCGCACTCCAGCGCGCGCGGAACGCGCTGTAGTGTTCCGGTCCCACCGCTTCCCCGTCCTTGCAGTCCCAGTCCCAGATGTGGCGGCCGGCGGCGTTGCTCTCCACGATCACGCCCTGCCGGTCGGCGATATAGACGCCCACCGGCAGGGCGTCCAGCACGGCCCGCAGTCGCCGGCGTTCCCGCTCGGCGGCGTCCATCTCCTGGGACAGGGCGTCGGCCACGCTGCGCAATTCGGTAATGTCCCGGAACGAGATCACCACTTGCTGCGGGCGGTCCGCACCTTTGCCGAACAGGGGCTGAGTGTTCATCAGGATCCAGGCTTCGCTTCCGTCGGGCCTGTCCACGCCCATGACGACATTGCGGCTGGGTTCGCCGGTGCGCAGTGTCAGGCTGGCGGGATGCTCTTCGGTCGGCCAGCGCGATCCGTCCTGGCGTTTGACGTTCCACGCCCTCCCGAGCCGGGAGCGGTGCAGCAGTTCGTCCGCGGAGTAGCCGAGCAGTTGCTGCGCGCTTCGGTTGCTGTGGAGAATGGCGCCCTGGGCATCCTGAATGACGATGCCTTCCGCGACTTCGTCGGTGACGGTCCGCCACCAGGCCGCTTCCTCGTGCACCTGCGCCCGCTCCCGGAATCGTGCGATGAGTCCCGCGAGCTCCTCGGCCAGCAGTTCGAAGAAATCCCTGGCCGTACTGTAGGAATCGAGCGGGAGGTCCTGATTCCGATCGGTATCGAGATAAAGTTCCAGGGTATCAGTATGGTCGTCGGAGTTGACGACAGGGTTGGCCCAAATGGTGGCGGACGGTTCGAACCCGAAAGATCGGAACGTCTTCTCGCCCAGCGTCAACCGGGCACCGGTCGCCCCGAAGGCGCGGAAGCCGGTGGGAAGCATTTCCACCGCAGTCTGTAGCACGTCGTCCAGATCGGACGAATCCCGCTCGAACGCTTTGAGAATCGACAGCAGGCAGGAGATGTGCTGGAGGCAGCATGCCAGGGGCGGGGATTCCTGATCGGCTGTGGCTATGTGCCGCTCCGCAAAGGCGTGCTTCAGAACTCGATTCAGCGTGTCGGGATTCATGATCGTGTGCAGCGGCCCCACGTCCGCTGCCGTCCAATGGCGGGCCGCGCGAGCCCCGGGGCAGGGCGACCATGATAGCGCTTGTGGAAGGCGTGCAAGCCCCATGACAAGTGAGGTTGTGTGCGATCCATGAAGTGGCTGCCTCCCTGGGTACGCCGTGCAGGCCTTCGCGGCGATCGATGCAGACTTCGATAGATCGTTAAAGCATAGCCCAGTCCGGCGCGCGGGCAATTGCAACCTGCGGGATACCGATGAATCCGGTGGATTGGCGAGGGGCGTGTTGCTCGGGGGCGACAACACAATTTCCCGGTATTGAAGCAGATCCAACGTTTGTGCCTACGCGTCGTCGTTCGTCGGCAACACATCAGGCGGATGACAGTGCTCAAGGCGTTGGTGTGGCGTGCATGGAGTCGCTGGCACGGGGATTGCTCCGCAGAACGAACCGCCGGCTACAGCCAACGTGCCGGGGGAACTCGCCCGCGTCGGGTTGCACTGCTATTGCTGACGGGGCGGCCCGCCGTACGCCCCGGCCTGGTCAGACGATTTCCAGGTCGGCGCTCGACGCCAACGGAGACGAACCGTTGGTTTTCGCAAGCAAAGGAACAAAGGAGGTTCTTCATGAAACTAAAACATATCGCCATTGGATCCGCTCTGTCGGTGTTGATGGCAGCCCCCGCCTTCGCGGCCCAGCAGGCCGGCATGGCGCAGCACAGTACGTCCGCATCCCGGAATTCCATGAAGATGCAATCGTCGTCCCAGGGCAGCCAGAAGCATCCCGGTGTCAAAGCCGTTCAGAAGAAGCTCAGGAGCCAGGGCTATAACATCGGCCACGTGGACGGCCTGTGGGGCTCCCGGTCCGAAGGCGCGCTCAAGAAGTTTCAGCAGGCGAACAGCCTGAAGACCACCGGCACCCTGAACCACAAGACCGCCAACGCGCTCGGTATCAGCAGCAGCCAGTTTGCCGCTTTCGAGACCGAGGTGGGAAAGTCTTCCGCCGGTCAATCGGGTTCGAGCATGAAGGGTGGCAGTTCCGCGGGTAACGGCACTTCCATGGGCGGCAGCAGCATGGGCAGCGGAAACTCCATGAACGGAAGCGGCTCCATGGGGGGCGGCCACGGCATGAGCGGCAGCAAACCCATGAGTGGCAGCAAATCCAACACCGGCAGCCAGTACTGAGATGGCGGTGATCGTCCCAGCAGGCCTGCTGATGCGTTTGTGATGAAACTGCACGTCCGTCGCTGGCGCGCAGGCCTGTCGGGGTAATGCCGTTGCGTAAAGCAGGCCGCCGGGCGGCCAGGGTCGGCGCTGTCGCCCAGGTGTGCCGTGGGGTACGCGCTGGCGGGCGGCAGCGCGGCTCCATGGCCCTGGCCAAGGACCGCGGGAGGAAAGCGCGGTCTCAGTTGCGCCAGAACGCCGGGCTGAGCAGCACCAGGATGGTGAAGATCTCCAACCGCCCCAGCAGCATGGCAATCACCGAAATGATCTTGGCGGTGTCGTTGAGGCTGTGGAAGTTGGCGGCGACCTTTCCCAGCCCCGGACCGAGGTTGTTCATGCAGGTGGCGATGGCCGAGAAGGCGGTGACCTGATCGACGCCCGTGCTGATCATGGCGAGCATCAGCACGGCGAAGGCCGCCACGTAGGCCGAAAAGAAGGCCCATACGGCCGCCATGGTGCGCTCGGGAACCGTGCGCCCGCCCAGTTTGACCTGCATCACGGCATTGGGATGGACGAGACGGGTGATTTCGCGGGTGGCCTGCTTGCCGAGCAGCAGCACCCGGATGACCTTCATGCCGCCGGCGGTGGAACCCGCGCACCCGCCTATGAAGCTGCTCAGGATGAGCAGTACCGGCAGGGAAAGGGGCCAGACGGAGAAATTGGCGGTGGTGAAACCGGTGCTGGTGATCACCGAGATGACCTGGAATGCGGCGTAGCGCAGATCGGTCCACACACTGCCGTAGTAGCCGGTAAACGCCAGGCCGATTGTGATGAGCGTGATGGCCACCGCCACCACCACCAGGAAGGTGCGCACCTCCGGGTCCGTGAAATAGTGCATGGGATTGCGGCCGCGCCACACCATGAAGTGCACGGTGAAGTTCATGCCGCCGGCCAGCATGAACACGTCCGCAATCGCCTCGATGGCGGGACTGTTGTAATAGCCGAGGCTGGCGTCGTGCATGGAAAAGCCGCCGGTGGACAGGGTGGAGAAGCTGTTGCCGATGGCATCGAACGGCTTCATGCCGGCCAGCCAGTAGGCAAACGCGCAGGCAGCGGTCAACGCGAAGTAAATCAGCCACAGGGCCCGGGAGGTGTGGGCGATGCGGGGCGTGATCTTCTCGTCCTTCATAGGCCCCGGCGTTTCGGCTCGATAGAGCTGCATCCCGCCGACGCCGAGCATGGGCAGTACGGCGACCGCGAGTACCACCACCCCCATGCCGCCCAGCAGCTGGATCTGCTGGCGGTGATAGAGGATGGAAGGCGGCAGGTTGTCGATATGCTGTATGACCGTGGCACCGGTGGTGGTGAACCCGGAGACCGATTCGAACAGCGAGTCCACGAAGGACAGATGGGCGCCGAACATGAACGGCAGAGCGCCGAGACAGCCGAGCACGACCCAGAACAGGGCCACGATGATGAAGCCGTCCTTGGTACGCAGTTCCGCGCGGCGGTGGCGGGTGGGCAGCCACAGGGCCAGACCCAGCGCCACAATGACCAGGATGCTGGCAAGAAAATGCTGGGCCTCGCCGTCGTGGTACCACAGGGACACCCCGAGGGGCGGAAGCATGCTCGCCCCGAAGATGAGCACCAGCAGCCCCAGTATGCGGGCGATAGCGGCGTAGCGCATCAGCGGCCCTCGGTGCGGGCGGCCGGGCAGGCTGCGCTGGGCGTGCAGTCGGGCGGCTGTATGCTGCCGGCGCAGCGGTCGCTGCGGGCGTTGGAGTCGGAATTGACCGTCACGGGGTTTTTCATACACACACAGCGCGCCGGCGGGCGCAAGGCGCCGCAGCAGCCGTAGGTTGTCGCTTGTTTGCCGCGCGAGCATGCCCGCAGCGGTCCGTGGGCTGGCGTATTCTTGCACGCAGAGCGGCAAATCGCCAGCCGCCCGGGCGCCCACGTGCAGACCCCCTCCGGTGCACGGAATGTGCGATCCGATGGCGGCGAGAATGCCTCCGGGCGGTTTCCGGGGACGCACTCTCGCGCGACTGGCGCTGCGCCCGCTCCGACTGATCGCGGGGGGCGCAACGACAGTGCGGGCAGCCCCCGGCACGCGACGCGTATATGGAGGCGGCAGCTGTTAGAATGTCGCCGTGCCAACATTGTCTGCGTGCCGTCGACCGGGCGGGCACGCGCCCGATACCCATGCCAGCAGCCGATTCTCACCACGATTCCGTACCCTCGACCAACGCGCGGAAACTGGCGGTGGCCCCGATGATGGACTGGACGGATCGCCACTGCCGGTACTTTCTGCGCCTGATCTCCCGGCACACCTGGCTGTACACGGAAATGGTGACCAGCGGGGCCGTCCTGCACGGCGATCGGCAGCGATTGTTGGGATTCGATCCCCTGGAGCATCCCATCGCCCTGCAGTTGGGCGGCAGCGAGCCGGAGGAACTGGCCGAGGCGGCTCGTATCGGCGCCGGTTTCGGCTACGACGAGATCAACCTGAATGTGGGCTGCCCCAGCGACCGGGTCCAGTCCGGGCGCTTCGGGGCCTGTCTGATGCTGGAGCCCGGGCGGGTGGCCGAAAGTGTGGCTGCCATGATCGGCGCGGTAGCGGTGCCGGTGACGGTGAAGACCCGTATCGGGGTGGACGAGCACGATTCCTATGACGCGCTGTGCCGGTTCGTGGAGGCGGTGGCCGACGCCGGCTGCGGCACGCTCATCGTCCATGCCCGCAAGGCCTGGCTGCAGGGGCTGAGCCCCAGGGAGAACCGGGATGTGCCGCCTCTGCACTACGATGTGGTGTACCGTCTGAAAGCCGACTTTCCGGCGCTGGAGATCCTCGTGAACGGTGGGGTACACAATCTGGATGAAGCGCTAGGGCATCTGGAGTATGTGGACGGCGTCATGATCGGCCGCCAGGCCTACCACAATCCCTACCTGCTGGCGGCGGCCGACAGCCGCATTTTCGCGGATCCCGCAGCGCCGCCCTCGCGTGAGCAGGTGGTGGCGGCCCTGCTGCCCTATGTGGAACGGCAACTGGCCGACGGGGTCCCGCTGCAGCGCATCACCCGCCACATCCTGGGACTGTTTCAGGGTGTGCCCGGGGCGCGCGCCTGGCGTCGGCACCTGAGCGAGCAGGCGCACCGTCCGGGTGCCGGTGTCGACGTGGTGCGTGGGGCGCTGGACAGGCTGCGTGACGTTGCGGCGTGAGGTGCGCACGGCGGCCGGCGGGAGCCGTCGGTGCCGCTGGCTGCGCGGACGGGGAACGGGGATGAAAGGGGAGCGGCCCGCAGGCGCGGCGACGGGAAAACGGCTGGTTGTGGCGCTGCTGCTGGGCGCCGCCGTGGTGGCCGCGCTGCTGCTGCGGGGGCATGTGGATGGCGCGGCGTTGCGCCGCTGGCTCGACGGCGCCGGCTGGTGGGGGCCGCTGGCCTTCGTGGCCGCCTATGCGGCAGCCACTGTGGCATTCTTCCCGGGTTCGATCCTGACGCTGGCCGGCGGTGCGCTGTTCGGCCCGTTATGGGGCACCTTCTACAGCCTGACCGGCGCGACAGCCGGGGCGACAGGGGCGTTCCTGGTGGCGCGCTACCTGGCGGCGGACTGGGTCGCCCGGCGCAGTGGCGGTCGGCTGCGGCGACTGATGGACGGTGTGGACGCCGAGGGCTGGCGGTTCGTGGCCTTCGTGCGGCTGGTTCCGCTGTTCCCGTTCAATCTGCTCAATTTCGCCCTGGGGCTGACGCGCATTCGCCTGCTCCATTATGTGATCGCCTCGTATGTCGCCATGTTGCCCGGGGCGCTGGCTTACACCTATCTTGGTTATGCCGGCCGCGAGGCGCTGGCAGGCGGTCCGGGTCTTGTCCAGAAGGGTCTGCTGGCCCTCGGCCTGCTGGCCACAGCGGCCTTTCTGCCCCGCTTTGTCATGCGGTTGCGGCGGGGGCGCGGAACAGGATGACCCTGCACGCCGGCTCGTTCATTGGATCGTGGGGTCCGGGCCGATCTGCGCGCGGCTCGGCGGTGACGGCGGGTGACGGGGTCCGGCGCGGTGCACTGCAGATGTTGCGCGCCGCCGAGCCGATCCCACGGTGCGCAACAGGCGCGGAGGATGTGCGGTCATGCATGCCACATTGCCCTTGCTGAAGAACACGGATTTCCCACCCCTGCGGCGAGGGGCGCTGGAAACGGTGCAGGTGAACATGGGCTATCGCTGTAACCAGTCCTGTCTGCACTGTCACGTGAATGCCGGCCCGGCCCGCACCGAGGTGATGGCACGGGAAACGGTGGATGAGGTGCTGGCATACCTGCAGGCGAGCGGGGCGGCCAACCTGGATATCACCGGTGGCGCCCCGGAGCTCAATCCCCATTTCCGTTACCTGGTGGAGCGGGCTGGCGCGCTGGGTGTGCATGTCATGGACCGTTGCAACCTCACGGTGCTGAACGAGCCCGGGCAACAGGACCTGGCCGAATTTCTTGCTTCCCGCCGGGTGGAAGTGGTGGCTTCGCTGCCCTGTTATCTGCCCGACAACGTGGACGGTCAGCGGGGCGCCGGTGTCTACGACGGCAGTATGCGGGCATTGCGCCGGTTGAACGCGCAGGGTTACGGGCGCCCGGGTTCCGGCCTGGTGCTGAATCTGGTTTACAACCCGGTGGGTCCGGACCTGCCCCCGCCTCAGGCCAGCCTCGAAGCCGACTACAGGCACCACCTCCATGCACGCTATGGAATCGAGTTCAATCATCTGTTCACCCTGACCAACATGCCCATCCAGCGTTTCGGCAGCACCCTGGTCTCGAAGGGGCAGTTCAATACCTATATGGAACGACTGCGCACGGCCTACTGTCCGGACAACCTGCAGCGGGTGATGTGCCGCACCCTCATCAGTGTGGACTGGCAAGGCCGTGTCTATGACTGCGACTTCAATCAGATGCTTGGTCTGGCCAAGCCCTCGGGCCGCGGCGATGGCGTGCGGTTGCGGGATCTGATGGATACCGACCTGACCGGTCATCCGATTGCGGTGGCCGACCACTGCTACGGTTGCACCGCCGGCCAGGGTTCCAGTTGTGGCGGCGCGCTGTAGCGCCCGTCAGCACACACGGGGACGCGGATGACCATGCCCGCGCGATTGTCCGTGATCGTTCCTGCGCTCAACGAGGCCGACGGCATCGACGCGACCCTCGCCAGTCTCCAGCCCCTGCGGGCCCGGGGCCACGAAATCCTGGTGGTGGACGGGGGCAGCACCGACGGGACCCCCGACCGTGCGGCCCGGCGGGCGGACCGGGTGCTGCGCGGGCCGCGGGGACGGGCGCGCCAGATGGCGGCCGGGGTGGCGGCCTGCCGCGGGACGGTATTGTGGTTCGTGCATGCCGACACCGTGGTGCCGCCCGATGCCGACCTGACGCTGCTTACGGCCCTGACCCGGGACGGTTATCGCTGGGGTCGTTTCGACGTGAATCTGGCGGGATGCCATGCGCTGCTGCCGACGGTCTCGGCGGCCATGAATCTGCGTTCGCGGCTCACCGGCATCGCGACCGGCGACCAGGGCCTGTTCGTCACCCGCACCCTTTACGATGCGGTGGGCGGGTTTCCCGACCAGCCGTTGATGGAGGACATCGCCTTGAGCCGGCGCTTGAAAGCCCACGGGCCGCCGGCGTGCCTCAGGGTCCGGCTGCTGACCTCCGCGCGGCGCTGGGAGCGCGACGGTGTTGCCCGCACGATTGCACTGATGTGGCGGCTGCGTCTGGCCTATGCCCTGGGGGCCGATCCCGCCGCCCTGGCGCAACGCTACCATGGCTGACGCTCCCCTGTTTCCGGATGGGCGTGTGCTGGTGTTTTCCAAGGCGCCGGTCCCCGGACAGGTCAAGACGCGGCTGATGCCCCTGCTGGGGGGCGATGGTTGTGCGCGCCTGCAGCGCCGCCTGGTGGCCCGGACGCTGCAAACCGCTGTCTCGGCCTCACTCTGTCCGGTAGAGCTGTGGTGCACGGACAGCGCCGATCCGTTCCTCCGGGATTGCGCCGGGCGCTACGGCGCCACCCTGCATGACCAGGGGGAAGGCGACCTGGGTAGGCGCATGTTGGGCGCCCTGCGGGACGCATTGCGGCGCGCCCGGTTTGCGGTTCTTGTGGGCACGGATTGCCCCGCCGCTTCGGCTGCGGATCTGGCCCACGCGTTCGCCGCCTTGCGCGCGGGTCGGGATGTGGTTCTGGGTCCGGTGGAGGACGGCGGTTACTGGCTGATAGGCGGGCGACGCACCGACCGACGCCTGTTCGATGCCATACCCTGGGGCAGTGGACGGGTCGCAGCGCTGACCCGGGCGCGGCTGCGGGACATGCAGTGGAGTTGGGAGGAGCTGCCGGAGTCCTGGGATATCGATCGTCCGGAAGACCTCGCGAGATGGCGGCGCCTGGGGAACCTCTGCGCCGGCCGCTGAAGCGGCGTTCACGGCGTTGCCAAGGCGCTCGGAATGCGGGGTCGCGAAGCGACAGACCCTCTGTAAACGGCGCTTCCCCGCCTCTTTGCGCCTGGCGATCATCCCCTTGATCGACCTGTGCAGAGGCCCCTGGGGGCGCACGCCGGATTTGTGGACGAGAACCTTCGGGAAGGCACGGAAGGTTGATCTCCGCCGCCCTTATTGGGGAGCAGGCTCGCCCCACAGGTTCGGCAGCAGGGTATTGGCGTAGCCGGAGACGAATGCCTTCGCCTCGCCGGTGTCCGGGCTGAACACGTGACGGCGTACCGCGCCGATATCGGCGCCATAGACATGGATGCTGATGGACACGCGGTCGTCGAAAGCGTTCTTCACCGAATGGATGTCGCCGATGCCAGGAGACACCGCATCCACCTGACCCGTGGCCAGTGTGCTGGTCCCCAGACTGCGCAGCCGGCCCGTCGGAGCCCGCTCGAAGGACTCGCAGACTTCGGCGCCGCGCAGAACGCCCACCAGCCCCCAGATGGTGTGGTCGTGCACGGGCGTGGACTGGCCCGGACCCCATACGAAGCTGACCACCGAAAACCGTTCCAGCGGGTCGCAGTAGAGCAGATACTGGCGGTAGTAGGTGGCATCGGGTTGCGCGAAGGCATCGGGAAGCCAGTCGTCGTAGCGCACCAGCTCGCCCAGCAGCTCGCGCCCGCCGGCCAGAATGGCGGGCTCGTCGGCCCCCACCTGGGAGGTCAGCAACGTCATCTGTCGCACGAATTCCCGCAATCTGCCCGTACCGCTCATGGTCGATGCTCCGTGACGGGGTGGCTCCGGCCGCCGGCTCTCCGGCGTTTTCCACGGGGCGGAGTCGATCGTCGTGGCTCCCGGTCGATGGAAAAGCCTTTGCTCGCCCCGCACGCATTCCGGCCCGCAAGCAGGCGCCTCGTGTCCCACTATAGCCCAGGTGCCGGCGGGGCAACGCCATCCAGGTCGTCTCGGGCTAGACCGGCGGCACCAGAGGTTTGAAGCGCGCATCGCCGTCCCTGGCGATCTGGGGTACCAGGTCCACCTCCCAGGTGAGGTAGCCCTGCATGGCGGCGGGGTCCGCTTCCGGGTGCTCGTAGGGCTTGTACCACAGGTCGTCCGCTTCGCAGGTGGGCCGCTCCATGCCGGCGGCGGTGGGCAGGCCTGCGCCAAACCAGGCACGGGTGCCGCCTTCCAGGACCTGGACGGCCACGTCGGGCCGCGCCGCCTGTGCGTCGCCGGCGGTCAGTCGGGCGAGCAGGGCATCCGGGGATGTCACTACCAGAGAGTCCATCGGCGGCATCACCGCCAGCGCCTGCTGCAGGCGTGCCCGCACGCCCCACCAGGCCCCGGGTATATGTCCGGCCTGGTACTCTTTGCTGGTGGCTACATCCAGCACGGCCGTGCTGCCGTCAGCCAGGGCACGCTGCAGCGCTCCGGCGTCGACCGTGGCGACGGCTTCCAGGGCCGGTGCCGGTGTCGGAACGGGTCCCTGTACCAGCCTTTGATCGCCAATCCCTCCGGCCAGGACATAGACCTCCTGCCAACCCAGCTGCCGCAGCCAGGAGGCGGTCATCAAGGCGCGCACCTCCGTATCGTCCACCAGCACCAGGCGGGCATTCAGCACCCCGACGTACTCGTCGGTGGCCTGCACGAGCTGTCCCCCCGGCGCGCTGCGGCTGCCGGGCAGGTGACCGGCCTCGAATTCCTCGGGGCTGCGCACATCGAACACGAAGGTCGTACGGCGCGGGGATTCGGCCTGCCATGCGGCCAGTTCCGTCCGATCGACATTTTCCACCCCGGCCCGGCGGGCGACATTGCGCGCGGCGGCGAGCGCTCGGGCTCGTGTCTGCGGTGAAGGGGGCGGAGCGGCTCGTTGTGCGCCGTGCTCCAGCTCGAAGCCTGCCAGGCGCCAGCCCATGGTGCCGCCCTTGAGGGCGGCCACCGGGTTGGGAATGCCCGCATTGATCAGGGACTGGGCGCCGATGATGCTGCGGGTACGCCCGGCGCAGTTCACCACCACCAGCGTGCGGGGGTCGGGGGCCAGTTCCCGGACCCGGTAGGCCAGCTCGGCGCCCGGGGTGTCGATGCCGCCGGGAATGTGCATGCGCCGGTACTCCTCCATGGGCCGGGCGTCGAGAACCACCAGCGGATCGCCGGCGTCCAGCCGGGCCTTGAGCTCTTTGGGGGTGAGCAAAGGTGTATGGCAGGTCTGTTCGACGATTTCCCCGAACGCCTTGCTGGGCACGTTGACTCCGGAGAACAGCTCGAAGCCGGCGGCCCGCCAGCCCTCGATGCCCCGTTCGAGGACCGCCACGTCGCTGTAGCCCAGCGCCTGCAGGCGGGCGGCCGCCCGCGGAGCCAGATCGTCTTCCCCGCCATCCACCACCACCGTGGGCGTGTTCCGCCGCGGTACCAGAGCCCCGATCAACAGCTCCAGGCGACTGAGGGGGAGGCAGGAGGCGAGCAACAGATGCCCGGCGGAGAAGGGGCCCTGTTCCCGTACGTCGATCAGCGCCAGTTCGCCGCCGGCGCGCAACAGATCCTTGAGCCCATTCGGGGTAATGCTTTGCGCGGCGGACTTCGGTCGGGCCATGTCTGTCCAGCTTCCCGCTGTGGGGCATTTGCAAGGTCAGCGGCAGAATAATCAGACGCTGCGCTGAACGCAACGGCACTCACGAGAGACCGCATCGGGGGTCGATCCGGGTTTTTCACATCGGCGGAGGCGGCCGCGCAGCACGCACGGTGCCGCGGCGTCCGGGCGCCTCGGTGCACGTACCCGCAAGCCGCCGCGCCGGCTCAAGCGTGTGCTTGAAGCGGTTGTTTGAATCATCTACCATGCTGGCTTCGTCCCAGCCTGCAGAAAGTCCGTGACAGAACCCGGCCCCAACGTCCGCCAACGCCTTATCGAGGCGGCCATGGGCGTGTTCGCCGAAAAGGGCTATTCCCGTGCGTCGACGCGGGAAATCTGCCGGCTGGCAGGGGCCAACGCGGCCGCGATCCATTACTACTTCGGCGACAAGGCGACCCTGTACCGGGAGGTGTTTCGACCTCCTGAATACGTTACCGAGGTCCCGGAAGCACTCAGCGCGCCGGACTCGACGCTGCGCGAAGGTCTGGAGGCTTTCTTCAGGCCACTGACCAGGCTGTTGACCGAATCCTGCATGGCGCCGCACCAGCACATGCTGCTGGTCCGCGAGCAGGTCCAGCCCACCGGGCTGTTGAACGAGCGGCGGGTGGATTTCTTCCGCCCTCGCCACGAGCAGGTATGCCGGTTCCTGTGTCGGCACTGCGGCGCCGCGGAGCCCGATGAGGCGATCGAACAACTCGCCATCAGCCTGGCCGGCATGGCACTGGTGTTTTTCATGAAGCGCGACTATGTGGAGGCTTTTGCCCCCGGCCTGTTGAGCGACGGCCCCGCCCTGGCGGCAACCCTGGAACGGCTGACCGACTACGGCGTCACCCTGGCGGAAGCCGAAGCCCGCAGGCGGCGGGCGGGCGGTTGAAGTCGATCGGCGGCCGATGATGATCAGCGGCGCGAAATACAACAACTGCGTGGCCGTCTATGACGGCCCTGTGATGAATTGGGGCGGTAGGCGGACTGTGGCAGGCGCTGCCGGTGCCGAAACCGTCGTCCCGGTGGAACACTCCTGAGGAGCTCAGCTCATGGCTTCGCGCAAGACCCGTCTTATCCGACGCATCGTGATCATGCTGTTGTTCGTGGGCATCGTCTACGGCGGGGCGATCGGATTCAACCGATTCGTCGGCTCCATGATCCGCAAGGCCATGGCCTCGGCGCCGCCTCCCACCGTCAGTGTTTCCGTCGCCAAAGCCCAAACCCACACATGGCACCAGCGGCTGCACGCGGTGGCCAGCCTCAAGGCCGTCCAGGGCACGACCCTCACCACCCAGACCGCCGGCACCGTGATCGGACTGCATTTCCATTCCGGGCAGGACGTCAAGGCCGGCACCCTGCTGGTGCAGCTCAACGACAACGTGGCGCGTGCCCGGTTGGCCGCCGACAAGGCCAAGTTGCTCAACGCGCGCCAGCAACTGCAGCGCCAGCGCAAGCTCTATACCAGGCAGGCCACCAGCCAATCCCAGTTGCAATCGGCGGAGGCGGGCTTCGGAGAAGCCCAGGCGGCCGTGCAGGCCGATGAGGCGGCGCTCACCAATCTGCAGGTGCGAGCGCCCTTCACCGGTCACCTGGGCATACGTCAGGTGAGCCTCGGTCAGTATGTCTCGCCCGGCACCAGCGTCGTCGATATCCATCAGTGGAAGCCTCTGCTGGTGGAGTTTCAGATCCCCCAACGGGACCAGGCGCGCATCGCCGTGGGTAACAGCGTGAAGCTGACGGTCACGGGCATCGAAGGGCACACCTTCCAGGGCAAGATCACCTCGCTGGGGTCGTCGCTGAACAACGGCACCCGCAGCCTGGGGGTGCAGGCCACGGTTCCCAACAGCGACCGCCGGCTGCGTCCCGGCATGTTCGGAGAAGTCACGGTGCGGCTGGCGGCCCAGAACAAGGTGGTCGCGGTGCCGCAGACCGCCATTTCCTACAGCACCTATGGCCAGTACGTCTACGTCATCGAGCACACCAAGAAGGGCACTGTCGCTCAGCAGCGTGTGGTACAGACCGGCAGCCGGCGCGACGCACTGATCGCCGTGAGCCAGGGCCTGAAAGCAGGCGAGGAAGTGGTGACCGCGGGCCAGGTCAATCTGTATTCGGGAGCCCACGTAAAAATCAAACCGCCGTCGAAAGCCCTCAGTGAAGCGGGCGCACAGCAGCCGGGGAGCTGAGTCATGGCCAAGCATCTGACCAACTCCCGTTGGACGGACCTGTTCGTCCGCCGGCCGGTGCTGGCCGTCACCCTGGCGACGGTGGTGGTGGTACTCGGCGCTTTCGGCATCAGCAAGATGACCATCCGGGAGTATCCCAAGCTCACCACCACGGTGATCACGGTGGGCACCTCTTACCCGGGCGCCAGTCCGCAGACCGTGCAGAGCTACATCACCCAGCCGCTGAGCCGGGTGCTGGGCAGCGTGCCGCATCTCGATTACATGACCTCCAGCAGCAGCCAGGGGACCTCCACGGTTACGCTGTACATGAAGCTCAACGCCAATTCCGAAGAGGCGCTGACCAACACCCTGACCCAGATCAAGCAGGTCGAGAGCCTGCTGCCCAAGAACAGCTTTCCGCCGGTGGTGAATTCCTCCTCGGGCAGCCGCACGGCGCTGATGTACATTGCCTTTTCCAGTCCCGGCGGGCAGATGACCATCCCGCAGATCGTCGACTACGTGGTGCGCAACGCCCAGCCGCTGCTGCAGACGGTGTCGGGGGTTTCCCAGGCCCAGGTGGTGCCGGTGGGCGCCTCGGGGGGCAACGGCAACAACCAGGCGGTGCGGGTCTGGCTCAATCCCCAGGAGATGGCCGCCCGGGGCATCACCCCCGCCGATGTGGAGAAAGCGCTGGCTTCCCAGAACGTGGTGGCGGCCACCGGCAAGACCGAGGGCAATCTGATTTCCGTGCCCCTGACCAGCAACATGGAGATGACGTCCGCCAAGGATTTCCGCAAGCTGGTGGTGAAGACGGTGAACGGCACGCCCATCTACCTGCAGGACGTGGCCAGGGTGGAGATCGGCGCCGAAAGCTACGTGTCCAAGTTCTACTTCGACGGTCACCCCGCGGTGGCCATCGGCATCCAGACCACGCCTTCGGCCAACGACCTGCAGGTGGCCCTGGGGGTCAATCGCAAGATTCAGGAGCTCAAGAAGCGCCTGCCGCCCGGCATGGAGGTGGGTCTGCCCTACAACGGCGCCAACTTCATCCACACCGCCATCGACGAGGTGGCCACCACCATCGGCATCACCCTCGGCGTGGTGGTGCTGGTGATCTTCCTGTTTCTGGGTTCGCTCCGGGCGCTGGTCGTGCCCCTGGTGGCCATCCCTCTGTCCCTGGTGGGCGCCGGGTTCTTCATGTACATGGTGGGGTATTCGCTCAATCTGCTGACCCTGCTGGCATTCGTGCTCGCCATCGGGCTGGTGGTGGACGATGCCATCGTGATGGTGGAGAACGTCCACCGGCACGTGGACGAGGGCAGATCCGGGTTCCAGGCGGCGGTCATTTCGGCGCGGGAGCTCACCCTGCCCATCATCGTGATGTCCACCACCCTGATTGCGGTCTACCTGCCGGTGGCGTTCGGCGGCGGGCTGACCGGTGCCCTGTTCACGGAATTCGCGATGACCATCGTGTTCGCCGTCATGCTGTCCATGGTGATCGCCCTGACCCTGTCGCCCATGCTCAGCGGGCGGATCCTGCGCTCGACGCCGGCCCATGGACTGAACCACTTCCTGGAAGTGGGCTTCCAGCGCTTCCGGGCGCTGTTCGACCGCTCGCTGCACAGCTTCCTTGAGTTCCCGGTGGTGGGTACCGTGTTCATCATCGCCACCTTCGTGGCCTTGTATTTCCTGTTCGCCGGGGTGCGTCACGAGCTCTCGCCGCCCCAGAACAGCGGCGTGGTGTTCTCGTTGGGCACCGCACCGCCCAATGCGGCACCCAACTACGTGGACGCCTTGGGCCAGCAGGTGCTGAAGACCTTCGGCCACTTCCCCCAGAAGGATCACACCTTCCTGGTGACCGGCTTCAGCCCCAACGGCGGCGGCAACAACAGCCTGATCGGGGGCATGACGCTCAAGCCGTTCAGTGAGCGCAAGCAGACCGCGAGCGATCTCAAGCCGAAGATCCAGAAGGACCTCGGTGGGGTCACGGGCCTTAAGGCCGCGGCCTTCACGCCGCCGCCGCTGCCCGGTTCGGCGGGCCTGTTTCCCATCGATTTCGTGATCACCTCATCGAGACCCTATGCGGACCTGGATCACGTGGCCAATGCGGTGCTGGCCAAGGCGCGGGAAAGCCATCGGTTCCTGTTTCTGCAGAAGGATCTGAAAATCGACCAGCCCCAGTACGAGCTGGTGGTCAACCGCAAGTTGGCGGCGGATCTGGGCATCACCATGGATCAGGTGGCGGCGGACCTGCAACCCATGCTGTCGGGCGCCTATGTCAATCGATTCACCATGGACGGCTATGCCTATCAGGTGATCCCCCAGACGCCGGACATGTTCCGTGCCGATCCCAGCGATCTGGAGCAGTATCACATCAAGGCCGCCGACGGGAGACTCATTCCCCTGTCCACGCTGGTGTCGTTCAAGACCCGGGTGATTCCGCAGGATCTGCCCCAGTTCGACCGCATCAACAGCGTGACCATCCAGGGCGTGCCGTTCCCCGGCGTGTCCCAGGGGGATGCCCTGCAGTATCTGGCCCAGACCACCCACGACATAGCGCCGGATGCCGCCATCAACTACGGCGGTTCGTCGCGCCAGTTCATGGAACAGGGCAACACCTTCATGGTGTCGGTGGTGCTGGCTTTGGTGCTCATCTATCTGCTGCTGTCGGCGCAGTTCAACAGCTTCCGGGATGCGATGATCGTCATGTTCGCGGTGCCCATGTCGGCGGCGGGCGCGCTACTGTTCATGGCCCTGGGCATGGCCACCCTGAACATCTACACCGAGATCGCCCTCATCACGCTGA